>Ga0209098_1000113_pt1 | contig 88408 bp, 74 predicted proteins | sample AD_JPNHW1_MetaG_FD_184429 | JGI IMG/M metagenome (GOLD analysis project Ga0209098, IMG submission 184429) | Active sludge microbial communities of municipal wastewater-treating anaerobic digesters from Japan - AD_JPNHW1_MetaG (SPAdes) (version 2) | ecosystem: Engineered > Bioreactor > Anaerobic...
ATGGAAGAAAACAAAACGCCCATGCGTTTGTTTTCACTGGATATTACCATTTGCTGATCCTCCCGGACAAAAACTGGAAATACAGATTCAATAGTAATATCCTGACATACTTGCAGCCGGTTCGCAATAAATAAATCAGACCGTCAAAAAAGGCCAAGCGCTGCGTTAATCCGAAAGTACCGCTCAATCAGCGTACTTTAGTACGCCTCAGTCGCGCTCCTTTCCGATTGCCTTGCTCTTAACCTTTTTTGCTCGCTCTGATTTGCATGTCAAAAAAGGCCAAGCGCTGTGTTAATCCGAAAGTGCCGTTCAATCGACGTACTTGAGTACGCCTCACTCGCGCCCCTTTCCGATTGCCTTGCTCTTAACCTTTTTTGCTCGCTCTGATTTGCATGTCAAAAAAGGCCAAGCGCGTTCCTGCGAAGGGATCAGCGCTTAACCTTTTGTCCGTTCTGGGAAAATCCCTATACTCAGGGACATTCCTCATTAAGGAGGTGTGTCCCTGTTCCTTAAAACTTACATCGCAAATACATGGTGGCCGATGGTAGTAATCACAGGCCGGCTCCAGATCCACTTGTTAGTGGCAGTAACCGGGTTCCAGTAATAAAGAGCGCCGCCGGTCGGATCCCAGCCGCCAAGAGCGTCTTCGGCCGCTTTAAAAGCAGAAGTATCCGGCTGCAGATAAAACTGGCCGTCACTGACTGCCGTAAAGGCACCGGGCTGAAATATTACTTCCTCAATGGTAGAACCAAAAATTTTGGCTTTTAACCGGTTCAAAACTACTGCGGCCACGGCTACTTTGCCGGTATAGGATTCGCCCCTGGCTTCACCGTATATCAGACGGGCCAGAACCGCTAAATCCTGGCGGACATTGGTAAATAATAATCCGCGTGAAGGATTTGTACTGCCTGAAGTGTCAGTGTTCGGGTTGCTGACCTGCTGAATGATTGCAGCAGCTGTCTGCTTGCCAACGACCCCATCCACGGTCAGGCCGTTTACAGCCTGAAATTGTTTTACTGCATTTAAAGTTTTAGGGCCAAATATGCCTTCCGCCCCGCCGGTATCATAACCTAACCAGGTCAGGTCTTTTTGCAGTTGCTTAACATCATATCCCTGCATAGACTGCTTGAGGACTCTATCGCCCAGATAGGCGGCCTGGGCATTCTGAGCCGGGATCATGGTGAAAAACATAAGTAAGGTCAATATCATTATTACATTTTTTGTATGTTTACGCACAAATACTCGCCTCCTTTCTTCGCAAAATAGTTATTTGCTCAATGCCGGCAAATGTGTGTCACAATTATAATTTATTGATATGGTGGTGCGCAAAGCCGAGAAATAGGCATGATCTTGCCCGACCTCTTTTGTAACGGCTTCGCCTTGAGGATTTAAGAGGTTGTCACAAAATAACTTCTGATCCTTGCCTGATGGTAAAATGAGGGGAATTCATAGCGGGGGAGAAAATCAAACCCGGGAAGGATTTTAATGGCTGCCCGGGTGTAAAACAGGAACTGCATAAAATTATGACCGGATCTTTATTGATATTCAGCTTTAACAGCCTGGATGATTTCAGCTTTATCTCTGCCCTCCAGTTGCAGTTCGAAGGCAAAGTCCAGAATCCTTTTAAAATTATCCCCGGGTATCATCCCCAGATCCAGCAGGTCACGCCCCCTTATCAGGGGTTCTATTTTTTTGCCCGGTTTAAGACCCAATTCTTTCAATCTGTCCAGAAGCCAGCGGCGGATCAGACTGTAGTCGCGTTTAACTCCCCGGCCATTAAAGTCGGCTTCAGAAAGCAGTAATAACTCACTGATATCCACCTGGCTGGACAGTTTGCGGATAGCTTTGTCAGTGACCTGTTCTTTTTGTTTATATAATAGTATGGGATGCATATGTTCTCTGATCAGGACAGTTACATTTTCAATCAGGGTATTGCTGCAGCGCAAATCTAATAAAAATGAAGCCGCCAGCTTAGCGCCTTCGGTATCGTGACCATATGCTGTGATCCTGCCTTCCCGCAGTCTGGTAGTTGCCGGTTTGCCGATATCGTGCAGCAGGGCAGCCCACATTAAGGCTGCCGGGTTTTGAGACTGGTGTTTTAGTTCTGCGGCCGCATTGACTACCAGCAGAGTATGTTCCCATACGTCACCTTCCGGATGATTTACAGGTTCCTGATTACAGCCGATCAGGCTGTATAATATCGGATGAAGCTGCTTTAAGAGTCCGGTTTTTTCCAGATACTTTAAGCCTATGGAAGGCTTGGGTGAAAACAGCAGTTTTTTTAACTCCGCATAGATCCTCTCGGGGGGCAGTGTACTCAGATCGGCTGCAGACATTAGCTGCAGTGTTTCGGGATGGATCGTAAATCCTAATTTGGCTGCCAGCCTGGCCGCCCGGTAAGCTCTAAGCGGATCGTCGGCAAACACCCGGGGAGAAATATGGCGGATGATTTTAGCGGAAATATCCTTTCGCCCGCCGGCATGATCCATTATTTCTCCGGAAATGATATCTATCATTATTGCATCAATAGTAAAATCTCTTCTGGCAGCTGCCCCTGAATAACTATCCTGCCCGGCTGCTGTAAAATCCAGCTGAGGATAGCCTTTGATTTTTAAGATTGGATAAATCTTGCCGACGGTCTTCACCTCCCCGTATTTGGAAAGCAGGGCAGATAAAAGAGCAGAATCCAAGCGGAACACTTCTATATCTATATCGCCGCTAACATCAAAGTGCCCGTTTATTAAATAATCCCGGGCATAACCGCCGGTGTAAAAAGACCGTCCGCCCTTTTGGGCTATTTCCTGAGCAATAGCAATTAACATATGATCCCCTTTAAAAACATTTGTATTTATTTTTTCCATCAAAACAGACGGGTACTCCAATATAAATAATTTAAGCTAGTTCATTTTAAAAATTATAACATTTTATGATATGGTTAAATTCTTTTCACCTCCGGGAAGGGATATGGATGGTTAGTTATAATAAATAAATATATAGCTTGGCTCGATTTTTCAATAAATTTTCACAGAACTTTCACATTTTCGGGGTATAATTTTAAACAAGTAAAGCGGTTTGAGTTTATCAGGCCTGTTGCCCAGGCCGCCAAGCAGCATTTAAATAAAATAACCTGGAAGGAGATTATAGAATGAAGAAATATGCAAAAATTATTGTTTTGTTATTGATAGCGTTTATTTTAGGCGGAGCTTTTATAGCTGACCGGCAGGGAACTTCTTTATGGGCGGCGATAACTGGAGAGACAGGGCAAGCGGCAGTAATTGAGTCCGGCAGCAGTGATACTGCAACGGCAGCTTTGACTCTGCCTTCAGGTGCCATGGATATTGCCGATATGGTGGAAAAAGCCAGCCCGGCGGTAGTTAATATCAAGACCAAGGTACAGAGTAATTCCATGGCTGATAATCCTTTTTTCAGCGACCCGTTTTTTCGGGAGTTCTTTGGTGACGGATATAACTATGATCTCAGCCCTCAGTACGAGACGGGTATTGGTACCGGTTTTTTAATTACAACTGACGGCTATATACTGACCAATCAACATGTTATTGAAGACGCAGCCTCGGTGACAGTACAGCTAAACGGAAAAACAGAGGAAATGCCGGCCACCGTGGTAGGGCAGGATCGGGAGCTTGATCTGGCAGTTCTGAAAATCGAGGGCAGCAATTATCCGGTTTTGAAATTAGGAGATTCCGACAACATGCGGGTCGGGGAATGGGTAGTAGCTATCGGTCAGCCTTATGGCCTTGACCATACAGTAACTACCGGGGTTATATCTGCCAAAGGGCGCCCCATCAGTATCGAAGACCGCGAATACAAGAACCTCATTCAGACTGATGCGGCTATTAATCCAGGTAATTCCGGGGGACCGCTTTTAAACCTGAATGGTGAAGTCATAGCTATAAACACGGCAGTAAATGTAACCGCGCAGGGAATCGGGTTTGCTATTCCAACGGCTACAGTAAATGAGGTTCTGCAGGATCTGATCAAAGGCAATGCTATTGTCCGGCCGTTTCTGGGTGTCAGTATGACGGATGTCAATGATGAGGTGCGCCAGCAGTTTAAAATCAGCAGTGGTACCCAGGGCGTGCTGGTTGTTGAAGTTGTCAGCGGTACGGCCGCAGAAAAGGCAGGAGTAAAAGCTATGGATGTGATTACAGCTATTGATGGAAGCAGTGTTGCATCAGCCACCAGCCTGCAGGAAATTGTCTCTGACCATGAAGTGGGAGATAACATCAAACTAAGTATCCTGCGGGACGGCAAACAGATTGTTTTAACAGCTGCACTGCAGGCAAAACCTCAACAGTAAAAATAAAATAATTGCAATCGATATAAAGGCTGTTTGTTTTGTCCTTCCGGACACTTCAAACAGCCTTTTTAATTGGTGATATGTGAGCAATAGCTTGTTTTATCCTGAATAGTAAGACGACTTTTACTTGCGCGTTATAACTGGCTTAAGCCATGGTACTCCTGCAAGGACTTCAGCCTGGCACCGCAACGGTTTTCGTTGTAGGCGGCGATACCGGCGGCACTGGCCAGAGCTGCTGCCATGGTAGTTATATATGTAACTTTGTATTTAATGGCGGCTTTGCGGATATAGGAATCATCATGCTTACTGCGCTTGCCGGACGGGGTATTGATGACCAGATTGATTTGCTTGTTGGTTATGCCGTCGACTATATTGGGACGACCTTCATACATTTTTTTGATAACTTCACATTTGATACCGTTTTCCTGCAGGAATTTGTAAGTACCACTGGTAGCTATAATATCGAAGCCTATTTCAGCAAACAGCCGTGCTGCTTCCAGGGCGGCCGGCTTATCGGCATCGGTCACACTGATCAGTACGGTTCCTGAGGTGGGCAGGGGAGACTGGGTTGCTTCCTGGGCTTTGTAATAAGCCAGACCGAAACTATCGGCGATACCTAATACTTCTCCGGTGGAACGCATCTCCGGCCCCAGAATGGGATCAACTTCAGGGAACATATTGAAAGGAAAAACTGCTTCTTTTATCCCGAAATGACCGAACTTTTTTCGGCTAAGGTTGTTTACTGAAAATTTTTGGCCGGTTAAAGCTGCCATCATTATTTCGGTAGCGATCCGGGCCATCTGGATGTTGCAGACCTTGGATACCAGAGGAACAGTGCGGGATGCCCGGGGATTGGCTTCCAATACATAAACCTTGTCATCAGCAATGGCATACTGCATATTCATCAGACCGACCACATTCAGTTCCCGGGCGATCTTTTCCGTATATTCTTCAATTACAGCGATATGCCTGGCTGGTATGGTAATAGGGGGAATCACGCAGGCTGAGTCGCCGGAGTGGATGCCAGCCAGCTCAATGTGCTCCATTACCGTGGGAACAAAAGCATTTGACCCGTCCGCTATGGCGTCGGCTTCAGCTTCCGTAGCGTTGCTTAAGAAGCGGTCGATTAAAATAGGCCTTTCCGGAGTAACACCCACCGCAGCATTAAGGTACTGGCGCAGCATTGCTTCATCATGCACAACTTCCATGCCCCGGCCGCCCAGAACGTAAGAAGGCCTGACCATTAGCGGATAGCCGATTCGCTCAGCAATGGCAAGCGCCTCATTAAGATCGGCTGCCATTCCTGATTCCGGCATAGGAATACCAAGGTTGTCCATAATTTTGCGAAAACGGTCACGGTCTTCGGCCAGGTCGATAGTTTCCGGAGTGGTACCTAAAATCGTTACCCCGGCCCTGGCCAGCTCAGCGGCAATATTTAAGGGAGTCTGGCCTCCAAACTGCACTATCACTCCCAGGGGTTTTTCTTTTTCATATATGCTGAGTACATCTTCGACGGTTAGGGGTTCGAAATAAAGCTTGTCAGAAGTGTCGTAGTCGGTTGAAACGGTTTCAGGATTACAGTTGACCATGACTGTCTCATAGCCCAGGTCCCGCAGGGCAAAGGCCGCATGTACACAACAGTAGTCGAATTCAATACCCTGGCCAATGCGGTTGGGGCCGCCGCCTAAGATCATCACTTTGGACTTGTCGCTGCTGCCGGTCGTATCAGCAGCGTTGTAAGTGGAGAAATAGTAGGAGGCGTTTTCTACACCACTTACCGGAACAGCTTCCCAGCCTTCAACCATACCAAGAGATGTGCGCTGCAGGCGTATATCGGCTTCCGGCTGCTGCAAAAGCTGGGACAAATAGCGGTCTGCAAAGCCGTCTTTTTTTGCCTGGATCAGCAATTCATCCGGCAGCCTCCTGCCGCAGTACTTAAGGATTTCTTCTTCGAGTGTGACCAGTTCCTTCATCTGCTCAATAAACCAGGGCTTGATATGGGTTATTCTAAAAAGTTCATCAATATCGGCACCTTTGCGTAAAGCTTCATACATGATAAACTGACGTTCACTGGATGGTTCCAGAAGCAATGGCATTAATTCTTCCAGGGAATGCTGGTTAAAGTCTTTGGCAAAGCCCAGGCCGTAACGGTTTATTTCCAGGGAGCGGATCGCTTTTTGCATAGCTTCCTTGTATGTTTTGCCGATGCTCATCACTTCTCCCACCGCACGCATCTGGGTCCCCAGCTTATCAATAGAGCCGGGGAATTTTTCAAAAGCCCAGCGGGCAAATTTGATTACTACATAGTCACCGGAGGGAGTATATTTATCCAGAGTGCCTTCGCGCCAGTAAGGGAGTTCGTCCAAAGTCAGGCCGGCCGCCAGCATTGTTGAAACCATAGCTATAGGAAAGCCGGTAGCTTTTGAAGCTAAGGCAGAGGAACGGGATGTGCGGGGATTGATCTCGATAATAACTACTCTGCCGGTTTTTGGATCGTGGGCGAATTGAATATTGGTTCCGCCCACTACCTCTATGGCATCTACTACATCATAGGAGTATTTTTGCAGCTTCTGCTGCAACTCCGGGTCGATGGTCAGCATCGGGGCAGAACAAAAAGAATCCCCGGTATGTACTCCCATAGCATCTATGTTTTCTATAAAACAAACAGTTATCTTCTGATTTTTTGCATCCCGGACCACTTCCAGTTCCAGTTCTTCCCAGCCCAGGACTGATTCCTCAACCAGGATCTGGCCCACCAGACTGGCGGCAATTCCGCGATTAGCTACGGTCCGCAATTCTTCTACATTGTAAACCAGACCGCCGCCAGTACCTCCCATGGTATAGGCAGGACGGATAACTACCGGATAGCCAAGTTCAGCTGCTATTGCTTCTGCTTCTTCAACACTGTAGGCTGGTTTGCTGAGGGGCATGTCGATACCCAGCCGGTTCATGGTCTCCTTAAAAGCTATACGGTCTTCTCCGCGTTCAATGGCATCGATCTGTACACCGATTACTTTCACTCCGTATTTATCCAAAATGCCTGATTTGTACAGTTCTGAACTCAGGTTCAGACCGGATTGGCCGCCCAGGTTGGGGAGCAGTGCGTCAGGTCTTTCTTTGGCTATTATATCTGACAGACTTTTCAGATTGAGAGGTTCGATATAGGTTACATCAGCAATTCCCGGATCGGTCATTATGGTAGCGGGATTGGAATTGACCAGAACGATCTGGTAGCCTAATTTCCTCAGGGCTTTACAGGCCTGGGTACCGGAATAATCGAATTCACAAGCCTGGCCGATAATAATGGGACCTGATCCAATAATCAGGATCTTATTGATGTCTGTGCGTTTCGGCATAATATTCCTCCCGTCTTATAATTAAAACATTTCTTTTCCCAAACATTAATTTTAGCAACACCTGCTTATAGTTACAATGATTAAATTAAGTATACATAAAAGGATGACTAAGTAAAAAGATAACTTTCAGACAGGTGGACAAATTCATTTCATAATAATTCTTCCTGGCGGCGAAGAAATAAAACAACCCGGCGGAAGGTTTATCCGCCGGGCTGAACAAGCACAGCCGGGAGCTTGTTTTTAAAGCGCTAATGACAATGGCGGTGCATCGGTTTATCCATTCGAGGGACAAAACCATTTTGTTCCATCATCTGGTAGCGCTGTTCCATCCGAGAAATTATTTCCTTCCCTTTTGCTTCTGACAGGACTCCAAACTCAACATACTTGGAAATCACAGCTTTTTTCTGCTTAAGGATATCTTTTTCCAGTGCGGCGATTGACTGTTTTTGCGTCTCAGTCAGCTTGATCTCTGATTTGACTGGGGCTGTGTCCGGTGCTGCATAAGCCTGGGAAACGAAAACCAATAGAAAAGCAAGCATTACCAGTATTGCTGTCCGGGACTTGCGAATCTTAATGGAAAGCCCTCCTTTCTCAGTGGAATAATTATATTGTCTGCACGGATAATTCCTTTTATGTGTGTATCTGAATAAATAATGAGATGTTATCAGACAATTAAAAAAAGTGTAAAAAGGCCAGTCCTTTTTACACTTTTTTACTGTATCAGAAAGTATAACTTTTTTAAGGTTTATAGATAAGAAAAACAAGGGCTTCCGCCTGCGTCAAGGACTTGGCGCAGGCCAGGTTTTTCTAACTATAAACTGCCAGCTGTTACAATAGAGACTCTACCTTGTGATTTTTGTACTGCTCTTCCATCCAGGTACTGTATTCACTTTCCATCTTTTGATTGAACAAAGTTTCTCTGATCTCTTCCTGGTTTTCTTCCAGGGTACCTTCACGAGCCGCGATTTTTTCCGTTACCTTGATGATATGATAGCCGTATTCAGTCTTGACCGGTTCACTTATTTCACCAACCGGCAATGCGAAAGCTGCATCTTCAAATTCCGCCACCATTTGTCCGCGGCTTACCAGACCCAGATCTCCTCCCTGTTCCTTATTGGTAGTATCTGTAGAATACTCTTTGGCCAGTTCGGCAAAGTCTTTGCCTTCCGCCAGCTTTTGCTTTACTTCCAGAGCTTTTTCTTCACTGTCGACCAGGATATGGCTGGCCTTGATTTGTTCTTCAACTGCAAACTGCTCCTGATTGGCATTAAAATACTCTTTTATTTCTGCATCGGTTATGGTGATTTTTTCTTTCATCAGTTTTTCCAGCTTAACCTGCACGGCCAGATCTTCTTTGACATCTTGAAGAGTCATATTGTAAGATGTCAGTGACTGTTCAAAAGCATCAAGTCCGCCATAGTATTCGGCAACTTCATCAAGTTCTTTTTCAATTTCTGCATCGCTGACTTGAATATCCTGTTTGGCAGTCTCCAGCTCAATGATCTTCTGGCTGATTAAAGAGTCAAGGGCTGCTTGCCCATTTGATTGAACCAAAAGGTCGTATAATTCATTTTTGGTTATAGCTTCACCGTCTACCCTGGCGACGGCCTCTTCTGTACCGCCGGAACGGATCAGAACGAAAACGAGGGCACCGGCCAAAATCACCACCAATACACTTAACAATATAATATATTTCCGGGTATTCTCCTGCTGAAACATTATTTGTCTCCTTTCTGTCAACAGTATTATGCTTAAATAATTGAAATTTTTAAATACTTAAAGCACTAATATATAGTTTACAACAAAAATCATTTTTAAATATGAACAAATGGTGAAAAATTGGTGAATAGCTGCTGAAAATATTGCCGGACCGTTAAAAAGGCCAGCCAAGGTCATCGCTGCTGTTCGCTTCGCAAACTGAAATTTTGCTGATAGCTCGTTGACCCGGTAAGTATTCGAATTGCTGTAAGCAGTATAATTAATTATAATTAAAGAAAATATTACTCCATAATTTAACTTAAATATTTATTATAAAGGGGATTTATATGGAAAATGATCGCAAGATTGCAGTTTTAATCGATGCGGACAATGTATCGGAAAAGTATGTGAAATATATATTTGACGAGATCACCAACCATGGAACACCTACGTATAAACGGATTTATGGAGATTGGACCAAGCCGCAGCTGAGTTCCTGGAAGACGGTGCTGTTAAATTACTCGATAACTCCGATTCAGCAGTACAGTTATACCACAGGTAAAAATGCTACGGATGCTGCCTTGATAATCGATGCCATGGACATACTCTATTCCAGCAATGTTGACGGTTTCTGCATTGTTTCCAGTGACAGTGATTTTACCCGCCTGGCAGCGCGCCTGCGGGAGGCGGGCATGTATGTAGTTGGCATGGGAGAGAAGAAGACGCCTGCCCCTTTCATTTCCGCCTGTGAAATTTTTAAATACCTGGAAGTGTTGGCGGCAGTCCCGGCTGAGGGAGATGAAAACAGGAACCAGGAGAAAAACCACCGTAACGGTTCTCATAAGGAAACAATGGCCAGTATTGAAGAACTGATAAAAACCATCCAGGGTATTGTAACTGAGATTTCTGATGACGATGGTTGGGCATTCCTGGGCGAAGTAGGCAAAATACTTAATAAACGTTATCCGGATTTTGACACCCGCAACTACGGGCATACTAAGCTGACCCCGCTGATTTCATCTTTGAAGCAGTTTGAAATTCAGTCGCGCAAAACTAATCATCCCTATATAACTCATAAATATATAAAAAATAAAAAGAAATAGTTTATGGCCCTGGCTGTAATTAACTTTGCCCTGCAGCCCAGGTTTTACAGGAGGCGAGAAATAATGATGCTGATTAAAGTTAAGTTGTTTGCTACTTTCCGCAAAAACCGATTTAAGGAAAAGGACATGGAACTGGCTGAAGGAGCTTCGGTTGAATGGGTTATAGATTTTCTCAAGATACCTCGCAAAGAATTGGGAGTGGTGTTTATTAACGGCTTGTCGGCCTCGCCAGAATCGGTTTTGAAGGATGGGGATACCTTGTCTATTTTTCCCATGGTGGGGGGAGGATAAAGTGAGCAGGGAAGACATTAAGCAGATAACATGGCAGGATATCAAATCTTTAGCTGCAGCTGAGGGAATAAATCCGCAGGAAATGGAAAAAAACCTCTTGAAAGAAGGCGGAGTTCCCCTCCGGTATATCCGTAATATCGAGGCAATCAGCCAGGAGGAACAACGTATCCTCGTGGATGCTGCAGTGGGAGTATGCGGCTGCGGAGGATTGGGCCTTTATGTAATCAACCATCTGGCCCGTATGGGAGTAGGGCATATTACTGTATGGGATCCGGATGTATTCAGTGAAAGCAATCTGAACCGCCAGCTGTGGTCGAGCTTTGCCAATCTGGGGCAGAGCAAAGTTGAAGTATGTCGAAAATTTATTGCGGAAATAAACCCTGCCGTCAAAATTACAGCACAGCAATTTTATTGGGAAGAAAACGTCAAAGATATATTTTTAAAGCAGCAGGTTATAGTTGATGCCTTGGATAATATTCCTTCCCGCCTGCGTTTAGCTGATGTCTGTGCCAGAGAAAAAATCCCCCTGGTTCATGGAGCGGTGGGCGGCTGGTATGGCCAGCTTACGGTTATAATGCCCGGAGACAACAGCTTGCGCAGTTTGTACGGTGAAGCAAGCCGGGAAGGCATAGAGAAAGAAATGGGTACCTTGCCTTTTACAGCTGCTGCAGTGGGCAGCATGCAGGCTGCGGAAGTAATCAAGCTGCTTACGGGCAGGGATTCTGCTCTTATTGACGAGATATGTATGATTGATATGCTGGACTTAAATATCGAACGGTTTAAGAAGTGTAACAACGATGTAACAAACGCGCAATATAAATGTGACAAATAGAACGGCTGTGTTACATTGTTGTAAGTGAACGTTATTTTAATAATAAATAAAAAAGGTGCCTGACTGGGTTCAGGCGCTTTTTTTATACCAGGATCTGAACTGGCATGGTTTATGCAAAAGAAAATATAGACTGTACGAACTATGTGTATCCGGTAAACCGTCTGCAGCCAAAGGTCGTTAAAGGAGGCCAGGGAGTTGTTGTATGGCGGTGAGCGGCAAAAATTTAAGTAAAGGAGTGTGAAAACTGATTTGTCCATTAAGGGCAGAATCAGGAATGTATGAGCAAAGTACTTTTTGTGGAACCTGAAAAATGTACAGGCTGCCGTAGTTGCGAACTGATTTGTTCATTTACCCATGCCGGGGAGTTCAATCCTCTTCGTTCTCGAATATCTGTTATCACTTTTGAAAAAAGTGGGTTTTCTTTCCCGGCTGTATGTCAGCAGTGCAGTGTAGCGGCCTGTATGGAGGTATGCCCGGTCAAAGCCATCAGCGTTGATCCGGCAACTGGAGCTAAGATCGTAAACCACGCAGTTTGTCTGCGCTGCAAAATGTGTACGATTGCCTGCCCGTTCGGGGCAACCTTCTTTGATGAGGAACATGATCTGATACTGAAATGTGATCTTTGCGGCGGTGACCCGGAATGTGTAAAACAATGCCACGGCGGAGCTATTTCGTACCGCGAAGCTAAAACAGCCAATTATTACAAACGACGTGAAACAGCTGCAAAATTCCGCGATGTTATGGAGGAGGGGAGATAAACATGTTTGCTTGGATGGGTAAAATATTAAGGGTTAATCTTTCAGAAGGAACTGCGGTTTCTGAACCTCTAAATAAAGAATATGCAGAAAAATATATTGGCGCCCGGGGACTGGGAACCAAATATTTTGTTGAAGAAGTGGATCCCGGAGTTGATCCGCTCAGTCCGGACAATAAGATAATTTTTATGACCGGCCCGCTTACCGGAACTTTTGCCGGTTCAGCCGGACGCTATAATGTGGTCACTAAGGGGCCGTTAAACGGAACAATTGCTGCTTCCAATTCCGGCGGGACTTTTGGGCCGGAGCTTAAATATGCCGGCTGGGACGGTATTATTTTTGAAGGCCGTTCACCGAGCCCGGTTTATCTATCGATTTACAATGATCAGGTTGAACTGAAACCAGCCGATGATTTATGGGGGCAGGATGTTTTTGCTGCTACTGATGCACTTAAGGCTGCAGACGAGGAAGCCAAAGTCGCCTGTATTGGCCCGGCAGGAGAAAACCTGGTCAAATACGCCTGTATCATGAATGAATACCACCGGGCAGCTGGGCGCTCAGGGGTTGGTGCGGTAATGGGTTCGAAAAACCTGAAGGCGATTGTGGTACGCGGCACCGGCGGTATTGTCGTAGAAGATCCCCAGGCATTCCTCGAAGCTGCCAAAGATGCACGCAAGAAGCTGCGTGAGCATCCAGTCAGCGGTTCAGGCCTGGCAGCATATGGAACCAATGTCCTGGTGAATATTTTGAATGAACACGGAGGCCTTCCTGTCAGGAATTTCAGTGAAGCAGCAGTTTTTCCCAATGCGGAAAAGATCTCCGGGGAGTACCAGGCAGAGCACTACCTGGTGAGAAATAAAGGCTGTTTCGGCTGTACCATAGGCTGCGGCCGGGTAACGGATATTCCCAAGGGGCCTTTTAAGAGTGCCGGAGAAGGCCCTGAGTATGAGGCTACCTGGACCTTCGGCGCTAACCTTGAAATTGATGATTTTGAGGCTATTTGCAAAGCCAATTTCCTCTGCAATGAGTTGGGACTTGATCCCATTACGTTTGGAGGAACTGTATCATGTGCCACAGAAATGGTTGACAAAGGGATTATTCCACGCTCGGTAGCAGATTTGCGCTGGGGCGATGGGGCAACACTGGTAGAGCTGGTAACCAAGACAGCTTACCGTGAAGGATTCGGAGATGAACTGGCAGAGGGTTCTTATCGCCTGGCAGAAAAATACGGGTATCCTGAGTATTCCATGACAGTCAAGAAACAGGAACTGCCTGCCTATGATCCGCGCGGCCAGCAGGGTATAGGTCTGAATTATGCTACCTCAAACCGGGGCGGATGCCACGTGCGCGGCTATATGACTTCTCCGGAGGTACTGGGAATACCTGAAAAAGTCGATCCAGATGCCACAGAGGGCAAACCGGCGCTGCTGAAATTATTCCAGGATCTGACCGCATTGGTTGATTCAGCCGGGTTATGTCTGTTCGTTACTTTTGGCATTGGTCTGCCGGAAATCTCTGCCCAGATGCGAAGTGCAACCGGGCTTGATCTCACTGATGATGAGTTTTTGCTTGCCGGGGAACGTGTCTGGAATATGGAGCGTATCTTCAATTTCAAAGCTGGTTTCAGTAAGGCTGACGACACATTGCCTCCGCGTCTCCTGAACGAACCTATGAAAGATGGCCCTCATAAGGGACGGGTAGTACAGCTTGATGTAATGCTGCCTGAGTATTATAAATTACGGGGCTGGGATGAAGAAGGGGTACCTACACCGGAAAAATTAACTGCACTGGGGCTGGATTAAATAAATATGGCGGCTGGATGGTTCTAACCTTAACCACCAGCCGCCAGTGACGAAGTATATTATACAGTGCTGATGGGCAAGAACGTCCGGTTTGGACAAGCTGAAAATACCGGGTAATGAAAAATAGGAACCCCCTTTTGGGGGAATGTCCTCTATTGGAGGCGATATTTGTGCAAATAGATATAAATGAATATGAGCGTGAGAATGAGTATAGGAAACTGATTGAGAACTATGAAGGTAAAGCTGAGCATCTTCTGGCTATTATGCAGGATGTGCAGAAACAGTACAATTACCTGCCCCGGCTGGCAATACAACTGATTTCCGATTACGTGGGCACTCCAGTCAGTCGGGTATATGCCATGGCTTCCTTTTACAAGGCATTCAGCCTGGTCCCCAAAGGGCGGTATGTTTTCCGGGTCTGCGACGGTACCGCCTGCCATATCAAGAATTCAGAAACTTTGCTGGATCGGCTTTATCAGCAGTTAGGAATCAAAGCTGGTGAAACAACAGCGGATGGCATGTACTCGGTCGAGACGGTAAACTGTTTGGGAGCATGTGCTTTGGCACCGGTGATGGTAGTCAACGGCAAGGTTCACGGTAAGGTAAGCCCGGGTGAGGTGGAAAGGATCGTCAAGGAATATGGAGGGCAGAACCATGGAAGCTAAAGTATATAAAGATGACCGCCAGACGGTTCTGGTTTGCTGTGGCACCGGCTGTACGGCTAATGGCGGACGGGAAGTTTTTCGGGCGTTCCAAAAACGGCTGGAGAATCATCCGGAAATGGAAGTGCTGCCCGTTATCAAAGCTACCGGCTGTAATGGCTGGTGTGAAAAAGGGCCGCTGGTCAGGCTGATGCCCCGGGATATAACTTATTGTAGTGTGGCCGAAAAAGATGTTGATGAAATAGTGGATAAAACCTTGTTGGAAGGGGTTTTGATCAAACGCTTGCTGTACCGCGATCCGGTCAGCAAAGACCACCTGGCTTCCCACCACCTGACTGACTTTTACCGCAAGCAGCATAAGATCGCCCTGCGTAATATCGGCGAAATTGATCCGGGACAGATTAACGACTATATAGAAAGGGAAGGTTATCAAGCCTTGAAAAAGGCTTTGCAGGATATGGACGGCCAGGCAGTTATTGATGCTGTTAAAACTGCCGGCCTGCGCGGAAGAGGCGGCGGGGGGTTCCCCACCGGAAGCAAATGGCAGTCTTGCAGAGATGCAAAAGGAGAACCAAAGTATATTATCTGTAATGGCGATGAAGGAGATCCGGGAGCGTTTATGGACCGCAGTATTATGGAGGGTGACCCGCATACAGTTATTGAAGGGATGATCCTGGGTGCTTATGCGGTTGGAGCAACCCATGGATATATCTATGTGCGTGACGAATATGACCTGGCTGTGCAGTACCTGGGACAGGCCGTTAAGGATGCCCGGCAGCAGGGATACCTGGGCAGTAATATTATGGGCAGTGAATTGTCTTTTGATATTGAGCTGGTAAGAGGCGGCGGGGCTTTTGTCTGTGGTGAAGAGACGGCGTTAATGGCTTCTATCGAAGGACGTACCGGGGAACCGCGTGACAAGTATGTTTATCCCACCGAAAAAGGTTTGTGGGGCAAACCAACTATTATTAATAATGTTGAGACCTGGGCCAATGTACCGGTGATTATCCTGCATGGTGCCGAAGCTTTTGCTGCAATTGGCACGGAGAAAAGTAAAGGCACTAAAGTATTTTCCCTGGTGGGCAAAGTTGTTAATACCGGACTGGTGGAAGTTCCAATGGGGACTACATTAAGGGAAATCATCTATGAGATTGGCGGGGGGGTACTTAAGAAACGCAGGTTTAAAGCCGTACAAACCGGAGGGCCTTCGGGCGGATGCATCCCTGCCAGTTTACTTGATCTGCCCATCGATTTTGACAGCCTGACTGAAGCAGGTTCGATGATGGGGTCCGGTGGGCTGATTGTTATGGATGACCATACCTGTATGGTCGAAGTGGCCCGCTATTATGTTAACTTCCTGGCCGGCGAATCCTGCGGCAAATGTACCCCCTGCCGGGAAGGTATCCGGGCTATGCTGGAAATATTGACTGATATCTGCAATGGAAAAGGCAAATTGGAAGATCTGCAATTGCTGGAGGATATAAGTGCAACGATGCAGGAAGCATCTCTCTGTGCCCTGGGCAGGACTGCTCCGAATCCAGTCTTGTCAACTTTGCGCTATTTCCGGGATGAATATATTGAGCACATTGAGAATCGCTTCTGCCCGGCCGGCATCTGCAGGGAACTGACAACTTTTTATATTGATCCTGAAAAATGTACCGGATGCACATTATGCATGAAGAGTTGTGCAGTAAATGCCATTACGGGTGAAAAGAAGCAGGTGCATGTTATCGACGAAAGCAGTTGTATCCGCTGTGGAGAATGCTACCGGACATGTAATTTTGACGCCATTAAGCTTGCCAGGAGGGATCGACATGAAAATTAAGCTGAACGGACAGGAACGGGAAGCGCAAAAGGGAGAAAGTATCCTGGAGCTGTGCAGGCGGGAGAATGTAACCATTCCTACTTTTTGTTACCATCAGGCTTTCGGCGGCCAGGGTGCCTGCCGTATGTGCATGGTGGAAGTAATTGAGAAAGGAAGGAAGGAATCGCGATTGGTAGCTGCCTGTACTTACCCGCTTAACAGCCCGGTGGAAATAATAACGGAATCTCCCCGCATTCAAAGAATGCGGCGTACGCTTGTTATGTTGCTGGCGAGACGGGCTGACAGACATCCGCTGCTGAAAGAGATGGCAGAGTCATATGATGCCCCGCACCTGGGCGCAATTGAGACAAAACCCGCCGATTGTATTTTATGTGGCTTATGTATTCATGCCTGTGAGGAAATGGGACGCAGTGCGATCTGGAGCATGTTCCGGGGCATTGATAAACGAATTGCCACCCCCTATGATGAAGCAGCAGATGATTGTATGGGATGTGCTGCCTGCGCACGGGTTTGCCCTACCCAGGCCATAAAAGTTGAAGAAGCAGGCTCGGAAAGAAAGATATGGAACAAGACTTTTGAATTGATTGCCTGCCAGCGCTGTGGTAAAAGATATGCGACCCGGGAGGAAATTGAATACCTGCAGGAAAGAAGTGGATACCAACAGGAGCATTTATGTGAATCTTGCCGGAAAAAAACATTGGCCATAAATATGAAGAACTATTTGCAGTAACTGAAAAAGGGTTATAAAAATGTAACAGATATGTTACACTGGAGGCAGGAAAGGCTGCTCGAAAATTTTTATCTAAAGAGCAGCAATTCATGACCGAAAGGAATGATCACCCGGTGGCCGGACAAATACCAGGCGAAGATATCATTGGTTGTTGGGAGCAATTTATTAACAGCGGTAAAATGCCGGAGGGCAAGGTGCGCCCCCTGGTGGAAGTTTCATGGCAGCGTTGTTATGATTATAAGCTCGATCCTTACGATGGCAGGAGTCATAAAGTATTAAACACTAATGAATTAAGGCGGGCACAAGAGAAGAGTGCAACATTAATAAAAACTGCCTTGCCATTAATGCAGGAATTATACAATTATGTAGCCGGCTCCGGTTTTCTGGTCTTATTGACTGATAACCGGGGCTTCATTCTGGAACTTTTGGGCGACCAGGAGGTAATAAATAATGCACGCCGAATCAATTTCATTAAAGGGGCGTTATGGACTGAGGAACAGGTTGGGACCAATGCTATCGGTACTGTTTTGCAGGAAAAAGCACCGCTGCAGATAAACTCCTGTGAACATTATTGCCAGCTGCACCATGTTTGGACGTGCTCCGCTGCTCCGATTTTTGATGAAATGGGAAAAATAATCGGTGTTCTCAATATGTCAGGGCCTTCCAGCGAAACTCATAAACATACTCTGGGGATGGTAGTATCAGCGGTGGCGGCAATCATGTATCAAATGCAGGTTAATGCACAAAACCTGGAACTGAATACGATAAACTGGCAATTTCGCAATGTCTTTAAAACGATATCTGACGGAGTCATTATTACGGACATCGAAGGGTGTATCACCCAGTTAAATCCGATGGCGGAAATGTTGCTGGGCGTGAGCAGCCGGGAAGCGCAAGGCAAACTTTGTGAAAGGTTCTTTCCCGAGATTAACTGGCTGCGGGATACTTTGCAGAATGGACAGCAGTTCAGTTTTCTGGAGACATCTCTGAAGGCAAATACCGGTATCATCAACTGCGTAATTTCCAGTAATCCTATTCTGATTGAGAATAGCCAGGTAAACGGTGCAGTGGTTATCTTTAATCCCCTTAAGAAGCTGCGTAATCTGGTTAACCGTATGAGCGGTGCCCATGCCAGTTTTACTTTTCAGGATATAGTCGGGCAGAATCCTATACTGTTGGAAGCCGTGCAGACTGCATCCCTGGCAGCTGACAAGCGCAGTAACATTCTGCTGCAAGGGGAAAGCGGCACCGGCAAGGAATTATTTGCTCAGGCTATACACAACGCCAGTTCCCGTAAAAACGGCCCTTTTGTAGCAATCAACTGTGGAGCAATTCCTCGGGAGCTTCTGGGCAGTGAGCTTTTTGGCTATGTGGATGGAGCATTTACCGGGGCCAAACGTGGCGGGAGAACGGGCAAATTTGAGCTGGCTTCCGGCGGGACCTTGTTTCTTGATGAGATTGCCGAGATGCCTTTAGGCAAGCAGGTTTCTTTGCTGCGGGCGGTGCAGGAAAAAGAGATTACCAGAATTGGAGACGACAGAGTAATTCCTGTTGATGTGCGGATTATTTGTGCTACCAATAAAGATCTTAAATCAGAAGTTGAAAAAGGCAATTTCCGCCAGGATCTCTATTATCGTCTTAATGTAATCAGGATCAAGCTTCCTGCATTGCGGGAGCGGCCTGAGGATATTCCTTTGCAGTTCAATTATTTTTTAGAAGAAGTCAGCGCTAAGATGGAAATCCCGGTGCCGCGGGTTGAACCGGAAGTATTGGATTATCTGAGCCGCTATGAATGGCCGGGAAATGTACGTGAATTACAGAACGTAGTGGAACGTATGATCAATATAAGCAATGGACGGGAAATAATCAGGGAAAATCTGCCTTATGAAATTCTGCACTATAATCCCCTCAGCAATGAAAAACTGCCGGAGACTGAATCTGTATTAAGTGTCAGCAAGCGGCGCGAGCAACAAAAAAAATATAAAGCCCGGATGGAAAAACAAAAGATCATCGAGCTGCTGGATAAAAATGGCGGGAATATTACCAGCGTTGCTGTTGAAATGGATATATCACGCAATACTGTTTACCGCAAGATGAAAAAGTATGGTATCGAATAAGTCAGAGCAATGGCACCGGGAAAAAATCTGTATGTGTCGACGTATCAGGCTTGAGGAGGGAAACAGATGGCCATTAAAACCGGGCGGGCTGAGGGGACAGCGAATATTGATATTGACAGAGCGAAATGCACGAACTGCGGCATCTGTGCCGAGGTTTGCAAAGGCGCGCCTTTATATATGAATGAAGGGCAACTTGTAGTTGATCAGTCCCGCTTTTTTGGCTGTATTGGCTGTGGGCAGTGTATGTGTGTGTGTCCCTTTGAATGTATAACGATTACCGGGCGAGACATGCTTCCTGATGATGTAATGCCAATCCCTGCCAAAGACTTCCGGTCAAATTATGAACAATTTTATTCGCTTTTATTGTCCCGCCGCAGTATCAGGAATTTTAAGAATCGAATGGTGGAGCCTGAGGTGATCAGCAAGATTATTGAGGCAGTGACAACTGCCCCCATGGGTCTTCCGCCCAGTGACGTAGAAATCCTTATTCTGGATTCGAAGGAAAAGGTTCAGGAGTTTGCTGCTGATGTTACTGCAGCGATGAAGAAATCAAGTTGGCTGTTTTCACCCCTGGCAAGTTTTTTATTAAGGCCTTTTACCGGCAGGGAATATGTTGAATCGGTGGAAACATTTATCCGCCCGGCGCTCGGTATTTTTCTGGAAGAAAGAGCCAAAGGCAATGATTATCTTCTTTATGATGCCCCGCTGGCCATGTATTTTCATAGTTCACCCTACAGCGATCCGGCGGACTCGATAGTGGCTGCCACTTATGCCATGCTGGCTGCTGAGTCACTGGGCTTGGGAAGCTGTATGATCGGCACGCCGGCATACTTTATCAAGTACAATAAAAAACTGAAGCAAAAATATAACCTGCCGGAAAAAAATCAACCCGGTATCGTAGTCATTTTTGGCTATCCCCAAATTAAATACCACAAAGTACTAAAAAGACGCCTTGCTAAAGTAAGTTACCGGTAAGCACAATCAAAATTCAGGATACACAGCATTTCAGTTTTTTTTATTGAAGCAGCACAAATAAAAAGCCTGGCCTAAAAGGCCAGGCTATATTGAGATGGATAATTTATTCTCCCTGCTGTAATTCATTAAACCACTTTTCATTGTGGTGAGCGCTTATTTCAGCATCGATATAACCGTCCAGCATCATGGAAGCAAATTCTACCCGTGATTTGGGATGAATTGCTGCCAGGAAGAAATGACCGCATATTGCCAGTATTAAAATGATGGCGGTCCAGAAATGAACATTGTAGCAGAAGGCAAGGAATCCTGATGATAAAGCATGACGCCATAGCCACATGGGGAATCCTGTCAGTATCATTATTAAACAACCCAGGATAATCAAGCAGCCTAACATTTTCTGGCCTGCGTTATATTTATCCTGAGGAGGAATATCACCCTTTAAAAAAGGAATATAACCTCCCATGGTCTTTAACCAACCGAAATCGTCTTTAGTAATTGTAGTAATAGTATCCACAAATCTTGCAAACCGTTCAAAATTCAATAAGATATATATAGTTGGACCAACAGTGAAAACAACTCCTGCCCAGCGATGCACTAATGAAGCATTGGCCGGGCCGCCGAATATATTACTGATTCCATTGATATCCCAGTAAAAAGCAATGCCCGTAAGAGCAAGAATTATGAAGGCCAGCAGATGAATCCAGTGCATGGATCTGGTTTGCTCACCGTGTTTTAGTACTTTCCCATTAACTTCACTCATTAATATCCCTCCCTGTTAAGCTGCTTCATGTTGGTGCGCATTTAGTTGTTCGATCAGGCCAGGAATGTCTTTGCCATACTTGGTATGGAGCAAGTGGTGAGCCGTTTCGCTTACTGGTGATACTTCGCCGGGAGAAAGAAAATCCTTGTAAATTTGCAAAATCTCCGGGTTTTCATGGGATTTTCTTATGGCCATACTTTCATCCAGCGAATAGAGTCCTGCCGCTCTTTGCTCGATATATTCTTCACTGGTGTCAAAAGCCTCAAAGCCAATTTTAGCAAATATTCCGGCAAGTACTGCTGCAGCAAACAGCATACCACTTCCTTTTACAAATTGGCGCCTGGTAAAGACGCTCTTTTCTTTAAAAATACTCACTTGCAACACCTCCCCTAGTACATTTCATGTCTTATAGGCTGTCCGCCGCCGTTAATACAGCCGCCTGGACAATTCATGACTTCAATGAAGTGATATTTGCTGCGTCCGGCCAGAACATCTTCAATCACTTGGCCAACATACTTGGTTCCGGTTACTATACAAACCTTTACCGGCAGCGTCGTACCCAAATCCTTTACCGGTACTTCCACAGTAGCTTCACGGACCGGCTTCAGACCACGTACTGCTTCAAATTCGACCTTGTCCAGGCTTTGGCCGCTTAGAATTTCATAGGCGGTTCTTAAAGCTGCTTCCATAACTCCGCCGGTTGCACCAAAAATGGTTGCAGCACCGGTCGAAGAACCAATTAATTTATCTGCTTCTTCATCTGTGAGATTAACGAAGTCAATTCCCGCATCTTTTATCATTTGTGCCAATTCCCGGGTGGTAATGACATAATCAACATCTTTGTAACCGCTGGCTACGAATTCAGGACGGTCACATTCATATTTTTTGGCGGTGCAGGGCATAACTGATACAACTACCATATCAGCCGGGTTTACATTAAGCTTCTGTGCTGCATAAGTTTTAGCCACTGGTCCAAACATCTGCTGGGGCGATTTGGCTGAAGAAATATATGGCAAAATGGCCGGATAATTATCTTCAGCATACTTAATCCAGGCTGGGCAACAGGAAGTAAACTGGGGCAGTGGGCCACTTGTTTCAAAACCTTGTACTCCCAGAGCATTGAAAACCCTGTGAATCAACTCGGTACCTTCTTCCATGATAGTCAGGTCAGCGGTAAACTCAGTATCATATACTTGTTTGAAACCAAGTTTGCGCAGTGCAGCATGCATCTTGCCCTTGACATTGGTTCCCGGCTTAAATCCGAACTCCTCACCCAATGCAACTCTTACTGCCGGAGCTTCCTGCACGACCAGATACTTGCCGGGATCTTTCAAGGCTTCTTTAACTTGTTCAACCATACTGAGATCCGTAATTGCATGGAATGGGCAATTAATCAGGCATTGCCCGCAGTTGATGCACTTACTGTAGTCAATGTGATGCTTTTGTCCCAGAAATCCGCTTATTGCGCCTGTGGGGCAAATGGCTGTACAATGGTCACAAGCTTTGCAGGCGTCTGTAACAGTAATAATGCCGCCAGTATCTTTTACAGTCGATGTACTCAAACCTTCTCCCTCCTATATCAAATTTAATTCAGGAAACTATATAGTATAAAAATCCACCTCCTTGAATCAACATTTATCACCAGTGATTAACCTGCAATCGAATGTCTGTTGTCTGTTCATATCAGAAAGTCAGCAACAAGACATATTGAGGCTAATTCAATAGCTTCCGGGATGTATTAACATAAAAGCCAACAGTTACAACAAAGCATTTGGTTTACTAAGGGAACGTTTTACAACTTAGCCAAGCATTCCAGACTGCTCTTAAAAATTTCTTGAATAAAAAAACAGGCATTGCAGAAAAAAGCAATACCTGTCCATAACAGTACAGCAATTACCGCTTCTTTCCAAACACGGGAGGCACAGCCGTTTCCAACTGTACCCACAGACCCATTAGCCATAGGAAACCATCAGGCCAATAGGTTCGAAGCAAATTATTAAATTTTACCATTTTACAAAATTATATATAAAAAAACAGGCATTGCAGAAAAAAGCAATACCTGTCCAACAGTACAGCAATTACCGCTTCTTTCCAAACACGGGAGGCACAGCCGTTTCCAACTGTACCCATAGACCTGTTAACCATAGCCAGGCATTAGGTTAACAGGTTCGAAGCAATTTATTAAAATTTTTGTTATTTTATCACAAAAGATCTAATCAATCAATATTATAAAATTTGAGTGATTATTGTACTATAAATTGTTGCTTTCATGATAGAGCTTTAGCTGTTGACCACATCTGCTTTTTAGTTTGCATGCATCCAATTTTAACTGAGTATTGCATGTTCCCATATAGTAAAAAGAAATTTTCACATAATCGACAGGCTAATGTTAACGATAACGGAATGAGTTAAATGAGTTTTTAATAGTCCTGCACACCCAGTTGTTTTAACCTCTCCCTTGCCATTTGAGTAGATTCTTGCCAGCCGGGATTATTATTGTCAGGGTTTTCAGCAGCTATTTCCAGGGCTTTCTTATACTGTTCAACTGCCAGATCATAATCTTCCAGTTCATAGTAAATGTTGCCCAAAAACGTACGATTGGTGGGCACGTTTGGATTCAATTCCACAGCTGTCTTTAGTTCTTGCAGTGCTTGCTCAAACATCTCCATTTGGGCATAGATTTGTGCCTTGATTTCATATGGATTATCGTCTTTGGGATTTAGTTCAATTGCCTTATCACACAGCTCCATAATTTCATTGGGATCACCATTGCTTTTAAGCAATGTTTGTGCCTGCAAAACAATTTGATTACTTTGTTGGACTGCCTGATATTCGGAGATTGCTTCCTTATCAAATTCCGATACACTGCTTACTTCTGAAGGAGAAGGTTTGTTAAAATAATAAACAAGTGAGCCGGCTAATAATACGAATAAAACTAAACCAATTAATACCGGTGCTTTGAGTAACTTTTCCCTGAACTTATTGATACCGCCTTTGGGATCTGATTCATTATATTTTTTGTTTATATATTGCCCGGCAGATACTGGCGCTTTTCCCTTATCAGGAAGCAGCAGAAGAACTGAATCAGTAAGCTCCTGCAAATGTTTTTCAAGTGGCGGTGTTAAAGCATCCAGCCAGTGTTGGGTACTGACGTAATACTCCATTGATTCGGAAAGAGTTATTTTTTCAATCCTGAAAGGAAGGATAGGGATTCCTTTACTAACAGCTCGCTCAACTTCCCTTAGTACCTGAGGAGAATTATTCGAACTGGCGGAAAGCACAAGGATCATAATGTGGCTCTCGCCAATGGCATTTATAAGTGCTTTCGCATATTCCATACCAGGCAGCACATCACGTGGAGCGATCCAGCACCTTATAAGACTGGATTCCAGTTTCGCACAGACTGCGTCTGCAATCTGTTTATCCTGTGATGAGTAACTGACAAAAACATCATGTGCCATTTTTAAATAAACACCCCTCTCCCCAGCAAAAACATTAATATGTTCCAATATCATCCTGATTCGATAAATTACATTTATATTCCTTGTTTAATCAAGGTAAAAATTGAAACCATCCTCGGCTTGATCCTTACGAGAAAAGCGATTAAAATTGCTGTTAAATTTTCATAAAACATAACAGAAAAGCAAGAAAGCTCTGGATTACAGAGCTTTCGCTTGTATCAAGAATTCCGTGATAACATGGTGGAGACGATGGGATTCGAACCCACGACCCCCTCGTTGCGAACGAGGTGCTCTCCCAGCTGAGCCACGCCCCCACACCAAAATATTATAACACAAAATGTACTTCTCAATACTGATATTGCGAAATACCCCTTAACTATTATCGTTTGGCCCGGGCACGTTTATTGATTCTGCTGATCATTTCTCCAGGGATATCTTTAACTTCCCCTGTTTGCATAGTGACAGCGCAAAATCCCGGATAGTTGATCATTGCTCTCCATAAATTTTCGTGTCCGCTGAAGTAACGGCAAATGACCCAGGTGTATTTTGCCCAATATAAAATGACCTCTGGAATACTCTTGTTGATATTTACGTGCTCACAGTGTGTGATGTACATATTATAAAGATCTTCATACAGATTTCTGGCTTTTTGGTTTACTTTGCCCGTGCTGAAATAGCCGAGCACTTCCCCTGTATTTATGTTTTGCGGCAGTATGTTGCCCAGGGCATAGATCATCACTTTTATCTGATCGGATATTTTCAGTTGTTCGGCAATCGAGGCTGTCTTTTCCCAATCGATTTTTTCTTCATCCAAAAGAAACGGCAGGATGTCGGTTATCCATTTTATATGCTTTTTTTCTTTGTCCCGTGATGATTCGAACAAATCATAGAAACCCGTGACCAGGATCTGAATGATCATATCCTCTCTTGAAGGGATATAAAAAGACACCCCGTTTTGATCGGCCTTTGTGGCTCTGTGCCATATCCCGTCAGGATTTGCGCCATTAAGCAATTCTTTTACAAATACCTTATGCACATCAAGAGCCAGCGGGCCTTTTTTCAAATCAATGGAATGATAACTTGATATGCCTTCACAGCCGTAATCTTTTGCCAGTTTTACGGTTCTGTTATAGTTTTTCCCGGCGACATAGATATCTGTATCAGCCATATAGCGGTTGACTTTTGGGAAATACCCAATGCGTATCGCCGCACCCTTTATCAACATGACCGGGATTTCGGCCTGGTTGATTGCTTTTATGAATTTAAACAGTTCAACGGTTCTTAATGCATTCATAGTGGTCAGGTAACGTGCCAGCCCTTTGATTTTGGGGATCAGCTCTTCAGGAGTACCGGTATAGTTGTGCCTGGCGCACATTTGCGCAATAAGGCAGCAAACATCATATTGACTTTCTTCAAATATGATGCCGTCAAAATAATCAGCCGCCTCATCAGCGGTAACTGTGTCCTTGCAATAAAGACTGATCAGTTCCCGGTCTTTTTGGCTCAGATTCATCCTGGCGATAAAAGTGCTTTCCCAATTAGTAAAACTCATATTACCTTCTCTTTTTTACACGTTCTCTGATCATTGCTGCATAGCTTTCCATTTGCGTTTGTCTCGAAACTCTGCCGAGGTTGGTCAGGTGAAACCTTCTTTTGAGAGTTACCAGCTCCAATCTTTTAGGGGATAGGCCGGCATCCCTTATTCGCATGACCCACTGGGCTGTTTCCGAGCTCTTCATAGTTTCATCAAACGCTCCGTATTTTTCAAAAAGAGACCTCCTGATAAGCATGCAGCCGGCCAGCAGCCTTTCATAGGGCTCCTGTGCAGGTATCAGGTTTTTCCTTTCGGCCTCAGTCAGTTCCGGTGAAATGAAATCCTCACACATAGCCGTAATCCAGGGGGATTCATCGCCTGCCTCCGCCAGCATTTTTTCAAGCGCTCCCGGAGTCAGCACGTCATCTGCGTCAAGGAAAAAAATCCATTTTTTTCTGGCCATTGCAAGTCCGGTGTTTCTTGCCGCCGCCTGCCCTTTGTGCTGGCTGTAACTTAATGTGACAGGATAATGAGCTTCTGTTTCAGCTGTATATTCACTGATTATTTTTTCAACCATACCGGTGCTTTTATCAGTCGAACCATCGTCAACAATGATCAATTCAAGCGGTACCGACTGACTTTGCACGCTCGCCATGGCTTCACCGATATATTTTTCAGCATTATACATAGGTATGATAACAGATAATTCACAGTCATCACTGGCTTTTTTGCCTCTTATTCCCGCAGCGATTGCCTGCAGCCGCTGTTTTTTCCAATTTTCCTGATCTATGGTCATGGACAGCCCGCTATCCAAAAGATTCCTTATATACAGGCGTTCCTCCAGACAGGCGCACTTTTCCCGACCGGCAAGCAATCTGGCTACCCACTGGATATCCTCCCGCCTTCTTAGTGATTCATCAAAATAGCCGTATTGCTCAAAGATGCTTTTTCTTATCAGCGCCGTACGTAAACTTTGCTTATCCATATCGCTGTTTCTGGCGGTATTTTTACCAAACTCACCGGCGTGCCCGCCTTCGTATCGATTTTCGTTTAATGTGAAAACTATTTTTCCCTCCGGATGCGCGTGAAGATATGCCAGCTGTTTATTTAGTTTATCCGGTTTCCACTGGTCATCTGCATCGCAAAAACCTATAATTACGCCTGTTGCGGCAAACAAGCCCCGGTTTCTTGTATAAGCAACACCATGGTTCGGATAGTTTTTTATGTATCGGCACTTACCATTTTGCGCATATGCTTTGGCAATTTTCCCCGTGTCGTCATCGGAATTGTCATCGGAAATTATTATTTCAAGGTTTTCATAGTTCTGGGCCAGAATGCTGTCGAGGCACCGGCGTAAAGTTGATCCTGCATTATAGGCAGGAATGATAACAGAAATTCGTTCCATATATTTTCTCCTCAGGTATTTCCCGTTTACTGCAATTCATTTACCAGCTTTTCAATCAAAGCCGCATTTTCACCAGCATTTTTACCCAGATTGATCTTGTAGGCGGGCAAATCCCGGACCCATTGGAAAAACTCGCGGATGAAGCGGGGATTTTTTTCTTCCCGGTTCTGTATTGCTGTCGAATACACCATTTGCATCATCGGCTGGGTCGAGGGGATTCTTTCAATATTTGGTTCAGAGGCATCGCTTACCGCTGGCAAAACCAAGGCTTTAATGTCCAGGCTGGGAGCAAACTGTGAAAAATAGGAAGAAAGATCGATCAAGGTCTTGTTTTTAACAGCCTTATTCCTGCTGATGGAGTGTTGTTTGAGTTGGGGCAAAAGCTCCAGGCTGTCAGGCAGTAAATACCCCGTGGAATAAATCGGATAGGCCATATAACGGTTATTTTGATCCAGCAAAAGATTTTCTTCAGCCAGATATTCAAGGCCATATAACAGACAGGTCAAAGCCAGGGTGCTTTTTCCGCCTTCCTTTAAGGCAGAGATCAATACGCCTTTTCCGCCGATGCCTACTGCCGCACTGTGCACCAGGAATAAACCATGAGCTTTGGCCCACCAATGCATCTCATTGACAAACGGGTGGCTGGTGAACATGCTGCCATAAGCATGGCTGTTGCTCATACACAGATAGGTGATGTTAGTTTCATGACTGCGGGCGCTTAAATAACCAAATTCAGAGGAGATGGTGAGAGTGGCTTCATCGCCCTGGTACAGCCAGCGCTGCTTGCCGGTGCTCATTTCTTCGGGCAGATAATTATTCAAATCATCGCTCCAGATGTAGAAAACGTCCACTGGTTCTGACGGGGTATCCCGCAGAACATATCTAAAAGAAGCCAGATAATGAGCATTCATATCCATGTTCAGAAAATGCAGCTTTAGTGCAAGGCCTGCAATTTGCAGATGATATACCTGGGGGTGGGTGTCAGCACACTGCTGCAGTTGTGCCGCTTTGTTTTCCAATAGTTCCAGCAAAGGCCTGATCCCGTTGGCCGCCATTTTGCTGCCGCAGGCGTTATTACTGTTATTCGTCATGGCTGGTCTCCTCTGATCACTTTGCTCTGCATTTTTGCATAGGCGGCTTTTAACCGGAAATAGGAATTTAGCCTCAAGGGAGTCTGCCCATAAGGACTGCGATTATAGTATTTAAGCCATAAGTCTGAAAAAGGCAGGTCATTGAATTTCCACGGCTTGGCTTCACCGGGGAAATGAATGATGGCGGCATTTTCTCTCATAAACTGCAGTTCTTCAGGATTGGCTATACAGTGAATCATCGCATTATAGTACCGGTAATCCACAATTTTTACTTGATCGTAAAAAATCAGATTGGTTACATCTTGCCCAGGAAATCTTAACTTGGTTTGTTCTTTAAAACATTTGTCGATCAGCTTTTTTACATTAATTTTTCTAAGTGCTTCCATATTGTACAACAGGACCCCGGCATTGAAATACTTGCTGCTGTCGGCAATTCCCAGTCTATCGCAGTTATCTGCAATGGTTTTTTTCATGGGGGTTCCATAAGAGCAGGCTACCAGGCAATTCCCCTCAAAATCGGTGTTATAAAACTTTGCGATATTCTTTGCCACAATAATATCAGCATCCAGCCACAGCAGGCGGTCAAGCGTATCCGGCAATAGTTCTGCCGCCAAAAGCCGGTAATAAGTTTCTTTGGAGATATATTTCAGAGTTGGGGCGTCGGCAAAGGTTTCGCTTTCGATCTTCAGCGGAATAAGGACGGAGTTCTTGCTCATTATAAAATCATCCAGGGTGTTTAACTCTCCCTTTTTTAAATCCGAGTACAAAAGATAAATGTCGATATTTGAGTTATTATCGAACAGCGATTCCAGCATTACTGTCAGCGAAAGAAGATATGTCGAATTTACTGCCACCAAAACATTCATTTTAGTCTGCACGTTTCTTCACCGGCCAGCCCATGTCTCCACTTACTTCATGGATAGGATCCATAAGCAAAAGATCCGCTATTTCCTCAAATGCATCAACAGCGAATTCGTAACCGTCACCGGCGATCTCCTGATCGTAGCTGGGTTGAGTGGCTTCGGATTTCCCCTCTGCCGCCACAATTATTTCCAGGTCGTTAAGCTTATTTATAAATCTCCCTAGCTTGCCTTCAATATTGTCAGGACAGTCTTTCAGCTCCTGAAGACCTTTTACTATCAATTCTGGTTCTGCGCCTGCAATTAAATCCTTTATAACCGCTGAAGACATTTTATCAAATGAATAATAAACACCCGTTGCAATATTTATTATAATAGTCTGTCCCTCCGATTCATCATAAAACATTTTTTCCTCATTTAAAATGTACATAAATGCCTCCTGCTTTGCTTTATATTATGAATTTTATCGTTCTCCATCCCTGCTGTCCGGCAGGTAATGAAAAGGAATATGATCTAAAAATTGATAATAGATCGAAATTTGCCCATTTACCTTTCTCAGTATATCATTGGTCAATATTTTAGTGCTATAATTATTAGCCAAATATGAAAGATGCATAATGGAAAAAATGTATAATCAGATAAATACATCCTCCGGTTAGAATACTTACAAAGAGTAGGCATCTGGTATTAGCTTGGAGAGGTGAAATGTTACAGTGAATGCAGATGCGTATTGATGAGTACTATATCAGTACTGATAAAAAATGATACAAATACAGCGGGTTTTTTCTGGGGGAATGCTATTTTTAATCAACTCATTTAGGTAAATTACTGATTGCCTGGTTTGAACCAATAACGACTAATATATCTCCCTGGCGGACGATTGCGTCTGCTCCGGGTGCTGCAGTTATTTCTTCTGCACTTTTGATAGCTATTACACTTACACGATATTTTGCCCGCAGATTTAATTTCCCTATGGTCTTATCCACAAATTCTTTGGGAGCAAAAACCTCTATTATGCTATAATCATTTGACAGCTCAATAAAGTCCAATAAATCATTTGCGGAAGTAAGATTATGTGCCACCCTGATACCCATATCACGTTCCGGATAGATAACCCGATCTACTCCTATTTTTTCTAAAACTCTGCCATGAAGGGCATCTTTGGCTTTAGCAATAACTTTCTTAACCCCAAGCTCTTTAAGTATTACAGATACTAAGATATTCGATTGAATATCATCACCAATAGCTACAATGGCAACATCAAAGTTGCGGATACCTAATCTTTTCAAGGCTGACTCGTCTCTGGCATCCAATTGTACAGCACGGGTAACTTTATCAGAAATATCCTGTATTTCTTTTTCCGAATTATCTATGACTAAGACTTCATAACCAAGCTTATACAGGGTGGTAGCCACGCTTTCTCCAAACCGTCCGATACCAATTACAACAAAGTGCTTATCTTTTTTCATCTCTTCAAACTCCTATCCAACCATTATTTTTGATTCGGGATATTTTGCCTGATTACCTGAATCGTCATTTTTGCCAATTGAATAAGCTATTGTCAGCAAACCAACTCTTCCGGTAAACATTGTAATGATAATTAAAAATTTTCCTAAAAAAGAGAGACTGGAAGTTATGCCTAGAGACAGACCTACTGTACCGAAAGCAGATACTGTTTCAAACAATAATGCCATGAAATCCGCCTTTTCTGTCAACGTTAATAATCCGGTAATCAGGATGATCCACATAATAGCCAAAGTCATGATCGCTGCTGCCTTCTGAGTAACTTCTCTGGATATAGATTTGTTATGAACGGTAATTTGACGCTTGTTTCCGAGCATACAAAATATCGATAATATAACAGCAGCAAAGGTTGTTGTTTTTATTCCTCCTCCGGTAGAGCCAGGCGAAGCACCGATAAACATCAGGATGATCAGCATTAGTACGGTTGTATCTTTGAGTGCAGACATATTCACAGTATTAAAGCCGGCAGTACGAGGTGTTATTGATTGAAACAAAGAAGACAGAAATTTTCCCTGGTACCCCAGACTGCCAATCGTACCTGGATTATTGAACTCCAGAAGGAAAAAGAGTATGGCACCTATTGCAATCAGCAGCCCGGTGGTCCGAATCACAATCCAGGAATGCAAATTCAAGTGTTTCCCGCGCTTGGAATAAACATCCGAAATTACTGAGAAACCAATGCCCCCTAAAACAATCAGGACCATTACTGTAAGATTCGTTATAATATCATTTTGAAAATTCACAAGACTGTTACCAAACAGATCAAACCCTGCATTATTAAAGGCTGATACAGTATGGAACAAAGCATAATAAAAGGCTTTGCCCAGATTAAAACAGTATGACCATCTGATCGTAAGGATAATGACCCCCATACTTTCTATGACAAATGCCGCGAGGAATACATACTTGGCCAGCCTTACTATTCCTCCCAACGTGGACTGGTTATAGGCCTCCTGCAGAATCATTCTCTCATTAAGATTTATTTTCTTTCCAAGAAGTATTGCAAACATGGTAGCAAAGGTCATAAAACCAAGACCGCCGATTTGAATCAACAGCAGAATGACTATTTGCCCAAAGACCGAAAACACAGATCCGGTGTCGACAACTACCAGTCCTGTAACGCAGACTGCTGATGTGGCTGTAAACAAGGCATCAACAAATGGCAAACCTTTTCCGTCAACAGTGGCGATGGATAAAGTTAGTAACAGTGCTCCGGTGAGAATGACAGACATAAATCCTATTGCCAGTACCCGCGGAGGGGAGAGCTTTTTCTTTTCTTTTTCAGATTGTATATTGATCTTGAATATCTCATTCATATTTATTCCCGTTAACAATTTTTAAATTTTAATATTTTTTATTCATCCATCAACCGGTAGCCGACCCCTACCTCAGTAAGAATATATCTCGGCTGAGCTGGGTTTTCTTCGATTTTTCTTCTTATGTTAGCCATAAAAACTCTTAGGGACTGAGTTTCATTTCCTACCGAAGAACCCCAAATTTCTTTGACAATAAAATTATGAGTTAATACTTTACCTGCATGCTTAGACATAAGCGCCATTATTCTATATTCAATCGGTGTAAGATGAACGTCTTCATGATCTAACGTAACAGTTCTTTTCAGAAAGTCTATCTCCAGATCCCCGATATGGAATTGATGGGGACTATTACTATCCTGAAGAGTAATGCGCTCAAAGTGACGTAAGGCTACACGTACCCTGGCCAGGAGTTCTGCCATTCCGAAGGGTTTTGTCAGATAATCATCTGCGCCCCTGTCCAAAGCTTCAACTTTTTCTCTTTCCTGTCCCCGGGCTGATACAACAATAATTGGCAACTGACTCCATTTACGTATAGCAGAAATAATGTCCAAGCCATCCAGGTCGGGCAAACCAAGATCGAGAATGATAACATCCGGACTATGGGATGTTATCAGTAAAAGCGCTTCGCTCCCGGTCGCTGCTTCCAGGTGTCTGTATCCATGGGCAGATAGAGATGCACAGATAAAATTGCGTATAGGTTTGTCATCTTCTACAATCAAAATAAAAGGTTTATCCTGCATATTACTGCTCCTCTCTGTAATCGCCGCCGAAAGGATCCTGAGCCACATAAGGCAGGCTAAAGCGAAATATCGCCCCGCCCTCTGGTTTATTCACTGCTTCAATGAATCCCCCATGAGTTTTAACGATAGACTTACATATGGCGAGTCCCAAGCCTATACCCCGGCGGGCATCACTTGTTTCGGTATTAGTGGTAAAGAATCTGTCAAAAATGTGAGGTATGGCCTCAACAGGAATACCTGGGCCATTATCTGCTACTTCAAAATAAACCTTTTCGCTGTCTTCATAGACCTTGACTAATATCTCTGAGCCTTTTGGCGTATACTTTACTGCGTTATCCACAAGGTTAATGATTACCTGGACAATAAGGTTACCGTCCATCGGCACTAAAATCAATTTATCCGGGATATCGAGAGTAATTCGATGATTTACAGCCCGCTTGCTGACTAGTCTGATTGCCTCGTCTACTATTTCCTCAATTGCTTCAAAATTCTTACACAGATTTATTCTTTCTTCGTCGAGACGGGTCAAGCTGAGTAGATTTTCCACTAAACGAATGAGCCACTCGGAATCTTGGTTTATATCCAGCAGCAGTTTCCTGATTACGTCATGGTTCAGGGAATTATAATTCTCCAACAGGGTACTTGATGCCCCGGCAATACCTGTTAAAGGAGTTCTTAAATCATGCGAGATTGACCTTATCAGATTGCTCCTTATGGTCTCTTTCTCTATCTCTACCTTAGAGAGCTCTTGTTCTTCCGCAAGCCTCTCCCTATCTAAGGCCAAAGCAATTTGGGCAATAACATTTGCGAAAAATGAACGCTGTTCGAGTTCGAGTTCACCCTCAATACCGATGATCCCCAGCAATTCTTCCTGCCCTTTTACAGGTAAATAAAAGGCTTGTGCCTCTGAAAAGATATCTGTTCCCTTGCCTGCTTCTTTTTGATTCATCACTACCCATTGAACCACTGCTTGCTCGTTTCCACCTGAAAAATTATTATCTTCATTTCTATGATCAGATTGCATAAAGGGTTCCGCAATTTCTTGCCCGCACCTCACTAAATAGAATTGAACCTTCCGGTTGTAGAGCCTGGAAAGGTGAGCCAAACTCAGGCTAACCAGCTCTCTTGTTCCTCGCGTTCTCAAAAAACTGCGGCTGATTTGAAATAGGGTATCCGTTCTTTGCTCGCGTGTTAAAGATAGCTCGGCTTGATACTGAATACGTGATGTTAAAGTGCTTGTGATCAGGGATACAACAAGCATGACAGGGAATGTGATCAGATAGCCGGGATCATGGACAGCAAAGGTAAATCTGGGTTCGGTAAAGAAATAGTTAAAAGATAAAACTCCGACTATGGAAGCAATTACTCCCAACCAAAAGCCATTCGTCTTGAATGATACAAGGAAAACACCCAGCAGAAAAATCATAATGATATTGGATTCGCTGAATCCAATATGTCTTGCCAATAAGGCTAAAAACGTAGCGAGTATCATCAACCCAATCATAATAAGGCCATTAAAAAGTAATATCTTGATTTTTTTTAGTGTCAAATGAGGGATTGTCTTTTTCATTCAGATTACCTTCAGTACTTTGATTTTATCTAAACCTAGCCTGCCCTTGAATATATAAAGTTTTATCCAAACATTATTTGAATATGTTATAACCATCTCTAATTTTAACGGCTAAGCTATAAAAAAACAGTTAAGATTTATCTGTTTCATATAAAGATTCTGTTAAGAAATGAAATCAGTAATAGATGGATGTTTGACAAACGTGTATGTATTATAGTATATCGTAAAAGCAAAACTACCATGGTATACTTTGGGCGGGTGATGCAATGTCTATTGAAATACTGGCGCCTGTCGGCGGCCGACAGCAACTGATCGCTGCGGTCAGGAGCGGAGCCGATGCAGTCTATTTAGGGACCAGGGCCTTTAATGCCAGAAGAAATGCGGAGAACTTTAACGGAGAGTCCCTGTCAGAGGCGGTTCAGTATTGCCATGGCCGCGGCGTGCGAGTGTATGTTACGGTCAATACTCTGGTGAAGGATGCTGAACTGCAGTCTCTTTATAAAGAAATCGAAATGCTGGCAGCGTCTGGGATCGATGCAGTGATCGTTCAGGACCTGGCGGTGGCAGAACTGTTTCAGCGTCATTGCCCTTCCATGCCTTTACATGCTTCTACCCAGATGGCCATACATAACCTGGAAGGAGTCTTGGCTGCTGAGGAGCTCGGATTTTCCAGGGCCGTGCTGGCCAGAGAACTCACCATTGAGGAAATCAGAAAAATATGTTCCGGCTCCAAGATCGAAATCGAAACCTTTGTCCATGGGGCACTCTGTATGAGCATATCAGGCCAGTGCTACATCTCTTCAATGCTAGGAGAAAGAAGCGGCAACCGGGGTCTTTGCGCCCAGCCTTGCCGGCTTGATTTCAAAGCGGGGGAGCGGGGACATGCGTTGTCTTCAAAGGATATGAGCCATATTTCTCATATCGGTGAACTGATATATGCAGGCGTCAGATCCTTAAAAATCGAGGGCAGGATGAAACGACCGGAATATGTTGCGGCAGCGGTATCAGCATGCCGGGAAGCCGTATCCGGCAAGAGCGCAGACCTGACTGATCTGCAGGCGGTTTTTTCCCGCAGCGGCTTTACCGACGGCTATATCACAGGTAAGCGGAATCTTGATATGTTCGGGCACCGGACCAGGGAGGATGTGGAGGCTTCCAAAACTGTCCTCGGGAAAATTGCCTCCAGTTATAGAAACGAACTGCCTCGGATACCGGTCGATATGAAGCTTAAGATAAAGGGCAATGAACCATCACGCCTGGAGGTCACCGATGGCAGCTTTATTATAGCAGTGCAGGGAGATGTGGCTGAGCAGGCAAAAACCAAAGGTGTTGACCACGAGTTTGCCTTAAGGAGCCTGGCCAAAACTGGCGGGACTCCATTCATTTTAAAAACTCTGACTGACGAGCTGGACGAAACGCTTATGCTTCCGCAAGCCAAACTGAATGCCATGAGAAAGGAAGCTTTAGAGGATCTGCTGGCAGCCAGGAGCAGGATCATACCCAAAGAGGTTGTGGGCCCGTTTGTTCAGCCGCGTTCGCAGAAGCGTGACAGGATACCGAAGTTGCGTGTCAGGGTCCAAAACCAGCAGCAGCTCTTTGACGGCATCGAGGCGGCAGATAAAATCTATTTGCCGCATACAGAAATTGATTCCGGTCTGATCCAAGAATTAGGGGAAAAACTTATATGTGAGCTGCCCAGGCTGGTGTTTCCCATGCAGGAAGAAGCCTTGGAAAATAGTCTGGAAAAGCTTATGAGGCTGGGGGTCAAACATATTTGTGCCGGCAATATCGGCACGATCAGGCTGGCGCGGCGCATGGGATTTATAGTTCACGGTGGTTTTGACCTGAATATTTTAAACAGCATGAGCCTGATAGAATATGAATCACTGGGCCTGCAGGACACATTTCTCTCTTATGAGATAAAACTCAGTGACGCGGCAGTCCTGGGAGGGGAAATTAAGCGCGGAATCATTGGCTACGGCTATCTGCCCTTGATGATATTCCGTAATTGCCCGGCCAAAAGTAAAAATGGTTGCCGGAATTGCACAGGGCGCGCGGAGATAACTGACCGCACCGGAGCACGCTTTAAGATAACCTGTGCCAGCCGGGAGTATTCTTCACTGCACAATCCTATTCCGCTTTATTTAGCCGATAAGAAGGTTCAGGCAGCAGATTTTATTACGCTGTATTTCACGGTTGAGGATAGACAGGAATGTCAAAAGATATGGGAAAGCTATTTGCACGGTGAGCCTTTTAAGGGCGAATATACCCGTGGCTTGTATTACAGAAAGTTAATATGAGATATTGGCAGATCATATGTGTCAAATAAAAACCGCGGTCTCGAAACCGCCGTCTATTTAACCTCTCATATTTGTGCAACAAATGCGAGGATTACAGCACAGGTTTACTATATCCTTTTGATTGTACGGAGGTGATATGATGGAATGGATATCAAGGTTAAATGAAGCAGTAGATTATATCGAAGCGAATCTTGAAAAAGAAATCAGCTATGATAAAGCAGCACATATTGCATGTTGTTCAACCTTTCATTTTCAAAGAATGTTCTCCTATATCGCAGATGTTCCGCTTTCTGAATATATCAGACGCAGAAGAATAACCCTGGCTGCTTTCGATTTACAATGCGGCAGCGAAAAAATTATTGATATTGCACTTAAATACGGATATGATTCGCCTACTTCTTTTAATCGAGCTTTTCACAATGTTCATGGAGTTTCCCCAACGGAGGCCAGAACCAAAGGGGTGGCTCTAAAAGCATATCCACGTATCAGCTTCAAAATAACAATTAAAGGAGATGCTGAGATGAATTATAAGATCCTGACAATGGAAGCATTTAGAATTGTCGGTATTAAAGAGCACTACAATATGAGTGTTGAGGAATGTTTTGAAAAGGTGCCGCAGTTCTGGGGAAAAACAGTACAAAGCGGGATCGTGCCTGAGATTCTTAAGCTTATGGATAAGGAACCATACGGCTTGCTGGGTGTAAGCACCTGTATGAATGGGCAAGACTTTGATTACTATATTGCAGCAGCTACTGACCAGGAAACCCCTGAGGGAATGGTAGAATATGATGTGCCGAAATGTACCTGGGCAATTTTTGAATGTGTGGGTGCTATGCCAACTGCTATCCAGGAACTGCAAAAACGTATTATAACAGAATGGCTGCCCACATCCGGATACGAATATGCTAATGCACCCGACATTGAGGTGTATTTTGAAGGAGACCAGCAGGCTGAAGATTATAAGTGTGAAGTGTGGCTGCCTATTACTAAGAAGTCATGATGCTGTACGTGAGGTTATAAGCAAATAGGGGTTAAACCAGTTAATATGAAGGCTCCAAAGCAGCAAACCTGCTTGGGAGCCTTTTTAACTTTGGGACAGCAAACATAAACAAGGAGTTATCTGTTCTTTTTACAAAGCTATTGATTATATATTTTATGAAAAACATTGAAAAGACAAATAAAATAGAAAATAAGTAAAATATACTAGACAAATTATAAATTATAATATACATTAGATTTAACAGAAGTTAACGGAGGTGATCGCTTGAGCAAAAACTTAAAGCTCAAGTCAGCGCGGGCGGCAAAAGATATGTCACAAAAAGATATCGCGGATGAGGTGGGTGTTACCCGCCAGACTATAAATGCCATTGAAAGCGGTGATTATAATCCTACTATTAATTTATGCATAGCTATATGCAAAGTACTAGGCAAGACTTTAAACGATATATTTTGGGAGGATGAAGGTAATGAATAAAAAAGGTCTGGATGAAATGCAAATTCAAACAAGGAATAAAATCGGCAACCAAACTTTTCTAATGCTTTTATATCTGTTGATGATTGATGCGGGACTTTATGGTTTCGGATTCAGATGGGTCGATTATCCGGCTAATGTCATGCTGATTATAACTATTTGTGCGGGTATCTATGTAATTCGTTTAATAAAGGCAAATGCTTATGTGGGACCATCCACTGAAAAAGAAAAGCCGCTTTTAAAAATATTACTGACTGCACTGGTTGCAGTTGTGGTTGCCACGGGTACTATTGTTTTATTGAAAACAGCCAATTTTAGTGATGCTAATCAAATCAATGATATGAGTGCACCAATAATGTTTATTGCAGCATCGGTAGGAATAGTCATTGCCGTAGTAACAATTGTGATTAACAGGATTCAGAATAAGGATGACAGGGAGTAAACTTAGGAGTGAGACAGAGGGGCTAAGACAGGAGAACATAAAAGTTATTGGGGAAGTGGGGAGTGTGTCTACCATCTGAAAATTCGGACCCGATACCTGCCCTTTTTACTTATCCCTTGAATCTCATCCAGCCGGATCCGGCCTTGCCCCCGCACTGATAAAAGATCGTCCACTTTTATGGGAGCAGCAATTTTTTCAGTTACCTGGTGATTTAGCTGCACACGACCGGCTTCGATCAGGGCCGCCGCCTCAGACCGGGATATTTTACAGGCTGTTGCCAGCACCGCATCCAGACGCAGTGAAGGGATGGTGCAGTTGATTTGCGCAGGTTCCGATTTCGGCAGGCGCAGATCCTCCCGATTAATTCGTTCTGTTACTACCCTACTGTGGCCGACCCGTTCCAGCTGCTGGCAAAGGTAATCTGTCAGGCTTTTATCGACCAGTACGAAAGCTTCCCGCTCATGTACTAAAATATCACCAAATTTTTCCCGCTTGATGCCCAGATTCATGATGGCTCCCAGATAATCCCGGTGACCCAGGGAGGTTTCATTTTTATCAGTGGGTTTTATCTGAATGTACTCAATATGGTTATCCATTGCCTCTTCATCTTCCCAGACGGGACCAAGCAGCAGGCGTTTTCTCTCTGCTGCATCGAAACCGCCATCCATTTTCCAGAGGATATCTGCATACTGAACCGCCACAGCTTCTCCCAGAGTCTGCTGCCTGAGATCCAAGAAATCGCTTCTTACACTGTTCCCCTGCAATGCTTGCTGTGCCAAATCATCAAGCCGGGCGGCCAGATATCGTTCTTCTGTATTAACCGTCAAGTTTATCAGATATTGATTCATGCTCAGGCTCCATACTTCTGCTTTCCCATATCCAGACCAGGGCGAATGCGAACATGGCAATTAAAATAAAAACCAGGGGGTTGTCCAGATGAGCGGGTACCAGCATTCTGCCTGAACCAATCACCAGGCCGACAAAAAACCAGTTAAGAATATCCCGCCAGCGGGAATAGATTTTATCCAGAGCATTGGACAGACCTATGACACCCAGGATGCATCCTGCTGCGAAGATGATCAGTGTCTTTGCGTCCAGTCCGGCAAGAGCTGACAGTATATCATCGTATATCCCCATAATGATCAGAACGGCATTGCCTGGGACCCCCGGCAATATCATGGCGGCAGTCGATAAAGCTCCCCCTGCGATCAGAATAAAGGCACCAGGGGACACACCGTTTGATTCGCCAAAATCTGAAACACCACCCAGAATAAAACCAAGGATCAAACCAATTGCCAGGGATATTCCCCGTTTGATGCTGGGACGGTAGTCCTGGCCCAGAATTGATTTTACCGAAGCCAGGATACATCCTAATAATAAAGCCAGGATAATGGCCGTATAAGTTTTAAACAGCCAGGCTAAAAGCCAGCCGCTGATAAAAATTCCCCCCGCCATCCCGATGGCAAATGGGAGCCACGGCAGCAATCTGAAGCGGGACAGATCCTTCATCAGTTCTTCATAAAGACCCATCATTAACAATATCGTACCGCCGCTTACCCCCGGCAATACAATGATCAAGCCTATTATCGCGCCCTTAATGACTTTTTCTGTTGCCCCGGACAATGCGTTTTTAAAAAATTTCGCCACGTCATCTTACTCCAGCGATTTTTATATACTTTTCATTATATAAAAAATCCTTTTCAAAAGTTGAGCTTTTGTCAGCGTAATAAATATATACTAAAGGAAACTCATGTTCAATGCAGAAAACAATACGTGAATTTATTGTTGCATATGCTGATTTCAGCAGAGACATCAAGCAGTATGTTTTAAAGGGGCTGGCGGATCAAACCCGAAGTGCAAAGTTGAATAATTATTTGCTTAAAAGAACAGGCAAATAGAAATAATTTTGTTTGAGGAGGAATAAGCATTATGGCTGTAAAAGAGGTTTTGATGCTGGGGAATCCTTTATTGAGGGAAGTATCAGATGATGTTGCTGATTTTAACGGGGAACTTGTAAAAATTATTAAAGATTTGGAAGATACGCTGCTTTTTCTGCAGAGAAGCAAGGGAACAGGGCGAGCTCTGGCAGCACCGCAGATAGGATATACCAGGAAAGTTATATTATATAAAACACCTGAGACTAAACTTATAATGGTCAATCCGGAAATTATATATAAAAGTGCTGAAATGTTTGAGGTTTGGGACAGCTGTTATAGTTTTGATCTGGCTTTTTATATTAAAATCAGCAGGCATGTAAGTATTGATGTCAGTTATTTGGATGAGAAAGGTAAACGGAAGATATATACATTCAACGATGATTTGTCAGAACTGTTCCAACATGAAATTGATCATCTTTATGGTATCCTTGCTACTGATTACCTGAACGACAATCGGCAAATCATGATGAAATCCGAATTGGATAAGGGCAGAATCATATAGGGTCAGCTATTGCAGCGTGTTTATCTGCCTGATGGCCGACAATAAAGGAGCAACCTGAATTAATGGGAGGAATAACAATGAAGACAATTGGTTTGATCGGAGGAATGAGCTGGGAATCAACCGCCGAGTATTACAGAATTATTAATGAAGAAATTAAGCAGAGGCTGGGTGGGTATCATTCGGCCAAATGTATTCTATACAGCGTGGATTTTGCTGAAATTGAAAAATGCCAGACCAACGGTGAATGGGAAAAGATGGGGGAGATTCTGGCCAAAGCGGCCCGCAGCCTGGAGGCGGCCGGGGCAGATTTTATTATACTTGGCACCAATACCATGCACAATGTTGCTGACCAGATCAAGTTGGAGATCAATATTCCTTTCCTGCACATAGCGGATATGACTGCCCGGGAAGTATTGGCTGATGGCATTAAAACGATCGGCCTTTTGGGAACCAGATATACGATGGAGCAGGATTTTTATAAATCACGCCTGGAGTCTCAGGGAATTAGGGTCATCATTCCTCAGGAAACCGACAGGGTAATCGTAAACTCAGTGATTTATAATGAATTATGCCTGGGACAAATTATTGACCAATCCAGAGCCGGATTTAAAAGAATTATTACTGATTTAGCCGCACAAGGAGCGGAAGGTATTATACTGGGTTGTACCGAAATCGGTTTGTTGGTTAAGCAGGAGGACTCCAGGGTACCACTTTTTGATACTACTGTGATCCATGCCAGAAGCGCGGTTGACTATGCACTTACGGTTTAGAAAGAAAGATTTGCAGGAAATTACATATAAATTGAAGAGGGGAGATAGTTTTGCTGGTAATTAATGGAACAGCAAAAAAGACAGAAAAAACACGACTCATGATAATGCTGCCTGCCATGTCAGCAGGTGGTGCCGAAAGGGTAACACTTAATCTCTTAAAGAAGCTTCCCCGCGAGCAGTTTGAGATATATCTGGTTCTGATCAAGGACGGAGGAGAGTTTCTGGCCGAAGTGCCGGCAGATGTTACGACCTATATCCTGAAGAAAAGCAAGCTCCGGTATGCCATACCGCAACTCATACGCCTGATATGGAAGCATAAGATAGAGGTGGTTTTTCCGACTCTGGGAGGATTCAGCCGGCAAATACTGATGATAAAATGGTTTTTTCCTTCTTATACCAGGATAATGATCAGAGAGACTATAGCCCAGTCCGGATTGATCAGATATAAGCCCAAAAGACAGCGGGATGTAGTATTAAACAGATGGTTATATAAAAAAGCCGATACAATAGTATCTCTGTGTCAATATATGGCGGCCGATCTGCAGAAAGTGCTGGGAATTAACTTGAAAAATCAGCAGGTAATTTATAATCCGGTCGACATTGAGGCGATAAAGGTCAAAACAGGCGATGGGAATCCTTTACCCGCGGAAGGTATACATATAGTAGCGGCAGGCCGCTTGGAAAGCCAGAAGGGCTTTGAACGACTGATCATGGCTTTCCCTGCCTTGCTGAAGAAAAAACCGCAGGCACATTTGTGGATCATTGGCGAAGGACAGCTCAGAAGCCGATTGGAAGCATTGATTGAAAAACTAGGTCTTAAGGATAAAATCCATCTGCCCGGCTATCAGGAAAATCCATATAAATGGATAAGAAACGCGGATTTGTTCGTTTTGAGTTCACTATACGAAGGTTTGCCTAATATTTTACTGGAAGCTATTGCCTGCAGCTGTCCGGTCATTTGCCTGGAGAATCCGAGCGGCACCTTGGAAATACTGGAGTTGACCGGTCAGCCTGAACGTTATGTAAAAGAACTTACCTGGGAAGACTGGTGGTTTGACCGCCCCACTTCGGAAGTACTGGAAAAACTTGAGGAATATTTCAACATAGAGAAAATCGTTGCCAGGTACAGTGAAGTTTTAAGATAAGATGCCAATGTTAGGTGAAAAATAATTTAACCAGGAATCAATCTTTCTGCACAAATCTCCAGGCATCCTGGCACATATCTTTTAAACTGCGGGTGGCCTGCCAGCCCATTTCCAGTTTGGCCTTGGCGGGATTGGCATAACATTCGGCAATATCACCGGCACGACGGGGGCCTATTTGATATTTCACCTTTCGCCCGGTAGCTGCTTCAAAAGCATCGATAACTTCCAGCACACTGTATCCCTTGCCAGTTCCGAGATTATAGGTTTTTACTCCCTGCTCCGCGGTGATTTTCTTCACAGCTTTTATATGTCCCAGACTCAAATCAACTACATGTATGTAATCTCTTACTCCGGTTCCGTCAACAGTTGGATAGTCGCAGCCAAATACACTGAGCAGGGGCAGTTCTCCGCATGCTACTTTAACTATATAGGGCATAAGGTTGTTGGGGATCCCGCGGGGGTCTTCGCCGATAAGGCCGCTGGGGTGGGAACCGATAGGGTTGAAGTAGCGCAGGATGGCTATGCTCCACTCAGGGTCGGAGACATAAAGGTCATTTAAAATCTGCTCGATCATTATCTTGGTGCTGCCATAAGGATTGACGGCAGACAAAGGGAAATCCTCGGTAATTGGTACAGTACGGGGATTGCCGTAAACTGTTGCCGAAGAGCTGAAAACGATTTTTTTTACATTATATTTGCCCATGGTTTTAAGGAGATTTACAGTTCCGGCAACATTATTATTATAGTAAACCAGGGGCAGGGCAACTGATTCACCTACTGCTTTTAAGCCGGCAAAATGAATCACGGCTTCAACTTCATGATTTTTAAAGATGTTTTCCAGTGAAGGCGTATCCAGCAGGTCAGCCTCATAAAAGGGGAAATCCCGCCCGGTAATTTTTTTGATTTGCTCCAGGGCTTGGGGTTTGGAATTGCTGAAATTATCCATTATGATAATATCATGACCTGAATTTAGCATTTCTGCAGCAGTATGACTGCCTATGTAACCTGCGCCGCCGGTAACCAGAAACAAATAGATCCCCTCCTTAAGCAATGTTAGAATAATGGTATTAGCTATCAAGCTAAGTGTCAAGATGTATGAGTATAAGGTCAGATAAGGGTTTCTGCAGTAAATCACAAGTTATGTTGGACATTTTGCCTTCAGGATAAAAAAGAATTCATTCGCCCGGGGAAAATGTATAATAATAACATCAGATGGTTTTTGATGTTTACGGCTGGGGAGGATCATGATGGAGCCTGTGTTAAGCATTATAGTACCAATTTATAATGTAGAGGAATATTTGCCTAAATGTATCGATTCTGTTTTAGCCCAGACATTTATTGATTTTGAGCTTATCCTGGTCGATGATGGGTCACCTGACAATTGCCCGCAGATCTGCGACAACTATGCTGCTAAAGATGACAGGATCGTGGTGATCCATAAGCAAAACGGCGGAGTTTCATCGGCCAGGAATGCAGCTATGAAAATTGCCCGTGGCAGGTATATAGCATTTGTTGATGGAGATGATTCTATTATCCCTGATGCATATGAACCAATGGTAAGGGAAATGGAGGAATATCAGCTTGATATTTTAGCCGGCCGCTGTTGCAGAATGATTGACGGAAAAATTAAGCATGCTGCTTCAGTGTTTACTTTCCCCAACAAAGTTTATGCGGGAATTGATTATATGTGCCTGTGTCTGCAGGGAGGTTTTATGGGAACCGGCTGCTGGCTGAACATGTATGACAGAAAATTTTTACTCGATAACAAACTTTTTTTCAGGGATATCCTGCATGAGGATGAGCTGTGGATACCGCAGGTGTTTTTCAAAGCCCGGCGGGTAAAATATATTGATTTGGTTTTTTATATTTATTTATTGCGCGCTGATTCATGTACAACTGCCCGGGACAGGACCCAAAACGGGATTGATCTGTTAAATACATGTTATGAACTGGAAACGTTTTATACTCAAATCAGCGATAAGAAACAGTTAAAATATTTTAATGATTTTTTGCTGCAAAAATATTTTTTTGCTGTCGATATGGGTAAACTTTATCGGCCTGGGTATCGGCATCTGCTGCGTAGAGGATTTGTACCGGGAAAACCGCTGACACTAAAAAACAAAATCAAAGCCGGATTATTTTGGCTTGAACCCAGGCTATATGGCAAGCTTTTTGAGTTAAGGCACGGATAATATTCACTGCAGACGTGATAAAAGGCCATTAGAATAATAAAGGCTGTCAGTTAAGCTGAAGAAAACTGGCAGCCGGCACTTTTTAAGATTTGACAAAATACGTAAGGAAAGAAATTCCGTAAACATTTCAGTCCTCATAGCCGCTTTCGTAAGCATCGGCTTCGTCTTTGATTTCATGCCGCATATTTTTTAATGCTTCTTTGCGTCTTTTGTTTTTAGCTTCTATATCCTGTATCATCTCTTCATTATCTGTATTTTCCATTGTTTCTTCGGCTAAGTGTATATTTTCCAGGGTATTGTTGATGTTTTCCTGCAAGATATCTACATTATCACGGCGGTCATCTGGTTTGTGTTTCATTTGATACTCTCCTTTAAAAGTCATGTTTGCATAATATTTTTTACTTGATCAAGAGTTTTTATGCAAAAGTATAAAACTGGCAGGAGTTGTATTTATTGAACTGTAGACGACTTGGCCAGTTTTGCATTTAAGACAAAAATAAAAAAAAAACGGGCTTGACGCCCGCTTTTAATAATTATTCCATGTACAGGCTGAATATTTGCCGGGAACCAGTCCAGGATGTGTCTATTACAGTGAATTCATCGCCATCCAGGCTTATTTCAGCATCGATCAGATCATAGTATTCATCATCATAGCTGAAGGTGGCAGGATCTACAATTATGATTTCATCAAAATAGATCCATGTGCGGTCAACATATATTTTTGTATCGCTGTCGACACCACTCTGATATTTTTCGTCATCAACATAAAAGATTATGCGTTCAGGTTGATTACCGATTGAAGGCTCATCAGATTCAGTGAGTTTCATTATCACAATATCCAGATTCTGATCATAATCAATTCTGCTGATTTCATAGTAAGTATCGTCGATTCGCACATAGAAAGTTGAATCAATTTCATAGCGTTTGCCGTCAATCCTGACCAGGTTGCGGCTGATGACCAGCACGTCGTCCAAATCATAAACAGTGTTGCCTTTAACGATCTCAATTTCATCAACATTGTAGTATTTTCCATTTACCAGGGCCAAATCTTCGTTATTGCCTTTAGTACAGTAGAAGATGAATTTGCTCCGGTAGAATTCAATATTCTCAATGGAATAAATCTGACCATTAATAAACATGGTCACTTCATCAAAATCATAAGTTTCGCCGCTGGCAGTGAAGTTGCCGGAAGCGTCTATGACTACTTTATTCAGGCCGTATATTTTTTTATCTATCAAAAATTCGATTTCATCAATGTCGTCAAGGGCCAAAGTCTTGTCATCAACAAATATGGCGGATATGTCAGACAGACGCATTCCGTCAACTATGACCCGGTCCGTTTCTTTTAGTTTCAGCGGGTCAGCGGAAGACGGGTCTATTTTGCTGATATCATAAAATTCATCCCTCAGGATAATAGTCAGCCGGTCTTCGAGTAAATCATATGTTTCTCCGTTAATTTCAACCTTGTATTCATCAATTATCTTCATATCGGCCAGATAGTAATCGCTGTAAGCAGAATTCACAAACAACTGTACAAATTCAGAGTTATATTTATAACCGCTGATTTCCAGGGAGTTGATTATGCGTGATTTGGGAAAAGCGACCAGAATATTATTGCTTATTGTGTATTTACTGATGGTATAAAGATTGTTGTTAATTATCAGGTCCGGGTTTCCTAATGGACTATTGGTGAAAAAGCTATAATTACCATTAATGGTGATCTGATCACTGTTAACAGTAATGGAACTGAGAGGAACCGATGAATAAGCAAATTTAAAGGTAATCGGATACTGACTGAGCGGATACAGTTCCTCGCCGATAGCAACAGAAATAATATCACCGCTTACGGTTGGTACTGTTGCCGGTGCAGATCCACTGTAAAGAGTTAAAAAGTCGGTCAGAACTTTAGCTACCTGTGCCCTGCTCATATCGGTAAAAGGCTGAAATTCACCGCCGGGAAATCCGCTTAAGAGTTTTAAATCAAAGGCCCTTTTGATATATGTTTTATACATACTTTTTTGTACATCGGCCAAGTCGGTGAATGGCGGCAAAGCTCCTGTGTCTGGTTTTTCCCCCAGTGCCCGTACCAGCATGGCAGCAGCTTCACTTCGTTTAATATTGCCATCCGGCACCAACCCGGTCGGATATTCATCAGGTATTAAAATTCCCTGCTCGACTGCTTCATTTATGTATTTTTTGCCCCAGTGTTTGCTGATATCGCTGAAGCTGTTGGTAGTTGAATCACCTGGCGTCAGGCTCATGCAGGAAATCAAAAGGGTAGTAAATTCGGCTCTGGTCATGGGATTATCAGGTCCGAAGGTGCCGTCAGGATATCCTTTTATATAGCCGGCTCCAGCAAGGCTGTTAATATATGTTGATGCCCAGTGGTCATTCACATCAGGAAATTGAATGGCTGCCACCGGTGCCGTCAATATAGCAGTCACCAAAAAACAAACTGACAAGAGAAAAAACCATATTTTCTTCAAAACTCTCCAACCTCCTTTATTCTGCTTAGCCACTTAATTTCCTATATTATACATTGTTATACGATTATCAGGGAAGTATCTTTCAGTTTGTAAATGGCCCGATTTATGAGTTTAAGTCACCAAATTACAGAATTAAAACATATATGGCAATTCAAAATAATAATTTTTGAAGGAAAATTTTATTTGCCGGCGAAAAGTAATCTAATAATAAAAAATGGAACACAGTTCGACACAGCAGAACAAAGGAGGGGGTAATTGCTCAGATACTGCACTATAAAGTTTCGGGTGTACTGCTGTTATAAGAAGTAAAGGAGGGGATAAAATGCCCGGAGGAATGGAGCTGAAAAACGATGTTTTCGTAAGCTCAGTATGTGCCCTGTGCGGGGCCTGCCTGGACTGGTGCCCATATATTGCCAATATCGAAGACCATTTGGTGATGCGTTTTGACTGTTATGTTGCTGATGGACGCTGTTATTCAGTTTGTCCGCGGACATTTACCGACTGGCAGGCCATAAGCGACAGGTATTTACCGGATACGCCGAAGAACATTGAGATAGGGCCTTATTATAAAGTTTATAAAGTTAAAGCTTCCCAAGGGATAAATGGTCAGCAGGATGGCGGTACCGTAAGTAATTTGGTGAAAACCGTTATGGAGGATGAGTTAGCCGAGACAGTTTTGCTTACCGGTACCGATGACCATATTACTCCGGAACCATTTTTGGTGGAGAATCCGGGTGATATTGAGAAGGCTGCCGGGTCACGTTTTCTGGCTTCGCCTGGTTTGCGAAAAATCATTGAAGCTCAGGAAAAGAAAGTGCAAAAACTGGCAGTAGTCGGCCGGCCCTGCCAGATTCAGGCATTGCGGAAGCTCGGCTATAACCAATCCAATGAAAAACCGCCAATGGAAGTTATAAGTATTGGCCTTTTTTGTATGTGGTCTTTAGGTTGGGATTTTAAAGAGTATCTTGCGAAAGAATTTCCCGGTGAAAAGGTTTTGAGAATGGGTATCCCCCAGCATGGTTTTGTAGTAACTACTGACAAGGGCGAACATAATCTGCCCCTTGACGAGGTGAAAAGATATATAAAGCCGGGCTGCAGCTATTGTCTGGACATGACTTCGGAACTGGCAGACATTTCTGTAGGTGCGTTTGAAGCGGAAGAAGGCTGGAATACAGTAATTGTTCGTTCGCAAAAAGGGCAGGAGCTTTTCAGTAAAGCGGTCGATAAAGGTTATCTCATCTGTGAGGATTATCCGGAAGACGAATTGAACCGCCTTAAGGGAGCCTCAATCGGTAAAAAGAACCGCAACCTTGAAAATATACAGGCGGCTTTTGATAAAGGAGTCAAGCCTTTTATCGACCTTAACAGCGAAATGTATGTTAAGGTCAAAAAAATGGCGGAAGGGATGGTGAAATAATAATGGAATGGATGATTACTGCTGACGAACCGGGCAAAACCTATCTTATGCAGGGTAATGAAGCTGTAGCCCGGGGAGCTCTGGAAGCCGGCATCCGTTTTGCCGCTGCTTATCCTGGTTCGCCATCCTCAGAGATACTGACGATGTTAGGCCATGTGGCTGATAAAATGGAGATGTATGCCGAATGGTCCACCAATGAAACCTGCGCACTGGAGGCTTGTTTGGGAGCATCATTTGCTCGGGTGCGCTCACTGTGTGTCATGAAACAGAATGGTTTGCTGGTAGTTGGGGATGCTCTGCACAGTGCTTCACTCTCCGGCGTTAAAGGCGGACTGGTGATGATAGTCGCCGATGATCCCAGCGCTCATTCCAGCACTAATGAATTCGACTCGCGGCATCAGGCAAAATCTGCTGCTTTACCAATGCTGGAACCGGCTAATATCCAGGAAGCCAAAGACATGGTGAAGTGGGGCTATGAACTTTCAGAACAGCTGCAGCAGCTGGTTATGGTGCGAACGGTAACGCGTATCAATCATGGCCGCAGCACTGTGACCCTGGGGCAAATGCTGGCGGAAAAACCAAATCCGGTGACGATTGGCGAATGGGACCGCATGGTAGCTATCAATTGGTTTAAAGACGCGCAAATCGCCAAACTTGATCAGGCTCAGGAAATTTTTGAAGAATCTCCTTTTAACTGGTATAAAGGACCGGAGGCACCTGAGATCATAATTATTACCTGCGGAACCGGCTGGCTGTACAGCAGTGAAGCTGTTGAAGCCCTGGGACTTAATGAAAAAGTCGGTATTCTTAAAATCGGCACAACTTATCCGCTGCCGGAAAAATTTATTGTCAAACATCTGCTTAATACTAACAAAGTGTTGGTGGTTGAGGAAGTTGACCCCTTCCTAGAGCAGAACATCGCCGGCATCATCGCTTATCATCCCGAATTAAATATTGAATTGCTTGGACGCTGCGGGCAGAAGACCCTACCCCGCAACGGGGAACTTAATCCAGACATTGTAAGAAATATTCTGGCCAGCTTGACCGGTAAAGTTTTTACCGGACCTGAAGTTGCAGTGATACCGCCGGAGGAAGCTACACCATTGCCGGCCAGGGAACTGACTTTCTGTGCTGGCTGTCCTCATCGGGCGTCTTTCTTCCTGCTTAAACAGACTTTGCGTATTCATGAAGGTCAGGGAGTAGTAATGGGGGATATTGGATGTTATACCATGGGAGGACAGCGGGCCGGCCATTATCTGTATAATTTCCTCTGTTGCATGGGCGGCGGTATTAATGCGGCTGAAGGAATGGGCCAGTTGACACGTTTTGGCTTTAAGCAGCCGGTATTGGCGCTGGCAGGAGATTCAACTTTCTTCCATTCCTGTATACCTGGTCTGGTCAATGCAAAATATCATGATTCCAATATGCTGTTTGTGGTACTGGATAATTCAGCTACGGCTATGACTGGTTTTCAGCCTCATCCCGGGATTGGGCTGACTGCTATGGGCAAAGCGGCTGAACCTATTTCCATCCAGAAAGTAGCCGAAGCTATAGGATGCCAGGTAACAGTAGCAGATCCTTTTGATATTTCGGGTACAACTGAAATTGTATATAAGCTGCTTAAACAACCGGGGCTCAAAGTCCTGATCCTTAAACAGGAATGCGCTACTCTGGCAGTACGCAAACGTAAAAAACCGCGGGTATGGGTCGACCAGGATTTATGCCGGGGAGATGAATGCGGCTGCGGCAGGTTCTGTAGCCGGATCTGGGGCTGCCCGGGCAACATATGGGACTATGAGGCAGGCAGGGCTAAGATAGATGAAGTTGTGTGCGTTGGCTGCGGGGTTTGTGCAAGTCTTTGCCCGGCAGGTGCAATTAAGATTGAGGGGGGCGGAGCTGATGAGTAAAGAACTGGTTAAAGACCCGCTTAATATTATTATTTGCGGAGTTGGAGGACAGGGAAACATTTTAGCTACTGAGCTCCTGGCTTCGGCCCTGGTGGAAAAAGGTTATTTTACTACAGTGGGTGAAACATATGGAGCCTCGCAGCGAGGCGGGTCGGTAATGAGTCATGTAAGGATTTCAGCTGCTGCCGAGTACGGGGTTTTAATTCCGCTGGGGCAGGCTGATATCATCGTTTCTTTTGAGCCCACCGACACTTTACGCGTTGCCCGTGATTATGCCAATAAAACCACTCTGATAATAACTGATTCCCGTCCCAATTATCCGCTGGGAGTTTTGATCGGGGAAGCAGTTTATCCCCCCATGGAAGCAATAGAAGCAGAACTGAAAAAACTCAGCGGCGAGGTAAAGGTGATTGAAGCAACCAAACTGGCAGTTGAAGCCGGCAATAGTCAGGCTACCAATATCCTGCTGATGGGGGCCCTGACTGCATTGCCCCAGGTGCCGCTGACAGCTGATGATTATGACAGAGTAATGGAACAGCGCTTTAACAGTAATGCCCTGGAGCTCAACCGTAAAGTATTTAAAATCGGCTATGAACATATAAATAAATAGCAGACGGCAGAAGAAGTATTTTAAAAAAAGGGGGGACTGATATGCAAGGCTTGGTTAAAGACCTGACGGGTTTATTAGGGTCTGCACTGGTTTTGTCTCAAACAGAAGAAATGCTGGCTTATGCTAACGATGCCACTCATTATTTTAAAAGCCGCATACCGGATGCAGTTGTATTACCGCAAACTACCGAAGATGTATCAAAAGTTATGAAATATGCTTTTACCAGGGAAATACCGGTTACGCCCCGGGGCGCCGGCAGCGGACTGGCTGGCGGCTGTACACCGGTCCATGGCGGAATTGTTATGGATCTAAAGCGCATGGACCATATCCTGGAAATAGCCAAAAATAATATGACTGCCAAAGTGGAAGCGGGAGTCGTACTGAAGAAGTTTCAGGATCAGTTGGAAAAACAGAAATTGTTTTATCCACCTGACCCCCAGAGTGCCAGTGTCTGCACCATTGGAGGGAACGTTGCCACCCGGGCAGGAGGCCCCAGAGGAGTTAAATACGGGACTACCGGCAACTATGTAACCGGATTGGAAGTTGTACTGCCGGATGGTTCGATTATTAACCCGGGAGGTAAATTTGTCAAACAATCGGTAGGGTATGATATTACTCACCTGATGACCGGCTCGGAAGGCACACTGGGGGTTATAACCGGGGTCAATCTTCGTCTCCTGCCATTACCAGAAGCTAACCGTACTATCGTGGTTGTCTGTGAATCCCTTGAACAAGCAGCGGAAATAGTTGCAGAGATAATTGCCCGGGGAGCAATACCCGGGATGATAGAATTCATGATCAAACTGGCTATTACAGTAATGAATAATTTCTTTTCCCCGCCTTTGCCAACTGACGGTGAAGGATATCTGTTTATGTATTTTGACGGGACCGAATCCCAGGTTGAGTATGAAGCAAAATTAGTCACCGAAATCTGCCATGATATGAAAGCTAAGGAAGTAAGGCTGATTGAAGACAAAAAAGCTGCACAGACTTACTGGACGGCACGGGCCAATGTTTATCCGCTTATTCAGACTATTTTTCAAAGGGCTACTACCGAAGATATTACTGTACCTCGCAACAAACTGCCTGATCTGGTAAGGGCCGTACAGGCTATTGCTGCAGAAGAAGGGGTTATGATCGGATTGGCAGGCCATGCCGGGGATGGTAATATGCATCCCTCGGTTTTATTCTCGCAGGTAACGCCGGAACTCCTGGCGAAAGCAGAAATTGCTATTGACAGACTGACCCGTGCCGGGTTGGATATGGGAGGTACTATTTCCGGTGAACATGGGATCGGGATTCATAAAGCCAGGTATTTATCCTGGGAGCTTGGTGACATACAGATAGAACTGATGAAAAGGATCAAACAGGCCTTTGACCCCAAGGGGATAATGAATCCCGGTAAATTATGGCTGGAAGGTGGTGGCGGTAATGTTTAGACTGGAAGACTATGAAAATATAATTGAAAAATGTTCTCATTGCAGCTATTGCCAAGCGACCTGCCCATCATATCTGGCAGAGCGGAGTGAAAGTTATTTGGCCAAGAATCGCCTGCTTTTGATCAAGGAAACACTAATGCACGAACGAATGCCATACAGCAAACGGGCACAAGAGATACTGGATCTTTGCCTTTTGTGTACCAATTGCAGCCAGACCTGTTCCAGCAAACTGCCGGTTGTTGATATTATTATTGCTGCCAGGATAAAAGCCAGACAAGACAGCGGCGGCCTGAAACAGTTTGTAATGGGCAAAATGCTGACCCAGAGGGGACTTACCGGCGCATTGGGCAAAGCTGGTGCTATTGTACAAAAAATGGGGATAGCAAACAAAGAAATGCCCCGACTGGCCAGCAAGTCATTCGATAAAATGTATTCCGGCACTTATTCTCCTGCCGGAGAAGTTAAAAAGCGGGTTGCGTATTTTGTGGGTTGCGGAACTAATTATATTTTCCCTGACACTGGTGAAGCGGTTGTCAAAGTCCTGAATCATAACGGAATAGAAGTAATCATTCCGGCAGGACAGGTGTGCTGCGGTATCCCGCCCCTTGGCGAGGGCGACCTGGAAGGTGCCCGGACAATGGTGAAAAATAATATTAAATTATTTGCCGGGCTGGATGTGGATGCAATAGTAACAGACTGCACTTCCTGCGGAATGATGTTCAAAGAGAAAGCTGCAAAATGTTTTGCGGATGATGATCCGCTGCAGGAGCAAATTGCGGCCGTGACGGCTAAAATGTGGGAGGTCACTGATTATCTGCAGAATCAGGGCCTGGAGGTAAAGCCCGGACAGCTCAACATCAAATGGAGTTATCATGTCCCTTGTCACCGGGGCTGGTCGCCTACTGTCAAAGACGCTCCGCGGCAGTTATTGGCTCAGATACCTAATGCCGAACTCAGGGAGTTGGATAATCCTGAACTGTGCTGCGGCGGGGCCGGGACATATTTTATGGAACATCGGGAAGAAGCGGGAAAGATAAGGGACAAAAGATTGGAAGATATAAATAATACTGAAGCGGATGCGGTCTTGACACAATGCCCGGTGTGCCGGTTCTATATCGGTTTCCAGGTAAAAGACCGGGAAGTAACCCATCCTATCAAAATACTGGCCAGAGCTTATGGCCTTTAGAAACTTGGGGCAGAAGTTCAAGAAACTTCTGCCCCGGTTTTTCAAATCTAAAGGAGCAGGGTTATGCAATGTCTTTACCTATAGATAAACTCTGGGGGGACAGGGAAGTTTAATATTTGAAATATGGGGAGGAGACAAAGCATATGAGAAGTGATGTTTTAAAGGATGGTATTGCGCGTACCAGTGCCAGGTCTTTGATGAAAGCTTTGGGAATGAGCAGCGAAGACATCAAAAAACCCTGGATTGGCATATGTAATTCATTTAACACAATAATCCCCGGCCATATGAATTTAAACAATATTACTGATGCAGTAGCAGCAGGAATATGGAGCGCCGGTGGCAATCCCATGATATTTCCGGCTATTGGGGTGTGCGATGGAATGACTTGCGGTAATCCAGGTATGAAATACTCATTGCCTACCCGTGAATTAATTGCTGACTCAGTTGAGTCGGTAAGTCAGGCCCACTGTTTTGATGCTCTGGTATTAGTGGCAAGCTGCGATAAAATCGTACCGGGAATGCTTATGGGCGCTGCCCGTTTAAACATACCGAGTATAATTATTTCCGGCGGACCTATGATGGCAGGGAATTTTAACGGGAAGAATATCAGCATAATCAATATTGGCGAAGCTATCGGTGAAATGATAGCAGGGAAAATAACTCCTGAGGAATTTTTGGAAATGGAAGACTATGCCTGCCCCGGCTGTGGGGCTTGCTCGGGAATGTTTACTGCCAATTCCATGAATTGTATGACTGAAATATTAGGTATGGCTTTACCGGGCAATGGAACCATACCTGCGGTTAATTCAGCCCGGCTGCGCCTGGCGAAAAAGACCGGAGAACGAATTGTAGAAATGTTTTATGCAGATTTAAAACCATCTGATATTATTACTGAACAGACATTGATCAATGCTTTAACTCTGGATATGATGATCGGCTGTTCAACCAATACGGTTCTGCATCTGCCGGCCATTGCCAATGAACTGGGAATTGAAATAAAGATCAGGCAAATTGATGAAATAGGCAAAAAAACGCCTAATGTCTGCCATATTTCTCCTTCCGGGCCATATCATCTGCAGGACCTGGACAGCAGCGGAGGTATGTCAGCCCTTATAAAAATGGCTATTGACGGCGGCCTGATTGATGGTAATATGAATACTGTTACCGGAAAGACTCTTGCCGAGAATGTAAAGGGAATCAAAGTCATCAACAGTGATATTATCAGACCGTTGGATAACCCATACAGCAATGAGGGAGGCCTTGCAATACTTTGGGGCAGTCTGGCCCCGCAAGGATCAGTGATTAAATCTGCGGCAGTTGATCCCGGAATGTTTTATCACCGCGGGCCGGCCAAGGTGTTTGATTCTGAAAAAGAAGCACAAAATGCAGTTGCATGCGGCCAGATAGAAAAAGGCGATGTCATAGTGATAAGATATGAAGGACCGCAGGGCGGACCAGGCATGCAGGAGATGATTGCTGTAACTGCGCTTCTGGCAGGCCTGGGTTTGGAGAAGGATGTAGCGCTGGTAACTGATGGCAGGTTTTCAGGAGCTACCCGCGGAGGGTCAGTTGGGCATGTATGTCCGGAAGCATCCGCAGGGGGACCGATTGCTTTGGTAGAAGACGGTGACATAATTGAAATTGACATTCCCCAAAGGGCACTGAATTTAATGGTTGATGAGGAATTAATGGCCAGAAGAAGGGAAACCTTGATACCAAAGGCTCCGACTGTAAACAAAGGATGGCTGACCCGTTATGCCAGGCTGGTTTGTTCAGCATCAGAAGGAGCGGTTCTTAAATAGTTATTACGATGTGCGCGGGGAATATTTTTTAGGAGGAAGATCAGTGAGCAGATCGCTTTCGCGGGCTCTTACCATCCTGGATCTTTTTAATAGTCATAAAGAAATATGGGGTATTACGGAAATAAGCCAGGAGTTAGGCTTGTCAAAGAGTACCGTACATGGTTTGGTCAAGACGCTGGAAGAGTATCACTATGTGGAGATAACAGAAAGCGGCAAGTACCGGCTGGGATTCAGAGTATTTGAACTGGGCATGACTTATCAGACCAGTGCCCGCCTGGGCACTGTAGCCGAGCCTCAAGTCAAAATGCTGGCGGGCAAATATAAACAGTCAGTGCATATAGCTATCTATGCCGGACATATGGCGGTTTTTGTAATAGGCAATAAAGCCGGTACCAGCAATATTATTTTCCCGCGTACCGGGGCGGGAATAGCGGCGTATTGTACAGGAGTTGGCAAAGCTTTGCTGGCCTGGCAGTCTCAAACACAAATTGAAGAATATCTGCAGTTCGAAAACCTGGTATCGTATACTCCCAATACTATCACTGACCCCGGGCAGTTGCGAGAAGAATTGCGGAAAATACGGGAATGCGGCTATGCATTGGATCGTGAAGAGACCGTGCAGGGAATCGGCTGTGTGGCGGCCCCCATTTTTGGCTCCGCCGATCAGGTTATTGCGGCGATAAGTGTTTCCGGATCTGCTGCAGTGATCCTTAAGCAGAGATTGAATGAATGCATCGAAGATGTCAGACAGGCTGCAAGAATAATAGCCGTAAGTATGGGCAATAAGATTTAAATACTATACATCAATAATTGACATAGTGCAGCGGGAAATGCAAACCAGCTTTTCCGCTTCATCATATATACGGATATCCCAGACAATGGTTCGGCGGCCAACATGAACAGGGGTACCTATGGCAGTAACAATGCCGTCACTTACACTGCGGATATGGTTGGCGTTTATCTCCAGGCCTACGGCTCTCTGTCTGTCAGCATCGATATACTGATAACTGCCGGCGGAAGCGACCGTCTCAGCAATCACCACCGAAACTCCTCCATGTAACAATCCAAAAGGCTGATGAGCCCTGGGGGTTACCGGCATGGTAGCTACGACCCGCTCCCGGGTATAATCGGTTATCTCTATGTTAAGAGTACCCATAATGGTATTATCCAAATCAAACCCTGAAGAATCCTTCATTATAGTCACCTCTCCTTATTAGATAAATATAGCGTAATAAATGTATGGGAGCAAGCACTCATTCTCATGCCCGTTGTGCAATTCAAAGGAAACATATAAAATCTTTCTTGTAAGAGTAATTTTGTACTATTAATAGAATTTGGGGTGTTCTTTATGAATGTCTTGCTGCTTTCCAATGATTATACCATAGCTGTGAGTACTGCCCAATGCCTGGAAAAAGAAGGACACAGGATAATTATGATCGGTCCGGAATCGACACGCGGAATCGCGCTGTTTTCTTTTTGTGAAATATTCTATGAAGCGGGTGAAGAATTATTTATATCCGGCCATGAGCTGGTTGCAGTCATAAAGAATTTAAGCCGGGCTCATGCCTGTGATGTGCTTATGCCGGCAGATACCAGGAGCATAGTATTTGTAAGCCGGAACCAGCAGGAATTAAAAGAAATTATTAATATTGCACCGGTTTCCAGTCATAAATTGATTCAACAATTGGATAACAAATGGAGTTTTTACCAGCTCTTGCTTAGGCTTAAACAGCCATCACCGGAAACGATGTTTATAAATGACAAAGACATTTCGAAAGTTAAAAATTTTAAATTTCCTGCCCTGACCAAACCGCTGCAGCAAACCGGCGGCACCGGTATTATTTACCACCAGAGCTGGCAGGAATTTACCGGGCAAATAGAAGACCTTCAACTTCCGGTTATATTACAGGAATATATACCTGGACGGGACATAGACTGCAGTGTTTTTTCCATAGAAGGAGAAATAAAAGCCTGGACCATCCAGGAACATGTTGATTTGGGCCTGGAATTTTGCCGTAATGATGAAATTCTGGCTGTATGCAGCAATATTCTGCAGCCGGTTGGTCATTCAGGTGTTGCTCATTTTGACCTGAGAATAGACGCAAGAGACCAGTCGATAAAAACGCTGGAATGCAACCCGCGTTTTTGGGCTTCAGTAAACCATTCAATGGAGGCGGGGGTGAATTTTCCCCAGCTGATTTTGCGCAGTGCCTGCCGGGAAAATCTTGCGGGAGTGGCATCTATAAGCGATAATGTATGCTTTATACCTACCAAAAAGAAACTGCTTTTAAAAAGTATTTTGCTTTCACCAGCTGAAAGGAAGCGAAATATTACTTTATTTAATTCATATCTTGCATATATTAAGCATAACCTGGCTGCAGAAATATTCAGGATCATTTATCAAAAAAACAAGACAGCAGCCGGCAAATGGTTTAGCATATGTATGAAATTCAGATATTCTTCAAAATTCAGGAGGACCGACCAACATATTAGATAAAAACTTGGTTTTGGCAGGAGAAGTCGTGTGCAATGAGGCAAATCATGATTCGACTTGTGAATATATAATAACCAGGATAATCAATAAAGGATTATGCCATTGAAAGTTAACAAATAATTAAAAATTAATTGAGTTAATGACCGGGACAGAATTTAGTGATATATTCGTATATGATATAAAATAATATCAAATAATGACGAGGTTATCGGTGGATAAAAAAGCGGAACGGGCCATATTGGTCTTACTTAAGCTGAAAAAAGACTGCGAAAATGATTTTCATAATTACCAGGCAGAGATGGAAGCATTGGCAGAGGCTGCCGGGGCCAAAGCTGAAGTTATTCTGATCCAGTCCCGCGAGCGTATTCAGGGAGTAACTTATCTGGGTAAAGGTAAAATTGAGGAATTAAAACACTTGATTACGGAGTATGAACCTGATTTAGTTATTTTTGACCGGGAGCTTTCCCCGGTACAGATGCGGAATCTTCAGAAAATCCTGGAAGTAAAAATTGTGGATCGAACCAGTCTGATCCTGGATATATTCAGCCAGCGTGCCCGTTCCCATGAAGGCAGGCTGCAAGTCGAACTGGCCAGTCTGGAGTACCGGCTGCCGCGGCTGACTGGCAAAGGAAAAGAAATGAGCCGCCTTGGCGCCGGGATTGGGACCCGGGGTGCCGGCGAACAAAAGTTGGAAATGGACCGCCGTTATATACGCGGCCGTATTGATGATATTAAACGGCAAATTGAAAAAATTCAGAAGACACGGAGCTTGCACCGCAAACAACGGGAACGTTCAGGGATCAGGACGGTTTCTTTGGTGGGATATACTAATGCCGGCAAATCGAGTCTTTTTAATGCTCTTTGCAGCAGAGGACATACCAGCGGACAGGAGCAAGTGGAAGCTGACAGCAGGCTGTTTCAGACTCTGGATACTACCACCCGCAGGATACGGTGGACTGACGGACAGGAAATTCTGATAACGGATACTGTCGGGTTTATTCAAAACATGCCGCATAATTTGACAGCTGCCTTTAAATCTACTTTTGAAGAAACAGCAGAAGCAGATCTTATCCTGCATGTAGTTGACATCGCTGATGCCAATTATATGGATAAGATCGAGGCCGCAGAGAAGATCTTGCAGGAATTGGGAGCCGATAAAACAGATACTTTGCTGGTATTCAATAAAATTGACTTAGTGGAGGGAGAATTAAACGGCAGTGAAAATATTTATATATCAGCCCAAAACGGCAAAGGGTTAGATCAACTGATGGAAAGAATCTTGGTACATTTTAAAGCAGGAGAGAAGGATAAGTAAATGAAGAGAATGAAAGGAAAGGGCTTTAATATAGCTGCGGCAGCTGTAGTATTTCTTGTAACCTTTGGCCTGGGGCTTATCGCGGGCGGTATTATAAAGACTGGAGGCATAAGTGATACATTAAGTTTGGGTCTTGGCAAATCTTATAATATTCTGGTGATGGGTATTGATGCGCAGAATGCAGAAGAGAATTCACGCAGCGACACCATGATTTTAGTCAGTATTGACAAGAAAAGCAAAGATATAGCTATGGTATGGATTCCCCGTGACACCAGAGTGGAAACCGGCAATAACCGCTATAACAAAATCAACAGTGTCAATTATCTGGAGGGACCGGAAGCAGCAATGCAGGCCGTCGGAGAATTGCTGGACCTGAAAGTTGACTACTATGTTACTACTAATTTCGGCGGTTTTGCTAAAATCATCGATATTCTTGGCGGGGTAAATATTGATGTGCCTTCTGATATGAAGCATTATGATCCTGACCCTGATTTGGCTATTAATTTATCCAAAGGATCACAGGTTCTTAATGGGCAGGATGCCTTGCGTTTTGTCCGCTATCGGGGAGGACCGACAGCCGATATCGGCAGAACCGGCAGGCAGCAGCAGTTTATAAAAGCATTGGCTGATGAAATGTTTTCTACCAAAGCAGTATTGAAACTACCTCAACTACTTCCAGAGATCATTAAAAACGTACATACCAATATACCAATGAAAGATATGCTCTACCTGGCCGAAACAGCAAAAGATTTTGATCAGGGTAAAATTATAACCCAGACTTTGCCTGGTTACTCGTATACCGATCCAAATAGCGGCGCCAGTTACTGGGTAGCAGATGAAGATATTGCCAATGGTATAGTGAAGGATTTGCTGGCCGGTAAAGAATTTGAAGTTGCGCAGGATCCGCCACAGCAGACCTATACCCAGGTAAAAACCGATACAGGAAGTGAAACAGATACTGAACAAACAGAGCCTTCCGCGGAAGGAGAAATTATCGGTGAAGCAAACGAGGAAACAACAGATAATCAGAATGGTGAATTGACAGAAACGGAGGATCAGGGAGCTACATCTGAGCTTGGATATGATGCTGAAGATGAACCCGAAATCATTATAACCGACCCCAGTGAACTGCCGACAGATTTGGCAGAAGAGACTGTGCCGGTAACTGCACCTTAGGAAACCAGAGTTGACTAATTGAAGGTATAATTTTTTAACAAGAGATTTTTTAAAAAAAGACTGGACTGATTTGCTGCGATTGCAGTAAAAAATAGAACCGGCCTTTTTTAATTCTTTTTATTCATTAAGATAGGCGGCGGCAATTTTACCAAAGTAAAGAGTATGGTAATCGTTTTCAGCATAGCAGGAGGTTTTAATCTCTGAATTCAGCAGGGCAGGATCCAGGGGATGTTTGTAGATCAACTCACATTCATACACCAGATTGCATTCAGCTATCGAGGGACTGCTGATCACTGTTCCTGCTTGGGGGGTAATATCAAATACTGCAAATTTATCTATATCCCTGCCTGAAAGTTGACCAGCCTTGGCCAGAGGTTGTTTTAGATCGCCGTAATGAGGAAAGCTGACCGAAAAATTATCGGCTTTTTCCATCAATTCAAAAGTATAGCGGGAGGGACGGACCGCTACCATTATGACCGGCATTTTCCAGATAAAACCGATCAATCCCCATCCTATGGTCATGGTATTGATCTTATCGTCAGCCTTTACCGATAAGAATGCTCCCCGGGGCAGTTGGGCCAAAGTTTCCTGCATAAATTCGTCATAACGGATATTTTTAGTCATTGCGCTGACCCCCTTTCCAATATACATTTATAAACTATTTATTATGTCTTTTCATAATCTTTTATACAAAGAATCCAGCAGCAGAAAAATTCGCCTGGCGGCAGATTCCAATAATGATGAGCTTTGCAGCATGGATTGCTCCAGGGTCATAGGCCTGTCTGCGATAGCAAAAATTCCGGTAAAACCATTTTTATAAAGAACTTCAATACCAGTACCGATGCTTCCTGTTAAGGCAATAACCGGGATACCGTATTTTTGTGCTAACCCGGCCAACCCCCAAAGAGCTTTCCCAAAGGAAGTCTGGGCGTCGATCCGGCCTTCCCCGGTAAAAACCAGATCAACTCCGGCCAATTGTTTTTCCAACTGAACAGTATGCATTACCAGTTCGATACCGCTTTGCATTTCAGCCCCCAAAAAAGCAAATGCCGCAGCTCCCAAACCACCTGCAGCTCCTGCCCCCGGCATTTCATCAACTTTGATACCAGTCAAAGTTTCGGCCATTTTAGCGTATCTTGCCATATTTTTATCAAGTAAATCAAGCATGGATTTATCAGCACCTTTTTGCGGACCAAATATATAAGTCGACCCTTCAGGGCCGGTAAGAGGATTTTTTACATCACAGGCAGCTATAAAATGTACAGAGGCAATTCTTTTATCCAGTCCGGACAAATCAATGGCGGCCAGGTTTATCAAGCCCTGGCCTCCAATACTGCTGTCATGTCCATTATCAGTATAGAATTTTGCCCCCAGGGCACTTAACATACCCAGACCGCCATCATTGGTGGCACTGCCTCCCAGTCCGATAATTATATTTTTGCAGCCGCTGTCCAAAGCAGCTTTTATAAGCTGGCCGGTGCCATAAGTTGATGTCAGCAGAGGATTATGCTCGGCTTCAGTAAGCAAAGCCAGTCCGGAAGCAGCTGAAATCTCAATAACGGCAGTATTCCTGTCTCCTAAAATCCCGAAACTGGCCGTGATGTCTCTTAAGAGAGGGTCTTTGACTTTAACCGGTATGAGCGTACCGCCGGTTGCTGCAGTTAAGGACTCAACGGTTCCTTCGCCGCCATCAGCCAAAGGGATTTTTATTATTTCTGCTTCAGGGTCGACATCTTTGATCCCTTTTGCAATTGCAGCGGCAGCATCAAAAGCCGAAAGGGCTCCTTTAAATGAATCTGGAGCTATAAGTATCTTCATAATATATAGCTTCTCCTGAATCCTATTTTTCCAGCAGTTCAATACGTTCCCCGTCGGGACCGGCAAAAAAGAGAATCCGTTTGCCGAAAACTGACAGGCGCGGTTCCTTGTCCAGCAATTCAACATTTTTTGTCTGAAGTTTTCTATACATAGCGTCGATATCATCCACCTGAAAGGTTATATGATCCCATACTCCTGAGCAGCGCGGCGCAAGAGGGTCATTTTGTTTCTGAAGCAGTTCGAGAACAGTAGCACCGTTGTGCAGCAATAGTATTTTTAAATCCTTTCCGCTGAATTGTTCTCCAATTACAAAATCCAGGCAGTCGCAATAAAATTCAGCGGAACGGTTTATATCTGTTACTGCCAGTCCGATATGATTTAAAACCTGCATTTTAAATATTCCTTTTCTTTGTGAGTGTTAACAAAATTATAACATCCAGTTACAATTTTCAAATAAATCAAGGCAGGAAAAACCCGGCCTTGATTAAAAACTATTTTATTATCAGGACCGGAACATTGACCAGGCGGGTTACTTTATCTGACACACTGCGTAAGGTGATTTCCTGAAACTTATTCAATTTACGGCTGCCGATAATTATCAGATCAAAATCACCACTGTCTTCAATCAGATCCAGAATAAGCTGGGAAGGTTCCCCACCGGCACTTTTCACTTGACAACTGATACCTTTTGATGTGAAGGATTTTTCATACTCTTGTAACAAGGCCAGTGAAGCTGCTTTTAATTTATCAAGTTTTTCTGCGCTGTGTAATTTAGTTACATCAACACTGCCGCTGTCATAGACATTGAATAATACTGCAGAACTGATTATTGAAGATTCAGCCATCCTGACGGCCATATCAACAGCCCGGGTGGATTGGTCGGAATCATCAACTGCGATTAATACTCTATTAAAAAAAGAAGAACCCAATTTTGTAAACCTCCTTATTGTTTATACGATAATAATTATATAATTAATCGCAGTACAAAAAAAGAGGCTTCCGTGTTATTGGCTTAAGCCCCGTCGCTGCGCGGATAACGGCAATGTTTAATGATTTTTAGTGGCAATCTGGCAGGATATTTTCTTCGCTTTGTACAATATATATAAGCATGTAAAAAAATTCTAAAAAGGAGGGGCAGGAGTAGGAAATGTAAGAGTTTAATAATTTTGACAGGAGGTTTATAAATGCTTAAACATCGTAAACAGGGATTAGCCATATTACTTATTACAGCGTTGCTGGCTTTGGCTTTAGCCGGCTGTGGCGGAGGGACAACAGAAAAAGACGCAGATAATGCACAGCCCAAGGTAGATACTACATTTATCAATATTGCTACCGGCGGTACAGCAGGAACATATTATCCTCTGGGAGGAGCTATAGCTGAAATACTTAACAAGAATGTCGAAGGGGTCAATGCCACTGCTGAGTCAACAGGGGCCTCAGTTGCCAATATCAACCTGCTTAAAGAAGGTAATGTGCAGATTGCTTTTGTTCAGAACGATATTACTTATTACGCTGATAAAGGCGAAGAAATGTTTAAAGACCAAAAAGTTGCCGGGCTTAAAGCGCTGGCTACCATATACCCTGAAACCTGCCAGCTTATAACTCTGAAAGACAATAATATTACATCGGTTGCTGACCTTAAAGGCAAAAAGGTTGCTGTAGGCGCAGCCGGCAGCGGTGTTGAGGCTAATGCACGCCAGATAATGGCTGCTGAAGGTATTACCTATGATGATATTGACGAGCAATATCTGTCTTTTGCTGAAGCTGCGAATGGTTTGAAAGATGGCAATATAGATGCCGGTTTCATAACCGCAGGATTCCCGACCGCTGCTATCCAGGATCTGGCAGCTCAGCATGATGTGGTATTGATTCCTGTAGCTGACGCAACAGCTGACAAACTGATTGCTGATTACCCATTCTATACTAAGATCGTTATACCAGCCGGAACTTATCAGAATCAGGCTGAAGATGTCAATACGCTGGCCGTAAAAGCTATGCTGGTCGTTACAGATGATATGGATGAGCAACTGGCTTATGATATTACCAAAGCTATTTATAGCAACCTGGATACACTGAAGGCCGCTCATGCAGTCGGAGCACTTATTGTTCCGGAAACAGCCAAGGAAGGTATGTCTGTACCAATGCATCCGGGAGCAGAAAAATATTTTAATGAATAAGAATTAAGGGAAAAGGCCATGATTTCAAGGCAGTGGTATATAGTAACTGGGGTAGCCATATTAATAATAGTTCTGCTATTATTAATAAGTGTTCCGACGGTAGTATTGAGTGAGCAAAATGGAACTATCAGGTTACTGGTGCCGCTGTGGCAAGAAAAAGAGTTTACTGTTGAATATATGCATTCAGTTAACAAGACGCCGGTGCAGGAAAATTTTATTCCTGCACCGGATAATAAAATAAAGCTTACCGGGACAGAATTCAGGTCTTTAGGAGTTGGGACTCCTTTTTTACCCGAGGAAGGTCAACTCGTGAACGATCAGGGTGTTTATTACCTCTCAGGAATTGAACGGTATTTTGATAGAGTCCCCTTCATTTTCCTCCCTTTTACCAGGCATACGTTGATTGCCGGAGGGGAGAGGTTTGCCTTCAGTGACTATTTTGCTGCCGGGCAAATCGTAGAAGTAAGAATGGAAAGATATACATTGATACATTTGATCCAATATCATATTAAGAAAGGGAGTTCTCTTTGAAGCATAAAGACCTTGACATTGAAGAAATAAATAATGAAACAGACGATAGAGAAATAAAGGAAGAAATCAATATGCAGAAATTCCTGGCTCAGTACGACCGGGAATCAGATTTTCGTGTTTTTGCAGGGCCGGTTCGCTGGATCGTAGGACTGATAGCCATAAGTTTTTCCCTGTTTCAGTTATATACTGCAATATTCGGCTCACTTGACGCTCATATGCAAAGAGCGGTACACCTTTCATTTGCCATGGCCCTGGTTTATTTATTGTTCCCCAGCCGCAAAAGCTGGTCGCGGGAGCATCTGCACTGGATAGATGTAATCCTGGCTCTCATTGCTGCTGCTATGCCCCTTTATATTGTGGCAAATTATCATGAACTGGTCTTGAGGGCCGGGCTTATGACGCCGAACGATATGATTATTGGTTCTATAGGGGTCTTTCTGGTTCTGGAAGCCGCCCGACGGGTGGTAGGCTGGCCTATTGTTACAATAGCGGTATTGTTTTTAGTTTATGCTTTCGCAGGACCGCATATTCCCGGGACTTTTGCCCACCGGGGCGTCAGTCCGCAAATGATGGTCCAGCACCTGTATTTTACTACCGAAGGTATCTTCGGTATTCCGCTGGGGGTTTCGGCCACCTTTATTTTTCTGTTTATTTTGTTCGGAGCTTATCTGGAAAAATCCGGTCTGGGGCAGTTTTTTATCGACCTTGCCAATTCTATTGCAGGATGGGCCAGAGGGGGACCGGCTAAAGTAGCAGTACTGTCAAGCGCTTTGATGGGTACCGTTTCTGGCAGTTCCGTGGCCAATGTGGTAGGAACCGGCAGTTTTACCATACCGATGATGAAAAAGTTAGGTTATAAACCGGAGTTTGCAGGTGCTGTCGAAGCAGCGGCATCAACCGGAGGACAATTGATGCCGCCTATAATGGGAGCGGCAGCCTTTTTAATGACGGAGATGATAGGAAAACCCTATATCGATATTGTAAAGGCTGCAGCGATTCCTGCGGTGCTGTATTTTACCGGTATTATGATCGGAGTTCATCTGGAGGCTAAAAAAAATGGGCTAAAGGGAATACCTCGCGATCAATTGCCTAAAATCGGCAAACTTCTTTTGGAAAAAGGACATCTGGCCTTGCCTTTGATTGCTATCATCTATCTGCTGGTAGCAGGTTATACTCCAATGAGGGCTGCTTTATGGGCGATTGCGTTGACGATAATTGCTTCCATGTTACGGGCTTCGACCCGCATGTCAGTTAAAGATATTATCAAAGGCTTGGCTGATGGAGCCAGAAGTGCCCTAGGGGTAATAATTGCCTGTGCTTGCGCTGGAATCATTATTGGGGTGGTTACCAAGACCGGATTGGGTCTTAAACTAGGCTCAGTTTTGATCGATCTGGCCGGCGGGTACTTGTTGCCAACTTTATTTTTTACGATGATTACTTCAATAATACTGGGCATGGGAGTGCCTACGACCGCCAATTATATTATTACTGCCACTATTGCGGCACCGGCTATTATCCAGTTGGGAGTACCGGTTTTGGCAGCGCATCTGTTTGTTTTCTATTTCGGCATAATAGCTGATATAACCCCGCCTGTAGCTCTGGCTGCTTTTGCCGGATCAGGTATCGCCCGGAGCAATCCGTTCATGACGGGGGTCAATGCGTCCAAACTGGCAATTGCTGCCTTTATTATTCCCTATATGTTTGTTCTTTCCCCAGCTCTTTTATTAATTGATGTTACATTACCCAGGATATTGATGCTGCTGATTACTTCTGTTATTGGCATGACAATGATATCAGCTGCTGTATTTGGGTTTATATATACAAAGACCGGCTGGCTCGACCGGCTATGTTTTTTGGCTGCCGGACTTTTGCTGATTGATCCCAACGTTACCACTGATATAATCGGAATATTCGTTTTAGCTGTGGGAATGATCATTCATTTGCTTAAGAAAAAGGCAGACGAGAAACAGGGAATCAGTTATTTATAAAAACATTGTTAAAGTAAAAATGCGGGGGCATTACAATGCCATCGCTTTTTCTTTATATTTTATTGATTATTGGTAAAGATAGTAAGGCGCCTGGTTCATTACCAGGTATAATGATTTTAGTTGGCATAAGGAGGATAAGACAAAGTGGAAAACACAAAAGAACAATGGGGCGAAAACGATAAATATTATCACTGGCAATTGGAAGATATATATGACGATGAGCAAAAGTGGGAAGAGGATTACAGGCAAGTTCAGCAAATGAGTATAGATTTGACGAATTATCAGGGGAAATTAGGCGGGTCAGATGCCGGGCTTTTTGAAGCTCTGAGTTTAATGGAGAATCTGGAACGGAAGGCAGACAATGTTTATGTTTATGCGAAAATGCGCCAGGACGAAGACAATACCAATTCACTTTATCAGTCTTTGTTTGACCGGGCAGAAAGCCTTGCAGTGCAGGCCAGCAGTGCCGCAGCTTTTATAGTACCAGAGATTTTAAGCATACCGGACGAAGTAATTAAAAAATACCTTAAGGAAAATAAAAAACTTGAAGTTTATACTCATTATCTGGATGAACTTAACCGGCAGAAGCAACATATTTTATCTCCGGCGGAAGAGAAACTATTGGCAGAAACTGCTGAGCTTTCCATTGCTTCGAAAAATATTTTTGGCATGTTAAATAATGCTGATATAAAGTTTCCGCCGATCAAGGATGAAAACGGCCAGGAAACAGAAATGACCAAAGGGAAATTCGGGCGGTTTATGGAAAGTCCAGACCGCGAAGTAAGGAAGGCTGCATTCAAGAGCTTGTACAGTTCTTACGGGAAATTAAAAAATACACTGGGAGCAACTGTTAACGCCAGCGTAAAAAGAGATATATTCTATTCGCGGGCCCGAAAGTACCCTTCAGCATTGGCAGGGGCTCTGGAGAGTGACAACATTTCTCCGGCTGTATATAAAAATTTGATAGACACAGTGCACAAGAATCTGGAACCGATGTATAAATACCTGCGCTTGCGCAAAAAAATTCTGGGCCTGGATGAATTGCATATGTATGACATTTATACGCCTTTGGTCAAGGAAAGACCGCAGGAGATCGCTTATGAAACGGCAAAGGATATGGTTTCAAAGGGGCTGCAGCCCTTGGGGAAAGAATATGGAGATAAGATCGGGGAAGGCTTCAATGGCGGCTGGATCGATGTTTATGAAAAAGAAGGCAAAACGAGCGGGGCTTATTCCTGGGGCAGTTATGATACCCATCCCTTCATTCTTATGAATTATGATAACAAGCTGGATGACGTATTTACCCTGGCCCATGAACTGGGCCATGCCATGCACAGCTTTTATTCCAATCATGCGCAGCCTTATATTTACAGCCAATACAGCATTTTTTTGGCGGAAGTGGCATCGACCGTTAATGAATCATTGTTGATCGATCATTTGCTGGCAGATAGTAAAAAGCAGGAAGATAGAATTTATCTGATAAACCACTATCTTGAGCAGTTTAAAGGGACCATGTACCGCCAGACGATGTTTGCTGAGTTTGAAAAAATAACTCATGAAACCGTGGAGCGCGGCGCGGCTTTAACACCAGAACTTTTAAGCAGTATCTACCGTGAACTGAATAAACTTTATTTCGGCGGTGAGGTGGTACTGGACGAAGAAATCGATTTGGAATGGGCGCGGATCCCTCATTTCTATTCGGCTTTTTATGTTTATAAATATGCTACCGGATTTGCCGCTGCTACTGCTTTGAAGGATCAGCTTCTTAAGGAAGGCAAACCAGCACTTGACAGATATATGGCTTTCCTGCAAGCGGGGAGTTCTGATTACTCTATAAACATTCTGCAAAAAGCGGGGGTGGATTTGAATACGCCTGAGCCGGTCGAGGCAGCATTAAAATATTTCAGCCGGCTGGTTGACGAACTGGAAACATTGATAGACTGACAGCATAATTTATAAATAGTATAAAAGAGAGATTTCGGTAAAAGAATCTCTCTTTTTTTTCTTCATAATATATAAAAAACCTTTTAAATATAATGCAGGTAAATTGAGCATAATGATTGATAGACTCTTTAATTTTTATTGAGGAGGAGCCAGGCTGATGCAAATAAACCGTGAGGAAATTTTTGATAAAACTATCCTTGATATAATGCCGCAAATAAGCAATTTCACGAATTATGACCTGATTATAGGAATCCCTTTTATCGATGAAGGTGAGCATTTAACTGAATTACTCTGTTCCGTTGACCGTGTATTAAAAACCTGGATGGGAAAACGACAGCTGATAGTATGTGCAGGTGACCATTCTGCCGGGAAGACGCTTGAACTGTTAAACGGTCTTGACTTGCAGCATCCGCATCTGCAGTTCTTATTGCCTCCGGAAATCAGTGGAAGGGGAACCAGCGTACGGGCCATAATTGAAATAAGCAGGCAGCTGGATGCGGATTTATTATTGTTCAGTGCCAAGATGGCCAATGAAAATGGGCCAGGCATAGAAGACAGCTGGCTTGACAGTTTGTTTACTCCTATTCAAGGCCAGTATGATTTAGTACTGGGGAGCCTCAGACGGCACACCGGTATCGACAGTATTGCTCATATGCTGGCTGCTCCTGTATTGGAAGCTTTTTACGGTGTCCGGGTGGGAGATCCTTTAGGGGGGATATATGCCATTTCCCATGATTTTATCGAGGAACTGGCTCACGAAGCACGCTTTTGGGGTGAGGCGATCCAGGGAGCAGGAATTGATTTTTGGTTGCTTACCCGGGCTATAGTGTGGAACAAGAATATCTGCGAAGTCAATATGGGAGGGAGGGTCGTACCCCATAGCCTGGAAGTGCGTAATCAGGTTTTTGCTGACAATAGTTTAATTATTTTTGAAGCTTTAAAAAGGGATAGTGCTATATGGCTGCAGGAACGGCTGGTTGTCAAAGTAGCTGATATTTTAGCCCGCAGTGAGATCAAAAGGCCAGATCTGATAAGTTATTCAGTCAAACAGCTGCGGGATAGGTTTACACGTGGTTTCAAGGAGTACTCCCCAATCATGGAAGACTTTGACGGTATAAAGGAATTGGAAAAGCTTACAGTGTTATCTGAACAGGATTTTTATATGGAAGATGAAGTGTGGGTAAATGCGCTGTTTTTCCTGTTGTTAAAGTATACGTTCACGGTAGAAAAAACCGGCAGGAAGGATTATATTAATCTCTTAACCGCACTTTATAACGGACGGATAGCCAGTTATGTCCTGGAGATGCAGCAGTTTAATGCCAGTATTTCATGTGCTTCGGATGTTGAAAGAGATGCATTCCTGGTCAGAAAAATGGAATCAGTCAAACATAGACTGACTAATTGCTTTTGGCAGCTTAAACCAAATTTCAGCCGGCAGTGGATGGCAGAAAACGATAAAATAAAACCCGCAATTATACCGCTGGGCTATATGGAATATGTGCCAGGCAAGCCTGTCGTTATCCCCAAAAAAATTGTGGGCAAAGACGGGCGTCTGGTAAATACCGATAATATTTTTAAGGAATTGCGCAAAAGATATGAAACGAAATTCAACCAGTTTATAAATGAAAGCTTAGGTCTGGCCTCTGATGCCAATGCGGAAAAAATAATTGCCGCAGTACAGTCCTTCATGGGAAAGCTGGAAAGAGGTTTAAACAGCCTGCTGCCTGGTGATTTAACTACAGAAAGTGGGCTTCGGCAGTTTGTTAATGGTTTAATGGAACTTTTCGGGCCACATAAAATGTACACACTAAATGCAGATTTATTACGCGAAATGTTGATTCGCTTCCCGCCGGTCAATTTGCTGATACCTCTGGGATATTATAAACCTGCCCAGTTGGTTGATTCCATGGATACTTACGACGCTGTCAGTTATGCCGGTCTGGCGGAAAGCATGAATTACAGTGACCGCGATTTGATTTGGTTGATGGAGAATTTAAAACCGGAAAGCTTTACCTGGGTCGATATAAAAGCTTTGTTTCTAACCGATAAACGCTATCCGACCACTTTACCGGCAGGGAAAATTACATTTTTAAATCTCTTAACTGGCCGTATTATGGTAAAACCTATGGGAAAGGGGCAGGGTGGTGATTATCCCAGACTAAGATATTTTACTAATCTGGTACGGCGTCTGGCGGTTGCGGAGCACTATTCGCAACTATTTTCCCTTAATGCTTTGGAACGAAAGAATGTCGGGCTTAAAATTAAAAATTCCATATTAGGCGAGCGCAAAGGAGATTTGTTTTCTGCTCATAATATTTTTGAAAACTATCATCATCGTCTGCTGGTAGAGAAGATTTACAACGCAGCCAGGATACAACAGGAAAAAGGTCGGGGTGAATTAGCTAAACTTTTAAAATTGATGGCCGATAGTTATGGCCTGGGGCAAATGCTGGAAAATGAAGTTTTTTTGACCTGTACCGCCTGGAGTTGGGCCAGTTACAGCTTTAAGGGTGGGGTTAAAATTCCTACTCCCCTAACTACTACAGTAGAAAGCCGCTGGTTTAATCATGATTTTTTGGAGATGCTTTACGAGGAGCTGGGCTATGACCGGGAAGAAATTTTACAAATTGTTTTCCGGCTTATCCAGACCGGCAAAAGAGACCATGATTTATTGGATACACTCCTGCCGACCAGCCCGAAGGATGTTACTGTAGTTATTCAGGAAACTACCAATGAACCCAGCCGCCATTTACACCGTTATAGGAATAATCCGATCCTGGAACCTTTAGCAAGCAACAAATGGGAATCAAAGTATGTGTTAAACCCCGGTGTACTTCGTATTGAAGAAAAAGTATATCTGTTTTACCGGGCAGTGGGGGAAGATGATGTTTCCAGTATCGGCCTGGCGATCACTGATGGGTATAAGGTCTTGAAACGGCTGAATGAGCCGATTTTCTCTCCTCAAACTGCAGAAGAAAAAATGGGCTGCGAAGATCCCCGTTTAGTCATAGTGGGGGAAAGGGTTTTTATGCTTTATACTGCTTATGATGGTAATATTGCTCAAATAGCAGCAGCCTCTATCAGTGTTGAAGATCTTAAAAACGGCGACTATTGCAATTGGAGAAGGGAAGGTCTGGCTTTTAAAAATATCTGGGATAAGGACGCAATTTTATTCCCGGAAAAAATAAATGGCAAGTATATCATTTATCATAGGATAGAACCTAGTATCTGGGTTACGTATATGAAGGAAATTAAATTTCCGCTTACCGAGAATCATGCTATAATTGTCGGACCCAGGCCCGGGCGAATGTGGGATTCGTTGAAAATCGGTGCCGGTGCTCAGCCGATAAAAACCAGGTATGGTTGGCTTTTGATTTATCATGGAGTTGATTATAATTATGTCTACCGTTTAGGAGTATTGTTAGTTGATTTAAATAATCCGCAAAAGATAATTTATCGTTCTCCCAACCCGGTCCTGGAGCCTGAAGAAGAATATGAGGTGGGTTTAAACGGGGCATGGGTGCCTAATGTGGTTTTTACCTGTGGTGCAGCAGCTAATACTGACAAGGAGATTTTGGATGACGATGATGAAATATTAGTCTATTATGGGGCAGCTGATACCAGCATCGGTCTGGCTTCTGCCAGACTTAAAGACTTGATTCCTGAATCTTATCGGTATTAAAGTTTGTGACTTAAGGGTTACAGGAATATATTCATGAAGCCAGGCAGATCTTAAGCCGATTGAAATCACTAAGAAGTTTTTTCTGTTTTAATCTGCAGATTGTGACTAATAGCCAATTCAGTGAGCAAAAGTGATAATACGGCTTCAGCGCCTTGATTCCGATTTACGCCTTCCTGGGTCAGAGCATCGTAACAACCGCCGGTAAGCGGATCATACATACTCTGAGAGTTTAGATTTTCACCATGATACCAAAGATAGCCTTTTTGTGCCATATCCATGTATTCACGGCTGCCAATGGCCAAGTAGCCCTCGTTAAGGGCGCAGACTATAGAAGCAGCATCAACCGGCTGCTGATCAAATAAAGGGATTTTTCCGCCCCTTTGATACCAGCCATTATTACCGATGATATTTAGATAGCCCGGCTGAAATAAAATGCTGCTTAGAAAGTCCAGCGAATCACGGCCGATCTTCAGGGCTTTTTTATTGCCGTTATAATTATAAACAGCCAGCATAGCCTGGGGTAAAATACCATTGCAATAGGTAAGGTAATTTTCATACCAAAACCATTCAGGACCGTGCCAGGTATCATAAAGAGCCTGTAAATTGCAGCATAGCCTGTCTATGATCAGGTTTTGCCAGTTATTTTTACCGCGGTTGTTTACTTTGCACAAGCCGATCAGTGAATAAGCTATGGATCTTGGCGACGTAAATTGCAGCGTCCTGGCAACGTTATTCTTAAGCATTTCTAAACAAAGTTGATGTACAGGCGCAAAATCACAATCAATTCCAATAGCACAGGCAAGAATTGCTCTGCCGATACTGTCCTCAGAATCAAAACGGGATGAATAGGTATTATTATAATAGAAATTTGACCAACTGCCATCCTCCTGTTGTGCATTAAAAAGAAAACGGGCAAAATTCAAAGCTTCATTATCAGGAAAGCCATTTAACAATGCTGCTATCAGAGCCCGGGCATTATCATCCAAAGTATAACCACTATGTGCATCCGGGGTGCTCAAAAGAGAAAATTGCAGCATCCCGTTTTGATCTGTCATGTGCCTGAAATGTCTATAGTCTTGCATAATTTAGCGGGGACACCTCCTGTTCTGATCGATCCAAAGCCGCGAATAAGTTGCAATACTGTCGGCCAATATTTGGCCAGCTCCAGGTTTTACCCAACTGGTAAGCATTTTCCCCCAGGCTCTTTTTTAAAGCAGGATTAGCAATTATTTTTGCTATAAGCCTTGATATATACTCTGGATTATTTTCCAGGGCTAAAAGCCCCCGGCCATTATTCAGGACTTCCAGCGCATAAGCATAAGCGGTTGAAACTATAGCTTTGCCGGCCCCCATTGCAAAAGCAAGAGTGCCGCTGACTGCCTGATCTTTGTTGGGATATGGACTAAGATAGATATCGGTAAGGTTTAAATAGTCATTTAGTTCAGCATCATCCAAAAATTTGTTGACAAAACACACATTACCCTGCAAGCTCAGTTCATTAACAAGATTAACCAGCATCAGACGGTATGACTCGCCTTCACGGGTTTGAAGCACAGGATGAGTCTGGCCTAGAATTAAATAGAGAATATCAGGATAAAGTTTTACCAGAGGTACTAAAGCTTTAATACCCATTTCCAGGCCTTTGCCAGGGCCAAGCAGACCAAAGGTGCTTATAACAGTCCTGCCCTGCAAGCCATATTTTTGTTTAAGTTCAGCAGAATCATTCCGACTGAACTCAGGAACTCCATGACTAATTACATTTATAAGATGGGCTGGAATACCATACATATCATTTAACAAACGTGCAGAACGCTTAGTCATACATACAACTGCAGCAGCACCAGAACAGAGACGGTGCAGCACTGATTGGGGGTGCCTTTTAGGTGAAGGCAAAACGGTATGGGTAATTACTATATACGGTTTGGCCAGATTTTTAGCTAAACCTAAAATATATTCTCCGTCAAGGCCTCCATAAATTCCATATTCATGTTGAATAATAACCAGTTTTGAATCGTGATGTTTGTTAATATATTGGGCAGCAAGATAATAATCTTGTTTTTCCTCCTGCTTAATAATTAATTTTACCTCAGAACCGTATTGGCAGGGTACATTGTTATCAGATATGCTAATAACTTCGACCTTTCTACCGCACTGTTCAATGCTGTTGCGCAGGTCCTGGGAAAAAGTAGCTATGCCGCATTGTTTAGGCGGGTAAGTACCCAGGTTGATAATGGTCAATTCTTCCTGTCACTCCTTTATATATCTTTTTAAAAGTTCTTTAAATATTATTCTTGTACAACAAGCAAGGAAATTATACCTGATATCATCAAAATGGCAGTTTTATGCCAGATTCGAGCAAAACTGCAAACAATTCATCTTTTATGCAATTAAGCGCCTGGGGAGAATCACCTTCACAGCGGACTATCAATTCAGGTCCGGTGTTGGATGCCCTTACCAACCCCCAGCCGTGAGGGAAAAGGATCCGCGCACCATCGATATCAATAACAGGATATTTACTATTGAAAAATTTTAATATTTCAGCAACTATGTTGAATTTTTCTTCATCACTGCTGGGTATTCGTATTTCAGGAGTGGAATAATACTTGTTAATATCCGCCAGATGTTCAGTTATTGTGCGTCCGCTGCAAGAAAGCAATTGCAGAAGGCGGGCTGCAGCATATACTGCATCATCATAACCATAATAATCATCGGCAAAAAACATATGGCCTGACATTTCCCCGGTAAAAACAGCGCCGGTTTTTTTCATTTTATCTTTAATAAGTGAATGGCCGGTTTTATAAAAAATCGGTTTGCCACCAAGTTTCTTGATCTCATCGACCAGGCTCTGAGAGCACTTGACTTCCACTATGCATTCAGTTTCCGGATAACGGGGCAGGATTTCACGCCAGAATAAAATCATTAACAAGTCTCCCCAAATCATGTTGCCCTCCGGGTCAACAACTCCCAGACGGTCTCCGTCTCCATCAAAGCCGATACCTAAATCAGAAGATGTCTCTTGTACTTTAGCTGTCAGATGGAGCATATTATCAGGATTTACCGGGTCGGGATGATGATTGGGAAAACATGGGTCAGATTCACAGAAGAGTTCGATCACTTCACAGCCCAGCGAACGGATTATAGCAGGGGCAAAGCCGGATGCGGTACCATTTCCGCAATCTATTACTACTCTGGGAGGATAAGGCCCAAGAGAAATTTTGCTTTTTATCATTTGCGCATAACTATCGGTTATGCTTTCTTTGGTTAATGTTCCGCCGGGAGTTTTATCAGAAAAAAGTTTTTGTTCCATAATGCGGCGGATTTCCTGGATTTCTTCACCATAAATAGTTGAATCGCCCAGGAGCAATTTGCAGCCATTGTATTCGGCGGGGTTATGACTGGCAGTAATCATAATTCCGGCTTTAATATTCAAATGACGGGCAGCAAAATAAAACATAGGAGTAATTACCAGCCCCAGGTCAACTACCTGACAGCCTGATTCCAGTAATGAATTTGATACAACTTCACGGAAACGGGGAGAAGACAAGCGGTTATCATGGCCGATCAGAAGCTTGGTATATCCTTTTTGCCGGGCATAAGCAGCAAATGATTTGGATATTCCGACCATGACCGAGTCGTCTATTTCTTTATCAACCAAACCTCTGATATCATACTGGCGGAATATATTACTTATGATATCATCCCCTTTTAGAGTTTATAATAAATCGTATCTTTGCTCCTTGGTTAATAATTCAACTACATCTTTTATTTCCTGTGCTTTATTGCGGTCCGAAATAAATATGGTTTTATCTGTTTCTACCACTAATAAGTTTTCAACACCATAGAGCACAATGGTTTTATTAGTTTGTTTTACAATGCACTGTTGACTATCTTTTAATATTACATCGCCAATCACTACATTTTCGTTTATATCAGCCTTATGGAGTTTGGCTAAAGCATTCCAGCTACCCAGGTCAGACCAGCCAAAATCTGAAGGAACTACTGCCATGCGCTGGGATTTTTCAGCAATTCCGTAGTCAAGGCTTATGTTGGGCAATTTCGAATAACCTTGAAGGTATGCATCATAACCACAGGAAATTTGTTGGCGGACATCAGGCAAATAAGCGGCGAATTCTTCAAGTAAAGTGCTGATTTGTCCTATGTATATACCTGCATTCCACATGTGCTGGCCTGAGTTCAAATATGTTTCAGCAATTTTCAAATCAGGTTTTTCATAAAAGGAATGCACCGGAAAAACATTGTTTAATTCGCCAATTTCCCATTTGGTTTTTTCAATATAGCCAAAGCCGGTTTCCGGTCGGTCAGGAGTGATGCCGATCGTAGCCAAATATCCCTTCCTCGCTGCCTCTGCAGCCTGAGAGACTGCTGCACTAAAAGCATCATTATCAATGACATAATGATCAGCTGGGAATATACCGATAACATCATCTGGAATTTGCTCAGCATACTTAGCCAGAACTAAACCCACAGCCGGAGCAGTATTTTTCCCTTCCGGTTCACTGAGAATTTCAATAATATTATTATCCGGACGATCTGCTACTATCTTTTTGATATAAGAAGTCAAATCATCGCTGGTAATTATTACAATTTGCCTGCTTCCGGCCTGAAGTAGACGGTCAATAGTATGATCCAACATAGTTTTATCGTCAAAAAATTTACAAAGTTGCTTGGGAAATTGCCTGCGGCTTTCAGGCCACAAACGAATTCCCCGGCCACCAGCTAGAATTACGGAAATCATATTTACCTCCATATTTGCTGACTAGTTATTATATGCTTTTCATGTTTAGCAATATGACAATAGATTATCCCCATTGAAACAATAAAAATCAAGCAAATAATGACATATAATAGTATGACCAATTTGTAAAAAATTATAAAACTGCTTTTGGTTATTGTGCATTAATTGGATTTTTCCCGGAGATAATGTCAGATGTTTCTATACTTATCACCTCCTGTTCAAGGCATCCTTTTGCTGAAGGGACCTTCAAGAACTGCCGGTTTAGGTCCGAAATACTGATAGTAATTTACTAATATCCGGCCATTATATAATTTGCGCCTTTTGTCGGCTTTACGCCCGAAAATGCTTTCGAAATCCTGATGGGAAGTCAGTATATAAAATGACCAGGTATCCAGGTTGCTGAATACCTGACGCATAGTTTTATAAAGCTGAACTACTTCATTTTTCTCTGACAGTCTTTCACCATAGGGAGGATTAGTAATCAGATAACCATATTTGTATCTGGACTTTAACTCATTAACATTCTGGCGCTGAAAGGACAGTTCGCTTTTGAAACCAGCCTGAGCTGCATGATATCGTGCCAGTTCAATGGCAGACTGGTCAATATCAAAACCCAATATTCCCAACGGCTGATCACGATCAATTAAATCAGCAGCTTCCTGGCGGGCATTCAGCCAATAGCGCTTACTCAGGTTGGGCCAATGCTGGGCGGCAAAATCCCGCATCAGACCAGGAGCAATATTTCTTCCGATCAAAGCCGCTTCAATGGGAATAGTTCCGGAACCGCAAAAAGGGTCTATAAAAGCCCGGTCAGGTTTCCAGCGGCTTAATAATATCATGGCTGCGGCTAAAGTCTCTTTAAGAGGAGCATCTCCGGTTTTTTGCCGGTAACCCCTTTTATGCAGTCCGGTGCCACTGGTGTCAACAGATAAAGTAGCTATATCGTTTAATAAAGCAATCTGTATCCTGAAACGCGGACCTTTTTCAGGAAACCAGCTGCGCCGGTATTTTATTCTCATTTTTTCAACAACAGCTTTTTTAACAATCGCCTGACAATCAGAAACGCTGAACAGTTTAGATCTTATTGATTTGCCTTCAACCGGAAACTCAGCATCTTCCGGCAGTAATTCTTCCCAGGGCAGTGCTTTGGTAGCTTCGAAAAGCTCGTCAAAAGTCAGAGCGGGGAACTGACCGACTTGTATAAAAAGGCGGTCGGCAGTTCTCAGCCAAATATTACAGCGGGCAATGGCTTTGCCATCTCCCATAAAAGTTACTTTGCCATTTTCAACAGTCAAATCAGTATAATCCAGTTGTTTGAGTTCTTCAGCCAGGACCGATTCCAGCCCAAAAGCACTGGTTGCTGTCAGTTTAACATTATACATTTATAATTCCTTCTTAAAATATTCCTTCTCACGTTGATGAAGCCTCTATTTCTAAAGCAATGTTTATTAATTATATTGCCTGAATGGGGAAAAATAATCTAGTAAATTAAAGATTTATTAGTGAGGCAATGTATGGAAATAAATATAAAACCACCAATAACAAGAAAGTCGGCTGAGGCTATAAAAGTATTTGATTTGTTGGGAATAGCGGCCGGATCATTGATTCTGGCCTTATCAATTCAAGGTATAATGATTCCTGGCAACCTTTTAACCGGAGGGTTAACCGGTCTGGCTATAGTCTTAGAGTATATTTTTAAGATAGATGTCTGGGTATGGTATGCAGTGCTCAATCTTCCTCTGTTAATTGTCGGTTATAAATATGTCAGCCGCCGATTTATATTATATAGTATATTCGGAGCAGCTGTTTTAACCTTATTTTTGGCAATCTTAAAAAATATTGATTTTGGCATTGAGGATTTATTTTTAGCGGCAGTTTTGGGCGGGGTCTTGTCAGGCACTGGGTCTGGTCTGATCTTCCGCAGTAAAGGCTCTACCGGCGGACTTGATATAGTTGCGGTTATAATCCGACTTTCCTGGGGTTTTAATATCGGGCAGACTTTTTTAGCTTTCAATATTTTGGTTCTTCTTAGCTCCTTGCTGGTATTTAATTTTGAAAAAACCCTTTATGCAGCAGTAGCCATATACATTGCTTCAAAAGTCATGGATACTGTGGTTACAGGCTTGGAAACTACCCGCACTGCTATGATAATATCAGCACAAAATAAAGACATTGCCCAGATAATAATAAACAACCTGCATCGGGGCTGCACCTTTTTGGATGCTAAAGGAGCTTATACCGGCGAAGAAAAAGAGATCGTTTTAGTAACAGTAGCAAAAACCCAATTACCAACCTTGAAAGAGATAGTATTCGAATCAGACCCCAAAGCGTTTATAATAATAAATGAAACCATTGAAGCCTTCGGCAAGGGATTCAGACCTGGAGGTGCTGAGTTTTAAATAAAACAATAATTATAAAAATAGAAAAATCCCCTTATCGATAACAATAAGGGGATTTAATTTCTTTGCTAGGCAGAGTAACTGGTTTTTCCCTGTTTAATTTCTTCCATCCTAAGTTTCTTGAAATCCTTGGTTTCTGCAGCGATTACTCCCGATAAAGCCAATAAGGCTATCAGATTAGGAATTGCCATGGCACCATTAAAGGTATCAGCAATATCCCAAACCAGACCAAGTTTCAAATTGGCGCCGATGAAAGCAGTCAAGCAAAAGGCAATTCTGTATAACATGATACCCTTTTTGCCAACTAAGTAATAGAAACATTTTTCTCCATAATATGACCAGCCTAAGACGGTCGAATACGCAAAGAATATCAATGCAATCGTGACCAGTATACTTCCTATGTTGGGCAGAAAGAACTCAAAGGTTCTGCTGGTAAGCGCTGCCGCCTGAGCTTTATCGATACCTATGTAAAGTTGAGCCATTACCAGTGAAATGCCTGTAACACTACATACAATAATAGTATCTAAAAAGGTCCCGGTCATGGAAACCAAGCCTTGCCTTACCGGGTGGTCAGTTTTAGCAGCAGCAGCAGCGATTGGTGCTGATCCCAAGCCGGCTTCGTTTGAAAATACTCCTCTTGCCACACCAAATCGTATTGTAGTGCCTATCAAAGCTCCAAAACCGGCTTTGGCCGTGAAAGCTTCAGTACAGATAAGTGCCAGAGCATGAGGGAAAAGATTAAGATTCATGAATATTATAACTAAACCAGCCAGTATATAAAATACAGCCATAAATGGAACTATAACTGAGGTCGCTTTTCCTATGCTTTTGATGCCTCCCAGGACGACTAAAGCGGTTAAAACAGCCAGAATAATTCCGGTTATAACCGGGCTGATATTGAAAGTATCAGACATATTACCGGCTACAGCATTGGTTTGCACAAGATTGCCAATTCCAAAAGCTGCAACTGCTCCAAATAAAGCGAACAACCATGCTAACCATTTCCAACCCAGGCCGCGCTCAATATAATACATTGGCCCTCCAGCCATTTCGCCATTTTCGTCAGTTATGCGATATTTAATAGCTAGTACAGCCTCGCCATATTTTGTGGCCATGCCAAAAATGGCAGTGATCCACATCCAGAAGACAGCACCAGGACCTCCAAGAACTACTGCAGTCGCTACACCAACAATATTTCCGGTTCCGATAGTAGCTGCCAAGGCGGTCATAAGGGCTTGAAAGTGAGAGATATCACCCTCGGATTTTTTGTCCTGAGAAGCTGGAGAAAATGCAAGTTTTAAAGCATAAGGTAGTTGAGTGAATTGCAGGAACCCCAGACGGAGTGTCAGGAATATGCCGGTTCCAACCAAAAAAACCAGCATCCATGGACCCCAGACAAAACTGTTAACAACTGAAATCAAATTACTGAATGCTTCCATAGAAAAACCAACCCCCTGATAAAGAATTAACTGCAGTGTGAGCTCGGAGAAGACAAATAAATCATATTTGTCCATATGCAAAAAAGCAGCTTATCACAAATATTCATTATTCGTGAATATTTTCTGATTTCCTGCTTTATATGCCAAAATATGTGCTCAAGTATACAGTATTATAATCAGGAGACTTTATTCTTATGACGGGCAGTTCTTTCCCGGCTGGTTTTATCCAGTATCATTTTACGCAAACGCAGGCTTTGCGGGGTTACTTCCAGTAATTCATCATCGGCCAGAAACTCCAGGAAATTCTCCAAAGACATGGCAAGAGGCGGCACCAGCCTCAGTGCATCGTCGGAACCTGAGGCCCGGGTGTTGGTAAGCTGTTTCTTTTTGCATACATTAACGGTAATATCTCCGCTGCGGGCATTTTCCCCCACAATCATTCCTTCATATACTTCAGTGCCGGGACTGATGAAAAGCACTCCCCGTTCCTGGGAATTATAAAGACCGTAAGCAACGGCCGACCCTGTTTCGGAGGCAACCAATGAACCACGGGTTCGATTATTAATCTCACCTTTAAAAGGTTCGTAATTGTCAAAAATATGATTCATAATTCCCGTACCCCTGGTTTGAGTCAGAAATCCAGAGCGATAGCCAATCAATCCCCGGGCAGGAATGGAGAACTCTATTTTTACCGTATTGGTGGTAGAGTTATCTATACTAGTCATTTCCCCTTTGCGTTTGGAACTGTATTCAATGACAGTACCCATAAACTCTTCCGGGACTTCGATAAATAATCTTTCCATCGGTTCATGTATTATACCGTCGATTGCTTTCATAATTACTTCCGGACGGGTAACAGCAAACTCATAACCTTCCCGCCGCATAGTTTCAATCAAAATAGAAAGATGCAGTTCTCCCCGGCCTGATACTTTAAAAGCATCAGGACTAAGTTCTTCGACCTGCATAGAAACATTGGAGAGCAGTTCCCTTTGCAGTCTGTCTTTCAAATGTCTGCTGGTAACATAAGCTCCTTCACGTCCAGCCATAGGACTGTCATTGACAATAAAGTTCATTGAAATGGTTGGCTGGTCGATTTGCGCGAAGGAAAGCGGCTCGACCCGTTCCGGTGAACATATAGTTTCGCCAATATTTATATCTTCGATACCAGATATGGCAATGATTTCACCGGCAGCGGCAGCATCGACCTCCACCCGGCTTAAACCTTCAAAGACACTGAGGCAGCTAATTTTAACTTTAATTTGCTTACCTTCATTATTGCATAGGATTACTTCCTGCCCTTTACGGATTTCACCCCGGGCAATTTTCCCTATTCCTATTCTGCCCACATAATTATCGTAATCTATAGATGAAATAGCAATTTGAAAAGGCTCGTTAGGGTCGCCTGAAGGCGAAGGTATGTTAGCGAAAATAGCATCAAGCAAAGGATTCATATTTTCAGAGCTGCCATCTAAAGAATCCTTGGCAATTCCCCACTTGGCTGATGCATATATTACAGGAAAATCTAATTGCTGCTCACTGGCATCAAGATCAATAAATAAATCGAGCACTTTATCTATTACTTCATGAGGCCGGGCATCAGGACGATCAATTTTATTTATAACTACTAACGGTTTCAGCCCTGCAGCCAAAGCTTTTTTTAAAACAAAACGAGTCTGCGGCATCGGCCCTTCAAAAGCATCAACCAGCAGCAGTACTCCATCAACCATATTTACTATTCTTTCTACTTCTCCTCCAAAATCAGCATGTCCCGGGGTATCGATAATATTAATTTTAGTATTGCCATAATGAATGCTGGTGTTTTTGGATAATATAGTAATGCCACGCTCACGTTCCAGGTCATTGTTATCCATGACCCGGTCAGGCATGTTCTGGTTGAGACGGAAACACCCATTCTGTCTGAGCAGTTTATCAACCAAAGTAGTTTTTCCGTGATCAACATGAGCAACTATGGCAATATTCTTAATTCTATCAGCGGTTAACATGAACCAGAACCCCTTCTTGTAAAAAAAGTAAAAAAGCAGTACCACTTATTATAACAACCTCATACAATCTTTACAATTAAGAAATAATAATAATTAATGCTGGCGACAATAAGAGTTATAAATAAATGTGCCAACTAAAAATTATTTTTAAATTGTAATGCTAAATAAAAATTAAAGAAATGAATAATATTGTGTTGACATTTGTTTAAGAGGCATGATAAGATAACTCTTGCCGTGAGCGAAAGCGAGCGGGGCAAAGTTCTTGATAAAACTTAAACAGCAAGACTAAAAGTGCGAAAAAGTTATGTACTAAAGAAGTATGTAACGGCTCAAAAAAGGACAAAGAGAACAAGCCAGAGAGATACTGGCTGGGATAAACTTTTATTGGAGAGTTTGATCCTGGCTCAGGACGAACGCTGGCGGCGTGCCTAACACATGCAAGTCGAACGGAGATATTGGATGAAGCTTGCGATTCCGGTATTTTAGTGGCGGACGGGTGAGTAACGCGTGGGTAATCTACCCATAAGAGGGGGACAACAGTTGGAAACGACTGCTAATACCGCATATGCTGAGCAATCAGTAAAGGAGGCCTCTTAACAATGCTTCCGCTTATGGATGAGCCCGCGTCTGATTAGCTGGTTGGTGGGGTAACGGCCTACCAAGGCGACGATCAGTAGCCGGCCTGAGAGGGTGAACGGCCACACTGGGACTGAGACACGGCCCAGACTCCTACGGGAGGCAGCAGTGGGGAATATTGCGCAATGGGGGAAACCCTGACGCAGCGACGCCGCGTGAGCGAAGAAGGCCTTAGGGTCGTAAAGCTCTGTTTTAAGGGACGAATGTCGCAATCAATAATACGGGTAGCGAATGACGGTACCTTAAGAGGAAGCCCCGGCTAACTACGTGCCAGCAGCCGCGGTAAGACGTAGGGGGCGAGCGTTGTCCGGAATTACTGGGCGTAAAGAGCACGTAGGCGGGACCTTAAGTCAGGTGTGAAAGACCGTGGCTCAACCACGGGGTTGCACTTGAAACTGGGGATCTTGAGGGCAGGAGAGGAAAGTGGAATTCCTGGTGTAGCGGTGAAATGCGTAGAAATCAGGAGGAACACCGGTGGCGAAGGCGACTTTCTGGACTGACCCTGACGCTGAGGTGCGAAAGCGTGGGTAGCAAACAGGATTAGATACCCTGGTAGTCCACGCTGTAAACGATGGATACTAGGTGTGGGAGGTATCGACCCCTTCCGTGCCGCAGCTAACGCAATAAGTATCCCGCCTGGGGAGTACGGTCGCAAGGCTGAAACTCAAAGGAATTGACGGGGGCCCGCACAAGCGGTGGAGCATGTGGTTTAATTCGATGCAACGCGAAGAACCTTACCAGGTCTTGACATCCGTGGAACCTTGGTGAAAGCCAGGGGTGCCTTCGGGAGCCACGAGACAGGTGGTGCATGGTTGTCGTCAGCTCGTGTCGTGAGATGTTGGGTTAAGTCCCGCAACGAGCGCAACCCTTGCTATTAGTTGCTAACATGAAAGATGAGCACTCTAATGGGACTGCCGGTGACAAGCCGGAGGAAGGTGGGGATGACGTCAAATCATCATGCCCTTTATGATCTGGGCTACACACGTGCTACAATGGATGGTACAGAGAGCAGCGATACTGTGAAGTGGAGCGAATCTCAAAAAGCCATTCTCAGTTCGGATTGCAGGCTGCAACTCGCCTGCATGAAGTCGGAATCGCTAGTAATCGCGAATCAGCATGTCGCGGTGAATGCGTTCCCGGGCCTTGTACACACCGCCCGTCACACCACGAAAGTCGGCAACACCCGAAGCCAGTGAGCTAACAAGCAATTGAGGCAGCTGTCGAAGGTGGGGTTGGTGATTGGGGTGAAGTCGTAACAAGGTATCCGTACCGGAAGGTGCGGATGGATCACCTCCTTTCTAAGGAGACATGAAGCGCAGAAACTGGAGAAAGAGGAAAAGACTTAGCGGTTTTGACCTTAAGTAAACGAGACCTGACTTCTAATCCTATGGTCGATTAACACTTTTAGTTCTTGCTGTTTGTTTTATATAATTTTCGTGAGGCGTGAGGCGTGGGGTGTGAGCCATACCAAAAGTCCAAAGCCGAGCAAAAGCAACAGAAGACCCGCGCGAAGCGCAAGGAGTTCTTTGACAACTGCACATATAGAAAAGAAGGAAGCAGGAACAATTTCATTTGAAGTAAATGAGAAAGTTCTCTCGAAAAAAAGTAGGTCAAGATAATAAGGGCGTATGGTGGATGCCTAGGCGCTAGAAGGCGAAGAAGGACGCGGCCAGCGGCGAAATGCTACGGGGAGCTGCAAGCGAGCATAGATCCGTAGATATCCGAATGGGGAAACCCGGCAGAGGCGAACCTCTGTCACCCGCACCTGAATATATAGGGTGTGAGGAGCGAGACCCGGGGAACTGAAACATCTTAGTACCCGGAGGAAAAGAAAACAATTGTGATATCCCAAGTAGCGGCGAGCGAACGGGACAGAGCCCAAACCGATCATGTGTAAGCCTGCAAGCGTTGCATGGTTGGGGTTGAGGGGCCCCTTGGATAAGGATGCAGACTTATCAAAGAGTTACAAAATATTTGGATAGACGAACCTGTTTGGAAAGACAGGCCGCAGAGAGTGAAAGCCTCGTAGTCAAAATCCAGATATCTCTTAAGGGAGACCCCGAGTACCGCCGGACACGTGGAACCCGGTGGGAAGCAGGGAGGACCACCTTCCAAGGCTAAATACTAACTAGCGACCGATAGAGAAGAGTACCGTGAGGGAAAGGTGAAAAGCACCCCGGGAGGGGAGTGAAATAGAACCTGAAACCGTATGCCTACAAACAGTCAGAGCACGATTTAGCGTGTGATGGCGTACCTTTTGTAGAATGGGCCAGCGAGTTATGGCAGCAAGCGAGGTTAAATCTAAAAAGGATGGAGCCGAAGCGAAAGCGAGTCTAAACAGGGCGAATTAGTTTGTTGCTATAGACCCGAAACTGGGTGATCTATCCATGGCCAGGGTGAAGTCTCGGTAACACGAGATGGAGGCCCGAACCAGAGTGCGTTGAAAAGTACGTGGATGAGTTGTGGATAGGGGTGAAATGCCAATCGAACCCAGAGATAGCTGGTTCTCCCCGAAATAGCTTTAGGGCTAGCGTCATGTGATTCCTTATGGGGGTAGAGCACTGGTTAGGCTAGGGGCCTTATCCGGTTACCGAACCATCCCAAACTCCGAATACCATAAGGTGAAGCATGGCAGTCAGACTGTGGGTGAAAAGGTTCATAGTCGAAAGGGAAACAGCCCAGACCAACAGCTAAGGTCCCAAAATCTATGCTAAGTGGGAAAGGATGTAGAGTTGCACAGACAGCCAGGATGTTGGCTTAGAAGCAGCCACCATTTAAAGAGTGCGTAATAGCTCACTGGTCAAGTGACTCTGCGCCGAAGATGTAACGGGGCTAAGCATAGTACCGAAGCTTTGGATTTGTAATTAAGTTACAAGTGGTAGGGGAGCGTTCCTATTGGGCAGAAGCTGTACCGTAAGGAGCAGTGGACTGGTAGGAAGTGAGAATGCTGGCATAAGTAAGCGAGAAGGCAGGTGAGAATCCTGTCCGCCGTAAACCTAAGGTTTCCTGGGGAAGGCTCGTCCGCCCAGGGTAAGCCGGGACCTAACCCGAGGCCTAAAGGCGTAGGGGATGGACAACTGGTTGAGATTCCAGTGCCACCAAGCTTTCGTTTTTAGCGATGGGGTGACGCAGGAGGATAGGTGAAGCGCACGACTGGAAGAGTGCGTCCAAGCATGTAGGGGGCAGATCAGGCAAATCCGGTCTGTAATAACCTTGAAATGTGATGGGGAGGGAAGCGTAGTACCGAAGTCATTGACTCCAGACTGCCAAGAAAAGCCTCTAGTGAGAAAGCCGGTGCCCGTACCGTAAACCGACACAGGTAGGTGAGGAGAGAATCCTAAGGCGCGCGAGAGAACCCTCGTTAAGGAACTCGGCAAAATGACCCCGTAACTTCGGGAGAAGGGGTGCTCTGTTAGCGTGAGTATTTATATGAGCGTGAGAGAGCCGCAGTGATCAGGCCCAGGCGACTGTTTAACAAAAACACAGGTCTCTGCTAAATCGAAAGATGACGTATAGAGGCTGACGCCTGCCCGGTGCTGGAAGGTTAAGGGGAAAGGTTAGTCTTCGGGCGAAGCTTTGAACCGAAGCCCCAGTGAACGGCGGCCGTAACTATAACGGTCCTAAGGTAGCGAAATTCCTTGTCTGGTAAGTTCAGACCCGCACGAAAGGCGTAACGATCTGGGCACTGTCTCGACGAGGGGCTCGGTGAAATTGTAATA
>Ga0209098_1000114_pt1 | contig 87896 bp, 65 predicted proteins | sample AD_JPNHW1_MetaG_FD_184429 | JGI IMG/M metagenome (GOLD analysis project Ga0209098, IMG submission 184429) | Active sludge microbial communities of municipal wastewater-treating anaerobic digesters from Japan - AD_JPNHW1_MetaG (SPAdes) (version 2) | ecosystem: Engineered > Bioreactor > Anaerobic...
CCTCCCCCGCAAAATCCTCGACGGACTCTCCGCCGAGGAGAAGGTCAAACGCTACTTCGAGGAAAACGCCGCATGAAAATCATCTCACCGCTCTATCGCTTGCGTGCATTTGCTCTTGCAAGTCAGGGCCTTCGCAGCGACAGGAATTACAGATTGTGCCACGCGCAAAAACGATGATAGAATGAAATTTTGAGGGCCAAAAAGTCCGCGTTCGGGCCCCAGCGAAAGGATCGACGATGGCACTCTCTTTTCCCCGGCGGAATTTTCTCCGGAGCGCCCTTTGGGCGGGCGCGGGGCTCGCAGCCGAAGGCGGGCCACGACTCAGAGCCGGCGAGCCCGGAAAAGAGGCCGCGTCGGCGACAGCGGTCAGCGTCAAAACCTTGGGGACCGGCGCGGCGGACCACGATTGGAAGCGACTGGGGACGCCCGGGGTGCGGGGTTCCGCCAGCACCTTGCTCGACGGACATGTCCTGATCGACTGCGGCACCACGGGATGCGCAAACCTCGTCCGTTTCAACATCGATCCCCGCGCGCTGACCGACCTCGTCATCACCCATTCGCACGGCGACCACTTCAGCCTCGCCGAAATCCGCTCGGTGCTCGACAGGCGGGGCTCAGATTTCACGCCGATGGGCATCTGGGCTTCTCCCGAAACCGTGGCGGCACTGGCGCAAGCGTTTCCCGGGCGGTTCACGGGCCATGCGCTCGTTTCCGGCACGGTGTTTGAAATCGGGCGTCTGCGTTTGACGGCGCTTCCCGCCAACCACTGGCTTTCTAATCCGGCGGAGCAATCCCTGCATTTTCTGGTCGAGACGCCGCGCGGCAACCTGCTTTACGCGCTCGACGGGGCCTGGATGCTCAAGCCGGCGCGGCAGCTGATCGGAAAGCGGCGGCTCGACATGATCATCTGGGACGCGACGATGTCCAAGCCCGGCGACTACCGGATTTTCGAGCACAACGATCTCGCGATGATCGGTCTCATGATGCAGTCCCTTGAGACGACCGGCGCCGTGGACGCCAAGACCGTCTGCGTGCTGGACCACATGGCCCGCACGCTCTGGCCTGAAGATCTCCGCCAGGCGGAAGCCCTCGCCTCTGAACGGGGCTGGATCCTCGCGGCGGACGGAATGGACCTCGAACTGCGCTAAAGCGGGCCGCAAACACGCGATTGACAAACGGTCTTTCGTTCCACAACAATAGCACGGTTAAAGTTCGGATCGGGGAAATGGCCTGAAATATCGGGGAAAGGAAGCGCGTATGTTCTCGTATGGTGATTGGACCGTATTGCCCACTTCGCGGCGGGCACTGCTCAAGGGCATGGCGGGGGCGGCCGTAGTCGGTTCGGCCTGGCCTTTCGCCATCCCGGCCAAAGCCGCCGAGGCCGCAGGAAAGATCAAGCAGTCGGTCTGCCTGTGGTGCTACGACGGTTTCATGAAGCGGGAGAAGATGGACGTCGATACGTTTGCGGCCGCCTGCGCGGCGATGGGGCTCAAATCGATCGAGCTGGTCCGGCCCGATCAGTGGCCCACGCTGAAGAAGCACGGCCTGATCTGCGCCATGACGCCCAGCCACAGCATCCCGAAAGGCCTCAACCGGACGGAGAACCACGACGCCTGTCTGGCCTCGATCCGCAAAAGCATCGATGCCACGGCAGATGCCGGATTCCCGAACGTCATCACCCTTTCGGGCAACCGCGAAGGCTTGGACGACCAGCAGGGACTCGACAACTGCGTGGCGGCGCTCAAGAAGATCGCGCCCTACGCCGAAGAGAAGAAGGTCACCGTCTGCATGGAGTTTCTCAACTCCATCAACCACAAGGACTACATGGCGGACACGACCCGGTGGTGCGTCGAGCTGGTCCATCGCGTGGATTCTCCGCGCGTGAAGGTTCTCTACGACATTTACCACGCCGCCATGATGAAAGAAGACGTGCTCGCCGACATCCAGAAACACGCCGACTGCTGGGGCCACTACCACACCGGCGGCATGCCCGGCCGGAACGAGATCGACGAGACGCAGACGCTCGATTACCCGAAGCTGATGCGCGCCGTCGCCGCTACCGGCTACACGGGCTACATCGGACAGGAGTTCATTCCGAAACGCGCCGACGCGCTTAAAAGCCTTCAGCAAGCCGTCACGCTCTGCAACGTCTAAGCGGGCAGCGCCAACAAAACCGACCCGTTTCTTATCAGGCCGCATGGGCCATGCTTTGTTGTCCGTTATCGCGCTAGCGCCCAGGATGGCAAAGTTCCACGCGGTCGAGCGCCATGGGCACAGACCAGACGATCTTCACGTGGCGGGTGCCCGCAGACGGCGCGAACGTGTAGTCCACCTGCGTCTGACGATGCTGGTTGCCGCGGTGCGGCGGCGCGATGTGGGCCTTCTCCGCACGGCTCACAGGTGCCGCCGGCACAAACGTTTGGCCGTCCGCAGAGACCAGAAATACCGGATCGACCACGGCGCCCTGCGCGGGCGCGAAAAAGGCGGCAATCCGCGCTTCGCGCACGGGCCCGGCCACCGCATAAGTCAGCCAGTCGTTGGTGCTGCCGCAGACGCGAAAGAGATGCTCCGCATAACGCGCGTTGTAGGCGTTGTCGAGCACAAGCCCGCCCGATTTGCCCGACACGCGCGCGAGGTCATGGAACTCGTCCACAAAACAAACCTCTTTGACCGCGACCGGGCCGACCACGCTGGAAGGCGGCGATTTGCCGCCGGCGTTGCGCGCCGTCACGCGATAAAACCATGTCTCGCCCGCCTTGGCCGTCTCGTCGCTGAAAAGCGGCCGGTACGCGACTTCCGCGTCCGACATGCCCTCCTTCAGCAGCGACCAAGGCCCCTCGGACGATACGGCACGCTCGATGTCGTATCCCTCGGCGCCAGCGGAACCGCGCCACGAGAACAGCGGTACCTCGCGGAACGGCAGCAGCTCCGGCGCGTCGGGCGCGGACACCGGCGGCACGGGTTCGCCGCGGATGCGAAACGCCGCCGCACGCATCTCGCGCAGGATGCCAATTTCTGCCTGCGCGTCCGCGCTGGCGAATCCCGGAAAGTGGTACGACCATACGCTCGGATAGGTGAAGATCTGGTGCCAGTAGTAACCGCCGTCGCGGTGATGGAAATACATGCTCCACAGCAGCGCGCCGGACACGCCGTCAGTCGCCACGCATGCGTCTAAAAAGTCTTTCAGCTTGCCCTCGACGTTTTCACGCGTCAGCACCTTGCCGTCGATGTACGGGCCGAACTCGCCCACGAAGAAGGGGCGCTGTCCCTTGATCAGCTCGACCTCGCGCTTGACCGCAGCGACCCAGTTGGTCCCGGAGCCTTTGTAGTCGGTGTAGTAATGCCGTGTGAGCAGGTCGATGTTCGGGTCGATGAGCTGTTCGGAAAAGGCCGGATGGTGACGCGTTTCGGCGACCAGATGGTTCGGATCGAGGCTCTTCATATAGGCGGCCATTTCCGAAAGCCAGTCGGTCTGCGCGCTGTGCATCTCGTTGCCGAACTGCCATGCGAGGATCGCCTTATCCTCCCGGTATGGCACGCCCGTCACGGTGTTCACGCGACCGAGGACGTAGCGCACCGTCGTCTTGTAGTCCTCGCGCAGCTGCGGGTCAGTCCAGAAGGCCTCGCGCTTCTTGCCGCGATGCGCCGCATACGTGCCGATGCCCCCGAGATAGTCGCCAGAGCCGGCCGAAAGGCAGAGCATCACGCGCACGCCGTGCTTGTTGGCCAGCGCGAGCGTCTGATCGATCGTCCTGAAGGCCGCCTCGTTGAACTGCCCGGGTGCCAGCACGTAGTGCCACGGCTGCGGAGCCTCTTCGGGGCCTCGCATCGGCAGGTTCCACGTGCGCACCACGCGCATGCCCATGCGCGAAAGGGTTTTCATGGCATCCTCGATCTCCCACGCCGTCGGCAGTGTCATGCGTTCCGGCAGGCGCAGCGTGAAATCGTAAGGCACGACCAAGCCCGGCATATTCGCCCCCATGAACCGGAAGTCTTTGCCGCCGTCCATCAGCCGGTTGCCGTCGCGCGTGATGAAGCGCTCGAAGCCCTGCGTCCGCGAGGCGAACGCCAGTTCGCCTCGGTTAAGCACCCGCGGATCGTCGAGCAGCTGGCACGCGTTGAGGTTGCGGTGCAGGCCCCACGCGTCGCGCCACGCCAAGAAATAACAGGCGCGCGGCAGATATTGGGCGCATTGTTGAGCGAACGGGCCGTAGTCATAGTTGCGGGGGCTTGCGTTGTCGAGCGAGTTTCCGGGCGGTCCGAATTCGGTGACCGCAAACGGCTTGCCCGTTTTCATCAGCTCGGCGTACACGTTCGTCGCTGTGGCCACGCTGTCGGCATAGATGTCCAGCCCCGTCATATCGACAAACGCGTTGCCCGGATAGTAGTCCAGGGCTTTCATCGAAACCAGCGGAGACCACACCCAGACCAGATTATGGAGGCCCTTCCCGCTGGTGTAGTATTCGAAAAGATTCCGCCACAATTTGCGGAACGCGACCGGGTTGCGCGCGCCCCACCAGAACGCGCCGGTCATCTCGTGGAACGGACGGAAGAGCACCGGCACCCCCGCGTCCTGCAGGTCGGCCAGACCGCGTGCGACCTCGTCCACCTGCTCCATGTAGCGCGCATAGGCCGGCGTGGTTTCATCCAGAAGGTCCTCGAAGCGACCGGCCTTGCTCCACGCGAGTCCGCCGTCCCACGGGTTGGTCATGTGGCAGGAGAGCGTGACCAGCCCGCCCATGCCATAGTGTGCCTTTGCCAGTTCGTTGACCAAGCGCCAGCGGGGAGGTTTGAACAGGTCGGGCTTCGTCTTGGGCGTGTTGACAAAGGTCTCGTAGTAGTCGAAGCCCGCGACCGCCACCCAGTTGCTAGTCTGCTGGAAGATCTCGTTCGCCGTGGCGAGCGAGACCAGCGGGTACCACCCCATGAACTGCCCGCTCAGGATCTTTCCCTGCCGTTGGTCTGACAACTCGCGCAGTGCCGCCAGCAAAGCCCGGGACATCGGCAACGCCTGCCGGTCGACCGCGCCCTCGCACGGCACCAAGCGCTCGCCGTCCAGTTCGTCAACCAGCGGCACGGCAGACGGCAGCGGCGACCCCTCGGTCCATGCCGCAGGCGCAGTCAGCGTGAAAAGCAGGCTCGCTCCGGTCATGTGCACCGCCATGCCGTTGAGGTTGGACAAGGCGCTTTCGGGATATCCGCGCCCCGTCGTGCTCCACCGGCCGATTTTGGGATTGGCAACCGCGCCGCCGGCCTCGTTGAAATCGGCCACGTCGGCCATCGAGAGATAGCGGTCAGAGCCCTCCTCGAAATCGGCGACGACCACATACCGTCCGGGCGTCAAACGGAGCGCCAGAGGCAACGCCGCAAAGCGGAAGCCTGCGCGCACCTCGCCGGCCGTGCGCGTCACCGTTCCCGTTGCCAGCAGCGCCTCGTCGCCGACCCGGTAGAGGCGCACGCAACGGTCCTTGGCCAATCCGTCGCCCCCTTCGTCGAGATATCCCAGAGCGGTCACATAGAGCGGTTTCGTCGCGACGAACTCCTGCCCCATCGTCACCGTCTTGTTCTTGTAGGGCAGCGCGATGCCCGGACGCACCGCAAAGAGCGGCTGCGGCTCCTGCGCGAATACCGCTCCAACAGCCAAGACGCAAACCCATATGCCGACGTGTCTCATTGCTCGTCCTCCGCCCGTACCGCCGAATTGTCACGCACCGTAACGTTGGAGTGGAGTATAAAGAGGGAACGCGGAAATGACTATCGACTTTTGCGCAAAAATACTGCGAATATTGCGCACACGGCGACACGGCCCTGCGCGGGCGTGACGCCGGCCGCCAGAATGCCGTCACATTTCCCGTGACCATCCCGTTCCCACCCAACGGCTGTTTTGTTTGCACTGTATAGCCACCGATAGCCGCGACGTTAAAAACCGCGCCGCCCGCCACGTTGATCGTCGGCGAATTGCTGATCGAACTGATGGCCGCCAGTCAACGTGCCGGCATTGATGGCCGTGGCGCCGCTGTAGGTATTCGTACCGGAGAGGGTCCATGTGCACGAGCCACTTTGCGCAGCGTGCCGTTGCGCCGCACCCCTGCCTACGGCGCACGCGTACGGCACCCTTTTGCGTCCATATAGAGTTTTAGTCTTTCGCGCCTCCAACCGCAGGCCTTCGCCGCCGCTGCCGTCGTCTCAGATTTGCCGCCACGGCATTTAGTCGCGAGGTTTTCCCCCGCCAGTCAGGAAAACCCTCGCGGCACCCTTGTTCAGCGCATCATCTCGTCGAGGAGCGGCTGCATGGCCTCAGCCCAGATCTGGTACCCCTTGGCGCTGGGGTGGAGTTGGTCAGGCATGATGTCGGCGGGAATCTTGCCGTCGGCGAGGAACTTCTCGTTGATGTTGAGGAACCGCACGGATTTACCGTCGTCGAGCTGGGCGAGCGCCGCATTCACGGCGTCGATCTTCGCCATCTTCATGCGGGCGTCGCCCTCGTCGACCTTGCCGCCGGCGCCCTTGCGGGGACCGCGCGGGAAAACGGCGAGCAACAAGACTTTGCTCTCCGGCAACTTGCTGCGCAGCGCCTGCACGATCTTGCGGTCGGCGGCCGCGATCTGGTCGGCGGAATTTGAGCCCGTGTTGTTGGTGCCGATCATGAGCACGACGACCTTGGGTTTGATGCCGTCAAGCTCGCCGTTGTCTATACGCCAGAGGATGTGCTCGGTGCGATCGCCGCCGATGCCGAAGTTGGCGACGTTGTACTTGGCGTAGTATCTGTTCCAAACCTCGGGGGCCTTCCTCCACCCCTCGGTGATCGAGTCACCGAGGAAAAGGAGGCCGACCGGCCCCTCCTTGGCGCGCTTGAGGAAACTCTCGTGGAGCTCGAAGAAACGCTTGTTGTTGGCCTTGGGGGCGGCCACGGTTGGGTCGCTGGCCTTGCGCGCGGTTTTTGGGGCCGGCGTCGCCTTGGGGGTAACCGTGTCCGCGGCGAAAGCGGGGACGGCCACACAGGCGGCCAAAAGGGCGGCACGGAGGAGTGTGCTGAGTGTGTTGGTGTTCATCAAACGATTTCTCCATGAGCGAGTCGCGAGGACAGGCGGTTAGGGGTTGGTCTGGATGTGGAAGGCGCCCGGCAACAGACAGGCCTCGCTGTAGAGGTTGCCCTCGCAGGTCTGATCGCCCATGAAGCGCAGCTGCTTGGGAGCGGCCACCTTGTCGGAACCGACCACGAGCTGAGCGCCTTTGATCTCGGCCTTCGCCTCGACGAAGTTGCCGTCCTCGCCCGCCACCTCAAAGTTTTTGACGGGCTGATTGCCGGCCGTATACCAGCTCGCCGCGTGGTTGAACGTCAGCACAAACTTGCCGTTCTCGACCTTGCTCTCCTTGAGTGTGGGCGAATCGGCCTTGACCGCTTTGAAGCCGTAGTCGCGATTGAGCGCCAGCAGCGCCAGACGGCGGCCCACGGTCTCTTTGTCGTTGGGGTGGATGTCGTGCAGGTCGCCGACATCGGTGATCACGGCCATACCCGCGTCTTTCTCCTCGTCCGCGAACTTCTGCTGGGCCTCCCACAGCACGGGCAGGGCTTTGCCGTCGCCGCCGTAGGTGAACGGCGCGAGCTGCACGAAGTAGAACTTCAAGTCGGGATTTTCGAAAACTTTCTTCCAGCCGTTCAGCAGGGCGTGCATCTTGTCGCAGTAGGCCGCGCCGTCGCCGAGGTTGCTACACCCCTGATACCAGATCGCGCCGCGGAACGTATAGGGCACGAAGGGGTAGATCATGCGGTTGAACAGCACGGTCGGCTGCTGTTGCAGCCCCTTGACCCCTTTGGTCGGCGGCTTGAGCGAGCCGAGGCTGTCGACGATGCCCTTCAGCGACGGGACCGATTCGAAGCCGCAGGGCGGGGTCCACGGCTCGATCCGCGTGCCGCCCCAGTGCGACGTCACCAGGCCGATCGGGATATCCAGGGCGCGGAAGAGCTCCACCCCGTAGTAGAAGGCCGTGGCCGAAAGCGGCGCGACGTTGTCGGGCCGGATCGCCTGCCACTGCATCGGATAATCCGTGCGCGGGGTGACCGAGAAATCGTAGTTCGCCATGCGCGAGAAGCGGATCAGCGGATAGTTCGAGAGCGAGGCGATCAGCGCCCCGTTGCGGTCGCGGAACCTGGGGCTGCCGCCCCACATGGGCAGCTCCATGTTGGACTGACCGCTGCACAGCCACACCTCGCCGACGAGCACGTTGGCCACCGTGACGGTGTTGCCCTTGCCCGCCGCGGTCAGCGTGCGGTTCTCCTTGCACGCGGGCATCGGAGAAAGGCGCAGCTTCCACTCGCCCTTGTCGTTCGCCCGGGCTTTCACCGTCTGTCCTGCGAATGAAACCGTCACATCCTCGTTGGGATCCGCCACGCCCCACACCGCCGCCGGCAGCTCGCGCTGCAGCACCATGTTGTCCCCGAAAACAGGCGCCATCGCGACCTTCGCCTGCACCGTCAACGCGCCCGCCGACATCACCGCCAGCGCGGCTAACAAACCCTGCTTCATTCCGTTCTCCCCCTACGTGTGTTTCGGCCCGACACCGCATGTGCGCGGAAGTCTCGCCCTGATCAGAATAATGGCGGGAGTATAGTCCCCCGCCGTTTGGCCTTCAAGCCTGAAGCGCCCACCCGCGCTGCTCACGGCACAACCGTGATGACTTCGGCCTTGGTCTCGTCCCCCAAGAAGGGCCCGGCGAGCTCGATCACGCGCACGTCCCCCGCATCGAGTTCGAGTTCGGCCCGTTTGTCTTTCCACACGACCGTGGCCCCTGTCACCCGCTCGCGGCAAGGCCCGGCGGCATTCAACGACGTCAGCGTGAGAACGGCCTTCTGCCGCGTCTCGGCCAAATTATAAACGCTCAGGAAACACAGCCCCGGCTGCCAGCCGAAGCGCTCCACGATCACCGCCTCGTTGTCCGACACCGCGCCCGTGAGGGGTTCCCACCCCGCCTCTGCCACCAGCTTGCACAGCGGCACGTACTTCTTGAAAAGAGGGCGGTCGCGGTTATAGAGTTCGGGGCGTTTGAAATAATGTCCCGTCGAAGCGTCCGCGCTGAAGTAGCCGGGGAACATGCCGTACGCCAGCGCGCGCTTCATGAACTTTTCGGAGGCCGCGTAGGTGAACGTTGAGAAATCGGTATTCATCAGGAAGCAGTAGGGCTTGCCTTTGCACAGCGCGCGCCGATAGAGCAGCTCCTCGTCCGACATCGGCTGCCACTTGCCGCCGCGGTTCCAATCGGTCTCCGTCCCCATCACGTCCAGCAGCGGGGCGAGCCAGCACCAGCCGATCGGCGTGCTGTTGGCCATCATGAAGCGGCCGCGCGCGCGCATCTCCCGCTCCAGTGCACGCACGTACTCGAAGCCGATCATGCCCTTGTAAAGCCCCACCTTCCGCGAGCCGAGCGCATAGCAGAGCGGACGTTCGGCCCCCGCGAAATGACTGCGCCTGAAATTCAGCTCCTCGGTCACGTACGCCTCGGCCGAATCGATGTATTCACCGTCGCACGTCGCCTTGCGCGACACGCCGTACTGGCGCTCGAGATAAGCGGCGTTCCACTTGTTCGAGAAGTCGGTGACCTGCCCCGCGACGCCCGGCGCACAGTTCATGCTCCAGACCACGCCGTTGCACCACGGGGTGTCGAGCACCCGCCCGGGATTCCGGCCCCGCTCGTCCTCGAACACGCAGCTTGCCCACGCCTGAGCCGCCTTGTTGCCCGAGGCCGCCAGGCGCCGCGCCTCCTCCGCGCCACGGGACAGGGTGCGAGGCCCGTCGCCTTTGAGCGCCATCCACCACGTCATCGGCTCGGTGTAGCGGAACGTCAGGAACCCGTGCGCATCATCCCACGCGGTCTCATCGTCACCCTCCTTGAAGCGGAAACCGAAATCCTCCCAGCCCTCGACCTTGCTGATGGCCGCGAACGGCATCCAGACGCCCTGTTCCTTGATGCGCGTCGCGAACGCGTCCGGATAGAGCTGATAGTAACGCGACAGCGCGCCGCGGAAACCGTCCGCCGCCTTGAAGTCGAAGACGCAGAAGCGGAACTCTGCACGGGGCTTCTCGGGGGCAAGCCCGATGTCGCATGCCAGATACAGCTCGCGCGTCTGCGGCTGGCAACCCGTCCGAAAGAAAAGCGGCGTCGCAGGGTCAATGCCGACCGCGCAGCCCAGGCCCGCCGCCGCCACGGCACCGAACGGATAGCGCGAAAGCTGGCCGTTCGCGCCGACCGGATGGCGCGTCGTGTTCATGACCTCTGACTTGGCGCCGTCCAGCTCGATCGCGCGGCGGGGATGATGGAACCACGTCAGGCCACCCGGCGGCTGCGGCACACTATAGACCAGCGTCAACGCGCGGTCCCTGCCCGTCAGGTTTTCCAGCGACACCTCGTAAAAAGTGACGCCCGTCCCGCGCCGCTCTTTCGCGGTGAGGCGCACGCCCAGCGCCTCGCGGGCGAGCGATACGAAGCCCGACTCCCGCGCCACGTCGCGCAGCAGAAAACCGCGTTCGGACGCGGCCACCTGTTCCGTCACCACGCCGTCGAAGCGCAACACACCGTCCGCCTTCATCTCGCCGAACCGGGGATCTTTGAAAAGTGCCCGGCCCGCGTGATTCCGGAAAAGCAGATAGCAGCTGAGCCGCCGGATCGGCTTGTCGGGCGTCACGACGACCTCGCGCCGGTGCCAGCCGGACTCGCCGTCGGTTTCAAACGGTGCGGACTGGCCCCAGAGCGATGTGCCGTCGGCATACACCAAATCGAGGTACAGCGAGAAGTCGGGATTGGGAGCCCCCTCCACGCCCTCGGCCTTGGCCCATGCGGCCGCGATGACCGGCGCGGCCGTCTGCTGGTTCAGCTCAATGGACCACGCCGCCCCCCGCTGGGCCGTGCCGTCCGTCCCGTTGTCGCACACGTAAAATTCGCCGGCGCGCGCGAACCCCTTGCCGTAGGCGCCGGCCCGCTCGGGAGCCAGCGGCTTGAGCGCGGGCTCCTGCCCGCCCGCCAACGCCCGTTTAACCACCGCCGCATCCGTCGCCCCCCACACGCCTGCCGCAGCCAACACCCACCCGGCACAAAGCATGATGATGCGCATACGTCCCCCGCTTTTTGTTGTGCGAGCCTCACCGCCACCGGGCGAGGCCGCCCTTTCGGGCTTTTGGCCCTCGAGGTTTACCGTCCGGTCCCCGTGATCCTAAGGTCTTCTGACGGGATTTCCGTCCCGTCCGCCATCCGATACGCTTTCTCGCCGAAGTTGACGGTCACGGTCACGCCGTTGGCGAAGACCGATTGCTGAACCTTGCGGTCTGGCGTCAAGACGCGGTGATCGGTCATCTCCGAATAACCCGTCGCGCGGGACACCGGTTCGGCCACCTTGTAGCTCGCGGCGAACTGGGCTTTCTTTTCGTCCCACTGCTTCGCATCGAACAGGTACATCGGCGGCGTGCCGTAGAGGGCGTTGAAGAGGTCCCGCTTGCGCCAAACCTTCGGCAGCTTGTTGTTGTAGTCGCCCCAATACCACTGAGCCACCACACAGTCGTGGTAGACCAGCTCCCACAGCGGCAGGCGGTAGGACTCGCCCACCTGGTATTTGGCAAGCCGCTCCGGCACCTCGTCCCAGATCCGCAGCATGTTGCGGCCCGAGTCGGGCACGCGGTAAGGCCCGACGCTGAGCATCCCCTCGAAGTAGTCGCAAAACGGCACCGAGGCCTCGTGCCCCGTCTCGCTGCCGCACACCAAACCGAAGTCGCCGATCAACTTCAGCAGTTCCATCTTGTGCTGGCGGCTCTGCGAACGCGTCATCGGATGGTCGGGGTGGTAACACTCGAACCAAGGCGCGGCGACCGTCGTGTCGATGAACCGTGCGGTATACGGCTTCAGCTTCAGCTCCTCTGAAATCCGCTTGCCCGCATACGGCAGGGCCTTGGCGTCACAGATCACCGCACAGGGGATCATCGTGCCGTCCTTGGCCTTGACCTGCCACCCCCGTCGCCAGTCGCCGTTCGGGCCGCGCCAGTTGATGTCGTGCGGAAAGGCCTCGGTCACCCAGTCGCCGTGCTTGTAGCCGACCTTCTCGTGATTTGCCGGATCCATGATGTCCTGATAGATGTCGTAGCGGCCCACCAGCACATCGGGAATCGCCCGCAAGGCTTTGATTTGATTGGTGGATCCGCCGCCGCTCCACAGGATGCGCTGCATCCCGAGGCTCTGCATCTCTTTGACCAGCGCTTCAGGATCATGCCTGCCGCCGCCCATTTTCCAGATGTTCGCGGCGCCGATCAGGAGGTCGATGTTCGGATTGCGTTTGACTTTTTCTGTAAACGGCTTGTAGAGCCCCGCCTGTTTCGCGTGCCCGCGGTAGCGTTTGCACATCGCCACGTGTCCGCCCTTCTCGAAGAACACATAGCGCGCCTTGCGCGTGTACCCCAGCTCACCCTTCTGCGCGTCCCAGGAAGGGCCGGCCACCCACAGGCCGTCCGCGCCCTTGTACGCGTTCATGGCGGCATCGTTGGAGGTCTCGAGGATGCACATCCAGCCCGCGCCGGCCGCATCCTCCGCCACGCCGAAAAACCCCATGCAGAGGCCGTGTCCGCCGTACGCGATCAGGCGGTGCAGGCCTTGGTGATCCTCGTCCACCGGATAGCTCATGCCCTCGTTCATCGGCACGATCAGGCGGTCCCCCTTGCGCGTCGCGAACGGCAGCGGAAAGTCCAGCGGCTTGGCCAATGCGCCGACGGAAGAGACCTCCACGGTCACTTCGGGGACATCGGCGGAAACCGCGAAGGCGGCGCGGACCTCACGCGCCGTTTCGGGATTCAGCAACGTCAGGGACAAGCCCCGCTTGTCGGGAGACGGAACTGCGTCCAGCACCATCCAGCCGGACTCCGCCTTCGCCGGCGACCACACGCGCCCGGTCCGTCCATCGGTGACCGAAACCGAGGCGGAGGCCCCGTCCACGCAGAGGCGAAGGCCCTTGCCTTCCAGCTCGAAACGATTCTGGACGGCGGCGTTCACGCGGTCCAGAACCGACCCCGCCCGCGCGACGACGTAGCCGTCCACCCACGCCGAGACCTGCCGGTGTCCTGTCAACCGCGGCTCGATGCTCGCCGCGCCTTTGGGCACGATGAATTTCGATTTCAGCTCGGTCCAGCCGCACGGCGCCGCAGACGCGGATCCGCCATAGGACCAGTCCAGCTCTTTGCCGTCCCCGTCCCTCACGATCACGCCGGTGGACAGATCCGCCCAGTCGGCGCCGGTCGACGCCTTGACTTTGCAGACGGCCTCGAAGATGTCGCCGGGCTTGGCGGCAATGCGCGGAAATCCCCCCATGCTCCAGTCCTGCTCGCCCGTGTGGGTCACCGCGAAAACGGCGCCCTGCCGCTCCAACTTGATCGCGTTTTTGTCGCGCGCCCAGACGTACGGCTTCTCGAACGTCCACTTCTCCTGAGCGACTGCCGCGCACGCCATCAAAAGACAGAATCCCCCCAACACCCGCTTTTTCATTGCCCCTCCCGCACAAAACCCGCGCGCCCTTTTCCTGCGGCGGCCCCTCATCACGGCATATTGCCGATATTGATCACCGACTTGACCGTCGTGCCGGACCCCTTCTTCGATGTGATTTCGAATTCGTCCGACACGCGCTTGACGTTCGCGAGGCCCATGCCCGCGCCGAAGCCGAGCGAGCGGATCCACTCGTTGGCCGTCGAAGTGCCGTCGCGGCACGCCCACTCCACGTCCTCGATGCCCGGCCCCGCGTCGCGCGCGACGATCTCGGCGCGCCCGTTCGACACCTGCCACGAGAGGACGCCGCCGTCGGAATGGACGCAGAGGTTGATTTCAAGTTCGTAGGCGGCGACGGCGATGCGGCGGATGACCTTGGGCGGGAACTTCTTCTCCTGCAAGACCTGCTTGATCTGATTGGCAGCCTTGCCGGCGTTCTCGAAATCGTATTTGCAGATGGGAAACTCGCGGAGCACATAGATGCTGACGGCACCGGTCAGCGCGGCGTTCTGCGCGGACGTCCCCTCCAAACGGTTCAGCTCGCGCGTAAGCTCGACGAGAAGGGCGCGGTTGATGTCACGCTGGCAGAGGATGCCCACGAGCCGGCGGTCGCGGTTCAGCACGGGAAAACGCCCGTAATGGTAGCGGTCGAAGTAGCGCAGCGCGAACGACAGGGGCATGTCGTCTTCGAGCACCACCAGCTTGGTGGTCATGTGGCGGCTGCACGGGTCGCCGATGTAACCGCCGCCGAGCGCGCGGATGATGTCGTCGACACTGACCAGGCCGAAGAAACGCCCGTTCTCTTCCACGGGCACGCCGCTGATCTTCATCTGGCGCATCAGCTCCTGCACCTGCCGCATGGTGGCGGTGCGGGGCACCGTCGCCAGCTTCGAGGTCATCACGTCGCGCACCTTCAGCCGCTGGATCAGCTCGAGCAGAACCAGCGGCTCATCGCCGGTGCCGGGATACGCATCGGACTTGGTGACGCAAGCGGCCGGAGGCTGGATCGTCTCGCTCATCTTGGGTTCAGCGCGGCATGAATCGCCACGCAGGCGTCGTATTTCGAAAACCGGCTGGTGGCGAGCGTCATGTTCAGGTCGTTGGCGACATTCACCATGGAAGAGGGCAGCGGTTTCCCGTTCACGACCACAACGCCGACCGCGCCCACGATCTGCGCCGTACGCAAGACCTGATCGCTCGCCAGCGAGGTCAGAAGCAACATGTCGTCCTCGTCGACGAGCAGCACATCGCTCATCAGGTCAGACGCCACCACGTGGCACACCGCCTTGTGGAACCCTTCCCCTTTGACCAGAACTTCAGCCTTCAGAACCTCCGCAACCTCGATCATCGTCATAAAAAGCCTCGTTTACCGTATCTCCCGAGCCGCGCCCCGAACGCGCCGCCGACGGGCACACAAAAGAAAGTGAAGATGATACCGGAGCGGGGGTGTTTGAACAATCCGAAAAAACCTCTGCTTTGGACTTGGCAGCCTCCCCCCGTTTTGAGATTATGGATGCTTCTTTATCGATAACCACCCGGCTTTGACACGGTACGAGGTCGGGATAACGTGGAGGTGGATAACCGTGAGTACCGCACCTACTCCGGCAGCAGGCATTCAGAAGCTGACACCAGAACTGAAAGCCTTCATCGCCGACTGGAAAAGCAAGCCGGGCAATCTGATCATGGTCCTGCATCGTGTGCAGCAGAGCTTTGGTTATATCCCGCGCGAGGTGGCCTTTGAAGTGGCCGACCTGTTGGACGTGCCCCTGGCCAAGATCTACGGCGTCATCACGTTCTACAACTTCTTCAAGCTGAAGAAGCCGGGACGCAATCAGATTCAGGTCTGCATGGGAACAGCCTGTTACCTGAAAGGCGGCGAAGACATCATCCACGAAATCGAAGGCATCTTGGGCGTGGGGCTCAACACGGTCACGCCGGACGGCGAATTCTCCGTGGAAGCGGTCCGCTGTTTGGGCTGTTGCGGGCTGGCCCCCGTGATGGTGATCAACGGTGAGGTGTACGGCAAGGTCAAGACCGAAACCCTGCAGGGAATCATCGCCAAAATCCGGAAGGGTTGATTCTCATGCATGCGTCCGTCTGCGACACCATCTCCGATCTGGTGCAGAACTCGATCGAGGCCGGCGCATCGCGGGTGGAACTGGATGTGGCTACGGGCCCCGACGCGATCACGGTGCGGGTGCGGGACAACGGCAAAGGCATGGACAAGACCACGCTGGAAAAAGTGATGGATCCCTTCTACAGCGAGAGCGGCAAACATGACCACCGCCGCGTGGGGCTGGGGCTTCCCCTCCTCCACCAGACGGCGGAAGCCGTCAACGGCAAGGTCGACATCCGGTCGGTGCCGGGCAACGGCACCACCGTCGAATTCACCTTCGACGCCCGGCATCTCGACACGCCGCCGCTGGGGGATCTGCCCGCCACCGTACTGGGGCTCATGGCCTTCGGTGGAACGTATGATCTGGTTTTAAACCGGACGACACCGGCGGACGGATACTCGGTCTCGCGGCGCGAGTTGACCGAAACGCTCGGCGACCTCGAAGAGTCGGCGAATCTGGTCCTGGCCCGCGACTTTCTGAGGTCGCAAGAAGAGAATCTGAATCACTGAAGAAGGAACTGAAACATGGCTAAATTGACGCTGAATGATTTACGCAAACTGCGTGACCAGAAACAGAAGGCGATGGAGAAGCGCGACCCCTCCAACAAGGACGCGCAGATTATTGTCGGCATGGGTACCTGCGGCATCGCCGCCGGCGCGAAAGAGACGTTCAACGCGATCATCGAAGAGCTGGATGCCAAGGGCATCACCCACGTGCTGGTGCGCCAGACCGGTTGCATGGGCCTCTGCCACTCCGAGCCGACCGTCGAGGTGATCGTCCCGCACATGCCCGTCGTGATCTACGGCAACGTGGACTCGCAGACCGGCAAGCAGATCGTGAACGACCACATCATCAACAAGAAGCTCATCGACAACCACATTTGCGACAAGCCTGCAATGGACATTGTTCGCTGAGCGGGGAAAACACATCATGGGTTACAAACAGTACATCTTGGTTTGCGGCGGGACGGCGTGCGAGTCCAACCAGGGCATCGCGCTGTTCAACGCGCTGAAGAAGGCGGTCGAAGAGAACGGGCTGGTCAACGATGTCCAGGTCGTGCGCACCGGCTGCCTGGGTTTCTGCGAGAAAGGCCCGATCGTCAAGGTCCTGCCGCAAGACACCTTCTACGTCGAAGTGAAACCGGAAGACGCCGCGGTCATCGTCAAGGAGCACATCATCAAGGGACGCGTCGTCTCCCGCCTGCTCTACGATAAGACCCAGAGCAAGATCAACGTCGGCATCGAGGGCATCGATTTCTACCAGAAGCAGTTCCGCATCGTGCTGCGCAACTGCGGCGTGATCGACCCGGACAAGATCGACGAGTACATCGCCCGCGACGGCTACAAGGCGCTCGAAAAAGTGCTCTTCGAGATGAAGCCCCAGGACGTGATCGACGAAGTCTCGAAGTCCGGGCTGCGCGGCCGCGGCGGCGCCGGCTTCCCGACCGGCAAAAAATGGCAGTTCGCGGCGGCCCAGCCCGCCGGCCAGAAATACATGGTCTGCAACGCCGACGAAGGCGACCCCGGGGCCTACATGGACCGGTCGACGCTCGAAGGCGACCCCCACTCCGTGCTGGAAGCCATGACCATTGCCGGCTACGCCATCGGCGCGAGCATGGGCTTCATCTATATCCGCGCGGAATATCCGCTCGCGATCAAACGCCTTGAGAACGCCATCGCCCAGGCCCGCGAGTACGGCCTGCTCGGCAAGGACATCCTCGGCAGCGGGTTTTCATTCGACATCGAGATGCGCTTCGGCGCGGGCGCGTTCGTGTGCGGCGAAGAAACCGCGCTGCTCGCCTCGATCGAAGGCAAGCGCGGCATGCCCACCCCGCGGCCTCCTTTCCCGGCCGTCAAAGGCCTCTGGGAACGCCCGACGGTCATCAACAACGTCGAGACGCTGGCTAACATCCCGGTCATCCTGCTCAAGGGCGGCCTGTGGTTCAGCAAGATCGGCACCGCGACCTCCAAGGGCACCAAGGTCTTCGCCCTCACCGGCAAGATCAACAACTCAGGGCTGATCGAAGTTCCGATGGGCACGACGCTGCGCGAGATCATTTTCGACATCGGCGGCGGCATCCGCAACGGCAAGGCCTTCAAGTCGGCCCAGACCGGCGGGCCCTCGGGCGGCATGATTCCCCCGCAGTTCCTCGACACCCCGATCGACTACGAGAACCTCGGCAAAATCGGCTCCATCATGGGCTCGGGCGGCCTCATCGTCATGGACGAGGACGACTGCATCCCGGACATCGCGAAATTCTACCTCGACTTCACGGTCGACGAGTCCTGCGGCAAATGCGCGCCCTGCCGGATCGGCGGACGCAAGTTGCTCAACTACCTCGACAAGATCTGCAAGGGGGAAGGCACCCACGAGGACATCGCGAACATGAAGGACATCAGCGAGGCCATGGCCCGCGCGTCCCTGTGCGGCCTCGGCCAGACGGCCTCGAACCCCGTCCAGTCCAGCCTGCGCTACTTCATGGACGAGTACAAAGAGCACATCGATGAAAAGAAGTGCCGCGCCGGCAAGTGCAAGAACCTGCTGCGCTACACCATCGACACGGCGAAGTGCGTCGGCTGCACCGCCTGCGCCCGCGTCTGCCCCGTCAACGCCATCTCCGGCGAGCGCAAGCAGCCGCACGCGATCGATACCGCCAAGTGTATCAAGTGCGGCCAGTGCTTCGAAGTCTGCAAGTTCCACGCCGTCACCCGCGCGTAATTCTGAAAGGTTTGCCTACTATGTCTAACATGGTTCAACTCGAAATCAACGGCATCCCGGTCGAAGTCCCAGCCGGGACTTCGATCCTCAACGCCGCCAAGAAGGTGCAGGTCAGAATCCCCACGCTCTGCTACCACCCGGACCTCAAGCCCTGGGCGGCCTGCGGCATCTGCGTGGTGCGCCAGGCCGGTTCGCCCAAGCTGCTCCGCGCCTGCTGCACGGACGTCGCCCCCGGCATGAAAATCACGACTCACGACTCGGACATCGTCCGCGTGCGGCGGACGGTGCTTGAGCTGATCCTCGCCAATCACCCGAACGATTGCCTGCAGTGTCCGCGCAACGGCAACTGCGAACTGCAGAAGCTCGCGGCGGACTTCGGCATCCGGGAAATCCCCTTCCCGACCGACGTGCCGACCATCCCGGTCGACAACTCGACGCCCTCCATCGTGCTCAACCAGGAGAAGTGCATCAAGTGCGGCCGCTGCGCCATCGTCTGCCAGCAGATGCAGGACGTCTGGGCGCTGGAGTTCATCGGACGCGGCGAGAAGACCCGCATGGCCCCCGCTGCCGACGTCACCCTCAACGAGTCGCCCTGCATCAAATGCGGCCAGTGCTCCGCGCACTGCCCCGTCGGTGCGATCTACGAGAAGGACGAGACCCGCAAGGTCTGGGACGCGTTGCGCGACAACGACAAGTACTGCGTCGTCCAGATCGCCCCGGCCGTCCGCGTCGCCATCGGCGAGGCGTTCGGCCTGCCCCCCGGCAAGCTGATGACCGGCGAAACCTACGCCGGCCTGCGCCGCCTCGGTTTCAAGGCGGTCTTCGACACCAACTACAGCGCCGACGTGACCATCATGGAGGAGGGGTCGGAGTTCATCAAGCGCTTCACCTCCGGCGGCACGTTGCCGCTGATCACCTCCTGCTGCCCCGCGTGGACCGACTGGATGGAGAAGTACGCCTCCGACTTCATCGATAACTTCTCCTCCGCCAAGTCGCCGCAGCAGATGCTCGGCGTGCTCTCGAAGACCTATTACGCCGAGAAGATGGGGATCGACCCCTCCAAGATCTTTATGGTCTCGGTCATGCCCTGCACGGCGAAGAAGTACGAGATCTCCCGCAGCGAGACCATGTTCGCCAGCGGCTACCAGGACATCGACGTGGTGCTCACCACCCGCGAGCTGGCCCGCATGTTCAAGAGCACGGGCATCGACTTCCTCAACCTCGAGAAGGAAGAGGCCGACTCGATTCTCGGCGACTACACCGGCGCGGGCACGATCTTCGGCGTCACCGGCGGCGTGATGGAGGCCGCACTGCGTACGGCCTACTGCCTGATCACCGGCGATGCGCAGCCGCCTTCGATCGACTTCCAGTCCGTCCGCGGCATGGAAGGCGTCAAAGAGGCGACGATCGACATCAAAGGCACGAAGGTGAACATCGCCGTTGCCCACCAGATGGGCAACGTCGAGCAGGTGCTCAACGCCGTCCGCGAGGACCGCAAAGCCGGCCGCAAGCCGCGCTACGACTTCATCGAAGTCATGGCCTGCCGCGGCGGCTGCATCGGCGGCGGCGGACAGCCCACCGGCGCGACCGACGAGGTCCGCAAAGCCCGCACCGCCGGCATCTACACCGATGACGAGAAGTGCGTCCTGCGCATGTCGCATCTCAACCCGCAAGTGCAGAAGCTGTATGCCGACTATCTGGGCAAGCCGCTCAGCGAGAAGGCCCACCACCTGCTGCACAACCACTACCACGCGAAGAAGGTTTACGCGAAGTAAGCGGGTTTAAGAACCCACATGGAGAGGCCGGGCGGATGTCCGGCCTCTTCTTTTTTTGAAAAAACCAGTTGCAGGTCCCGCATCTTCCGGAATACTCTGTTTCATTTGCGAGACCCACCAAGAAAGGGCAACATGTTACTGATTCAACGCGCGACTTCCCTGCGATTCGGCATCCTCACCCTCGCCGCAGCATTGCTGCTCGGCGGCTGCGGAGCAAGCAAACCCTCGCTCTATGTCTACACGTGGTCCGACTACATCGACCCCCAACTCGTCGCCGCGTTTGAGGAACAATACAACTGTAAAGTCAAGATCGACACCTTCGACACCAACGAGGCCATGTACGCCAAACTGCGGGCGGGCGGCGGCGGGTACGACGTGATCTTCCCCAGCACCTTCTTCATCAAGATGCTGGTCGACAGCAAGATGATCCAGCCGCTCAAGCACGACCTGCTGCCCAATGTCGGAGCCAACTTCGACAAGCGTTTCCGCGACAAAATCTACGATGGCGCGCTCACCTACACCGTGCCTTACACCGTTTTTTATACCGGTCTCGCCTTTCGCAAAGACAAAACCGCCGGTCTCACGCCTTCCTGGAACCTCTATCTAGATCCTCGGTTCAAAGGCCGGTCCACCCTGATCGGCGACATGCACATGACCATCGGCGCGGCGCTCAAGACCCTGGGGTACAGCCTCAACAGCACCAACGTGGTTGAACTCGAACAGGCCCGCGACCTCGTCATCCGGTGGAAGGCCAACATCGCCCGGTTCGAGAACGAGGCGTACAAGACCGGACTCGCCTCCAGCGAGTTCCTGCTCTGCATGGCCTACAGCGGCGATATCGTGCAGGTTCAGGAAGAGGCCCCGGAAGTCACGTTCATCTACCCGAAAGAGGGTTATCCCTGTTCCTGCGACGAGATGGCGGTCCCTTCCACCGCCCGCAACGTGGAACTCGCCCACCGCTTCATCAACTTTATCTACGACCCCGCGTGGGCGGCCAAGAACATTTGTTACACGGGGTTCTGTTCGCCCGTCGCTCCGGCCTACGCCAAAATCCCGGCCAAGTACCGCGAAAACACCGCGATCTTCCCCTCGGATGAGGATCTGAACCGCGCCGAGGTCATGCGCTATCTCGGCGATGCCACCGCCCTCTACACCCGCATCTGGGACGAGATCAAGGCCAGCGAATAAACCACCTCTCGCAACCACTTTTCCTGTGCCCGTACGGGGCGCGACGCCACTGTCGCGCCCCGTCCCTTTTCACCCCGACAAGACTATTGGAAAGGCTTGACAAGCCCATCGGGCTGTGAAACCATTTGTACCGATGTGAAGCAACGCACCATACGTGATACTCTCGTTGTTTGAATGGAGTTCCAAGTGTATACGCCAAACAAACGCGAACGCGAGTTGATCGCCCGTTAAAGCTCCGCTGGCGCGGAACAGGTCAGACGACCGGCTTGCCGTCCGCAGAACATAGGAGGGATTGAGCATGAAGAGGTCAATCTGTCTGTTTATTCTGGGCATGTGCGGCATGCATGCGTTTCTCTGCACGGCCCAAGGCCCGCTGACACCCGGCGCGGCACCTGTACCGACCATGCGGACGTTGGATGAAGTCGAGCCCCGCGGCATGATCAAGTCAGTTCCCTACGTCATCACGCAAAGCGGGGCATACTACTTCACCACCAATCTCGTGTGTGCCGCAACGGGTTTGGACGGAATCGACGTGCAGTCCGACGACGTCACCATCGACATGCGGGGCTTCACGCTCTACGGCCCCGGAAAATCGAGCGGCAACGGCATCCGGTGCGCGTTCAAGAACCTGACGGTCCTTAATGGGCGGGTCGTGGCATGGCTTGGCCCGGACCCCGTTGGGTCGAATACGGCAGGCATCAACGTGAGCGGTCCGATGGCCATCGTCCGCGACGTTACGGCCGAACACAACGACAAGGGCGTGGCCGTGTCGGCTGGCGCACGGCTCGAGACCGTTGCGGCGTTCGACAACACGACCGCCGGAATTTCAGCCGGACATTCCTGCGTTTTCGAGGCGTGCCGGGCGGTGAGCAACGGCGGCGACGGCCTCTTTACCGGTCCCGCGTCGGTTGTCGCGCGCTGCACCGCCAGGGGAAACGGCGGCAACGGCATCCATACGGTGGCGAACGGATTGCACGCGTCTTGTACGACCATCCGCGAATGCGCGGCCCAATACAACGCGGGCGACGGAATTCTCGCGGAAAACGGCGGACACGTCATCTCCTGCGTCACCGACAGCAACGGTCCGGGGACGGAGCCCTCTCTCTCCAACAACGGCATCCATCTGACCTACGTCCTCCCCGTCGAGGGACGGCGGCGCGCGGGCTCGATCGTGCGGGACTGCGCGGCCAACAACAACGGCGGCAACGGCATCCTCGTCGCGCGCGACACGCTGTTGACCGGAAACAGCTGTTCGGGAAACGGCTTGGCGGTTTCGGTCACAGGGTTATACCCCTGCTATGCCGGCATCTACGCACAGGGCGACAATAACCGGATCGAGAACAACCGGACGTCCGACAACCTGGGTTTTATCGGTCAGCCGATCGCCGACGGCATCCGCGTAGACGGCAACTGCAACCGGATCGAGGCTAACCACTCGAGCGGCAACACGATGTACGCCTACGACATCACAGGCGCAGCGAACTTCATTGCCCGAAACTTGAGCTACGGGTATATGCAGACCTGCGACTACTTCATCGTCAACGGCAACACCGTCGGGCCGATCATCATCATGCCTGTTACGGGCGCCATCATCCCGCCGCTCGCCGTCACGACGGTCGGCACGACCGATCCCTGGGCGAACTTCGACGACTGACCCGGCGCGCGAATCCCATCCGGCCCGCAGCCGAAAGGGGAGAAAGGAGCGAGTCCATGACTCTCAAAATGCTGCTTACGGCCATCTGGCTCGGCGCCACATCGGCCGTCATGGCCACGTCGACGGTCAACGTGTCCAACCGTTACGCGTATGCCGCCAACACCGGCTGGATCGATGCGCGGGCCGACACCACCAACGGCGCCGTGATCGGCCGGTACGTCTGCTCAAATTACCTCTACGCCGCCAACACCGGCTGGATCCACCTGGGGAACGGCACGCCCCTCAACGGCGTCGCGTACGGGAATGCCAGCGCGGCCGACTACGGTGTGAACGTCAGCCCCTACGGCCTGTTGCAAGGATACGCCTGGGCCGCGAACACCGGGTGGATCACGTTCGAGCAGACCTATGGGAAGCCTTCGGTAGACCTGACGACCGGGGCGCTTCAAGGTTACGCCTGGAGCGCCAACACGGGGTGGATCAGCCTCAGCAACGCCTTCGCGTTCGTCCAGACCGACCGCCTCGTCGGCGGGCCGGACAGCGACGCCGACGGCCTGCCCGATCCATGGGAATACGGCTACACCAACACGCTGGCAGGGCTCGGCCCGGCACCGGCCGACGCGGACAACGACGGCCAGCCTGACGCCGACGAATACGGCGCGGACACGGATCCGACCGACCCTTCCGACCTGCTGGCGATCACCGCGCTCGTGGCCACCAACACGGCCGCCCTCGACCTGACGTGGGCCTCCAAGGACACCCGTTTCTACCGGGTGGCGGTCAGCCGCGACGTGACCAACACGTGGTCCGATTCGGCGTTGGGGCTGATCACGGATCCGACGTCACCGGAAACCACGCGGACAGTGAGCCTGACGCCGACCAACCGCCTGTTTCTGCGCGTGCAGTGCGAGCTTCCGCTCGCGCCGTGACCGGACATAAAAAGACGAAAACCGGGATGCCGTCAAGCGTCCCTGTTTTCGTCTTTCATCCTGCTGCAAAAGTCCGGAGCAGAGCCGGAGCGGAGAGTTTTATACTTCGCGCAGACGGGCTTTCTTGCCAGTCAGATCGCGCAGGAAGTAGAGCTTCGCGCGGCGCACCTTGGCGGAGCGCTCCACCTCGACGCGGTCGATGTAAGGCGAGTTCACCGGGAAGACCTTCTCCACGCCGACGCCGAACGAGATGCGGCGCACCGTGAAGGTGGCGGTATTACCCTTGCCGTTATCGCGGGCGATCACCGTGCCGGCGAAAGCCTGCACGCGCTCCTTATCGCCTTCCTTGATTTTCACGAAAACCTTCACGCTGTCACCCACCTTGAACGTGGGCGCAACCTTACCGGCATTCGCCTTCTCTACCTGCTCGGCATTGATCTTGTCAATCGCTTTAGCAATCATGATCCCTACTCCTTCTTCACTCAAAAACTGTTCCGCGCCGAACCTTACTTCAGCAAGTCCGGACGCCGTCTCGCCGTCCTGTCCAACGCCTGCCGCGCGCGCCAGGCATCCACTTCCGCGTGGTTGCCGTTCTGCAACACCGCCGGCACGGCCAGGCCCCTGTACACCGCCGGACGCGTGTACTGAGGATACTCCAGAAGGCCCTCGGTAAAGGACTCGTCCCGTGTCGCCTCTTCGCCGCCGCCCAGCACGCCGGGCAACAGCCGCACCACCGCATCCACCACCACCGCCGCAGGCAAAACCCCGTTGGTGAGCACGTAGTCGCCGATCGACAGCTCGTCTGTCACCAGCGCCTCACGCACGCGTTCATCAATTCCCTCATAGTGTCCGCAGACGAAAATGAGGTGCTGAGCCCGCGCCAAGCGGCGCGCCTCAGCCTGCCGGAACGTCGCTCCGGACGGGGTCATCAATATCACCCGCGCCCCCGGCGTACGGACCGCCTCAATTGCCTCGAACCACAGTTCCGGCTTCATGATCATGCCGGGACCGCCCCCGTACGGACGGTCGTCTGCGGTGCGCCGGGCGTCGTGCGCGAAATCCCGCAAATCCACCGTACGGAAAACCACTGCCCCCTGCCTTGCCGCACGCCTCAGCATGCTCTCTTCGAGAAACCCTCGGAGCATGCCGGGAAACACGGTCAGCACATCGATCTGCAGGGGCGCGCCCATACCGACCGTCAACGCCTTTACGCCGTTGCAGCGGCGCTCTTCTTGGCTTTGCGGACCATGCTCGCCACGGTCTCGCTCAACTGGGCGCCCTTGGACTGCCAGTGCGCGACACGGTCCAGATCCAGCTTGAAGTTCTCGCCTTCACGCTTGGGATCGTACCATCCAAGGATCTCCAAAAACTTACCATCGCGGGGCGAACGCTCATCCGTCGCCACCACGCGAAACGACGCGGTGTTGTTACAACCTGTTCTGCGAAGTCTGATTTTGACCATTTTCTCCTCCGTGAAACGTGGTACAATACCAACATTGCACCCCGCGTTGCAAGCGGGATTTTTTCATTTGTCCTGTTTTTTGACGCGCTTGGGACGCTTCTTCGTTTTCGCCGCGGTTTTCTTGCCCGCCGCGCCTTCCTTTTCGGCCGGCTCGTCCGCCGCCGTCCGGACCGTCACCTCTCCCGGCTGCGGCGTACGCAGCGGCAATTCGTCCCGCATGCGGAACGTCAGCCCCTGTTTGTCGTCCGCCACGCCGGCCTCGATCACACCCTCGGCCAGCACGCCGCGCAGCAGCTCCTCGGCCAACGGGTCCTCAAGAAACCGTTCCACCGTGCGCCGCAACGGACGCGCGCCCAATGCGGGATCATAGCCCTTCCCGATCAGGAACTCGGTGGCCGCCTCGTTCAGCTCAAGCTTGATCGCCTTGGCTTCCAGACGCTGCCGCACCTTGGCCAGCTCGAGTCCGAGAATCTGGACCACATCCGCTTTCTCCAGCTTCTTGAAGACGATCACGTCGTCGAAACGGTTCATGAGTTCAGGCTTGAACACCTGCTTGGCGGCATTGATCATGCGGTCGCGCAGCCGGCCGTAGTCGTCCGCCTGGCTTTCGCGCATGAAGCCCAGCCCCTGCCCCTGCTTCTCATAGTCGAAACCGAGGTTGGAAGTCAGGATCACCACCGTGTTGCGGAAATCGACCTGACGGCCCAAACTGTCCGTGAGCCGGCCCTCTTCCAGAATCTGCAACAGCATGTGCATCACGTCCGGATGGGCCTTCTCGACCTCATCGAACAGCACCACGCTGTACGGCCGCCGACGCACGCGCTCGGTCAGCTGGCCGCCCTCCTCGTGCCCGATATAGCCGGGCGGCGAGCCGATCAGGCGCGACACCGTAAACTTCTCCATGTACTCCGACATGTCGATCTGGATCAGAGCCTTGTCGTCGCCGAACATCTTCTCCGCCAGAACCTTGGCGAGCAGCGTCTTGCCCACGCCCGTGGGGCCCAGGAAAATGAACGAGCCGATCGGCCGCTTCGGATCCTTGAGGTCCGCCCGCGAACGCCGCAGCGCGCGCGCCACCGCCTGGATCGCCGGGGTTTGCCCCACTACCGCCTGCTGCAGCTCCTGCTCGATGTTGAGCATCCTCGCCAGCTCGGTCTGGCTCATCCGCTTGATCGGCACGCCCGTGATGTGCGCCACCGTCTCCGTCACGTCGTCCACGGTCACCGCCAACGCCTTTTCGGCGTGCTCGGCCTTCCAGGCGGACACGATGTTCTCGAGGTCCTGCTTGGCCTTGCGCTCCTCGTCGCGCAGGGCGGCCGCCTCCTCGAAATGCTGGTCGCGGATCGCGATGTCCTTTTTCTGGCCCAGCTCGCGGATGTGCTGCTCATGCTCGCGCACGTCCGGCGGGCGCGCCGAAACGCGCATCCGGACGCGGGCGCCCGACTCGTCGATCGCATCGATCGCCTTGTCCGGCAACTGCCGCCCCGGCTGGTAGCGGGCGGTCAGTTTCGCGGCCGCCTCGAGCGCCGCGCCGTCATACAGCACATTGTGGTGCGCCTCATACCGCGGCGCGATGCCCTTGAGGATCGCGATCGTCTCCTCGACCGTCGGCTCGTCCACGCGCACGGTCTGGAACCGCCGCTCGAGCGCCCCGTCTTTCTCGATGTGCAGACGGTATTCGTTCAGCGTGGTCGCGCCGATGCACTGCAGTTCTCCGCGCGCCAGCGCGGGCTTGATGATGTTGGCCGCGTCCATCGCGCCCTCGGCACCGCCCGCGCCCACGATCGTGTGCAACTCATCCAGAAAAAGCACGACGTTCTTCTCGCGCCGGATCTCGTCCACCACCGCCTTGAGGCGCTCCTCGAACTGGCCGCGGTACTTGGTCCCGGCCACCAGCAAAGCCATGTCCAGCGCGATCACGCGCTTGTCGCGCATGCGCTCCGGCACCTCGCCGGCCACGATCGCCTGCGCCAGTCCCTCGACCACGGCGGTCTTGCCCACGCCCGGTTCGCCCAAGAGCGCCGCGTTGTTCTTTGAGCGGCGGCAGAGGATCTGGATCACGCGCTCCAGCTCGTTCTTCCGCCCGACGACGGGATCCAGCTCGTTCTTCTTGGCCAGCTCCGTCAGATCCCGTCCGAACGCATTCAGTGCGGGCGTCTTGGTCTTTTCCTTCTTGGCGGCGGAGATGCCGGGGGGCGGCATCGCCGAAGGCTCGGACATTCCGTCCTGCTCGCCTTCCGCCCCCCCCTCATCGGAGGACGGTTCAAACCCGTTGGGCTCGTCCTCCTCCATCCCTTCGAGGCACCGGCGGATACCGTCGAGCACGTCATCCAGACGCACGTTCAGCGACTGCAAAACCTGCGCGGCGACGCCCTCGCCCTCGCGCAACAGGGCCAACAGCAGATGCTCCGTTCCGGCCAGCGGCTGCTGCAAGGCATGCGCCTCGGAAACGGCCAGCTGCAACACCTTTTTCGTACGCGGCGTGTAGGGCAGTTCGCCCTTGGTCTTGGTCTCGCCGCCGAAACCGACCATCCGCTCCACCGCAATGCGCACATCGTCGAGCGCGACGCCCATCTCCTCCAACACCTCGACCGCCACGCCCTCGCCGAGCGCCACCAAGCCCAGCAGCAGATGCTCCGTGCCGATGTAAGGGTGGTTGAAACGGTCCGCCTCGCGGGCCGCCAGCTGGATCGCACGTTGCGCGCGCGCCGTAAAATTTCCGAATCCGTCCATGTCGTTTGTTTCTCCTCGGTTGGCGGGGATCGCGACCCCGGCGCACATTCAGCACTTCAACTTCACATTCGCGACCTTGCGGCTCAGGAACTCCGCCCGCATCTCGTCGCGCTCGTCGGAGGTCATCGCCGTTCCCATGCCCTTCTGCAGATGCCCCGGTTGCATCAGCAGGATCAGCTTGTCCACATCCTGCACCTTCAGCCGCGTGCACAGGCCCAGAGACGCGCCCAGGCGCATCGCCGACAAAAACTCGAGCGCCTCGGACGTCGCCAGCAGCCGCGCGTTCTGAAGCACGCTCAGCGAGCGCGCCAAGCAGTCCACCAGCACCAGCGGCGACTCCTGGATCAGCCGCACCCGCGCGTTGTATTCCTGCCGCACCACTTCCGCGCAGATGCGCGCCACACGCCGCACGACCGTGGCCTCGTCTGCGCCGAGCGTGTCCATGTTCGAGATCTGATAGATCTGCCCGGCCGCTTCAGAGCCTTCGCCCCCGATCCCGCGCACCAGCAGGCGCATCCGCTCCAAACCGCGCACGACAGGCTCGACCTCGCCCAGCAGCCGCAAACCCAGCAGATGGAGCATCGCGCTTGCGCGCAAGCCGGTACCCACGTTGCTCGGGCACGCGGTCAAATAGCCCAGTCGCGGCGTCCACGCGTAGTTCAGATGCCGCTCCAGCCGCGTGTCGAGCGCGTCCGCCGCCGACCACGCCGTCTGCATGTCGAGCCCGCCCGCAAAGCCCTGGATGCGCAGGTGGTCCTCCTCGTTGATCATCACGCACACCGAGCCGTCCACCGCATACGCCACGCCGCCGCCCGCCGCCCGATCCAACAGGTCCTTGCTGATCAGATGCGATTCGCACAACACGTCGCGGTCCTGCTCCTCGAAGCCCGCCACGGGCTCCACCCTCAAATCCGGCGCCTCCACGCGCAAGGCCTCCCGCACGCCGGCGAAAACGCGCTCGCGGTCGTGTTCGGTGGCCCAGTCGGGGAACCTCTCGCCCACCAGATTACGGGCGAGCCGCACGCGGCAGCTCATCGCGATATCGTCCGTCGGCACATGCCGGGCCTTCTTCGGCAACACGCCCCACTCCGGATTCAGCATCATGCCGGACCTCCCTCTTTCTCCGCTTCAGGCCCGTCCAGCTTCCGGAGCTGGTCCCGCAGGGCGATCGCCTCCTCATAGCGCTGCGCCTCGACCGCCGCATCCAACTTGTCCGCAAGCTGTTTACGCTGCCAAAAGGCCTTCGCCTTCTCGGGGGTCTTGCCGACATGCTGCGAAGCGCGGTGCAAATCAAGGATCGCCGCGTCCAGCTCCTTTGAAAAAGCCTCGTAACAGGCGGGACACCCCAGGCGCGACCGCTTGCGGTACTCGTTGCGCAGTATCCCGCACACGGGGCAAGCCGGTTCCGCGAGGCTCTTCGCCCGGCCCACGATCTCGAAAGCGGCGTCGAGGATCATCCCCATCAGAGGAAGCACCGGGACGCCGTCGGTTCCTCCCGGCTGGGCCGAAGGTTCGGAAGCGGCAGGCTCTTGACGCTGCGCCTCTTTTTTGGCGCACGCCTGACACACGTACAGCTCTTGGCTTTCGCCCGCCACGTGTTTCCGGATCGCAGTTTCTGCCTCGGCCTTATGACACAGTTCACATTTCATCTTATCCGCCCAAACGTAAATACATTAGATTAGCAAAAAACCTCCCCAGCCGCAAACCCGCTTAACCGGACCGTTACACTTTTTTCGTCATCCACTTGAAGCGGCCCCATGCATTTAGTATGATATTCGAACTTTTTTTATCGATTCCTCACCGATGGGGGTTGTTCCATGGAGTACCTGCTTCTGATCATCAGCGCGATTCTGGTCAACAATTTCGTGCTGAGCCGTTTTCTGGGCATCTGCCCCTTTCTGGGCGTTTCAAAGAAGATTTCCACGGCCCTGGGCATGTCGGGCGCGGTGATTTTCGTCATCACCATCGCCTCGGCCGTCACGTGGTGCCTGCAGAAGTACCTGCTGGAGCCCCTCGGGCTCGAACGGTTCCTCCAGACGCTTTCCTTCATCCTCGTGATCGCCGCGCTGGTGCAGCTTATCGACATCGTGATGAAGCGCTTCGCGCCGCCGCTGCACGCCGCGCTGGGCATCTTCCTGCCCCTCATCACCACGAACTGCGCCGTGCTCGGCGTCGCCGTGTTGAACATGAAGGACGGCAACGGCTTCTTCAAGTCCGTCCTCTTCGGTTTCTCCGCCTCGGTCGGCTTCGCTTTCGCCCTTCTGATTTTCACGGGGCTGCGCGAAAAAATCGAGCGTGCCGCCCCGCCCCGTTGCTTCAAAGGCGTGGCCATCTCCCTTGTCACCGCCGGGCTCCTCAGTTTGGCTTTCATGGGCTTCAGCGGCCTCGTCAAATAGCCTCCAACTCCCACCCCCCAATCCCCCCTACTTTTCATGGACCCCATCACCACATCAACCCTCTGTATCGGCGGCATCGGACTCGTCAGCGCCGCGGCATTGGCCGTCGCCGAAAAATACCTCAGCGTCCCCCAAGATCCCCGCATCGCCAAAGTTGCGGAACGGCTCCCCGGCGCGAACTGTGGCGGATGCGGCTTCGCAGGATGCGCCGATTACGCACGCGCCATCGTCATGGACAACGCGGAGTGCAACCTGTGCGCCCCCGGCGGCGCGGCCTGCGCCAACGCGATCGCCTCGTTCCTCGGGCGCGCCGCCGGCGCGCTGGAAAAGCGCTCCGCCCTCGTGCTCTGTTGCGGCGACAACACCGAGACCACGCGCCGCGCCGCCTACAACGGCATCAACGATTGTGCGGCCGCGCAGGCCACGGCCGGCGGCGACAAGGGCTGCGCCTACGGCTGCCTCGGGTACGGAGCCTGTGCCCGCGTCTGCCCGGTGAACGCCATTTCGGTTGTCAACGGCCTCGCCAAGGTGAACAAGGACACCTGCATCGCCTGTGGCAAGTGCGTGGCCGCCTGCCCGCGCAAAATCATCAAACTCGTGCCCGCCGCCGCGGAGATCCACGTGCTCTGCAGCTCCAAGGACAAAGGCCCAGCCGTCAAGAAGGTCTGCGGCACCGGCTGTATCGGGTGCCGCATCTGCAACAAGCTTTCGGATGGCGCAATCACCATGGACGGTTTTCTGGCGGTGGTCGACTACACCAAACCGATCACCAACGAAGAGGTCATCACCAAATGCCCGGGCAAGTGCATCCGCAAAGCCTGACGAGAAATCGCCGGGCCACTTAATCTCCAACCCCCCAACTCTGCCTTTCATGCAAACCATCCCCTCACCCTTCACTTTCCGCGGCGGCATCCATCCCGCCTACAACAAGGAGCTGTCCTCGGGCTCGCCCATCCGCGAACTGCCTTTGCCGGTCCGGCTGACCGTGCCGCTCTCGCAGCACCTCGGCGCGCCCGCCAAGCCCCTCGTCAAGGTCGGCGACGCCGTCAAGGCCGGACAGCTCATCGCCGAGCAGAACGGCTTCATCTCCGCGCCGGTCCATTCGCCCGCCTCCGGCAAAATCGCCGCCATCGAAGAGGCGCTCACCGCCGCCGGGCGCCCCTGCGGCGCGATCGTCATCGAGACCGACGGCGCGCAGGAGTGGCAGTTGCTCCCGGCCTTCCCGGCGTGGCAGAGCGCCGACAAGAAGGACCTCGTCGCCCTGATCGGCGCGGCCGGCATCGTCGGCATGGGCGGCGCAGGCTTCCCCACGCGCGTCAAGCTCGCCCCGCCCGCCGACAAACCCATCGACACCGTGATCCTGAACGGCGCGGAGTGCGAGCCCTACCTGACCTCCGACCACCGGATGATGCTGGAACACGCCGCCGAGATCCGCACCGGCGCGGAAATCATCCGTTACATTCTCGGCGCCAAAGCGCTGCGCATCGCGATCGAGGACAACAAACCGGACGCCATCGCCGCCATGGAGAAAGCCTTCCAAGGCATCGACGGCGATGTGGCCGTGACCGTGCTCCACACCAGTTATCCACAAGGCTCCGAAAAGCAGCAGATCTATTCCGTCACCGGGCGCGAGGTTCCTCGCGGCGGCCTGCCCATGGACGTCGGGTGCGTGGTAGAGAACGTCAGCACCGCTTTCGCCATCTGCGACGCCGTGATCAACGGCCGCCCGCTGGTCCGCCGCGTGATCTCCGTCACCGGCGACGCGGTCGAACAGCCCGCGAACCTGCTGGTGCCCTGCGGCACGCTCTACGGCGACCTCGTGGCGGCATGCGGCGGCATCAAAGGCAAGGCGGCCAAGGTCATCTCCGGCGGCCCGATGATGGGGTTCACGGTCGGCAGCCTCGCGGTCCCGACCAGCAAGACCTCCTCCGGACTGCTGCTGCTGTCGGCAAAGAAAGTCTCCTGCTTCACCTCGCAGGCCTGCATCTCGTGCGGACGCTGTTTAGACGCTTGCCCGATGCGCCTCACCCCGGCGGAGATCAGCCAGTGCGTCGAAGCCGACGACATCGAAGGCGCGGAGCAAGTCTCGCTGATGGACTGCATCGAATGCGGCTCCTGCGCGTTCGTCTGCCCCGCCCACCGCCCTCTCGTCCATCATATGCGACGCGGCAAAGCCGTCGTTATGGCCCGCCGCGCTGCCGCTAAAAAAGCCAACCCCTAACTCTTCCTAACTCCTCCTTACGCCCCTCCTTTCCTCATGAAACCCGAATCCCCTTCCGACCTCTTCATCGTCAGCTCCTCGCCGCACACCCACTCCGGCGAATCGGTCGAGCGCATCATGCTGGACGTGGTCATCGCGCTCCTGCCGGCATTCGCGGCGGCCCTCTGGTTCTTCAGGCTGGACGCCCTGCGCCTGACCACGGTGTGCGTGGCGACCTGCCTGCTGGTCGAGTGGCTCTGCCGCAAAACCATGAAGCGGGAATCATCCCTTTCCGATTTCAGCGCCGTGGTCACCGGCCTCCTGCTGGCCTTCAACCTGCCGCCCGGCCTCCCCTCCTGGATGGCCGCGGCGGGCTCGGTCTTCGCCATCGCCATCGCTAAACAGGTCTACGGCGGACTCGGCTACAACCCCTTCAATCCGGCGCTCGCGGGACGCGCCTTCATGCTGATCTCCTTCACCGGCGCGATGACGACATGGAGCCAGTCGCCATGGATTCAGAAGCTCTCCTACGCGGCCACAAACACGGTGACCCAAGCCACCGCCGCCGTCGACGCCACCACCACCGCGACGCCCCTCGGCTTCGCAAAAGAAGCGCTGAAGTCAGGCCAGCCGCTCCCGGTTTTCGACACGCGCCTGCTCGCCGACTTCTTCTTCGGCAACATGAATGGCTGCATCGGCGAAACCTCGGCGCTGGCCCTGTTGATCGGCGCGGCCTATCTGCTCTATCGCAAGGTCATCACCTGGCACGTCCCGGCGGCCTATCTGCTGACCGTGTTCGCCTATGCCGCCGTCCTGCATCTCGTCTCGCCGGCCACCTCGATTCCACCGCTTTTGCATGTGGTCTCCGGCGGCCTGGTTCTCGGCGCGTTCTTCATGGCCACGGACATGGTGACCACCCCGGTCACCAAGCGCGGCATGCTGATCTTCGGCGTCGGCTGCGGCATCATCACCATGTTGATCCGCACGGTCAAAACCGGCGCCTACCCTGAAGGCGTCAGTTTCGCCATCCTGATCATGAACGCTTTCACGCCGCTCATTAACCGCGCCACCCGCAACCGCGTTTTCGGCTCGAAGAAGTAGGGTGAAACAATCCATGAAAGAAACGATCCAACTCATTCTCGTTCTCACGGTTATCTGCGCGGTCAGTTCCGCCTTGCTGGCAGCGGTCTATAGCAAAACCAAGGACCCCATCGCGGCCGCGCTGGAATTGCGAACCGCGAATGCGGCGGCCAAGGTGCTGCCCGAGGGGGTCGCCACGCCGGAAAAGAAAGTCGTCGATGGCGTGACCTTTTTCGTCGCCAAGAAAGAGGACCGGTTTGCGGGCATCGCGCTGGAGGGGCGCTCCAAGAACGGCTATGGCGGCGACATTGTCCTGATGGTCGGCCTCAGTGCGGACGGCAAGCTGGTGAACTATCAGAAGCTCGTCGCCAACGAGACCCCCGGCCTCGGCACCAAGATGGAATCCGAAAAATTCCGCACCCCCCTGCTGGGCCGCCCCATCAAGGCCGACTGGCACGTGAAAAAAGACGGCGGCGACGTCGACGCCATCACCGCGGCCACAATCTCTTCCCGCGCCGTCATGGAATGCCTCCGCGACGCCTTCGCCAAGTATGAGAAAGCCGCACTTCAGCTGGGAGTCCGGAATTAGCCCCCACGCCCAAGCGGTTCTTTTCATGTGCGATCAGTTGACCGCCGCCGACCAGACGGTGATTTCGGCCAACACGGACGAAAAAGGCGAGCCGCAAATCTTTGCGCAGGACGGCGCGGGCAAGCTGGCCTTCTACTTCGTGCGAGCCGACGCGCCTGAGCCGTCTTCCGCAGACATCGCGCGCTTCCGCGCCCTCGCGTCCCAGCATGAGGTCGCCGCCTATTACGCGCCCGTCACCCTCGCGCCCTCGCCCCAGAGCCTGGGCGTGAGAGCGCTCTAGCGCATGGCTGCGCCCGGGCGTCACTCGCAAACGAGTACGCGCGGCTTCGCGCCGCACGCGGGAATCGCGGCCGTCAGCGTCCCCGCCGCAGCATTCCAGGTTGAATTCGTCACCGACACGCCGTCGAGCGTGATGGACTTCGGGCGCGCCGCCAACGTGAGCGTCGCCGTGAAGTCGCGCGTTGCGGGCATGCCGTCGTAGCGTCCCTCGCGCCCGCCCACCGTCAACGTGACCGCCTTGCCTTTGGGTTCGCACGTCAGACGCGTGCGGGCCGACATCCCGGTGCGGTAGCCGAGGCTGACGCCGTCGTCTTCGTACAGCGTGAATGCGCCCGGCGCATCGGGATAAACGAGCAGGCCGACCTCCTCGTTCCAGCCTTTGGACACATGGCTCTTCGGAGGCCACGTGGGGATGATCGCACCGGCCTTGACCAGCAGCGCGCCGCCGTGCTCGTCCGTCACGTTGACCGGCAGAACCGCCGGGCCGTCCACCTTCGCCCCTGTCCAGAAGTCGGTCCAACGACCGGCGGGAACACGGACCTCTTTGGCATAGGCAGAGACGAGCAGGGAATCGCCCAGCAGATACTGTCCCAGACAGCCGTCCCACGACGGGTCATCCGCATAGACCAGCGGCATTGCGCGCATCACCGGATACCCCGTCTGCGCCGCTTCCGCCGCGCTGGAGTAGAGGTACGGCAGGAGTTTGTAACGCAACTGCCCGTAAGCGCGGAACGCGGGAATCAGCTTGTCGTGATTGAGCCAGGGCTGATACCAGTAGTCCCAGTTGTTCTGCTGCGCCCAAGTCTGCAAGAAGCCGAAGTGGATTCCCGCAGCGCTGTTGATGTCCATGTCGCAGGAGTGGTTCGAGTGGCCCGAGAAACCGAGGTTCAGCATGGAGGCCAGCGGCTTGGCGCCGCCGCCGGTATCGCCCGCCCACGTAGCGACATACTGCTGCACGCCCGCGTATCCGCCCGCGGAGTACACCATCGCACGCCGCTTGGTGTGGCCCTCGAACCCGCGCGACATCTGCTTGGCATAGATCACGGGGAAGAGGTTGTGCATCTCGCCGTCGGACATGCCGTTACCCCACTGACGCTTCGGATGCTCGACCACCTGGTTCGCGCCGTCCAGCTTGAATGCCGAAACCCCTTGATCTACAAAAAACTTCAGATGTTCGAACCACGGTTCCGTCCCTTCCGGTGCTTGCTTCTGCTCTTTTGCCGCTGACCTAGCCTTGTCTTTCGCACCGGTCAGATGTTCGTCGTGGAAAACCTCGGGCACGCCGTCCGGCACAGCGGACTTCGAGCTTGAGATCTGCGGCTTTTGCCCGGCCGCGCACTGCTCTTCGTACACGCCCAAGTCGTAGTCGCAGCAGAGCCAGAGACTGAGTTTGAAGCCCTTACGCGCCAATGCGCCGACGAACGTGTGGCCGCCCTTCGGTGCCCAATACGGAAAATAAAACCGTTGCGGGTGCCATTTCTTTCCGGTCGAAAAATCGTAGAATTTCGACATCCAACCCGGCTCGAGGCCCATCACATCGCAGGGCATGTCTTGGCGCCGGAACTCCAGCGCCTCGTTCACCAGGTTGAACGCGTCGATATTCTGGTTGCACACGTAGGTGAAGGCGTAGCCCCAGATCGGCAGCAGGGCCGGACGTCCGGCCAGTCCCGTATAGGTGTCGAGCAGACTCCGATAGCCAGCTCCGCAGAACAGGTAGTAGTCGAGATCGCTTTGTGCCGCGGCACAGATCAGCGCGTCGGGATCGCTCTTGCCCACATCAAAAGTGTTGCGCCACGTCGTGTTCATCAGCAGGCCCCAGCCGCGCTGGCTCAGGATCATCGGGACCGGAATATACGAAGTCACATTGAGCACCCAGAAGTCGTACACGCCGCCGCGCCGCATAACGTTGTCGCGATTGACGTCACCCAGCCCGTACAGGCGCTCGTCCTTTTCAAGGCCGAACCGCACCTCGTAGCCGTTCGAAGCCGTGAGCTGCGGCGCGGCCGTCTGGCGCGTCAGGCGTTTGCCGTCGGCCGAGGCCAGCGAGACCGCGCCGCCCTTACGAGCCACCGAGAGTTTCGCTTGCGACGTGGTGAACGTATACAGGCCCTCCGCCTCCGCACGCCGAAAAGCGGCCGCCGGGAACGCCTGGGTCAGGATGCCGTACCGATTGAGAGCGGACTCCCTCCACTGCGAGGTTTTTGCGTGACGGATCCGGAACAGCCGTTCGCCCAGCACATCCACGCGCACGAATGTCCCGTCCTCGAGCGCGAGCACCGCATTCTGCGCCGTCAGCGGCGCGGTGTCGGCCCATACGGGCACCGCATTCGATTCCGCCGCGCACACCGCACCGGCCCCTGCGAAAAAAGCAACCGCCACCCTCCATGCCGACAACGTCTTCATTCCGTGTCCTCCCCCCTCTTGAGTTAAAGCATACGGTTCGGAGGGATACCTGTCAATGCGCACCGCGGTGCGGACCGCATTGACAATCGGCCCGGCAGCCTATACGGTAAAGCAGAACTCGGGCAAGGCGGCGGCAGGCGCCACGGCGCAGGAAGGGGCAACGATGGACGGAGAACGAGGCCATATTCGGAAAAGCCGGAATACGGGAGCACACAAAACCGCGCTCGGCGCACTGCTGCTGGGAAGCACCCTCGGCGTCTGGGCGCAAGCCGGCACAGGCGCCGTTCTGCTCTCTGCCAATGGCGTCGCCTGCGAGAAGGGAACACTCCGGCTCGCCTGGGCCAGCCGAACGCTGTTGGAGGAAACGTTCCCCAACGGTTCAGGCAACTGGGTGACTGAAAATTACGCGAACGCGCTGACGTTCGAGCGGCAGCAGGAAGCCGGCGCGGCATATCTTTCCATTCGCCGCAAAGGGGAAAAGTGCGACACCGCGTTCAGCCTTTGTTCCCGCGCGGTCGCCGTCACGCCGGGCACGCGCTTTGAGCTGCGCATCACCGCGCGCGGCGATGCCGTCTTCGCCCGGACGCGCGGCCATCAAGGCAAGTATTCGATGTGCGTCCAATGGTTCGCTGCGGACGGCCGTGAGGCCGGCGCCCAGCCGTTCGGGCTGAACTGCACGGACGGTGCGTGGCAAGACACCCTTGTCGCAGGCACCGTGCCTGACGGCGCCGTCAGTGCGCTCGTCCGCATCGGCGCAGACACGCCCAACATTGAGTCCGGCCTGCCGCTGGACATCCGCCACGTGGTCTTCACCGCCCAGACGCGCGGTGAACACATGCTCGTCGGCACGGCGGTCTCGCGCCCGTTCCCGTGCGCGGCATCTTCGGCCAAACTGCTGTGGAATGCCACCTGCCCGGCAGGCACTAAGGCGAGTTTCCAGATTTCAGCGGCGCCCGATGACCGCGGCGCCCCCGGCGTATGGGCACCCTTCGTCGGCCCGGACGGCACGTCGACCGCTGCGTTCGACATATCAGGACAGCGCCTGCCGCCGTTGCCAGACAAGGCCCGCTGGCTGCGCTACTGCGTCAAGCTGCAGTCCGACAGCGCGAAGCAAAGCCCGGTCATCACGCGGATGCAAATCGGGGACTTCACGGACGAGGCGTGGAATGGCGTAGACGACACGCCGCCCACGCTGGAAGTCCTGTCCCCCAAGCTGACAACCAACGCCCGTGCCCCGATCCTTTTTCGCGTGTCGGACCCGGCTTCAATCAACGCCACTACGCTCCGCTTCTGGGTGGACGACAACGAGGAGACCGCGCGTCTCCGGAAAAAAGACGGGGCGTTCATGTTCACACCTGCGGCACCTCTTACCCCCATCGGGAAAGCGCGTGATCCGTCTGACATTCCGCCCAATCTGCACCTCATCCGCCTGACCATCGAGGACCAGGCGGCCAACCGCCTGGACGCCCGTTGGCCGCTGCTCATCGGCGGGCAGAACACGCGCCCCCCCGTCACGCTCAGGGACGATGGCGCCGTTCTCATCGGCAAGGAACCGTTTTTTCCGATCGGCATCTACGCCGTCTGGAAAAAAGAGTTCAACAGCAACAGCTTCGACCGCGCCTTCGCGGAACTGAAAGCCAACGGGTTCAACGTCGCCCACACGTATCAATCAGGCCGCACCGCCGATTTCCGCGATTTCATGGACGCTGCCGCCCGCCACAACCTGCGCTTGTTCCTCGCCTCTGGACAAGGCGCAAACTGCATGAGGGTTCGCGAAGTCCTCGAGGATGTCGCGCGCGAGCGGTCTCACCCCGCCGTGCTCGCCTGGTATCTGGCCGATGACACCGCCATGCATGTCATGCCCCGGCATCTGACGGGGCTCTCCGAAGCCATCCGCGCAATCGACCCCGATCACATCACCGTCCAAGCCGACGGCGTCGGGGCTCCTCCCCTGTCGAATTATTCCGCGTTCGTCGGCGCGACCGACGGATTCTTGCCGGAGCTCTACCCCATCCGGACCGACGACAACGTGCCGCAGATCATCACCGACATGCAAACCCTGCGCGCCGACATCCGGGCTGCCGGCAACCCGGTGAAGACCGTCTGGCCGATCATTCAATATTTCGAGGGCTGGGGCTGGCCGCGCTTCCCCACCGCGGATGAACTGCGGGCCATGAGCTTCCTCGCGCTCATCCATGGCGCAAACGGCATCACGTGGTACACGTACGGCGGACACGGTCAGAACCACGGCGCGACGCACTCGGCCGAGACTTGGCGCACGATGTGTGGCGTCGCCCAAGAGATCAGCGGCCTGCAGACGGTCCTGCTATCCGAAACCGCGCCTGTGCCGCACATGACGGTCGTCGCAGGCCCCCCGAAAGACAGCCAAGGCCATCCCTCCCTCAACGTTTTGGAAAAGCGATATATGGGGAAACGGTATCTGCTCTGCGCCAATTCGGCGAAGGCGGAAATCACGGCGGCCCTCGTTCTCGGGAAGGCCGGAAAGGTCTCGGACCGTCAGGCTCCCGCCCGGCCGATCGCCTTCGCGCAGGGCGTTCTGACCGACACGTTCCCGCCTTACGGCGTCCGCGTTTATGTCGCGGAATAACGCGTAACGCCGACCCACCCCTTCCTTCGGCACAAACTTGACCTGCCCTCATAATCCATGTAACGTTCCGTCCCAACAGGTACCCCTATGAAAGAAAAATCACTTTGCAGGTTCAGCGTATCGATGGACGGCGATCTGGCGGAGCAACTCGACGGCATGGCCAAGGCCAAAGGCTATGCCAACCGTTCGCAGGCCATCGCCGCCGTCGTCCGCGACAGCCTTGTTGAGCATTACGGGCAACAGGGAAAGCACGAGATCGCCGGCACGATCACGCTCGTCTACGATCATCACAAGCGGAACATCCAGTCGCTCCTGACGGACATCCAACACGATCACGGCGACGTCATCATCGCGGCCATGCATGTGCACCTGGACCACCAAAACTGCATGGAAGTGCTGGCCGTCCGCGGCCGGGCCGACAGCGTGAAGGAAGTCGCGGATAAGCTGATCGCCGCGAAAGGCGTCAAGCACGGACGGCTCACCGTCACCACGACGGGCAAAGAGTTCCACAAATAGAAGCCCCTTCGCCTTCGCGAACCGCCCAACGGAATGCCGCATGGCCCAGCGCTGGGCCGTGTGGCATTTTTTCGGCACAATTTCTCGGACCGCTTGACGCCGCCGCAGGATGTATGTTACTTTTTTTGAAAATGTTAACATCACTGCGCCACAGCCGAACCCGCCTTTCACCGCGACTCTTCCTGCTGGCAGTAGAGCACGGCGGCAGAACCGCCGTCCAGTACAACAAGGTGCCCAGACCATGCATATGGCAGACGCGTTGATTTCACCGGCGGTCGGCGGCACCATGTGGGCCATCTCGGGAGGACTCATCACCTATTGCGCACGGAGGGTGAAAGACTCCCTGAGAGACAATCTTGTCCCGCTGATGGGCGTGCTCGGCGCCTTTATTTTCACGGCGCAGACGATCAACTTCTCGATCCCCGGCACAGGATCAAGCGGTCATTTAGGCGGCGGGCTGATCCTGGCCGTGCTGCTGGGGCCCCATGCGGCCTTCCTGGTCATCGCGTCGGTATTGACCGTTCAGGCTTTCTTTTTCGCGGACGGGGGGTTGTTGGCCCTGGGATGCAATATTTTCAACCTCGGATTCTATCCGTCTTTCGTTGCCTATCCGTTCCTCTATCGGGCCATCGCGAACAACCGCTACGTGTCGCCGCGTGCGGTGGTCGCGGCCATTGCCGCCGCCGTCGCGGGCTTGCAGCTCGGCGCGTTCAGCGTCGTCCTTGAAACGAAAGCGTCCGGCCTATCCGATTTGCCGTTCGGAACCTTCGTGCTGCTGATGCAACCGATCCACTTGGCGATCGGGCTCGTGGAAGGCCTGACGACCGCGGCCGTGGTTTCTTTCGTAGCCCGCGCAAGGCCGGAGGTCATGCCGACCGCGTGTCCCGCCGCCAGCGCGGCCGTCAACATGCGGCCGGTCCTGCTGGGGCTGCTGACGGCCGCCGTGGCCGTCGGCGGAGCGCTCAGCTGGTTTGCCTCCACGCACCCGGACGGGCTGGAGTGGTCGATCGCCAAAATCACGGGCAAGGATGAAATCGCTGGGGCGGAAAGCGGCTTGCGCAGGCGTTTGTCCGAGGTGCAGGAAACAACCGCCGTGCTGCCCGATTACGGTTTCAAGGCGCCTGCGGACACCGCTTCAGGCAAAATGGCATCCGCAGGTGAAGAGTCTTCCGCCGCGTGGCCGGCCGTCAGCGCCGGGACGTCCGTTGCGGGACTTGCGGGTGGTGCCGCAACGATGGTTCTGGTAAGCTTGGTTGGATTTGTGTTGAATAGGTGGCACGCCCGCGCGGCGCGCTGTCGCGGGGAGAGCCAGAAGGCGCGTTGAATGGGACTGGAAACGTGGATCGAGGTCAGCCGCATGGACGAACTGGGGCGGCAGGATACACCCGTGCATCGGCTCGATGCGCGGGTGAAAACTGTCACGACGTTCCTCTTCATCGTTTTCGTCATGTCGTTTTCACGCGATGAGGTCTCCGCGCTGACACCCTTTTTCCTTTTCCCCGTCACGCTCATGTTCCTCGGTCAGATTCCGCCGCGCAGCCTGTTCAGAAAGATTCTCGTGGCGGCGCCTTTTGCCGTTGCGGTCGGCATCTTTAATCCGCTCCTTGACCAGCGGACGGTAGCGGTCTTCGGCGCAACACCTGTTTCGGGCGGATGGTTTTCGTTCGCGTCGATCATGCTGCGGTTCGTTCTGACGGTCAGCGCGGCGCTCGTGCTGGTGGCGTGCACCGGCATGCACCGGCTGTGCGAGGGACTTGAGCGCCTGGGCGTGCCGCGCGTCTTTGCGGTCCAACTGCTTTTTCTTTACCGCTACCTGTTCATCATCGCAGATGAAGGCTCTCGCATGCTAAGGAGCATCGAACTCCGTTCCACCGGAACAAAAAAAATGCGCTTCCGCGTTTACGTTTCGCTGGTGGGCCATCTTCTGCTGAGATCGATGGCGCGGGCCGATCGGGTCTATCGCTCCATGCTGGCGCGCGGCTTTGACGGCCAGGTGCGGGTGTCACGCCCTGCCCCGCTCCGGTGGGCCGATCCGGCATTCTTATTCGGCTGGGCCGCCTTCTTTGTTGTGGCGCGGACGTGGAATCTGGCCGACATGCTGGGCGGCCTGTTTATGAAAGGCGCATCGTGAGTCAACCCGTTGTTGAGATCCGCAATCTGAATTTCGCCTACCCGGACGGGACAGAGGCCTTGAAGAATATTTCCCTCAGTATCGGGCCGGGCGAAGCCGTCGCGCTGGTCGGCGCAAACGGCGCAGGCAAGTCCACGCTGCTTCTGCACCTGAACGGATACCTGCGGCCCACCTCGGGTGAAATCCTCATCGGAGGAACACGCCTGACGCGGGAGACCGCGGCGGCGGTGCGCCGTGCCGTCGGCATGGTTTTCCAAGATCCGGACGACCAGCTTTTCATGCCGACCGTCGGCGAAGATGTCGCCTTCGGCCCGCTGAACGCCGGCCTGCCGCCGGACGAGATCGAACGGCGGGTCGCGTCCGCGCTGGAACGGGTCGGGAAAAGCCATTTAAAGAATCGCCCCCCCTATAAATTGTCGGCCGGCGAGAAGCGCGCGGTTGCGATCGCGACGGTTCTGGCGCTGTCGCCGGACGTGCTGGTCATGGACGAGCCTTCCTCCAATCTCGACCCGCGTGGACGCCGCCGCCTGATCGAACAGCTCCGCTCGTTTGAACACACGCGGATCATTGCCACGCACGATCTGGAACTGGTCGTCGAGGTCTGTTCGCGCGTCGTCGTGCTGGACGGCGGGAGCGTCGTGGCGGAAGGTCCCGCCACCACGCTTTTGAACGATGAAGCGCTCATGCTGGCCCACGGCCTGGAGCGTCCGCACATTCTGCGCCACCTGCATCCGCACTGAGCCTCAGCGCTTTCGCGCCGTTTCCTGACAAGGAGAAGAACACCATGTCGACGCCTTCTCAAATAGCAGAAATCGCCCACCTGTTGAGCGACGTGCGGGTAAAGAAACCGCTCGTACACAACCTCACCAACTACGTCACGGTCAACGACTGTGCGAACGCACTGCTCGCGGTGGGCGCGTCGCCGGTGATGGCCGACGACCCCGACGACGTGCGGGACATCGCCGCGCTCGCGGATGCGGTCGTGATCAACATCGGCACGCTCAACGCGCGGACAATCCCCTCCATGTTCGCGGCCGGCAAGATAGCGGCCGCGCGCGGCCGGCCCGTGATCCTTGACCCCGTCGGAGCAGGTGCCTCCCGCCGCCGCACCGGCACCGCTTTGGAGCTGATGCGGGAGATTCCGTTCGCGGTGATCCGCGGCAACGTCTCGGAGATCAAGACGCTCCTCGGCGGAAGCGGCGCCACACGGGGCGTTGACGCCAGCGACGGTGACTTAAGCGCGGACGGATTGGCCGGGACAGCCGCGGCCGCGAAGGCGCTGGCGGATCGGACCGGCGCGATTGTTGCGGTGACCGGCGCGACGGATATTCTGACGGACGGGGTCCAAACGCTGGCGGTAAATAACGGCCATCCGCTGATGTCCCGGATCACCGGCAGCGGATGCATGCTCTCAGCGGTGACCGGCGCATTCTGCGGCGCGGCGCAGGGACGCATGCTCATGGCCGTCGCCGCGGCGCTCTGCACCCTGGGCCTCGCCGGCGAACAGGCGGCCGCACGCACGCTGAAAGAAAAAGCCGGAACAGGAAGCTTCCGCACCTATCTGATCGACTGCCTCTCGCTGATGGACGAGGCAACGCTTGCCGGAGGGATGAAGATTGAACTGTTTGCGTGAATCGCTGTTGCTTTACGCGGTGACTGACCGGGCGTGGCTCTCTGCCGCGCCCGCCGGATGTGACACACTCGAGCGGCAGGTCGAGGAAGCGATCCTCGGCGGGGCCACGATCATTCAGCTCCGCGAGAAGGATCTGGACGATGGTCCCTTCATCGCGCTGGCCCGGAAGATCAAACGGGTGACCGACGCCCTCACGGTTCCGCTGATCATCAACGACAACCTCCCTGTGGCCGTCGCGTCGGATGCAGCCGGGCTCCACATCGGGCAGGACGACGGAAACGTGCGGCAGATCCGCGGTCGCCTCGGGAAAAACAAGATCCTCGGTGTTTCGGCACAAACGGTCGAGCAGGCGCTCGCCGCGGAAGCGGACGGCGCGGACTACCTCGGCGTCGGCGCGGTCTTCCCGACGTCGACCAAGCAGGATGCGGCGGACGTGTCGCTCGCGGCCTTAGCCGGCATCTGCGCCGCGGTCCGCATCCCCGTCGTAGCCATCGGCGGCATCCACGCGGACAACGTGCGCTCGCTGGCCGGGAGCGGTATCGCAGGCATCTCGGTGGTCTCCGCCCTCTTCGCTCACCCGAACCGCGTCCGCGAAGCGGCACACGACTTGAAAGCCCTCGCGGCAGCCGTCTGCAAAAAATGACTTTTTCTTGAGCGTTTCTTCGTCAGGCATCCGCGCGCGGCGTCACCGCGCGGAGGACCGCTTCGGCGAGAACCCGGTCGATACCGGGGACGGCCACAATCTCCTCGGGCGTGGCGCGGGCAAGGCGATAGACCGAGCCGAAGTGTTTCAGCAGCGCCGCTTTCTTCGCGGGACCGATGCCCGGTATCTCATCGAGCGCGGATTCGCGGATGAGGCGGTTGCGCAGGCGGCGGTGATAATCGATCGCGAAACGGTGCGCTTCATCGCGCAGGCGGATGAGCACGCGCAGGGCATCCGACTCGCGCGGCAACAGCAGCGGCGAGCGACCGTCGTCCAGCACGATCTCCTCCATCTCTTTGGCCAGGCCGACGGCCGGCACATGGCTGAGCCCGAGCGCCGCGAGCGCTTCGCGCGCGGCGCGGAGCTGCGTGACGCCGCCGTCGATGAGGATCAGTCCCGGAAAGGGCTTTCCCTCGTCGCGGACACGGCTATAACGGCGGCGGATGACCTCCGCCATCGAGCGCGGGTCATCCGCACCTTCCACCGTGCGGATGCGGAAGCGGCGGTAGAGGCGGCGGTCCGGCAATCCCTCCGAGGCGGCGACCATGCTGGCGACCGAATACGTGCCGAACAGGTTGGAGATGTCGAAACCCTCGATGAGCGTCGGGACGGCCGGCAGGCCGATGAGGCGCTGAAGCTCGCGGATGCCGGCGAGTGCGTCGGCCGCGTGCATCTCAGGCGTGGCCACCACACGCACGCGCTGTTTGACCATCTCGCGCAGCGCGATCCACGTGTCGCGCAGCGCGGCGGCCTTCTCGTAGTCGTGCGCATCCGCGGCGGCCTGCATTTGGGCCTTCACCTCTTCGATCACGCCCAAGCGCTCGCCCCGCAGGAAGGCGCAGGCCTCGTCGAAACGCAACCGGTACTCCGCCAGCGTGACGCGGCCGACGCAGGGCGCGGAACAGAAACGCACAATATCGTTGATGCAGTGCTTGTACGTTTCGGCGTCGGGCTGGATGGGTGTGCACTTGCGCAAGCCGTACTTCTTTTCGGTGAAGTCAAGCACGGTGCGCACCACGGCTGCAGAAGGGAAAGGCCCGAAATAGCGCGCGCTGTCGTCGCGCAGGATACGGCACGTGGCGAGGCGCGGCACGGGGTCGCGCGGGTCGGCGCGCAGGGCGAGGTAGCGCTTGTCGTCGCGCAGGACGATGTTGAAGCGCGGCCGATACTGCTTGATCAAGTTGCTTTCCGTCAGCAACGCCTCCGCCTCATTGCGGACCGTGATGATCTCGAGATCTGCGACGCACTTCACCATGCTGCGCAATTTCGGCGGCGCGTCGCGCAATGTGGATGGCCGGAAATAGCTTTGCACGCGGCGGCGCAACGACACGGCTTTGCCGACGTAAATGATTGTTCCCTTGCGGTCGCGCAGGATATAGCAGCCCGGCTTCTCAGGCAGTGCGGCGAGCTTTTCACGAAGTGTTTGAGTCATGGCCATAACGGGTATCGGGCAATCTGTCGGGCGGGTCCCCGTGTCCGTCCGCCATTAAAGCGGCCGATCAGCAGCGATGGCCCCGCCTTCCAAGACCAGCAGGCGGTCAGCCATTCCGGGACCCAGGTCGCGGTGGCTGGTGAACAACGCGATTTTGCCGCGGCTCAGGCGCGCGAGCGCCTCGAAGGTCTCGCGCTGCGCCGTGCTGTCGAGAGCGCTGGCGGGCTCGTCGAGGATGTAGAGCAGCGCCGGCCGCACGAACGCGCGGGCGATCGCGATCTTCTGCCACTGGCCGATGCTGGGCTCGATGCCGTCATGGAGCCAGCGGCCGAGAAGCGTCTTGAGCCCCTGCGGCCATGCGGCCAGAAGCGGCTTCATGCCGGCATCGGCGGCGGCGCGTTCGACGGCCGGGGAATCGGGCGGCAGCCGGGTGTGCCCGATCCAGATGTTCTCGGCCGCCGAGAGCTGGTAGTGGTTGAAGTCCTGGAAGACCGCGCCGATCCGGCTGCGCCAAGCGGCGGGATCCAACTCGCGCAGGTCGATGCCATCCACAAGGATACGTCCCTGGTCAGGGTCGTAGAGCCGGCAGAGAAGCTTGACGAGGGTCGACTTGCCCGCGCCGTTGGCCCCGGCGAGCACCACGCGCTCGCCGGGGCGGAGCGTGAACGAGAGATCGCGGAGAACCGCCCCGGACGCGCCGGGATAGGCGAACGAGACCTGTTCGAAGGTGATCCCGTGCGCGATGGGATCAGGAACACCCTTGGTGTTTGCGGGAGTCAGCACCCGCGTCGGCAGACGCAGCAGCTCCTCGAAACTCTGGAGAAACAGCGCGTCTTCAAAGAGTGCGGCAACCGCATTCAGAAGCGACGTGACGGCATTTTGGCCGCGCTGGACGGCCTGCACGCAGAGGACAAGCGAACCGACGGTCACGGCACCGGCCAGCAGGCGCCCGGTCATCCACAGCAGAATCAGGCCCGTGATCAGCAGGCCCAGAAACAGCCCGGCAGCCTCACGCGAAAGCACGTAGCGGCGCCACGCGACACGCTCCTCCCGCAACTTGGCGCGCGCGCCCGCGAAACGCGTGCGGCAGAAGCCGCCGTGCCCGTACAGCCGGATCTCTTTGGCACCGGCGTCGTCCGTCATGACCGAGTGGAAATAGGCGGCCTGCCGCTCAAGCGGCGTGAGGCTCTTGCGCCACTCGTAGAATCGGCGCGTGCGGTCGAGCTTGAAGAAGAACACCGGCAGCGCGGCAAACGCGAGGCAAAACGGCAGCCACGGGCTGAACGAGGCCAGAATGAACAGCACGCCGACGAGGCCCACAAGGCTATACAGAATCTGGCCGAACCCGGCGAGCACGCGCGCAGGGCGAGAAAGCGCCTCCTCGCGGGCCATGTAGAGACGGTTCTGGTCGTCCGGGTTCTCAAAAAAGGCGTAGTCGGCCCGCAACAGGGTGTCGTGCAGCAGATCGTAAACGCGGTCACTGACGGCCAGCGAGTGGAACTCCGCCACCCACGTGATCAGCAGCCGGGCCACGGCCACCAAGACCAGGCAGAGCGCACCGAAAAAGGCCCACGCCGTCAGTTGGCGGAAGTCGGCATCCGAGGCGAAACGTTCAGCCGCAGTGGAGAAAGAAAACGGCGAAAAACGCTCCGAATTCTGAAACAGACGGGACGCGATATCGATCACCTGTTTCAGCGCGAAGAGCGTGCCCAAAGGCAGGAGGGCTTGAATCGCCGTCAGGACCGTGTGCCAGAAAGCCAAACGGCGGTCGCTGAGCCAGACGAGGCGGACGGCGCGTAAAAGAGTTGCGGGCAGAATGGAGAGGCGGCGGGTCACGGCAGACCGCCGCACTTAGGCCTTGGGGCCTTCGACCTTCTCGGGCTCTTCCTTCTTGATGTCATCGACGATCTCCTTGACCTTCTCGTTGGCCAGTTTCTCGCCTTCATCCTTGCCCTTCTTGAATTCGCCCAGACTGCGCCCGAGCGAACGTGCCAGATCGGGCAGCTTCTTGCCGCCGAACAGCACCAGAATAATCGCCAACACGACCAACAGCTCCGTCGGTCCGATGTTCATGCCCAAGAATCCGAGTGGCAACGTCATACGAATCTCCTCCTGAAAAAAATCAGCCCCTGTAGTGTTTCGCGACTGCCCGGCGGGCCTCGAGGTCCGCATCGCGCCGCTTAATGGTTTCGCGCTTGTCTTCCTGGGCCTTGCCGCGGCAGACCCCGATCTCCACTTTGACCATCCCCTTCGGCGTCAGGTACATCCTCAGCGGGATGAGCGACAATCCCTTCTGCTCGGACTGCGCCTGCAGCTTGAGGATCTCGCGCTTGTGCATCAGCAATCGCCTCGTCCGCAGCGAATCGTGATTGAAGCGGTTGCCGAACGCGTACGGAGGAATCATCACCTGATTCAGGAACAGCTGGCCGTCCTTCACTTGGGCGTAGGCGCCGGTCAACCCGGCCTCGCCATTGCGCACCACCTTCACTTCGGTGCCCACCAGCTCGATTCCCGCCTCGACCCTCTCGAGAACAAAATAATCGTGCGTCGCCCTGCGGTTGACCGTCAGATTGCCGCCGTTCCGTTTTTTGTTCTCCCCGCTCATGACCCTTTCAAGCCGCGTCCGCCGCGCGACGCCGGATTACTCCGACCAACGTGTATGGGCCGCTTCGGCCCGGGCGATAGCGCCGAAATCGACTTCCGAAATCAGCACGCCGTCCGCGATCTCGCGCAGCGCGATGTCCGACTTGTCCTCGTCCGCCGACAACGGCTTCACGAAAGGTCTCTCGCCCATATTGAGCTGACGCACGCGTTTGGAAACAAGATTCACGAGCACAGGAACGCTGGGAACCCGGGCTCTCGCCTTCTCAATCAGTTCAACATTCACGGAAATGCCTCCAATGGTTAAACACAGTAGTATAGGGGTTCCCCCCCGCATTGGTCAACGCGGAGTTTTCGGCGGAATCAGGTTTGTTCCTTCCGGCTGCTCACCCCACCCCCGCCAGGCTTTCCATAAGCCGCACGGTCCCGTGGTAAAAGAAACTTCCCCACCCACTCGTGAACACCAGCTGGCCGTACACCGCATGCTCGAGGTCCGACGCCATGAGCGATCCCGTTTTGCGGTAGGTCCGGCTGATCAGAAGGCCCCCCGCGAGCGTCAACCCCAACGCCCACCCGTTCGCAAACACCAGGTGCGCCAGACAGAACACAGCGGCCCCCGCCAGCCAAGCGCCCCGTTCACCACGGAAAAGACCCGCGTAGCGCGCACAAAAAAGGCCGCGGTAAAGAATGCCCTGCGGATAAACCGAAAGCGCCGGATAAAAAAACATGACCAGCGCCCATAGCGTCAAATCCCGCCGGGGCAGATCCAGAAACCGCTCTGGTGCCACCCACAGGATGCCGCCCGTCAGGACCGCCGCCGCGATCACCAGTCGCATCGCCAGATGCCTCGCCTGAGCCCGGGTCAGAGAAAAACCGATCAGTTCCCGGGTGCCCCAACCATGCCGCACCACCAAATAACGCGCCGCGGGATAGGCCGCAAGCCAGAGCACCGGCAGCACGGGGACCGCGCATCCAGAGAGCCTGACCCCCAACAAAACCGCAGGCAGCGCCACGTACAAGCCGATGAACTCGAGCCACAAACGTACCATGAGGTACACGATACACCACACCCCGGATTCCGACAAGCGTTGGCGCGGTTCCACAAAAAGTTTATTTCGCTACTTGACAATCGATATCACCTTATCGATAATTGCGCACCGTTTTCAGGAACACACGGGGCACCCCCCACGCAACCACGATAAAAAGGAGACACATGAAACAGAACACACCCGCACCCGCGGCCGACACGCTGAAGCCGCTCGAAGACCTGATCAAGAAGGTCAAAGCCGCCCAGACGGTCTACGCCACCTACACGCAAGAGCAGGTGGACAAGATCTTCCGGGCCGCCGCCCTGGCCGCCAGCTGCGAGCGCATCCGCCTCGCGAAGATGGCCGTCGAGGAAACGGGCATGGGCATCGTCGAGGACAAAGTGATCAAGAACCACTTCGCCTCGGAGTACATCTACAACAAGTACAAAGACGAGAAGACCTGCGGCGAGCTGAGCTATGACGCGTCCTTCGGCCTGCGCCGCGTGGCAGAGCCGATCGGCATCATCGCGGGCATCGTGCCCACGACCAACCCGACCTCCACCGCGATCTTCAAGAGCCTCATCGCCCTCAAGACCCGCAACGGAATCATCTTCTCGCCCCACCCCCGCGCCAAAAAGAGCACGGCCGAAGCCGCCCGCGTGGTCGCCCAAGCCGCCGTCGCCGCCGGCGCGCCCGAAGGCATCATCGCCTGCATCGAGACGCCCACCGTCGAGATCTCGAACGCGCTCATGCGCCACCCCGACATCAGCCTGATCCTCGCCACCGGCGGCCCCGGCATGGTGAAGGCCGCCTACAGCTCCGGCAAGCCGGCCCTCGGCGTCGGCGCGGGCAACACCCCCGCCGTGATCGACGAGACCGCCGAGATCCGCATGGCGGTCAGCTCGATCCTGATGTCCAAGACCTTCGACAACGGCGTGATCTGCGCCTCCGAGCAGTCCGTGGTCGTGGTCGACGCGATCTACGACGCCGTCAAGGCCGAGTTCACCGCCCGCGGCGCACACCTCCTCACGCCCGCCCAGAAGAAGAAGGTCGGCGCCATCATCCTCAAGGACGGACACATCAACGCCGACATCGTGGGCCAGCCCGCCGCGAAGATCGCCGCCATGGCCGGCGTCGAGCTGCCGGGCGACGTCAAGGTGCTCATCGGCGAGGCCGAAAAGATCGGCACGGACGAGCCCTTCGCCTTCGAGAAGCTCTCCCCGGTGCTCGCGCTCTACCGCGCCAAGGACTTCGACGACGCCGTCGCTAAAGCCAAGGCCCTGGTCGAGTTCGGCGGCATCGGCCACACCTCCGCCCTCTACACGGACATGCGCAACACCGACCGCGTCAAAACCTACGGCGCGGCCATGAAGACCGGCCGCGTGCTGGTCAACATGCCCAGCTCCCAAGGCGCCATCGGCGACATCTACAACTTCAAACTGGAGCCCTCCCTCACCCTCGGCTGCGGCAGCTGGGGCGGAAACTCCATCAGCGAAAACGTCGGAGTGAGACACCTCATGAACATCAAAAACATCGCGGAGCGCCGCGAAAACATGCTCTGGTTCCGGGTCCCGCCGAAAGTCTACATCAAGTACGGCTGCCTGGCGCTGGCCCTGAAGGAGCTGAGCGACCGCAAACGCGCCGTGATCGTCACGGACAAACCGCTGTACGACCTCGGTTATGCCGACAAGGTCACGCAGGTCCTCGAACAGATGAAGATGGAGTACGAGGTCTTTTTCGAGGTCAAGCCCGATCCTGACCTGACCACCATCCGCAAGGGCCTCGGCCTCTGCAACGTCTTCAAGCCCGACGTGATCATCGCGCTCGGCGGCGGCTCCCCCATGGACGCCGCGAAGATGATGTGGCTGATGTACGAGAACCCGGAGGCCAAGTTCGAGGAGATGGCCATGCGCTTCATGGACATCGAGAAGCGTATCTACGCCTTCCCCGAGCTCGGCAAGAAGGCGCAGTTCGTGGCCATCCCCACCACCTCCGGCACGGGCTCTGAGGTCACGCCGTTCGCCGTCGTCACCGACGACGCCACCGGCAAGAAGTACCCCATCGCCGACTACGCGCTGACGCCCGACATGGCGATCGTGGACCCCGAGCTGGTCATGAACATGCCGAAGCGCCTCACGGCCTACGGCGGCATCGACGCCCTGGTCCACGCCCTCGAAGCCATGGTCTCGGTGCTCTCCACCGAGTTCACCAACAGCATGGCCCTCGAAGCCATCCGTATCCTCTTCAAGTACCTGCCGGACAGCTACGCCAACGGCGCGGCGGACATGAAGGCGAAGGAAAAGGTGCACTACGCGGCGACCCTGGCGGGCATGGCCTTCGCCAACGCCTTCCTGGGCATCTGCCACTCCATGGCGCACAAGCTCGGCGCGCGCTTCAACCTGCCCCACGGCCTCGCGAACGCGCTGCTGATCGTGGACGTCATCCGCTACAACGCGACCGACATCCCGCTCAAGCAGACCGCCTTCCCGCAGTACACCTACCCGACCGCCAAGAGCCGGTACGCCCGCGTCGCGGACTACCTGCAGCTCGGCGGCAAGACCGAGGACGAGAAAGTGGAGCGCCTGGTCAAAGCCATCGAAGAGCTCAAGGCCAAACTCGACATCCCGAAGTCGATCCTCGACGCCGGCGTGACCGAGCAGGCCTTCACGGCCGCCCTCGACACGCTCTCCGAGGACGCCTTCGACGACCAGTGCACCGGCGCGAACCCGCGCTATCCGCTGATCCGCGAAATCAAGGAGCTCTATCTGAAGGCCTATAACGGCAAATAAACCGCGGGGGGCACGGTCCGCCGTGCCCCCTTACCCTTTTCCCTCGTTATGATCTCTCCCACCTCCATCACGCTCTGCATGGGCAGCTCCTGTTTCTCGCGCGGCAACGGCAAAAACCTGCCCCGCATCCAGGAGTTCCTCAAAGACCACGGCCTCGCCGCCCAGGTGACCCTCAAAGGCTGCCGCTGCGGCGGCTGCTGCACGCACGGCCCGAACATCTGGGTCAACGGGGTCCTCCGGCCCAACCTGGCAGGCCCCGCCCTTGATGCGTTCCTGACCTCTCTTCTCCCCCTTACCCCTCACTCACTTCTAACTCCTAATTCCTAACTCCTAATTTTTCCCTTCTTCCCGCCATGACCTCCCCCGTCTACTCTGTTGACGCCCAGTGCCGCGACTGCTACAAATGCGTGCGCCACTGCCCGGTCAAAGCGATCCGTGTGGAGAACGACCATGCGGCCGTGACGCCGCAGACCTGCATTCTGTGCGGCCGCTGCGTCAGCGTGTGCGGCCATTCCGCCAAACAGGTCCGCGACGACCTGCCCCGCGCGCGGGCGCTCCTGCGCCGCTGCCGGACCGTCCACGCCTCGCTGGCGCCCTCCTTTGTCTCCGAATTCCCCGGCGTCCGCCCCGCTCAGCTCGCGGCCGCCCTGCACCGCCTCGGTTTCGCCGGCGTCCACGAAACCGCCGAAGGCGCGGAGCGCGTCTCGCAGGAGGTCGCAGCCCTGCTGGACCGCGCCGACGCGGGGCTCTTCCTCTCCACGGCCTGTCCCGTCGCCGTGGAGCTGGTCACCCGCTACCGCCCCGATTTCGCCGCCGCCCTCACGCCCGTCATGCCGCCCATGCTGGCCCACGCGGTCCAGCTCAAAGCCCGCTTCGGCGCCGACGCCCACGTGATCTTCATCGGCCCCTGCATCGGCAAGAAGCGCGACGCCGACCAGAGCCCCGCGCTGATCCACACGGCCCTGACCTTCGAGGAGCTGCGGCGCTGGCTCACCGTCACCGGCATCAACCCCGGCGACCTGCCCGACGCACCCGGCTACGCCCGCCCCGGCTCAGGCGCCCTCTACCCGCTCGAAGGCGGCATGAACCAAACCCTGCGCGCCTTCCTGCAGCGCCGCGACCTCGACGACGCCCTGCTCACGGTCAGCGGCCTGGACCACATCGCCGCCACGCTCGACACGCTCGACCCGCGCCCCGCCACCCGCCCCCTCTTCATCGAGCTGCTCGCCTGCGAAGGCGGCTGCATCGCCGGGCCGAAAATCACCGCGCGCAACGCCATCGCCGCCCACCTCCATGTGCTGGACCACGCACGCTCCGCCGTCGCCCGCACGCCCGCGCCCGCCGACATCGCCCAGTCCTGGCGCCCCGATCCCGTCGACACGCCCGCCTTCAGCGCGCAGCAGGTCGCGGCCACTCTGCACCTCCTCGGCAAATACCAGAAGGAAGACGAGCTCAACTGCGGCGGCTGCGGCTACGACAGCTGCCGCGCCCTCGCCCATGCCATCCTGCAGGGTGTGGCCGAGCCGCAGATGTGCGTCTCGCACATGCGCCAGCTCGCCCAGAAGAAAACCAACGCACTCGCCCGCGCGCTGCCCTACGGGCTGGTCATCGCCGACGCCCACCTGCGCATCATGGAGTGCAACGAGCGTTTCGCCAAGCTGTTCGGCGAGGCGCTCGCCACGGCCTACGAGGCACGCCCCGGCCTGCGCGATGCCGACCTCACCCGCATCCTGCCATTCCCGAGCCTCTTCAAAGGCGTGCTCGACTCGGGCCACGAGATCATCCGCAAGAGCGTCCGGCTCGACGGACGGATCTTCAGCGTCACCGTGTTCAACGTCGAGCCCCGCGCCGTGGTCGGCGCGCTGATCCTCGACGTGACCGACACCGAGGAGCGCCGCCAGCAGCTCATCGAAAAGTCCCGCACCGTCATCCAGAACACCACCAAGACCGTGCAGGAGATCGCCTACATGCTGGGCAAAAACTCGGCCCAGTCCGAGCTGATCCTGAACTCCGTCATCGACATGTTCGCCGCGGAGGACCCCGACGAGCCGGAGGACGCGCGATGATCTTCATCGACGTCGACACCTGCAACCGCCGCAAGTTCGGCAAGTCGTGCAGCGGCGACGTGTTCGTCTCGCGCCGCGCCGCCGACGGCGCCAGCGTCTGTGCCGTGCTGGCCGACGGTCTCGGCAGCGGCCTGCAGGCCAACGTCGCGGCCTCGCTCACCGGCACCATGGCGCTGGAATACATCACCGCCGAGGTCGAGCTCCGCCACGCCGCGGAAATGATCATGGACGCCCTGCCGCTCTGCCCCGAGCGCCACATCTCCTACTCGACCTTCACCATGCTCCGCGCGGACATCGACGGCACCGTCCGTCTCATCGAATACGGCAACCCCCTGGCCCTGCACATGCGCGGCGCCGCCGTCACCCCGATCCCCCGCGAGACCTTCACGCTGCCGCGCTGGAATGGCCGCGAAATGAGCTACGCCACGTTCCGCGCCGGGCTCCACGACCGCATCGTCTTCTGTTCCGACGGCGTCACCCAGGCCGGACTCGGCACCGACCGCACGCCCTTCGGCTGGGGCATGGAGAACCTCGCGGCCTATCTCGGCAAACGCCTCGCCGCCGCGCCTGAAACCGGCTCGGCCGACCTCGCCCCGCTCGTCGTCGCACAGGCGCTGCAGCAGGACAGCGGCATCCCCGGCGACGACATCACCTGCGCCGTGCTCCACTACCGCGAGACGCGCACGCTCCAAGTGCTCACCGGGCCGCCGTTCTCCAAGGCGCGCGACCGCGAATATGCCGAGCACGTCCTGGCCCCCGGCACGCGCTCCGTGATCTGCGGCGGCACGACCGCCGAGATCGTCGGCCGCGAGCTCGGCCGTCCGCTGACGATGTCGCTGGAACACCTCGACCCCAACATCCCGGCCACCTCGGAAATGGAGGGCGCGGCGCTCGTCACAGAAGGGTGCATCACCCTTTCGGCCGCGGCCGACATGCTCCAGAGCGGCGAGGTGCCCGTCTGCGCCAACGGCGCCACCCGCCTGCGCGACCTGTTCCTGCACAGCGACCGCATCGTGTTTCTCGTCGGCACCGGCGTCAACCCCGCGCATCACGATCCGGGACTGCCGGTCGAACTCGAGATCCGCCGGACCTTGGTCCGGCGCCTCAAGCGCCTGCTCGAAGAGCAGTATTTCAAACAGGTCATGATCCGCTTCTATTAGGAGAACACCCATGGTCCACCTTCAGATCTGTCAAGGAACCACCTGCTACGTGATGGGTGCAGCCCAGCTCGCCTCGCTGGCCACAACCTTGCCCGACGACCTGCGCGGCCGCGTGCGCGTCACCGGCTGCCGCTGCCTGGGGCTCTGCCGCGACGGCGCCTTCGGCGGCGCGCCCTACGTCACCCTCGACGGCGAGCCTCTCGCCTGCGCCACGACCGAGTCCGTCCTCGCAGCGCTCCGCGCCCGCCTCGCATGAGTTTTTATCCACACTTCATGAAGTGTGGATAAAAGCGCGCACCCGCTGACATTCTTAACCTTCAGGAACGCCCTGTTTCGCCATGACACTCAACAACGAATCCGACCGCGTCAAACGCGAAGTCCTCGTCCGGGTGGCCCGCGACCTGCTCGCCGGCGCCCCCGAGGCCCTCGACCGCATCCCGCTCGACATGCGGCCCAAAGGCAAGCCCTTTTCGCGCTGCTGCGTCTACAAAGACCGCGCCGCCCTGCGCTACCGCGTGATGGCGGCGCTCGGCTTCCGCGTGGAGGACGAGTCCGACGAGCTCAAGCCGCTCGCGGCCTACGCCGCCGAGGTCCCTTCCCGTACCCGCAACCCGGAGCCCTTCATCTCCATTCTCGCCGAAGGCTGCTCCGCCTGCCTCGAAAGCCAGACCACCGTGACCAACCTGTGCCGCAGCTGCCTCGCCCGCCCCTGCGTCGGCAACTGCCCCAAGCAGGCGGTCCACATCAAGAACGGCCGCGCCGAAATCGACCGCGACAAGTGCGTGAACTGCGGCCTTTGCGCCAAGGCCTGCTCGTTCCACGCGATCGTCCAGGTCCCGCTCGCCTGCGCCGACGCCTGCCCCGTGGACGCGGTCGGCAAATCCGAGGACGGCCGGGTCGTCATCGACCACGAGCGGTGCATCCGCTGCGGCCGTTGCCAAAAGGCGTGTCCGTTCGGCGCGATCATGGCGTGCAGCCAGCTGGCCGACGTGATTCTCAAGCTCAAAGCGGGGCGCACCGTCATCGCCCTCCCGGCCCCGGCCTTGGCAGGCATCTTCCCCAATGACCGCTCCCAGTTGTACGGCGCGCTGAGGGCCCTCGGCTTCGCGGCCGTCTACGACGTCGCCTCAGGCGCGGACGAGACCGCCCGGCGCGAAGCCGCCGAACTGGCCGAGCGGCTCGCGGCCGGCGACGGCTTCGTGACCACCTCCTGCTGCCCCGCATGGACCGAAACCGTCAAGCGGCTCCTCCCGGAGCTCGCCCGTTTCGTCTCGCACACCCCCTCGCCCATGCGCCTCGCGGCCGCCCTGGCGCGGGCCGACCACCCCGAGGCCGTCTTGGTCTTCATCGGCCCCTGCGCGGCCAAGCGCACGGAGGCCACGTTGGCCGGCGACCCCGACCACGTGCTGACGGCCGAAGAGCTCGGCGCCCTGCTGGTGGCGGCGGGCATCGATGTGGACGGCTGCGCGCCGGCCGAAGCCGTGCGCGCGGGGTCGCGCGCCGGCCTGCGCTTCGCGGTCAGTGGCGGCGTCGCAGCAGCCGTGGCCGGACGGTTCGGCCCGGGCGTCGCGCCCAAGCCCTACGTCATCAACGGGCTCTCGCCCAAGATGATCCGGCTGCTGGCGACCTTTGCCAAGACCGGCAAGGCCCCCGGCCAGCTCGTCGAGGTCATGTGTTGCGAAGGCGGATGCACCGCGGGCCCTTGCAGCTTCGAAGATCCGGCGCGCGCCGTCGCCCGCCTCAACGCGCTTGCGTAATCAACGACAGGGGGCCGACGCGACAACCGCAGCAGGTCTCAAGGCGCTCCTGTCCAGCGCGCGGCTCCGCGTCAGCCCCCATTATCCGCATACGTTTCGGCGTCCCGTATGTCTTTCAGCGCGATCCAAAGGGGCCACGCGGCGGCGGGGGCAAACGCAAAATCAATCCAGAACCAGCACAACGGCAGACCGCGGACCGGAATGCAAATCCCCGCCAGCACCGGGATCATAGCGCACATGATGAGGCCGCACTGGACAATCCATTTGTTGCGGACCGGATCCCGGATCGCACCCGCGAAGAGAAGGGCGAGCATGATGTGCGCGAACGCCAGCCAATCGTGCGCGTAGAGCATGAAAGGATAGTTGGCCTGCACGGACTCCAGGCCTTCAATGGCCCGCAGGACGAAAGCGTGAAGGACGCCCGCAGGTTCGGCAGCTCCCCACATCAAACGAACGGCCAGTTTCAGACCAGGCACCGCTGGCCAGACCGTCACGCCCGAGATGAAAAGGCCAAAGACAACGATCCCGAGCATGCATCTCGCTCTTTTTAAAGTATTCATAGCGTTACCCTTGGACACGCTCCGAAACAAACCGCCGAGAGAGAAAAGCATGGCCGCTCCGGCGTCTACCGAACAGCGGCAAGTCATCCCAAACCATGCCTATGGCGACAAGGCCACAATGGCACAAACCGATCAGTCTGGGCAAGGACGTACCTCAAGCGGTGGCGTTCTTTGGGCGCACGCACGGTTTCTTTCGAGGTGACGCGCATGGGGGTCAGAAACCGTGACACGGGCATCTTGTCCGTGGCGCATGGGCAGGACGCCCATGTTCCATCATCCGACAGATCATGCGCAAGAGCACACACACCAAACACCTGTAAACAAACCCTGCGTACGCCCCAAGCCCCCTTTTTCCCTCATGCTGTTTCTTGGCACCCGCCGGCTTTTGCACTATACTATTTGATAAAGGGCGAAGTCATGAGCGTTGAAATCATCGGTGACCTTCCGTTAGCCACGGATGAAAGAGGCAATCTCAAAAGCCATATCGGAACCTTTTTCGTCTCCGTCGGCGTGCTGGTCACGTTGCCGGGCATGCCGCACGCGCTACAGCATCTCGCATATCATGCGCACCTGAACCGGCAACGGAAAAGCGCGGGGCTGCCGGCGCTTTCGCACGATGCGCTCATGACCCTCTCCGCCAACGCCGTGGACCTCATCATGAAGGGGCGCGACGTCCTGATCCGCCCAGACCCCAGCCAGATGCCGCTGGCTTTCCGGGCGGACGAACAGTTGCAGGAACTCGTCCCGAAGCAGCACATCCGCTTTCTGAACGCCCACCATCCGAACGTTCAGCAGACGATCCGGGAACGTGGCGAATATTGGCGGATTTCCCCCCTGCCGCGCAACAAGGATGCGATCATCAAAGCGATCCGAGACGCCCGCGTCGCCATCGGCGGACAGCCGATCTATTTTTACAACCCCGAGACCGGCTCACGCTTCCTGACCGTACAATCTTTCAGCGCCCTCGCCACACTTGACGACGCGGACCTGCGCCGTCACCTCATCGAAATCCGCGATTACTCGTCGAAATTCAACCGCACGCATTACCGTGAAGTGTCCTTCTTCGCCGCCGGCGATTCTTTCGGCAGCCGGGATTTTGCGGGCCAGCCTTTCGAAGCCTTGCCGGAGGCGGACCTCCGCGCCGTCCACGTCAAGCTCTGCGAGCGTTTCCGCAGCGCGGTCCCCGCACACCTCCACAAAGACGCGCCCAACGACCCCGAGTGGCGCAAACGGATGTTCGACAGCCTCTCGGAGCTGCAATCCGACGTCCAGACCGACGCCATCGTCAGCGGTCTTTCCCCCGAATTTTTCCGGCAGATCTACTGGCATCCCGGAGGACGCATCGAAAACGGAGAATTGGTCTTCGATTCGATTTTCGATGAAGCCTACAAACATCCGGACGACCCGGAGCTGTGCCGCCTCTGCGACGACCGCGTCAAAGGGTTCATACGGAACTACATCCGCGAGTTCGGCGGCATCCTCTATGTCAACATCGGCGGCATCCTGCCGGAGATGCGGCAGCGCCCGCCGGTCGGGGGACACCGCGCCTACATCGCCGAGGTCATGTACCGCGGCGCGGACAAACCCGTTCTGCGCATCCTCCGCATCCAGCGCTGGGGCATCCGCGAGCGGCTGGACGAGGACAAAGATCTGCTCTGGGCCGTGATGGAGGGCGCGGAATACACGGAGTATACGCTCGACCGCCGCCTCGGCTGTTGGGAGCTCGGAATGCCTCTGCCGGGCCGCATCGACACCCGCCACATCGCCGAGAATTATTTCGGGAAGCAGCAGAAATACCACGGCACGCGCATCTGGACCACCTACTTTGAGCGCGACTTCATCGACGGCATGGCCACCGACAAAATCCCCGAAGCCCTTCTCAAAGACGCGGCGTTCATGCTGCGGGTGGCCCGATTGCTGGGCCAGGCCGCCGCCCCCAACCTGGTGGTGGGCCGCACCGACGGCAAGGGCAACGTGACCTTCGACAGCGGTGACGAGATGATTCTCATGAACGAGCTGGGCATACCCGAGCGGATCGTGGTGGCCGACCACGCCGGAACCTTCAACGACGTCAATCGTCCGCTGGTCGACTTCGCCGCCGACTACGCCCGCCCCGCCGTATCCCGTGCGAAGCAGGTCGCCAACCTGGACGCCTGCATCCAGGCCTATCTGGAGGCCCTCTCCTCACGCCTTTCCGAAATGAAGCACGAGTGCCGCCTCAGACGCCATGCATTCAACGCGCTTTTTTACGGCGGCAGGCAAGGCCCCGGGACGTTCTCGGACCGCTGGAACACCGCCCTCGACCGTCTCGAAAACACCGATGTCGCCCACGTCGTCGCCGCGATCCGTTCCCACATCGAAGCCGAATTGGAAAAGCAGAACCGGAATCGGAACGGCGTGTGAGCGGCCAACCTCCCGCGCGGCTTTTCGTTCGCGTTCGTGAGCCGTAGCGCCGTTTCCGCTTTTGGTGTATAGTACGCCGCATTGTATACGATTTGTGGTCGTCGCATTTTCGCAGACGGCCGCTGACGGATACCGACAGCAGCAGAACCCGATCCCCGGAGCCGTCTGATGAACGCACTCGAACGTTATTTAGCCACCGTGCGCGGCCAGCCCACCGACATCCTGCCGCGCGTGCCGATCCTGATGCAGTTTGCCGCCGAGCACATCGGCTCGACCTACGCTGCCTTCGCCGCCGACTGGCGGGTACTCGTAGAGGCCAATCTCCGCTGCCGCGACGAATTCGGCTTCGACCAGGTCAGCGCCATCTCCGACCCCTACCGCGAATCACAGGGCTTCGGAGCTGAAATCGTCTATCTCGAAGATCATGCGCCCTGTCTCGTCCGCCCGCCGCTGACGGACATCCACGATCTCTCGCCCCTCACGCCCGATCCCGACCCCTATGGCTCCGCACGGATGCTCGACCGGCTGCTCGCGGTACGGGCGTTCCGCGAGCGTGTGGGCCGGCAGTGCTCCATCCTCGGCTGGGTCGAAGGCCCGGCCGCCGAGGCCGCCGACCTGCGCGGCGTGCAGGATTTTCTGATGGATCTGATGGACGACGAAACAGCGTCCGCCGCCCTGATGGAACGCTGCACCCGCACCGCCATCCGCTTCGCGGAGGCGCAGCTCGCCGAGGGTGCCGACACCATCGGCATCGGCGATGCCATCGCCAGCCAGTTGCCGCCCGACCTGTACCGCAACCTCGTCTGGCCTTTGGAAATGCGGATCGTCCAGGCGATCCAGGCCAAAGGCGGACTCGCCAAACTGCACATCTGCGGCAACATCACCCACCTGCTGCCTCACATCGCCGAACTCGGCGTCGACATTCTCGACATTGATCACATGGTCGATCCGGCCTATGCCCGCCGTTGCATTGGCCCGGCGACCGCGATCGCCGGCCGCGTCGACCCGGTGGCGGACGTGCTCAAAGGAACGCCGGAAAGCATCCGCCGGTCGGTCTCTGAGAGTTACGGCCGGATCGGCAACCCGCACCTCGTGATGGCTGGATGCGAGATCCCTTCGGGAACGCCGAAGGAGAATCTGCAGGCGCTGTGCGAACCCCTCGCATACCGGCGCGGGTGAAGCGCCCCAAAAACGCCCCCAAAAGCACTACCCAAAAGCCCGTTTATCCGTTAAATTAAAGGTCATTGATCTGTTCAAGCAAAGGAACCCTGTCCCGTGAAAGACATCCATGTTCAAGCGCAGAAGGACCACATCACCTCGCTGTGTACCGCCTCGCCCATCCAGGCACTGACCGAACTGGTGTGGAACGCCTTAGACGCGGATGCCTTTGATGTCAAAATCGACGTCATCCAAAACCCGCTGGGCGGAATCGATGCCATCCGGGTGTCCGATGACGGGGCGGGGGTGAACGCCTTGGAGGCCGAGCGCCATTTCGGCAACCTCGGCGGCTCGTGGAAACGCGACGCGAGTAAAACCCCGCTTTCGGGGCGCGTCCTGCACGGCAGCAAAGGCAAGGGGCGCTTCAAGGCTTTTGCGCTCGGCGACCACGTGGAGTGGCGCTCCACGCTCCAGACCGCCGCCGGCCTGCGCTCTTTCGTTCTGACCGGCACCGCCCAGACGCCCGACCTGTTCACGCTGACCGACGCCCCCACGCCCGGTCCAGCCACCGGCACGGAAGTCATGATCACCGGCATCCATAACGCGCTCGGCTCGCTGCTTGAAACCGCGTGGGTGGTTCAGCAGTTCGCCTCGAATTTCGCGCTTTACCTCAAGGCCTACCCCAACGTACGCATTTACTACCAGGGCCTGCTGGTCAACCCGGTGATCGTCCAGCGCGCGAGCATGACCTATCACCTCAAGTCTTCGGAGGGCTCCAAGGCCGAACTGCAGGTGATCGAATGGAAGACCAAGCAGAGCCGCGGCAAGATCGTCTTCTGCAACACCGACGGGTTCGCTCTCCACGAGGTCGATGCCGCCGTGCGCCCCGGCAGCGGCTTCAACTACACCGCGTATCTGGTCTCCTCGCGTTTCGCCGCGCTTCACGACGAGAACCTGCTGATCCTCGACGAGATGCATCCCGAGATCAAAGCCTTCCTGGACGCCGCGCGCGACATCCTGCGCCGCCATTTCCGTGAACGCCGCGAAGCGCTCACCGCCGAACTGCTGCAGCAGTGGCAGGCCGACGGCGTATATCCTTACGCCGGCGAGGCCGAGGGCGAGGCCGACGCCGCCGCCCGCAAACGTTTCGAAACTTGCGCCCTGACGGTCCGAGCCTATTCGGACAACTTCGACATTCTGTCCACGCTCGAAAAGAAGCTGCTTTTCCGCCTTCTGCGCGAAACGCTCGAGGCCAAGCCCGACGCCGCTTCGGCCATCTTGGCCGATGTGCTGGACTTGCCGCTGAAGAAACGCAAAGAGCTTCAGAAGCTGTGACGTGAAGCCCCCATCCCTTGTTGCGTGAGGCCCGCGCGCAGACGTAGCGCGTGCCTGATCGGTGTCCTTTTTGTGTCCGGGGGTAGCGCGATCCCGCGAAACGCGCTAAGATAATGAATTTTGTTGCGGAAAAGGGGATTCGAACCCGCACGCAGCCCGCAGAGGAGAGCTCATGATCACGAAAAAGCGCAAAATGGTCGTCACGTCCGCGTTGCCGTATGCCAACGGCGACATTCACATTGGGCATCTGGTGGAGTACATCCAGACTGATTTCTGGGTGCGCTTCCAGAAGATGCGCGGCCACGCCTGCGTCTACGTCTGCGCGGACGACACCCACGGCACCCCGATCATGGTGCGGGCGCGCGCCGAAGGCATCACGCCGGAAGAGCTGGTCGCCCGCAGCTACGCGCTGCACACGAAAGACTTCTCGGATTTCGAGATCCGGTTCGACAACTACTATTCCACGAACAGCGACGAGAACCACGCGTTTTGCACCGGCATCTACAAGGCGATGCAGCAGAGCGGCGCGGTCACCACCCGCAAGCTGCCGCAGCTCTATTGTGAGCACGACGCCATGTTCCTGCCCGACCGCTTCGTCAAGGGCACCTGCCCCAAATGCGGCGCGGAGAACCAGTACGGCGATTCCTGCGACGCCTGCGGCCAGACCTACCCCGCCGAAGAGCTCAAAGATGCGCGCTGCTCGATCTGCGGCAAAACGCCGGTCACGCGCGACAGCGAGCACCTCTTCTTTGAACTGGAGCCGTTCCGCGATTTCCTCAAGGCGTGGATCCCCGCCCACACCGCGCCGGATGTGGCCAACAAACTGCTGGAATGGTTCAACGAGCCCCTGCGCGGCTGGTGCATCTCGCGCGATGCGCCCTACTTCGGCTTCGAGATCCCCGGGCATCCCGGCAAGTTCTTCTACGTGTGGGTCGACGCACCGATCGGCTACATGGCATCGCTCCAGAAGTGGTGCAAAGACCGCGGCGAGTCATTCGACGCGTGGTGGCAGAACCCGGACGTTGAGCTGTATCACTTCATCGGCAAAGACATCGTGCGTTTCCACTGCCTCTTCTGGCCCGCGATGCTCCACACCGCCGAGTACAAGACGCCGAATCAGGTGTTTGTCCACGGCTTTCTCACCGTGAACGGCGAGAAGATGAGCAAATCCAAAGGCACCTTCATCAAGGCGCGCACTTATCTGGACCACCTCAATCCGCAGGACCTGCGCTTCTATTACGCGTGCAAGCTGAACGGCAGCACCGACGACATGGACCTCAACCTCGGCGACTTCATCAACCGCGTGAACTCCGACCTCGTCGGCAAAATCACCAACCTCGCCTCGCGCGGCGCGCAGATGTTGCACAAAAGCCTCGGCGGCATGACCGGCACGATGGACCCCGAGGGGCGTTCTCTGTTCGAAAAAGTCGTGAGCTGGTCCGAGAGCATCGCCGACCATTACGAGGCCCGCGATTTCAGCAAGGTGATGGTCGAGGTGCGCGAACTGGCGGATCAGGCCAACCAGTACTTCGACGCCAAAGCGCCTTGGTCGCTGGTGAAGACCGATCCCGAAGCCGCGCGCGGCGTGATGACCTCGATCCTCAACATCTTCCGCGCCCTGACGATCTACATGCAGCCCGTTCTGCCCGGTTACGCGACCAAAGTCTCCCGCCTCTTCAACGAGTCGCCCTACGTCTGGTCGGATGTGTCGAAGGTCGTCGAAAACGCGCCCATCCGGCCCTACGAGTACCTGGCCACCCGCATCGAACAAGCCGCCGTGGACAAGCTGGTCGAAGACAGCCGCTCGCCGGACAAGCCCGCACCCGCGAAAATGCCGGAACCCGCCGCCGAGCCCGTGAAAGAAACCATCGACTACGACACGTTCGCCAAGGCTGACCTGCGCGTGGCCAAGGTGCTTTCCGCCGAAAAGGTCGAAGGCGCAGACAAGCTGCTCAAACTCCAGCTCGACATCGGAGAGGCCAAGCCGCGCCAGGTGTTCGCGGGCATCCGCAAGGCGTATGACCCTGCGACGCTCATCGGCCGCCAAGTCGTGATGGTGGCCAATCTCGCGCCGCGCAAGATGCGCTTCGGCATGTCCGAGGGCATGATCCTCGCCGCGGGCAACCCCGACGGCGCGCTCTTCGTGGTCTCGCCCGACGCGGGCGCCCTCCCCGGCGCGACGGTGAAGTGATGCGCCGACACGCCCGCCAGTCAGCAGGGACGCCGACAGGGTGTGTCCGCAGACGCGCCCTTCCATGGATCGGCGTCCTGCGCCTCTGGTCTCTGACCGCGGCGACCATGCCCGTGCTGGTCGGCGCGGCGCTCGCGGCTTTGGACGGGCGTTTCTCGTGGCTGCTGTTGGCGCTGACCCTGTTCAGCGGCTGGCTCTTGCAGACCGCCACCAACCTGTTCAACACCTACGGCGATTTCAAATCCGGCGTGGACAGCGCCGCGAAGCCGCCAACCGCGCCGCAGCTGGTGACCGGTGAGCTCCGGCCGCGTGCCGTCTTCAATGCCGGCTTGGCCGCCTTGGTCCTCGGCGCCGGGCTCGGCGTCGCGGCCGCCGCGCTCACAGACTGGCGTCTGCTGCTCTTCGCGGCCGCGGGCGCCGCGGGCGTGGCGGGGTACACGACGGGCGTGCGTTTCAAATACGCGGGGCTCGGCGTGCCGATGGTGGCCATGCTGATGGGCGTGCTGATGGTGCTCGCGAGTTTCTTCGCGCAGACGCGCACGGTGACGTGGCCGGCCCTGACCGTGGCGTTGCCGGTCTCGTTCCTGGTTGCCGCAATCCTGCACGGCAACGACCTGCGCGATCTGTCAAGCGACCAATCCGCGAAAATCAAAACCACCGCCCTGATGATCGGCACGCCTGCGGCCCGTGCACTCTTCTACGCCCTGCACATCGCCGCTTATCTCGTCGTCTCCGCCGGCGCGGCCGCCCGGCTGCTTCCCTTCTGGTGCCTGCTGCCCCTGCTGGCCCTGCCGCTGAGCCTCGGCGCGATCAAGACCTGCGCGGAAGGCTTCCGGTCAAACGACGCGGCCCGAATCGCAAAGCTGGAAGGCATGTCCGCCGGCACGCACTTCATCTTCGGAGCGCTCCTCGTCCTTGGCCTCATCCTTGCGAAGTGGCGCTAGCCGTCGCGCGCGGACGCATATCCGGGCTTGAACCGTCATTGACACCCCCCCCATGAAACCATTACATTTGAGGCGCTGATGCGGCTTATCCTTTCCGGATAAGTCGACTGTACGGTAACGGCTGAAGGAGGGAAATGCGCCATGAGGTGGCACTACGCGAAGCAGGGGCAGCAGTTCGGCCCCATCGAAGAAGACGTTCTTTACCGCCTCGCCCAGACGGGAGAACTCGCGCCGGACGACCTCGTCTGGAATCCCGCACTCGGCGACAAATGGGTGCCTGCGGCCTCGATCGGGAACCTCTTCGACTTTTCATCCCGACCGACGTCCCCTCCGGGCGGCGCAAGCTCGCGCGTATCCGTGGCCGCAGGCGGAGAAGAGGCCGTCCACAACCGCGACCTGATGCGGATGGCCCTCGCCTCTCTACAATCAAGATGGGGCTTCGGCGCGGGCGTGATGCTCCTGTATGTGTTGATCATCGTGGGTGTCAGCATGATTCCGTATTTGGGGACGATCGCCCAGATCGTCATCACCGGGCCCATGGCGGCCGGTCTATGCTTCGTTTTTTTGTCACTCGCGCGGCAGGCCCCGGTGGAAGTCGGCCAGCTTTTCCGCGGCTTCAACTGCTTCGGGACCGCCATAGGCGCTTACCTGTTGACGACGCTTTTCGTCCTCCTGTGGAGCCTGCTTTTCCTTATCCCCGGGATCATCGCCTCCTACGCGTACGCGATGACCTTCTTTGTCATCGCAGACGATCCTGGCGTGGGGCCGCTCCAAGCCATCACCCGAAGCAAGGAGATGATGCGCGGCAGGAAATGGAAGCTGTTCTGTCTTTTTTGCCGTTTCCTCGGCTGGAGCCTTCTCTGCATACTGACGCTCGGCATCGGCTACCTTTGGCTGGGGCCCTACATGGAGACAACGCTCGCTCACTTTTATGACGATGTGAAATAGCGGAGAATCGTATGTGATACGGACAAGGCAAATGAACAAACATTTCTGGCGATTGATCGCGCTGGCGGCGGCGGGATTCTGCTGGGTGTTCGGCTGTGAGACGGGCAATTTCTGGGTAAAAATCACGATCACGGTCTGCGTACTGTGCGCGGGATCGTTCAAAGCCGCAGGCGTGCCCTGGCGGCGCGCGGAGGCAACGGTGCGCGAGACGCTGATCGGCGTGGCCGCGGCGGCCGTGCTGTACGGGATCTTTTGGCTCGGCGATTTCTGCGCGGCGCAGGCATTCGGGTTCGCGCCCAAGCAGGTCGAGTCGATCTACGCGATCCGCGAACTCGGTAGCCCGTGGCTGGTCGGCGCGATCTTGCTGCTGGTGACCAGTCCCGGCGAAGAACTGTTCTGGCGCGGCTTTGTCTTGAAGCAGGCCATGGCGCGATGGGGGCAAAAAATCGGCTTCGCGGCGGGCGCAGGACTCTACGGCATCGTGCACGTGGTCTCCGGCAATTTCATGCTGGTGATGGCCGCGCTCGTGGCGGGCCTCTTCTGGTGCGGGCTCTATCGCTGGCGCGGCAATCTGACGGCGTGCGTCGTCTCGCACGCGCTCTGGACCGTCGGCGTGTTTCTCTTATTTCCGATCCGCTGAGCCCCTCACGGCCCCCGTCGAGCGGGATCATGCCGCCGCATCGGCCTTCATCGCTTCTCCCCGTGACATTCCGCTTATGGCAGACTGCCCGCGCGTACTGTTTGCATGTCGCACACGGCTTGCCTCGCCTACTCCGTTCAACTATACTGCCGCCATGACGTTTGATCTCACCACCTATCTCGCCGAGCGCAAAGCCGTCGCCGAGAGGCACCTCTTCGCCTGCCTGCCAGGAACCGAGACCCGCCCCGCGGTCCTGACCGACGCCATGCGCCACGCGGTGCTCTCCGGCGGCAAGCGCCTCCGCCCAATCCTCTGCCTCGCCGCGGCCGAAGCCGCGGGCGGCGCGTCCGGCGATGCGCAATGCGCCGCCTCCGCGGTGGAGTTGCTGCACACCTACACGCTGGTGCACGACGACCTGCCGTGCATGGACAACGATCTGCTGCGCCGCGGTCAGCCGACCGTCCACGCGAAATATGGCGAAGCCCTCGGCGTGCTCACCGGCGACGCGCTCCAGGCCCTCGCGTTCGAGGTCCTCGCGCGTACGCCCGAAAAGCGCCCCGGCACTGTCGCGGCGCTCGTGCGCGAGCTCGCCTCGGCCGCCGGCGCGGCCGGCGTTATCGGCGGGCAGGTCGAGGACATCCGCTTTGCGGCGGCACCCACGCGCGCCGTCATCGACTACGTGTTCCAGCACAAGACCGCCGACCTCTTCCGTGCCGCTTGCCGCCTCGGCGCGCTCGCCGCCGGAGCCGCCGACGCCGACCTCCAGAAACTGTCCGCGTTTGCGGACGGGTTGGGATTCGCCTTCCAGATCATCGACGACCTGCTCGACGAGAAAGAAGCCAAATCCGACGCCAAGCCGGAGCTCTCGTGCCTCGCAGTGATGTCTGAGGCCGAGGCGCGCGACTGGGCCGCACAACACACGCACCGCGCGGTCGCGGCGCTCGACGGGCTGCCCGGCGTCACCATACCGCTCGCGGCACTGGCCGCGGATCTGCTCAAACGCCTGACCTGACCGGAGGGCTCCCCATGAATACACGCGCACCCCACATTTTGATCACCGGCGCGACCGGCCTGCTCGGACGTCCCGTCCTGAGCGCTTGCTCCGCCGGCCGCGATTGGCGCGTCACCGGCACCTCGTTCCGGAGGACGGGCCCCGGGCTTGAGAGGATCGATCTTTCGCAGACCGCGCAGCTCCCGGCCTTCCTGAACAGGCTCGCGCCCGACGTGATCATCCACTCCGCCGCCGAACGCCGGCCCGACGTGAGCGAAAAAGACCCTCAGGGCACGCAACGGCTCAACGTCGGCGCGACCGCGACGCTGGCGCAGTGGGCCGCCGCGCGCCAGACGTTCCTGATCTACATCTCGACCGACTACGTGTTCGACGGCACCCGGCCGCCCTACCGGCCCGGCGACGCGACGCACCCGCTCAACGCCTACGGGCAGAGCAAGCTCGACGGCGAACATGCCGTGCAGTCGGCGGGCGGCGACTATGCGATCCTGCGCGTGCCAATCTTGTACGGCGGCGTGGAGACGCTCGACGAATCGCCCGTGACCGTGCTGGCGAAGAACATGCTGACCGCCCGCCCCGGCGAGCGCCTCGCCATGGAAGACTGGGCCACGCGCTATCCGACCCACACGTCCGACGTTGCCGCAGTGCTGTGCCAGATGGTGGCACACAAGCTGGCGAGCCCAGAACTCCGCGGCATCTTCCACTGGAGCGGCAGCGAGCCGATGACCAAATACGGCATGGCGCTCACATTTGCGCCGCTGCTGGGGTTCGACCGCACGCGTCTCGTTCCGGACGCCACGCCGCCCGCGGGCGCGCCGCGCCCCAAGAACGCCCATCTCGACACCTCGGACCTGGAACGCCTCGGCATCGGGCAACGTACGCCGTTCGCCGACGCGTTGCCCGCGATCCTTGCGCCGCACCTGCCGAACCGGGGCGAGCGTCCACGCGAACCGCACAGCACCCTGCAGAACGAGCCCCCGAAGGCGGCTACCCGCGAAGGCGCTTGATCTCGTCGAGCGAGTGATTCATGTGGTCGCGCTCGTCCAAGCCGACGCGCCGCACGAGGTCGCCCAACGACGCCTGCTTCGGATAGTATTTGAACCAGACCGACTCCACCGGCACGGTATCGTATTCGGGGTGCTCGCGCGCGAACAGCATGTACTCGTGTTCCGCGTGCGACTCGAAGGCCGCGTTCATCGCGAACGACCAGACGGGGTTGAGCTTGTACATGATGCGCGTCACGCAGAAGTAGACGAAGGTCATGTGGCGCGGCAGCGCGAAGTGCTTGAGCCACGAGAGCTTGACGCCCCGCTGCTGGCAGAGGTCGGCCCACAGCAGCATGTGCCATTGCTCGTTGTCCTGCGCCTCGCGCCCCATCTGGATGTGGCGCAGCGCGGTCTCGACCTTCTCCTGCGAGGGCGGGCGCGTGCTGCAGTGCAGCTTCGAGAGCAGCGCGTAGGAGCCGTGCTCCCACGCCCAATAGGGATAGCGGGCGAGGATCTCGAGCACCATCACCTTGGGGAGCGTGCGCGCCTTTCCGTACAGGACATCGAAGGTCAGGAACATGATCTGGAGCATCAGGTTCGCGGGCAGTTTCGGCGTTTCGATCGTCCGCCTCATCTCCCGCTTCAGGTCCAGCTCTTTGCCGATCGTGTACACATCCTCTGTCATCGCCAGGCTCCTTCTTTTCGTTTCTATTTACCCGCCACCTTCAGCTTGAAAACCCGCAGTTGCGCCGGCGGAGGGACGCCGCCCGGCTGAGGCCGGTCGCGGTTCGCGGGCAACGACTCCCACATGGCGCGATAGACGAAACCGTCGCACGACACGCCGCTTTCCGGATCGGCCCCAAGATCCTGGGCGCTGCGCACGCCCATCTCTTTCAGGGGGTGTTCCTTCCGGCCGACCTCCTTCGGCCAGCGCATGCGTCCCTCCAGTTGGCCCGAAGGTTTCAGCGTCGCCTCATCCAGCGCCCAGCGCCCGCCGCCAAGTTTGGCGTGCGAATACGATTGAGTCAACGTCCCGTCCTGAACCTCCACGGGGCCCACGCCGATTTCACCGATGATCGAGCCGCCCCCCGAAAAGTCCCAGCGGTAGGCCCAGTCCGACGTCTGCACCACGTTCCAGCGGCCATCTTCCAAGCGCGCGTTCATCAGCTGAGAGTTGCCGGCCGCATCGTACTTGGTGTAGGTCACGATCACGCGGTTCTGCGCATCGAAACCGATCGCCTGACCGGGATTGATGAGGCCGCCTTTGACCGGCACGGGGTCGACCACCACGTCCGCGCCGAGCCGGATCGGTAGCGTCACAGGCTTGCCGAACGCGTTTTCCCAACGGGTCATGTCGCGACTGCGGATGTAGCTCAGGTCGTGGCAGGTCTCGCACGCCGGCGTATCGCGCCAAACCCACGTGAGGTGGTAGTAGCCGTCCTTGCCGAGCACCGGACCGTGCGGATATGCGTTCATGAGCCCTTGTCCGTCGAAGAGCGGCTCGGCCATGAGCCGCGTCCAAGCCTTGGCTGCGAGGTCATAGCGGTTCCAGATCGTCGAACCGTTACCGCTTCCGCCGTCGCGGTAGGTGAAGAGCAACGCGCCGTCCGGCCCCCTCATGAAGCGCGGATAGGTCACGCGTTTTTCGCGTTCTCCGGTCATGCGGTGGACGGGCGTCATGGCCCGGATATCGAGCGGTCTCTCGCTGCGGAAATAGACCAAGGGCACACAGTGCATGTTGCCTGAAACGTGCAGGTATCCCTCGCTGTCCACGTCCATCGTCACGTAGTTGTGGCTGTCCCAGCCCAACCGGGAAGGCAACTCAACGAAGGTCCAGGCGTTCGTGTTCAGGTCGCGCTGCGCCAGCGTCATCGCACGCGCGTCGCTGTAGTAGGCCAGAAATTGCCGGTTGCTGTGGGTCAGCATCGCAAAGCCCACCGGGCAACCCGCCCAGACGGGGGCCACGTCGAGGCGCTCAACCAACGCCAATCGTTGCCCGAACACACCCGCCGCAATCAGACAGGCCGCCACGGCCGCCTTTCCCTGTTTGCCCCGCATGCCGACTCCTTTTGTGCTCGCCGGACACCCCGCCGGCGACTCGTCTACCGGAGCAGAAGTATCGTGCCCCTCGTCCGGATTTCAAGATACACGGTTTGGCCCTCCACGACAAGCGCGCCCTTATAGGCGGACGGGAGGCCGGTCACCGTCCATGAAGCGAGCCGGGGCACGCCTTCGATCGTGCCGAAGGTCATGACCGCGACGCGTCCTTCGAGACCGGTTCCCGGAGGCTCGGGCAGGCGGACCGCAAACGTTCCGCCGCCCGAGACCGTCAGCGTGCCGCTCACCGCCACCTGGTCGTGGTCGGGCCGCGCATAGTCCGCCTCGAAGGTCACGCCGTCCGCTAGCGTCAGGCTCCCGCCCACCGGCAACGTCACGCAGTCGGCCACGAACAATCCCGGGCTCAATTGATTCAATACCACCAGCGTGCCGTTCGACACCGCACCGGAACCGGACAGCGCGGTGACCGTCTGAGAACTCCCGTTCATCGTCAGCGCCGTCCCCTCGTGCAGGATGACGCCCGTCCGCGTGGCGGGCTGGGCATAGCCCCCCGTCGTCTTTCCGAACCATTTCCGGTCCAGGTACGCGTCGGCAGCTAGCCGTTCTGCATCCGTCAGCACGCGGTCATAGGCGATGAACTCCGCCACTCGCTGTCCGCCGTAGCGGTCACCGATGGTGCGGTCGAACGCGAAACCGTCCGCGTAGGTTCCACCGCTCCAAGTCATGAAAAGAGTCTGATAGCCGCCCGACAGGCCGGTCGTCGTCGTGTTGACCGCCACGCCGTTGGTATAGGCGGACGTCGGCAGCGTCGCGCCCCATGACCCCGACAGCATGTAGTTTCGGCACGTGAAGTTGGTCACCATGATCTCGCCGCCCTCCGGTGCCGGGCCGCGATGGAATGGGGTACCGTTCGTCGCGCCGAGCAGATAGCCGCCGCTCATCTGGCTGCCCATGACCCAGATGAGCGTTCTAAGTCCCGTGAGCCGTTGGTTCCAATACATTCCGGAACTGCCTGTACTACCGTACGGGCCCATGTCCACCGTGGGAAGCCCCGCGAAATCGTTGCCTCGCAAGGTCGGATACCGACCGGGCACCGGTGTCGCATAGCGGCCGTTCCCCGTAGCATCACGCCACTGGAGAACAAGACCGGAAGCGTCGGTGTCGATCGTGCCGGCCTTTGCCGCATCCACCCAAAAGTGCGTGTTGCTCGGCGGCGCCAGCGGCGCGGCGGGCACCGCCAGGTTGAGTGCGCCGCCCGTCACCTCGACCGTTCCGGTGAAGCCCGTGGTATCCGACAGCGTCAGCGTGTCCGAGCCGCTTTTGACGATGGTTCCCACGCCCAGCAATCGGTTGACAACCAGCGGCACGACCTCGGCCGACACCTCGGCACCGTCCTCGACGGAGACCGTCCCGAACCCCGCGCCCGCCGCGCTGCGGCCGAACCACTTCCGGTTGAGATAGTTTTCTGTTTGCTGCCGTTCCCGCTCCGTGAGCAACCGGTCATAGATGAGTACTTCGGCCAAACGCTGTCCGCCGCCGCGGCCGGGGCAGCTGTCCCGGTCGCCCGCAAAGAGGTCCGCCGTCGTGTTGTCCGTGGTCAGGATCTCGATCAGCTGATAACCGCCGGAAAGCGTCTGAGCGGTGGGCGACGCCACCCGCAAACCGTCCAGATAAACCGCGCCGTTGTAGACGTTGGCGGACACATCCCAGCCGAACATCACATTGTCTTTGGTGATCGGCAGGAACGTGGAACCGCGGTTGCCGCGATGGAAGTGCGCCGCAATCGTGGACCCCAAAAGAAAACCGCCGCCCTCCTGGCTGCCCAAAACGAGAAAGACCGACCGGGCCGTCGCGACCGCCGTTTCCCACTTGAGGCAGGAACCGTCCGTGCCGAACGGCCCGAACCCGACCGCCGGCAGCGCGCCCACCACGTCATTCGTGAGCAGATAAGGCCGCCGGTATCCCGCCCGCTCCACGGCGGCGTTCGAAGCCGTGCCCAGCGATTTCCAGCGCGTGATGAAGTTTGTGCCGTTCTCCTCAGCAAACGTCATCGTGTTCGTCTGCGAGGCGTCCACGTGGAAGACCGGGCATGCGGCCGCCGCCCCCGCGTCGGCCGTCGTCGCGGACACGGCACCCTCCGCCACCCGGACCGCGCCCGCGAACCCCAAGCCGCCATTGCCCATGGCCAGCGTGCCGCTGCCGGTCTTGACCACATCGCCGCCGCCGGAAAGCAGCCCGATCGCCGCGGCCCCGTCGCCATCGACCTGCACGCTCAGCGACGCCCCCGCGAACGACAAAGAGGGAAGCTGAGGCATATCGGCCGCACCGTAGCCCGGCGCCACGCGTCCCAGCCACTTACGCATGAGATAGGCCTCGGTATCGCGCCGCTCCCGATCGGCCAACGTGCGGTTGTAGACGATGACTTCCGCCAGCCGCTGGCCGCCTGTCCGCGCGGTAAAATAACGATCCAAGGCGAACGCACTCGCCCGCGCGTCGGTGGTGGGGATCACGCTGACGACGCAAAACGCCGAAGGGAGCGTCGCCACCATCGGCTCAACCCGCCAGCCGTTCACATAGTTAGCGCCGTAGACGACCGCGCGGCTGGCCGTGGCGTCCGTGTTGTACAGTTGGCCGCCCGCCCCGCGATAAAAATCCTGCGCCTGGTTCGTCACGCCGCCGAGGAGCTGCGCCGAGGGCGAAAGGCTATGGAAGACAAGGAACACCGCGCGCATGCCGTTGTTCGTGTGGTTCCAGCTCAGCGCCTGCAGAGACCCCAGCGCGCCGAAATCCACCACCGGCAGGCCGTTCAGCGTATTCAGGAGCCGCGCCGGCCTTGCGAACCCTTCCTGCACCGAAGCCTCAAGTCCGTTGCCGCGCCAGTCCCGCCATGTCAGAACGCGCCCGCCGCCGTCCAGCGTGAACGAATTGGTCACACTCGCGTCCACGTGGAAATAGGCGTTCGATGCCGGTGCAGAAGGGATTGCCGCCGCCGTCAGTTTCAATCCGCCGCCAGCCAGCGAGAGCGCCCCGAGATAGTCTTGCGCATCCGTGATGGCCAACGTCCCCGCACCGTTCTTGGTGAGCTTGCCGGAGCCCGTCAGGTGCCCGAGCGTGGTCTCGCCCGTATCCGGCGCGTTGACCACACGCGTGCCGAGCGCATTCAGCTCCGTAACGGACGGAGCGCCCCCGCCCGCGTCCCAACGCGTGTCGCCAAACCACTTGGACATGAGATACTCTTCCGTCTCGATCCGCTCCTGCTCGGTCAACGGCCGCTCGTAGATGATGACCTCCGCCAGCCGCTGGCCGCCGCGCCGGTTCGAGAACGAATTGCGATCGGTGGCGAAACCGCCCGCCGTAACATTGGTCGAGATCATACAGGCGATCACCTGATACCCGCCGTTCAGGGCTGCGGTCTTGTCGCGCCGGATGCCGTCGATATAGGTTTCGACGCGTCCGCCGCCGGGATAGGTGTTCCAGTCGTGATCCCACAGCTGGGAGGACGTCAAGATCGGATAAAACGCATCCGGCGCGACGATGCCGGCGGGATGGTTGCCGCGATGAAAATGGGCGGTGTTGGTCGCGCCCAGCAGGAAACCGCCGCCGTTCTGGCTGCCGAAAACCCAGAACACCGCGCGGACGTTGGCCAGTTCAATCTGCCCTTCCGCGTTGTACCAGTGCATATAGGGGCTGACGCCGAAGGTCCCGAAATCCACCACCGACTTGCCATTCAGCGCATGGGGCATCAGCGTCGGCTTGTTGGCCCCCGGCGGACGCGCGGCGATCCCGTTGCCGTTCACATCGCGCCACTCCGTCACCGTGCTGCCGTCCAAGGTCAGGGTCTCCGATTGCGATGCGTCCACATGAAATGCCGCGCCCCGCGCAGGCTGGCGCGTCACAGTTTTCGGAGCCAATGTCAGATCCACGCTGTGCAGTTGGATCGCGCCGAAATGCTCGCGCTGGCCGGGGATTTTGACCACGGCGTCACCGCTCTTCAGCGCCCAATTCGCCGTGCCGTACACGCGCTCCACCTCGGCTGTGAACGAGGCACCCCCATTCCGGTGGACTCTGAAATCCTGGCTGCCGTCCACGCGCACACGCTGCAAAAGCTGCTCCGAGCGGAACGCCGCCGCCGCGAAAGACAGCGTCGACGTCGCCGACTGCACCGCCACCGCACTCAGCACCAGATTCGAGCCGTCGAGAATCTGCCAAATGAACGTGCCTGAGGGAACGCCCGTGCCCGACACCGTCTGGCCGGGTGCCAGATTGACCGTCGCATTCGTGCTGGCCGACCGCACCCGCGCATCGCCTTCCGTAAGCGCCCAATCGGATGCGACGGTGCTCCCGTTCTTGCGCCCCAGCAACTCGAGCCGCGCGCCGGCCATGATGACCCCGCCGGTCGGAAAATAATCGCGGACCACGGCGTCCTGCGACTCTGCGGTCTTGGACATCGTCTGGACCACCGTATACGCCCGGACTTCGGCGATCCCTCCGACTCCGCGGTTGACTCCGGCTAGCTCGATGTCGCCGGGCAACGACTCCTGCACAAAGCCGTTTGTTCCCGCCAGCGGCGTGAAAATCTCGACTTTCTGGTTCAGCGACGAACCGATCCGCGGTTTGGACACCCCGTCCAGCGCGACCGGGCCGGGCCCGACCAGCCGCCAGTTGTTATTGGTCGGCGAGCCGAACCGAAGCGCCTCGACCGTGACGGGGCAGTCTACGGTCACGGTACGCCGCACCGCCACGCTGTTGGTGAAATAGGCCGTGCTGCCGCTTCCGCCCGCGACGATGTTGGCCGCCCAGTTCGACGCGTCTGACCACCGGCCGTCGCCGTCGGCATTCCATGCGCCGGTGTCGCCAAAAAGCGCAGCAACCCAACACACCCCCGTTGCCATTGCCAATCCCAGCAAACGTTGCATCGTGTGCCCCCCCCTGCTATTGCGGGTCTCCCATCGACAGGAAAAAACCCCGAACCGTCCGCAGACGCCTCAGGGACAAGGACCTGCCACAAATTCCGAACAGAAGCACCGGAAAAACGCGTGCCCTTTTACGGAGTGCGCGGCGGCCATCGCGCCGCCGCGCTTAGCGGTGCTACCGCAGCATCATCACCGTGCCCGAACTGCGGCCAATATAGAGCCGCTTGTTCCTATACTGTAGCCGTCCTTCCGAGCCGGACAGCGTTTGCGTCACACCGGTCAGATCGAGTCCGTCGGTCGCCGTGAAGTCGCCGATGATCGTCTGCCCGAACGGCACCTCCTCGGGAACCGTCACGTTCAGCACACCGGCTGCGATCGCGACGCCGCCGGAGACCGCCAGCTGTGCCCCCGTATCGGCCCACAGGTCCGTGATCTTCAGCGTGCCGGGGCCAACGAACGCGACCGTGCCCGCGCCGGGCGCATTGGTGATCGCGGTCGTATCAACGGTCAACGTGTAGGCCGGCGTGTCACCAATCTCCGCCACCAACATGGCGTTCGGCAGTATGCGGCTTGTTGTCGTGCCGGGCAGAATGACACTCGCGTTCAGCCCGTACCCGCCGCCCCCCTGCTGGAAGACGATCGCGATGTCGTGCAGGCCGTTGGTCAGCATGACCGTGCCCGAGCGCGTCTGCATGCCGTGGCTGCCCGCGTTGTTCGCCACGGTCTCGCCGTTGATGTAGAGGCAGCTGCCGTCGTCGCTGTAGGTACTGAAGGTGTAGCTGCCGGGCTCCGTGATCCGGATCTTGCCCTGCCAGAGCCCGCCGAAGTTGCTGTTCGACTGGCCCATCGGTTTGCGGTATTTTCCGGGGAAGAGCGCCGTGCCGTTCGTGCCTGTGCCGTCAGCACCGAACTCGAACCCTTCCCCTTGCAGCCACGTCGAGGCGGTCAGCGACGGCGTCTTTCCGGCGAAGTAGTTCGTAGCACTCGTGTACGTCAGGAACGCGTTCGACAGAATCGTGCCCGCGTCGCCGCTCGGGACATCGTAGAAACGGCCCCACAGACCGCTCGGGCAAACCTGCAAGGTCGTACCGGCATAGAGCGTCAGCCGGTCGAGCTGCCACGCGGAGGTCGTGTTCGTTACGGCCAGAGCTAGCACGCCGTTCGAGACCACCAGCGAGTTGGCGAAGTCCGCCTCGGCCAAACCGAGGCTCAGCGTCGCGCCGTCCTCCAGCCGCGTTGAACCCGCCCCGCCGATGCGAGATCCTTCGAGGAAGGCTGTCGCGCCGGAGAGCCTGAACGTACCGTCGTTGTCCACCAACGCATTCGTGGCGACCAGCGTGCGTGTCAGCGAAATGTCCTGGTCCCCGCCGACCCGCAGCGTGCCCTGGAACGCGGTCGCGTTGCCTGCCAACGTCACCTTGCCGCCGCCTGCCGAACGGATCTCGCCCTTGCCGGCGATCGAGCCGGCATAGGTGATGTCGTCCGAGCGGTTGAAGACCAGCGCAGCGCCGCCGCTGATGTAGACGTTCGAGCCGCCCAGCGTGCCGCCGGTCGCGCCGTCGCCCGCCCAGAGTTCGCCCTGGCTGAGGAACCAGTTGCCGAGGAAGGAGGACTCGTTGTCGCCGGTCAGCGTCAGGCGTGATGCGCCCGTCTTCTCGACTTCCGCGCCTTCGACACCCGCGAAGGCACCGGCGGCGACCGTGTCGGACATCTGGTTTAGCCGCAGGAACGAGCCCACGTCGGGCAGGGCGACCGTCGCGCCCTCCTCCGTGGTGAGCGGACCGGTCTGCGCCACGCACGGGCGCAACATCGCGTTCGGCAGCGTGCCGTTCGTCCCGCCGGGCGGCGTGACGTTCATATAGAATCGGTATCCACCCGCACCTTGCTGGAAAGGCACAAAGATGTCGTGCGTCCCGGCAGTCAGATAAACGGCCCCTGACTTGGTTGCGCCCGAGTTGGCGTTGGTGATCACCTGGACCAAGTCCAAATAAAGATCCGTCCGATCATCGCTGCTCAGGAAGAACCCGTACGTGCCCGCCTCCCGCGCGACAAACTTCCCTTGAAAGATGGTCTGGAAGTCCATATATCCGCCGTTGTAGGGCGGAGGGAAGAGCGAATAGGGCTCCATTTTGACATAGTCGCCCGCCAGATACGTTCCCAACAGGTAAGTCGGAATCCGCTGGTTGAAATAGTTGAAAAGCGACGGCAGACTGTTGAAATTGTTTCCGTCAAAGCCGCCGATGCTGTGGTAAGAACCGGCAAAACCTGCATTCGGCCAAGCGGGGTCATACGAGCGAACGCTCAGGACGGCGTCCGATGCCACGGAAACCGCGCCGCTGACCGACTGCACCGCGCCGTTGATCATCGGAGACCCCTGCAGCGCCAACGTGCCCTCACGCACGACGGCCGTGCCCTGGAAAGCGACCCGCTTCAGCGTCTGAGACCCGCTCCCCACCTTCTCGATCGCCATCAGGGCGTTGGTGCCCGTCACAAAGCCGTCGAACACCGCGCTGTCCTCATTCCCCAGCGTCAGCGATGACTTGTGGGTATAGAACCACGCGTAGGAATTCGTCCCGCCGGTCAGCGTGCCGACCCGGGCGGACGGCGGACGCAGCAGCGTCTGCGGCAGCTCGGCTTCAACGCCGCCCGGCGGCGTCATGAAGACCGTCAGCCCGTACCCGCCGGTGCCGTTATAGTAAGACACGACGATGTCGTGCCAGCCGGCGGCCAGCGTGATCGGCTTCAGGACCCGATTGACATTACGGCCATACCCCTGGCTGAAGTTGTTGGAAACGACCATCGCGCCGTCGATGAAGACCATGCTGCCGTCATCGCTGGCCGTATCGAAGCGGTACTCGCCGGCGGTCTCCGCCAGGAACTTGCCGGTCCAGCGGCCCACGCGGCAGTCACCTTTGTTCTGGAAAAGCACGCCGGTCGAGCCGAAGCTGAACACGTTGCTCACCGAACTGACCGCGATCGTCGCGGGCGCGAACGGTGCCAACACTTGGCTCATCTTCGCCAGGGAGACCAGCGTCGTGACGGTGGCGTAGTGCCGCAGCGCCGTGTTGGAGAAATCATAGTACTCGCCCAGCAAGCCGTCCATCCCGTAGAGGTTCGTGCCGACGTTCAGGGTCGCGCCGGACACCAGGTCGACGTTGCCGGCCAGCACCGATCCGGGCCACATCGTCAGGTTGCCCATCGCGACGTCGACGTCGTAGATCTCCGCGCCCGTCGTCAGCTCCAGGATGCCCGTGCCGGTCTTGTTCATCCCGAGGCTCCGCGCGACCTTGCCGTTGAACTTCGACCACTGGTTGTTGTCGCCGACCGTGATTGAGGTGGCCGTCGCTAGGGAGTCCGTCACGATGCCCGCGCCATACAGGCCGTTCAGCGAGACCTCGAAACCGTTGACGTCCAGCTTGGAAGCCGGCACATAGTTCAGGTTGTTCACCGTCACGTTTCCGCGGTTATGACCGGAGGGAATGCCCGTCAAGGTCCCGACCTTGAGCGCCCCGTTATCGATCGTCGTGTTCCGCGTGTAGAACTGCGGAACATCCATGGTCAGCGTGCCGCTGCCCGTTTTGCGGAAATTGAGGTAAGGCCAACCGCCGATGCCCAATGGATTGCCCAACGCGGTAGACCAGTCGAGGTTCCCGTTATAATAAACGGCGAACGTGCCGTCGACGCCGTTGACCATGGCGTTCGTGTTCCAGCTGAAGTTGCTGCCGTTGCCCACATTGATCGTGCCGGTATTCAGCGTCAGTTTGCCCTCATACGTATTGCTGGTACCACCCAGAACAACCGAACCGCTGTCGGTGTTCGTAATCGCGCCGGAACCGTGCAGACTGCCCAACGTCGTGAAGGTCTGGCTGCCGTTCGGATGCAGGATCATGCCTTCAGGGCCGACCGTGAGCCCGCGCTTAGCGTTCATCGTGAATGAGGTCGAGCCAGGACGGAACACGCCGCTATTCACATAGACGTTGTCGGGGTCGTAATCGTTCGGAACCTTGCCCAAGCCGCTGTCCTCGCGCAGGTGCAACGCACCGCCGTTGGAGACGATTGTGCCGCCGGAGTAGTTGTTGTAGGTGCCGGCCGGCCGCACCATGCCGTAGCCATCGATCACCAGCGTGCGGGGTGTCGCGCCGTCGTCGACCAGGTTGGTCAGAACGAGGCCATAGTTGCCGCTCGCATAGGCCACGCGTCCGCCGCCCGTGCGGTAGACGTTGCCTTCGGGCGTGATGACGCCGCTGTAGTACAGATTCGCCTGGTCCGTGCCGATTTTGATGCCGGGCAGACCTGTGAGATCCAGGTTGATTCCGGCATAGTTGGTGCCGAGGATGAGGTATCCCTGAGAATCGGGCTTGATACGGTTCACGATCGAAGCCGGTATGCCCGTCGCATTCAACTTCAGAGCCGCACCGTTATAAATACCGATATCGGGGATCGTCATCGTCGCGGGATCGCCCAGCGCGTTGACATGGCCCATCGAGAGCGTGCCGCCGTTGATGGTCGTGCCGCCGGTATAGCTGTTGTCCCCGGTGAGGTCGAGCACGCCTGCCGGACCGCCGTTGACTGTCACGCTGGCCACGCCGTCGATGGCCGGAGAATAGGTGTTACCCGTGCCGACCGGAGCAAAGACATAATTCCTGCCGTACGGCGTGTACGTGCCGCTATAGGCCACGCCGGAAGAGAAACCCAACCGGAGATTCGGCCACGCGCTCAGATCGATGTTATCTGTCGCGTTCGACGCGGTCAGCGCGATCGTGCCCGCCGAATTCGGATCCATCCGCTCCATCAGCTGGGCCACGCCGCCAGCCTTCGCATAGGCGATCGAGGCGTTCGCCGCCACCGTGACGGCACCGGCGTACCCCGCCGGAAGGCCGGAGGCGTTGCTGAACAGCAGGTCGCCGGCCGTCACCGTCACGTCGCCGGTGATGGTGTTCGCGCCGCTCAGGGTCAGCGCGCCGTTGCCGATCTTGGTCAGCCCGCCGTCGCCGAGGTTGGGGTCAGACAAAAGAGGCTGCGTCACCGTGATCGACGTGCCGGGGATGATCTCGAATTGGGCGCCGCCGGGCTGGACGTAGGCCCAGTCGAGATTGTAGATGAAGTCCGTGCGCGAATCCCGGTTGCGGATCGTGCCGCCGTTCAGGAAAAGAATATTCGTCCCCGTGGTGCTTTCCGGGTAGAAGCGCCGGACATCCACAAGCCCTCCGTTGAGTTGCACGATGCCCGTGCAACGCGCGGATTGGGCCCAGCCCGTCAGGCGGATGTCTTGCGACGGGGCGACCACACCGCCGTTCACCTCCAGCACGCCGTACGCCGTCTGGTGGCCGACCACAAGATCTTTATACAGCGTGCGGTGCCCGACGAAACCGCCGTTCACCGTCAGCTTGGCGTCCGCCATGCCGCTGACGCCGACGTAGATCCAGCCGTTGGAGGCATAAAGTTCACCGCCGGGCTCAATGGTCAGGCGGGCCACGCTGCCGTCACCCGTGCCGATCTGGATATCGCGTCCGCCGTCGAGCACGGCGGGCCCCGCGCCGCCGCCGATCACGCCGTAGGCCTGCCCGCGGTTGACGCCGAAGTAGAGGTTGTTGGCGTTGGTGTAGTCCATGACCGTGAACAGGCCTTCACGGATGGCCAGATTGAAGATGTTGTTCGTGTAGTTACCCATGTAAACGTGGTTGTTCTGCCACGGCGAGGCGGTCATCGAGGCCCCGTTGCTCAGGATCAGCCCGCCGTGGAAAGGCAAAAAGCGTCCGATGTCGCCCACCGCCGAGTTCACCACCGCCGTGGCGCCGTTCGCGATCCAGACGCGCCCCGTGCCAGCCGGAACGATTCCACCCGCCCAGTTCGCAGGATCCTCCCACGCCCCCGTCGCCGCCGGGCCCGCCGCCCAGACACTGTCCGACACGTCGGCCACGCCGTACGCCGCGCGCTCTGCCTGGAAGTTCGCATACACCTGCGCCTCGCTCAGTGTGCCGTCGTGCACGCGCAGCTTGGAAATCGTGCCGCTGAAGGGATAGTACCACGCCCCATAAGCGATCAGGTTGGTCTGTGCATAATCGCGCGTCGACCCCAACGTAAAAATGCCGTCCGTACGGATGCGCATCACCAGCGGGGTGGTGAGCGCCCGCATCTGGCCATCCACATACAGCCGCTCGCGGCCCTCTGCGTCGCGCGTGCAGGCGACATAATGCCATGTCCCCGTCGTGGGGACCGTTCCGGGAACGGGACTCGTGAACCACGGCACGTTGTTGCCGTTGTGCTCCACCGCATTGCCGGGATCGCTTGTGTACCGGAATTCAAAACATGACCCCGTGGACGCCACCGGCCACTTGTTGCGCGCCGTCCATGAAAAGGCCACTTCACCCGCCGACACGGAAGGGTTCAGCACCCACACCTCCATCGACCACGTGTCCGCCCCGCAGATCGAAGTCGGGATCGGCGCCATGTTGGTCATGATCGAATCGGCGTTCAATGCTTGAAAGGTGACGCCGGTCGCGCCGCCCACGTTGGTCTGGAAAACAGGGCCCCGGCCTGCGATCAGGTTCGTGAACACCCCTCCCGCCGAGGCGGCATTGGTCCAAGACCGGACATAGTCATTGTTGCTCAAGGCCAGCGTTGCCGCATCCAAATCGACAACGAGCGATTCCGCCACATGGATCGCCTGCGCGGAGAAAACCGCGCTCGCGATGAAAACGCTCAGCCATACCTCTTTTTTCATATCCACTCCTTATACGCTAGCACCCTGAACCGACGAACAAGACAAAAGGTCGTTTAAGCCTTTGCGCCCGAAAAGGCCACGCCACATTTTTAAATTTATCAGTATGCTCATTCAGCGCTTTCACGTCAAGATCAGCCAAAGGCAAAGCGCGGGCTGCGAAAAAGTCCCGCGCGCATTAGGATTGCGGCCCGACGGACGACCCTTTATGATTATGCGCCATGCATTCGGAACTTTTTCATATCGGCCCCCTTACCCTCCGCGCTTTCGGGCTCTGTATGGCGCTGGGGTTTCTCTTCGGATGGCAAGCCGCCGTCTGGCTCTGCAAACGCACGGGGCAAAACGCCGACCAGCTCACGGCGCTGCTCACCTGGCTCATGGTCTCGGCCGTCTTCGGCGCCCGCGCCGCCTACGTGCTGGAGCATTGGACGGCCGAATTCGCCGGCGACCCTCTCTCCATCATCCGGGTTGACCGGGGCGGCCTGATGTTCTATGGAGGACTTATTGCCGCTGCGCTGGTGCTGTTCCTCTATGCGCGGGTCTATCGGCAGCACCTGTTTCAGATCACCGACCTCGTGCTCGCGGTGGTACCGCTCGGACACGCGTTCGGCAGGTTGGGCTGTTTCATGCACGGTTGCTGTTACGGCAAGGTCACCCGCTCCTGCTTTGGCGTCGCATTCCCGAAAGACTCGCCCGCCTGGTGGGAGCAGGTTTCAGCCACGCCGCCGCTGATCGCGCAGACCGCGCTCAAGAGTCTTCCCGTCATCCCGACGCAGCTCGTCGAATCGGTCGCCAATCTCTTGCTCTTCGCTGCGATTTACACGCTCTACCCGAAACAGCACCGGCACCGCGGGCTCATCACGGGATGCTATCTCGTCTGCTACGCACTGATCCGCTTCATCATCGAATACCTGCGCGGCGACCCGCGCATGGCCGTCGGCCCCTTCTCCATCAGCCAGACCATCAGTCTCGGCATTTTCGGCCTTGGGCTCGCCTGCCTGTGGTATTCACGCCGTTTCCCAGCGGCCACTCCGTCGCGATAAACGCCGCCGCGCCGGAGTGAGGCCGCCCGCCTCAATCCGTCAGGCCGCCCGCGTCATAATCCCTGCCCGCAGCACTTTTTGTACTTCTTGCCGCTGCCGCACGGGCAAGGGTCGTTGCGCCCGATGTTGCGCAGGTCGGCCGGGGCGGCGTTGGCACGCGGCGCAGGCGCACGCTCAGCCTTTTCCATCGCCTGCATGATGGCGTCGAAACCGGCCACCGCCGACTGCGGCACATCGGCCGAAAGCGGCCGGTGCTGCGGCTCCGGGGCGGCCTGAGGCCGCTCGCCGCCGTCCAGCATGTTCATGTCGTTGTGGACGGTCTGCACGTGCGCCTGAGAAATCGTCATCATGCGCTGCAGGTTCTGCATCGTGGTGGCGCGGAAGACGGACGTCGCGACCTCGGTCTTGATGTTCGTCATCAGCGCCTCGAACATGCCGAACGCCTCACGCTTGTATTCCACGAGCGGATCGCGCTGCCCATACGCGCGCAGATTCACGCCATGCCGCAGCTCATCCATGGCTCGCAGATACTCCTGCCACTGCTGGTCGATGCAGCTCAGGAACACCGACCGCTCCATGATCGGCAACACCTGCTGATCCTCGAGTGAACACTTCAGCTCATACGCCTCGGACACGCGGTTATAGAGCAATTCGGCAGCCTTCTCCGGCTCGCCTTTGAACGCGGCGATCTCGTCGGCGAGCACCGCCACTGGGAAGGTGTCGCACACCCACTCCACCAGCTCCTGCGGCTCCGCGTCCTTGGCCGACGTCAGGTACTTCTCGCACTGGGTTAGGATCAGGTCGTTGAACACGTCGAGGATATGGCCGTGCGCGCTCTCCGACGTCAGCACGTCGCCGCGCAGGTCATAGACCACGGAGCGCTGCTTGTTCATCACGTCGTCGTATTCCAGCGTGCGTTTGCGGATCGCGAAGTTCTGCTGCTCCACGCGGCGCTGCGCGGTTTCGACGGAACGGTTGAGCCATTTGTGTTCCAGCGCCTCGCCCTCCTGCATGCCGAGCCGCGTCATGATGCCGGAAATGCGGTCCGAACCGAACAGCCGCATCAGGCTGTCCTCCAGCGAGATGTAGAACTGCGAGGAGCCGGGATCGCCCTGACGGGCACAGCGCCCTCGCAACTGGCGATCGATGCGGCGCGACTCGTGCCGTTCGGAGCCGATCACGTGCAGACCGCAGGGCTTCTCGGTCAGCAACTCGATCAACGTTTTGTGGCCGTTGTCGTACTTGTCATCGAGCTTGATCTGCGACTTGATCGTCGACTCCGGCACCCACACCACGCCCGCGCCGAGCTTGATGTCCGTGCCGCGGCCGGCCATGTTGGTCGCGATCGTGACCGCGCCGGGCTGTCCGGCCAGCGAGACGATCTCCGCCTCGCGGGCATGATTCTTGGCGTTCAGCACGTTGTGCGGGATCTTCGCCATCCGCAGCATGCGGCTGAGGACTTCGGACGTGTCCACCGTGACGGTTCCGAGCAGCACCGGCTGACCGCGCTGGTAACGCTTCTCCACCTCGGAGATGATGGCCTTGTACTTCTCGCGCTGTGATTTGTAGATCTGATCGTTCCCGTCCACGCGCCGGACGGGGCGGTTCGTCGGGATCACGACCACGTCGAGCTTGTAGATGTCGTGGAACTCCGAGGCCTCGGTCTCAGCCGTGCCGGTCATGCCGGCGAGCTTCTTGTACAGGCGGAAGTAGTTTTGGATGGTGATCGTCGCCAGCGTCTGAGTCTCGCGTTCGATCTCCACGTCCTCTTTGGCCTCAACCGCCTGGTGCAGCCCGTCGCTCCAGCGCCGCCCGGGAAGCACGCGGCCCGTGAACTCGTCGACGATATAGACATGGTTTTCCTGCACCACGTAGTCGACGTCCTTCTCGTAGAGACAGTAGGCGCGCAGCAGCTGGTCCACGTTATGCACGCGCTCGCTGCGGACCATAAAGTCGGCCTGGATCTGCTGACGCTTCTTCGTCCGGTCATCCGGGCTCAGCGAGGCGTCGCCGTCCAGCGCGGAAAGGGCGGAGACGAGGTCCGGCATCACGAACATCTCGGGGTCCGAGGGCGAGAGCTTTTCGCAGCCCCGGTCGGTCAGCGCCACCTCGCGCGTGCGCTCGTCGATCGTGAAAAGCAGCTCCTCGCGGAGGTCGCGCGCCGACTCTTTGCGCATTTCGCTCAACATCATGTTCTCGACCTGCTCGTGCAGCTTGCGCACCGCCGGCTCTTCGAGCAGATGCAGGAACTGCTTGTGCTTCGGCATGCCGTGATAGACCTGATACAGCTTCTCCATCGCGGTATCGTCGTCTTTGTCGTCGATCGCCTTCTTGGCCTCGGCGATGTAGCGGTTGCAGATCTCGTTCTGGTCGCGCTCCAGCCGTTCGACCAGCGGTTTCAGCTCGATGTACTGCGCCGTCGAGGAGTGCGCCGCCGGTCCGGAGATGATCAGCGGCGTGCGCGCCTCATCGACCAGAATGCTGTCCACCTCATCGATGATCGCGAAGAAATGCCCGCTCTGCACCACCTGCGAGGGCTCCACCGCCATGCCGTTATCGCGCAGATAGTCGAACCCGAACTCGCTGTTGGTGCCATACGTGATGTCGCACCCGTACTGCTCGCGACGCTCGGACGGCCCCATCTGGTTCTGGATGCAGCCGACGGTCAGCCCCAGATATTCGTAGACGTGGCCCATCCATTGCGCATCACGGCGGGCCAGATAGTCGTTGACCGTCACCAGCCGCACGTTCTTGCCGGAGAGCGCGTTGAGGTAGAGCGGCAGGGTCGCCACCAGCGTCTTGCCTTCGCCCGTCTGCATCTCGGCGATCTTGCCCTGATGCAGCACGATGCCGCCGATCAGCTGGACGTCAAAAGGCACCATGTCCCACGTCAGCTCATGGCCGCACACTTCGCGCGACGTGCCGCACAGCCGGCGGCAGGCGTTTTTCACGACCGCGAACGCTTCGCACAGGATGCCGTCCAGCGTTTCGCCCGCCGCCACGCGGCTTTTGAACTCGACGGTCTTGGCCTTAAGCTGCTCTTCGGAAAGCGCCTGATAGCCTTTTTCCAACTCGTTGATCCGATCCACCAACGGCTGAAGCCGCTTCAGATCCCTGTCATTCTTCGTACCGAAAAGCGTTTTGATGAGATTCATGTATCAACCTTGTTTCCCGCGGCAAAGAACGTTTTGCCGAACATGCGGAATAAAGCTGACATTTAACCACACTCGCTGACTGTTTTCCAGTTCAACCTTTTGCGCTTTTCACGCGTGCTTCCTCAAATTCCTGAACAAAAAGTTGTTCCCCGGGCAGGCGCAACCTAGCTCCCGAAGGACGCGAAGCCCCTTGGGCGCATCCCCGTTTCACTTGCTTGCTGGTCCGCGTCGGGCCGTCCGGGTCGGCGCGGGGATGTTCACTTCCGCTTATAACGTAACTGTGACGCCTCCAGAGACAGTTCGGTGACCTCCTCGACGAGGAGTCTGAACTTTTTGTAGGTCTCGACCTCCCTCTTGACGGCGGCGAGATTGTCCG
>Ga0209098_1000116_pt1 | contig 86737 bp, 64 predicted proteins | sample AD_JPNHW1_MetaG_FD_184429 | JGI IMG/M metagenome (GOLD analysis project Ga0209098, IMG submission 184429) | Active sludge microbial communities of municipal wastewater-treating anaerobic digesters from Japan - AD_JPNHW1_MetaG (SPAdes) (version 2) | ecosystem: Engineered > Bioreactor > Anaerobic...
GTGATCGCCGAGGACACCAGTGGCTGGTTCGAGTGCAACCGGACCGTGCGCACCCCGGCGATCACCTATGTGGATACGATCACCTTCCATGGCCTCACCGTGGCCGTCGCGGCGCCGGGCACCAAGTACGACGACCTGAAGAGAGTCTGCTCGGTGGCGGGCGATCCCTACCAGGTCCGGGTGTCCACCGTCCAGAACGCCATCCGTTTCCAGGCGACCAAGGCTCCCAACTCCTTCGCCTCCATCATCGGCTTCGCCAGCGGGATCGACCAGGCCACCACCGACATGACCCTGTTGAACACTCCGGTGGCGGTCGAGGGGTTGGTCAATTCCCTCGCCCTCAAGCAATCGTCGGGCACCAACTACGAGGCCCCCCTCACCTGGGCGCGCATCCAGCTGTACGGTGGTCACTCCGGGGATGTGGTGATCCCTCCCTCGGCGGATCCCAGCAAAGCGGTGATCATGATCTCCGATGGTCGGCCCAACGCGGGGACCTGGACGAACGCGCTGCGGGCGACCACCACGGTCAAGTGGGGCGGGTTCACCTGGACGACGGATTCCAGCGCCATCCCTCCCGTCTTCACCATCTACCTGGGCGTGGACGACGTGGCCGGTTCGGAGTTGGCCGATGTCGCCAGGCGCACGGGAGGGACCTACTACCAGATCCCTCCGAACATGCCCGACAGCCTCACCAACGTGATCCAGAAGATCCTGGGCCAGGTGATCAAGCCGTCGGTCCCCGACAGCATCCAGGTGGTGAACCTGACCAACGGACAATCCGCGCGTTCGGTGCAAGCCTCGGTCAATGGAAACTCCTACCGCATGAGCCTGGATTCCATCGTGGCGCTGGAACCCGGTGCCAACGTGGTGGACGTCACGGTGAAGCAGGCAGCCAACACCATCAATGCGCGACTGAACATCCTGGTGACCGATGCCACCGCTCCGGTGGTCCCGGGGCCCTTGGACACGCTTCTGGACACCCGCTGCGGACCGGCCACGGCGTTGACCCTCAAGCCGGACAAATCCGGCTTGCCCTGGGCCGACAGTGCCGACCGCAACATCGTGGTCACTCTCCAGACCATCCCGGAAAAGACCACTGCGCTGCCTGTCGACCTGATCACCCGCACCAGTCTCGACCAGGAGCGTATTGGATTGCCGGTTCCCCCGACAGCCAGCGATCTCGCGCGGGGGACCTTCACCGGAACCATCGCCTGGCAGGATCTCGCTCTGGCCCAATCGGTGCCCGGCGACCTGGTGGTCCGTTCCGGCCCTGGCTGGGACACCCTGCGGGCCACCTATCGGATGCCGCGCGACCGGCGGGATACCGCTTCGGCGATCCTGGCCTTGCACCATCCGGTCACGCCTCTCCTCTACATGACTCCGGATGTGGATGGCCCCATCGGCCAAATCCAAGTCGCCGTCCAGGACCAGGAAAAGACGACGCCCACCCTGGTCCTGGGAGTGCGCCATCGTCTGGGGGATTCCTTGAAGGTCACGTTGACCCGTGGTCTCGACGGGATCTACTACGGAGCCTTCACCTTCCTGCAGGGTTCCACGGGAACGGTGCGGGACACTCTCCTGCAGATGGGGCTTTCCATCAGCGAACTCGACTCCGTCGTCGGGAACTACCTGGGAGTCCGGGCGCGGAGCCTGGTCCATGCCCCCAAGGCGCGCTTGCGGTTCCTGGATCCCACGGGCAATCCCGTGGACACCTTCTCCATTCGATCCCTCGTGGGCCAGAAGGCCGAGGTACGTGTGGGAGCGTTCATCGGCGACGACCTCTGCCTGCAGTGCAATTCCGTTGTGGGCCTCCTGCCCAGCCTGCCGGGCATCGAATTGCGGCCCAGCGGAACCACCGGGGTGGTGGCTTCCGTCCGGTTGGTCCGAGGCAAGGTTTCTCTGGACGTGCTGTCCATGGCACCCGTGCTGGACGGGGCGATCGTCTTCACCGACGATTCCCTCGGAAGCTCCATCCAGGCCACTCCCGTGCGCTTTTCCGCCATTCCACCGGATTCCGTGGTCTACTTCGACGACAACGGCGATGGCATGCTGGATCGCGCCGATCTCCACATCCGCACGGCTTGGTCGGCCGGCAGCCAGATCGACCTGCCCTGGCCCACTTCCTCCAATCTCCTGAACCTGGCCGTGGCCGATGTCTCCATCTCGCCGGACGGGTCCGTCCTCACTTGGGTGTTCCCCAGCGCGGTCCCCCTGACCACTCGAGCAGGCGGTCCACTGCAGGCCTCCTGGACGGCGGGCCCGGGATGGCCGACGATGCCGGTGAAGGTGGTCGAGAGGATCGCTCCCGTGCCGCTCTCGGCGACGCTCACGCGCGGTCCTCTGTGGGATACCCTGCGGGTGAAGCCTTCGGAAGGGGTGTGGCCTTCCCTGAATCCGGCCAGCCGCGTCCTGTCGCGCCAACCGGCTCCGGGAACCTTCGCTGCCGTGGTGGCCAGGCAGGCGCGGGTGGAAACCGCCACGGGAGATCTGATCCTCCTGTTCCCGGCCGATTCCACCGATGCCCAAATCCAACCGGGAGATTCGGTGAGGTTCACGCAGGCGGGCATGGTGCGCGATTCCTTGGGCAACATTCCCGGAGCTCTGTCCCGGCTGGTGGAGGTCGTGGGGATGGATCGTCCTCCGCGTCTGGCCACCATCGCCGATCTGGACGCCGATGGTCGTGCGGATCGGGTGGTGTTGCACCTGTCCAAGCCTCTCAAGGTGGCGGACCTGTTCACCTTCAGCTGGCCGGACACCAACGGCGTCCTTGTGGAACGCAACGTGGATCTGGCCGGCCTGTCGCCGGAGTCGTCCGACACGGTCCTGGTGTTCGACGTGGATCCCTTCCCGTTCGGGGCGACGTCGTGCCCCGCCTCGGGCTGCGGCGACCTGGGATCCTTCCGCTCCTCGCGCATGCCCACCGCCTCGCCGGCACGGTTCGCCATCCAGGATCGGGTGGATCCGGTGATCGTCCGTGCGCACTTCCGGTTCTCCTTCACGGGAACCACTCCGGATTCCATCCGGACCTGGTTCTCCGAGGCCCTGCATGTGGCCAACACCTCTCCCGGGTGGATCTCGGTGGGCCGGCCGTCGGTGGACAGCCTGGGCAAGGTGATCCGACCGATCGTCGCTCCCGTCCTGGTGTCCGCGCGACAGGCCGTGCTGGTCGTGGATTCCTCCTTCGTGGGGCGTCCTGGGGATTCGGTGCGCTTCTCCTGGCCCGGTGCGCTGGCCGACATGGAAGGGAACGCTCCCGAGCGCTTCGCGCACTGGACCCCTCTGGAATATGGAGCGGTTCCGGCGCACATGGAGGTGGAGCTGCCGAATCCCATGGTGAAGGCCGACGGCTACGTGGTGCCTCCCGGGGAGCCCGCCATCCAGCCCTTCGTCCGCAAGAGCCCGGCGGACCCCTGGACCCTGCCCGACGGCATCGCCGCTCCCGGCGACACCCGGCGGTTCTCGGGGATGCTGGTGAAGCTCAACCGCGTGCCGGAAAACGTCATCCTCTACATCTACGACAACCTGGGCAACTCCGTGGCCTACCAGGAGCTGCCCATGTTCCGCCAGTGGGTGGACAAGGGGCAGATCACCCGGACCCGCCGCGGCGACCTCGAGGTGTGGCTGGCCTGGGACGGCATGGACCAGAATGGCCGTCCGGTGGGATCCGGCGTGTACCTGATGCGGGCGGTGGCCTGGATGAAGGACGGGAGCCAGACGCGCATCGTCAACCAGTTGCGCAAGACCGGCATCCAACGCGCGATCGAGAAGTAGGGCTTCAGGCCAGGGGAGTCTTGGAAGGCTCCCCTTCGATCTCGCGGACCAGGCGCGGCACCAGGTAACCGGCCGCCCGTCTACGGAGCGCGTCCACCAGCTCCACCGCCCGGGAGTCCGGCACGGAAAACCGCGCCGCGCCGCGCACCCGGTCCAGGGCGTGCAGGTAGTAGGGCAGGACGCCGATCTCCCAGAGGCGGCGCGAGAGTTCGTGGAGCACCTCCACGTCGTCGTTCACCCGCGCAAGCAGCACCGACTGGTTCAGTACCGTGGCGCCTGCTTGACGGAAACCGGCAACGGCGCGTGCCACCTCGGCGTCCAGCTCGCGGGGATGGTTGGAGTGGACCACCACCGCCACCCTCGGGTGGCTTCCGGCCAGGAGATCGAGCAATCCCCGGTCGACGCGATCGGGGAGGACCACGGGCAGCCGCGTGTGGATGCGGATGGTGCGCAGGTGGGGAATCTCTTCCAGGGAGCTCCAGAGCCGGGACAGGGCGGAATTGCCCAGCATCAACGGGTCGCCGCCGGAAAGCACGACTTCGTCGATCTCCGGATGCGCGCGCAGGTAGTCCATGCGCGATCGGGCGTCGGAGCCGGAGTGGTGGTAGGGGAACTCCTGCCGGAAGCAGTAGCGGCAGTGCACGGCGCAGGCGCCGGTGGTCAGAAGCAGCGCGCGCGAATGGTACTTGCGCAGGAGGCCCGGTGTGCGCACCGCGTTGCCGTCTCCCACCGGGTCGGGGAGTTCGTCGGCGGAGGGCGCGGTCTCGGCGAGATCGGGCCAGACCTGCAGGAGCAGGGGGTCCAAGGCGTTGCCCCGCTCCATGCGGTCGGCGAAGGGCCGGGGGACCAGGAAGGGGAAACTTCCCGATCCGGGATGGATGGGTGGCAGAAGCGGGAGGGGGATCTCCAGATGGGCCGCCAGTTGCGCGGGATCGCGGAAGGCGTCCCGCAGCTGTTCGTTCCAATCCGACATCGGACGGCAAAGATACCCCCGAAGGATCGGCGGTGGTAGCTTTCCCGTTTTGTCGACGATGGGGGAGGAGAACCTGATGGATCTGGCGCAGGCGGAGTCGTGGAAGCCCACTGCCACCATGGAGGCGTTGCGCTTCCGTGCCGGGGCGTTGCGCGCCATCCGCGAATTCCTCCACGGGGCGGGGGTGGTGGAGGTGGAAACGCCGCAGCTTTCCTGGGCCGGGACGGTGGATCTCTGGATCGATTCCTTCGCGGTGCAAAGCCAGCTGCGCAAGGACCGGTGGTGGCTCCAGACCAGTCCGGAATTCCACATGAAGCGCCTCCTGGCCGCCGGGAGCGGCCCCATCTGGCAGATGGCCAAGGCGTTTCGGGACGAAGGCGCGGGCCGTTGGCACAATCCGGAGTTCACCCTGCTGGAGTGGTACCGGCCGGGATGGAGCCTGCGCGAACTGTGCCGTGAAGTGGAGGACCTCTGCCGCACGGTTGTGCCGGATCTTCCCGAGGCCCGCTGGTTGAGCGTGCGCGAGGCATTCCTGGAACGCGCCGGGGTGGATCCCTTCCTGGATCCAGTGGACAAAATCCGACAGGCCGCCGAGGACGCCGTGGCGGTGCTCCCACCGCTGGATGCCGGGGATCGCGACGGGTGGATCGATCTTCTGATGGTCAGCCGGGTGGAGCCCGGTCTTGGGGATCCGCATCCCGTGTTCCTGTGGGGATATCCGCCTTCGCGCGCGGCCCTGGCCCGCTTGGAGGTCCACGACGGCATCGAGGTGGCCATGCGCGCCGAGATGTACTGGAAGGGCGTGGAGCTCACCAACGCCTACGACGAGCTGGTGGACCCGGCCGAACAGGCCGACCGCTTCCGCGCGGAGCGTGCCTCCCGCCTGGCCCAGGGCAAGGATTCGCCGCCCTGGCCGCTGGAACTGGTGGACGCCCTGCAGGCGGGCATGCCCTCGGGGGCGGGAGTGGCGCTGGGAGTGGACCGCCTGCTGGCATTGGCCTGGGGCGGCCAGGGAATCGAGGAGGTCCTGAGCTTCCGGGAATGATGCCCGACCATGTGCATGGAATCGTTTGGATCCATGACGTTTCATCCATAGGGGCGCCCCCCCCATCCGTAGGGGCGATTCATGAATCGCCCCTACCGACCGGATCGCCCCTACGGATGGGGACCAACGTGGGGGAGCGACGTAAAATGACGATACCGCTATTCGTGGGCCGGTTCAAAATGGTGACCGCGAAATGGATCAACGCCCTACGCGGAACACCGGGATCGCCGGTGTGGCAACGGAACTACCACGACCGCATCATCCGAGACCTGCACGAATTTCATCGCATCGCCGATTACATCACCGCCAATCCTTCGCGATGGGATGATCGCAGCAAGGCGTAACGCAATAGCAGCAGGGGCATTGCATGAATCGACCCTGCGGCGGATAGCCAAGGCTACCTTTGTGGCAAAATTACCCTCCCCCGGAGCCGCCACGATGGGTGAATGCCTGCCAAGCCAAGAATTGACAAACCAGCGACTGAAGCGAACGGTGCCGTTGCGCGATGCGCGCTCGGGAGGGTGGAGATGAGCGATGCCAATATCGGCACAACGGAAGATCTGGATCAGTGGCGAGACAATCTTCGAAAACGGCTAGAAAAGGTTTTTTTTAAGAAGGGTAAGAGGTTGGTAGTTGCCTTTGCATGGAGGCAATCGGTGAAAATCTTTCCGCTCTTGGCTGCTCAAGGAAATTTTGACTACTGGAATCCAGAGGATCGAGCGCGTCATCTGCTCGCCATTCACTTGGTCCAATCCAGTGTCTTTTCTTGGTTTGCGACTGGAAAGTTCGGCGCCGCCGCCGCCTACGCCGACGCCTACGCCGCCGCCGCCGACGACGCCGCTGTCGCCGTCGTCGCCGTCGCCGCCGCCGCCAGAGCCGCCGCCGCCGCCGCCGCCGCCAACGACGCCTACGCCTTCGCCAGAGCCGCCGCCATCGTCGCCGCCGCCGCCGCCAGAGCCGCCGCCTTCGCCGCCGCCGACGCCGCCAAAGCGGCAATAGAGTCAGAAATTGTCTTAATTGAGTCTAGCGAATTATCTGTCGAAGATTATCTCGCCAAACCCATTTGGCTGGAGTCATCCCAACTCTCCCAGCGAGTGTTGGAAATCTGGGAATCCTCGTTCAAGCCAGCGGTGGAGCGCCTCAAGGCAGATAGGCAAGAGGCGAGAACACAAGCGGCCCTAGATCAAATGGTTGGAACATACGGCTCTTGGGTGTCGGTGTCTGTCATCCAGCATGTTCCTTCAGGCGATATGTTTGCGGAATCAGTCGCAGTCCGGACCGACAAGCTGGGGCGTACGAGCTTGGTCAAAGCGTTGAGCGATTTGATCACACATCCCAGCAACAATGAACATTTCACCGTGGGATTGTTGGGGCATTGGGGGGTTGGAAAAAGTAGTGTTTTGACGCTATTAGGAGATGATCTGCGCACTCAAGATCATATCCAAGTTTTGTTTGGTACCTTCAATGCCTGGGTCTATGAGCATTGCGGAAATCTCCAGGCAGGATTGGCCCAAGAAGCGATTTCGGCGCTCAGCTCGCCGTTCTTGAGCAACCCGAAAGGCTTTTTTGGAAAAGCCAAGCGAGCCCTGGCTAACAAGCTGGCTCGACTTGCCTTGGTCGTGAAGTTTGCGTTTGCCCTGCATGGCTGGCGTGCGGCATGGCTGGCGGCCCAGGTGAGCGCAGCCATGGGGGGAGCCATCTGGGGGGTGTACAAATCCTGGCCGGGAGTTGGCAAAGCCTTGAGTGGAGGGGATGCTTCGCTACCGGCGATCATGAGTCAACCCCTTCCCTTATTGAGCATTGCCGGCGCGATGGCGTTTTTGGCGCTCCTGAAGAAACCTGTTTCCGAGGTGCTGGCCCAAGCACGCACCAAGGAACTGCGGACCTACCTGAAACTTCCGGACTACCAGAAGGATTTGGGGACACTTCCCGTCATGCAAAAACAGATCCGCAAGCTGTGCGCGGTGCGGCTGGGCGATGGGAAAGTGCCAAAGCGATCCAAGGAACGGCGCTTCGTGTTCGTGGTCGACGACCTGGATCGCTGCGAGCCCGAAGGGATCGTGAAGACCTTCGAGGCGGTGCGGTTGGTGATGGACATCCCACGGGTCACGGTGATCATCGCCGTGGACCAGCGGGTGGCGTTGGCCGCCTTGGCCTTGCACTACAAGGATCTGGCGACCTATCGCAACGGGGAAAGCCCTTTGTGCATCGCACGCGATTACCTGGCCAAGGTGTTGCATCTGCCCCTTCGACTGGAGAACCCCGACGAAGAATCGAGCAAGCAGTACCTGCATCACTTGTGGAACAAGAAGGATTGGCTTGAGTATGGTACGCTGGGCACCACGCCTTCGCGGAACTCGGTCGAAGGTACCCAACAGGCAGATGCATTCTCGCCAACCGCGTCAGAACATGCGCCAGAAAGCAGGACGCTTTCCGGACGCGAAGTGGTTGACCTGGTTTTATCAAATTCTGCCGAACTGCCAAAGCCCTCGGTGGAGGAACTGGGTCTTTCGGACGCGCAAATGTTCGCGTATTACCACTGGACCCGCGAATACAAGCTGCGCAATCCCCGCCAGATGAAGCGTTTGCTGAACAGCTACAACCTGATCCGTTTGCTTCTGCGCAAGGTCACCGACGGCCCCAACGATGACCCAAAGACAGATGGATTTGTTGTCATTGGGGGCGTCAGGGTGCCCGTTTTCCCGGTCATGCTGGCCTTGGTGATCCTGGAATACCTATACGACATTCCCATATTTGAAAAGCGGGATTCCCTGCGCAAATCGCTGCTTGGCGCTGGTACGGAAAACAATTGCTGGAAGCATGGAGAGCTGGGGCATTTGGCGCGAGGGGCCAAGCGTTTTGGACTGTGCGACCCAAACGCTACAGACGACATCGCCGCGCAAGCCATGTTGGAGTTTGTGGACCCCTACGTGATGCCGGCGCTGGAGCGCGCGTAATAAACCACCCCGTAGCAAGCGCATTCGGTGCCACCCATCCGTAGGGGCGATTCCATTTGTAGTAGGGGCGATTCATGAATCGCCCCTACCGACCGAATCGCCCCTACGGACAGGGGTCAACGCAGGTGAACGACGGAAAATGACGATATCGCGATTCGTGGGCCGGTTCAAGATGGTGACCGCGAAACGGATCAATGGCATGCGCGGAACCCCTGGGGTATCAGTGTGGCAACGGAACGACCACGACCACATCATCCTGGATCATCCGAGACTTGCACGAATTCCATCGCATCGCGGATTGCCTTGCCGCCAATCCATCGCGACGGACCCTCACTGGGCATATGTTGTAGAACAGGGCTATCGAGGGTGGGGCTGATCCGACTCCGGGATAGATTGATGGAATGACCTTCCTTGCCTTGGTCTTGGGTGCTGCGCTCCAATACTCGGTTTCCCCGGACTCCGCCTTCGAACTGCCACCGCCCAGCGCCGTGCCTGAACCTCAGACCCAAGCGTATCCGGATTATCCGCCAGCAGTGTTGGATGGGACTTCCGGAATGGGTGGCGGTCGCTGGAGCCGAGCTTCCCGGCAGGCCTACGATGGGGCGGTCTATGGAACAGCTGGAGGCGCTCTTGGTGTCGGAATCGGTTTCGTCGCCGGAGTGATCTACGGCGCCAAGGAGGAAACGCCCTGTGGAGCAGCCGACGGAAGTTGCGGGTTGGGGAAGATCATTACGGGGTTCGTTGGTGCGGGAATTGGTGGCGCAGCAGGAATGGTCATCGGAACGGGAATAGGCGTATCCAGGTCACCCCCGCCTTCCTATCCATCCAGGACTCCAATTCCCGGGGTCCTGGGGGCCACCGCTGGATTGATGATTGGAGTTGGCATCGCCTACGGAGCAGAAAGCCCCGCCTTGGCTCCTGCGGCTGTGCTGGCCGGAGTTGAGATGGGAGCGCTGGTGCTTGATAGAACACTGGCTCGAAACAACACCAGTCCGTCCCTAGAGGTAGGTTGCCTTCGTCCAGGCCTTCCTGGAGCACGGTTCAGCGTGGCGTTCTAGAGGTCATGCGGATTTGCAATCACTTTGCAAATCTGCATGGGTTGATCCGGGTCACCTGGGGCGGCCAGGGGATCGAGGAGGTCCTGAGCTTCCGGGAGTGAAACCCGGTACTGGACCCCGAGCTCCGGTTTGAATGCCTTGGGTTTCTACCTTTGCGCCTCTGTCACCGCGACCGGGGGGATAGCCCGCGGCGCACGCATCCAGCAACCATCCGGAGTCCTGAATGACCCAGCTGTCCGCTCTTCAGACCGCCCGCAAGGCCTACCAGCCCAAGCTTCCGCCCGTGCTCCGCAAGGGGCCCGGCGCCGTCGAGCTCAAGTTCGGAGCCGCCACCCAGTCGGTGGCCGACCAGGACAAGGTCAAGGCCCTGTTCCCCAAGACCTACGGCCAGCCCGTGGCGGAATTGGTGCCCGGCACCGCAAAGCTCGCCGGTCCTCTGGTGGTGGGCGTGGTCCTTTCCGGCGGCCAGGCTCCCGGCGGCCACAACGTGATCGCCGGCATCTTCGACGGCCTCAAGGCCATCGACGCCGGATCCAAGGTGATCGGCTTCCTGGGCGGCCCCTCGGGACTCGAGGAAGGCAAGTACATCGAGATCACGTCCTCGCTCATGGATGCCTACCGCAACACCGGCGGCTTCGACATCATCGGTTCCGGTCGCACCAAGCTGGAAACCGAGGAGCAGTTCAAGAAGTGCAAGGCCGTCCTGGAGGGCCTCAAGGCCAACGCCGTGGTGATCATCGGCGGCGACGACTCCAACACCAACGCCGCCGTGCTGGCCGAGTGGTTCAAGGCCCAGGGATCGTCCATCGTGGTCGTGGGCTGCCCCAAGACCATCGACGGCGACCTGAAGAACGCCCAGATCCCCACCTCCTTCGGCTTCGACACCGCCGCCAAGACCTACGCCGAGCTGATCGGCAACATCCAGCGCGACTGTCTTTCCGCCAAGAAGTACTGGCACTTCATCAAGATCATGGGCCGCTCCGCCAGCCACCTGGCCCTGGAAGCCGGCCTCCAGACCCAGCCCAACCTGACCCTCATCTCCGAGGAGATCGAGAAGAAGGGCGAAACCCTCGCGCAGGTCGTGGCGTCCATCGCCGACCTCGTCGACGGACGCTCCAAGGCCGGCAAGAACTTCGGCGTGGCCGTGATCCCCGAAGGCCTCGTGGAATTCATGCCCGACGTCAAGAAGCTGATCAGCACCCTCAACGACCTGATGGCCCACGAAGCCGCCGCGTTCGAGGCCGCCGCCGACCAGGCCGCCAAGGAAGAGCTCCTGAAGAAGCATCTGCCCGCCGACGTCGCCGCCACCTACTTCTCGCTGCCTTTCGGCATCCGCGGACAACTCCTGCTGGACCGCGATCCCCACGGCAACGTGCAGGTGAGCCGCATCGAGACCGAAAAGCTCCTGGGCGAGATGGTCGCTGCCGAGCTGAAGAAGCGCGGCTCCAAGGCCAAGTTCAGCTTCCTCACGCACTTCTTCGGCTACGAAGGCCGTTGCGCGGCTCCCTCGAACTTCGACGCCGACTACTGCTACAGCCTCGGCTATGTGGCGGCCCTCCTGGTGAACGGCGGCAAGACCGGCTACATGGCCACCTGCTCCAACCTGACCAAGGGCATCGAGAAGTGGGTTCCCGGCGGCACCCCCATCACCCAGATGATGAACATCGAGCGTCGCCACGGCCACGACAAGCCCGTGATCCGCAAGGCTCTGGTGGAGTTGAATGGCGCTCCCTTCAAGAAGCTGGAGGCCAACCGCAAGGTGTGGGCGGAAACGGAAGCCTACGTGTACCCCGGCCCCATCCAGTACTGGGGACCCACCGAGGTCTGCGACGCGACCACCAAGACGCTGGAACTGGAACAGGGCTGAGACCCGTCTCGCGGCGCATTCTTGCTCCCGGGCCCCTCGGATCCCTCTCGACGTCCCGACGCGGACGCCTTCGAGGGATCCGCCTCCCGGTCGCTGCGACTGCATCCGCGATCCGAGCCTCAGCAAGCTGACTCGGTCCGGAGGGCGCATATTAGTCTGCATCCCTCCTGACTCTCGTCAGATTCTGATTTATTATGGACAATTTATGACCTTGCCGGCTTTGCTGGCGAGGTCGTTTTGTCTGCACTCGACAGGACAGCGCGATTCTTCCTGTTGCCACGCTGTTCGGCTCCGATGATGTGCTTGCAGGGCGCGAGTCGAGTCGCCGAGCCACGCCCAGAACCCCGCGACTCGGGATTGGTAATCGGCGTTCTTGTGGGAGCAGAGCGAACCCTCGGCCCCGCGTCCTTCCGATCCACTCGCCAAATAGGTCGGATCCGTGTCGGGCGATCTGCCCAGTTCGATCCAAGCCGCGCTGCGTGCTTGGAACATTCCGAAGAGTTCGAGGGCCTGTGGCAAGTGGTTCGGATCGAAGGAAGTCGATTCGGGAAGCCATTGGATGGCCTCTTGGGGATTCGATTGCGAGAGCAGGTGGATGCCTCTGATCATGCGGAATCCGGGCTCGTCGGGCCAACGCGCCAAGCAGCGGTCGATTTCCGGAATGATTTCGGAAGTGCGTTGATGGAATCGGATCCAGGAGAGCAGAACAGTGGCGTGGCAAATGGGTTTCGCGTCCGCGGTGGAATCGAGATCCGCCGATGCTTCGGCCAAGGTGCGCAGGAAATCGGCATCCTGCGGGCCGGACAAAATTTGATTGAAGTGCAATGTGCACGATCGAAGGGCGTCGGTTGTTCTCTGAAGGCGTCCTTCCAGTTGGGCTTGATCCCTCGGCTCCAATCCCGAGGTGGAGTCGGGCTGGTGAATCAGGGAGTCGTAGATCTTCGCTGCGGAATCCAAGGACCAGCGATCGATCAACCGACCCACTCGGTCGGCGTTCCGCTGGTGAAGGGCAAGTTTCTCTTTCTGGTGCTCGGCCTGCTGGAACCTGATCCAGACGAAGGCTCCCACGGCAGAACCGATTGCACCTAGGGTTACGGCTATACGCAATGCGGGTGTCATATTCTTGAATATACCCGTGGCGAGATCCAGCTACAGCCGGTTTCGAGGAAAGCTTGTTCTCGCCTCGGCAGCTTCGGCCTCGTCGGTTTTCTGGCGGGGTCGCCTGGACGCCGGCCTGGCACCAGAGATCCGGATGGTGGATGCCGCGGGATGCCAACTTCTGTCCAGGAATCAGGAGGGGCAGGCCGGGTGGAACGGGATCCGGCTTCCGCGATCGGGCTCGATGTGCTGGATCCTGCTGGACGGTCCGGAATCCCGGCGGATCCCCGTTCCTCCCAGGTGAAAGCAACTGGCCGGGACATTGCCAAAGGCGTCGCGCATGACGAACATTCCCTCGACAGGCGCGACCTCCGCCGAGGGGGCCGCCAAGCCATCCGCCTTTCCAGGAATGCAATGAACACCCAGGAGGGGACTCCAATCCCATGATCCACATCCGGGTCTTGCGTCCCGAAGACCATCGCGAAGTCGAGGATATGGCCCGCGATGCTCTGGAGCGCCACCTCGAAGCTGCCCCCCCCGCTCCCGCGCCTCGCCTTCGCCTATGCCGGACAGCCGTTTTCTTGCCTTGGGTTCGCTCGCGCGAGCCATCTGATCATGGAGGTTCCGCACATTTCCTGCCTCCAGTGGTCCAAGGGGCGATGTCGCTATTTCTCCTTTTGCGGAGAGCGAGAATTTCTAACGTCAGCTTGTTTGGTGGAAGTTCCCTGCTAGGAAAACCCGGGTACCGGGCTCACGGTTGGAAAACTTCAATTCGCAAAGCCAGCACGGCATTCAACGATCTTCCCTACGCAAGGATTGGAGAGCAAATGTCAAATTTCAGCTACCAGAAATACATGAATGGAGCTAGAGAGACTCGGATCTATTGGGAAAGCTCCAAACACCATCACAAGAAGGAAGCACATCTTCCCTATTCCGATGCTGTGATCAGTGCTTTGGATGCAGCAGCAGGTGCTGGATGGACGGCCGACGGAAGTTACCAGTCCCATCAGAGCCATGTTCCTTCGGGTTACTGGTTTTGGGACGGTCAAAGGCTGAAGGAAACCTGAGCTTTCGCTTGCCTTCGTTTGTGCGATTTGTCGGCTGGTGAAGTCCATTCAGGGGTGACCCGTTTGGATTAAACGTCTTCGTTCAGATAAGAGGCGCATCCCACCAGAAGTGCCTAGAACTGCGTGATGAATTTCCAGGCTTCGGCGGGATTCCAGCTGGTGCTCTGGCCCGGATCGTTCGGTTCCCATCCGTGGGGGCCGTTGAAGACGCAGTAGACGGTGGGGTAGCCTGCCTTGCAGTTCGTGTAGACGGTGCAGGTATGGGCTTGGCCGGCGGCGGGGAAGACGATCGCCTTGGAGTCGGCGGTGCACCCGTTGACGGCGGCAAATTGGGCCTGCTTGGTCCGGCCGCTGGTGGGCGATGGCGTGCCGCTGGCGTCGCCGCTGGCCTGCGAGGCGTAGTAGGCGATGGGCTTGGTCAGAGTGGTGGGGCAGGAGCCGGTCAGGTCGGCGCCGGAGAAGAACGCCACGCCGCGAAAGACGTCCGCCCGCGTGCAGGCGATGGCGATGGACATGGCGCCGCCGAAGCTGAACCCCGTCGCGAAGATCCGGCTCTTGTCGATGCACAGGTCTCCTTCCACTTGCGCGAGGATGTCGTCCGTGAAGGCGACGTCGGTCTTGCTCCAGGTGCCCGCGCCGTTTTCGGCATCGGGTGCCACGAAGATGGTGTTCTTGGGGTCGAAGCCGGCCATCCGGAAGTAGTTGCGGTTGGCCACCGACTGCGCCGAGGATCCCGATTCGGCGTAGGCCACCACCAGACGGTAGGCCTTCGACTGGTCGTAGGAGGTGGGTACTCCCAGGATGAATTTGCGGGTCTTGCCGCCGCTTTGGAGGGATCGCGTCCCGTTGGCGAGAGTCCGGGTCTTGTCGCAGCCCGCGCTGCGCACGGCACCGGTCGCCGAATCCATCACCACTTCCACCGCCGTGGCGTAGGAGGCGATCGGGGTCCGGACGGTGGCCAAGCCGGTCTTCCGCGCCACCAGCGTGTCCGGAGTCGCCGCTTGGCGGGGACTTGCCGATTCCGTCCCCTTCCAGCCGGGAAAGGAGACGGCCGGGGCCATCCAGTCGCTTCCGGTGTGGATCAGTGGGGCCGCCCCCGGAAAGGCTGCCTTCCAGTGGATCAGGTAGACACCGGGTTCCAGATCGGGAAGGGCGTAGGACCACGATCCTTCTTCGCGCGAGGTGGGAGCGGCGCTCCAGAGACTCCTGCCCGCCGTGGACACCAGGGTCGCCCGGCCGGGATGTTCCTTCCAGGCGATGGACACCGCCGCGCGCCCCTCGCGATGGTCGATGTGGAGGCTTCCCGAATTCCAAGTCCCCGGGTTCCTTGGCCGGGCACCGCTGGTTTCCAAGGTGAAGGAGCCCGCCGCGTCGGTGGTGGTCGTCTTGCCGGGAGCCGACACCAGGTGCAGGGTGGCTCCGGCGATCGCGGATCCCTTCCGATCCTTCACGGTGCCGCTCAGGGCGAAGGCCCAGGTGCTGGCCATGAGGACACTCAAGCTGCAAGCGATGGACCGCATGGATTTCCCTTCCTTGGGCATACCAGGTCTGGCCCGCCCTTGGGGGAAGATCGGTCCAGGGACGGGCCGGTTCGGTGCCGATTCGATCGCCGAGCATTGTCGGAATAGCAAAGCGGAAGTGTTCCTCGAGTTTCGACGGCGGCGGTGGATGCCTTGCCGAGGTGGAGATTTCCGTTGGTTCTGCAAGGCGTCCGATTGCATTTTATAGCCATGTCGTCGGGACGATTCGCCATGGCGTTGCACGCGCTCGCGGTGCTGGGGGCTTGTCCCGAGGGGGCCACCAGCGCCTGGATCGCTTCCAGCGTGAACACCCACGCGGTGTTTCTGCGCAAGATCCTGCGGACGCTGGTGGAAGCGGGGCTGGTGGAGGTGCGGGAGGGTCGGGGGGGCAAGTACTGGCTTTCGCGGCCGGCGGGCATGATCCGGCTTTCGGAGGTGTACCAGGCCGTGGAGCCCGATGGGCCGTTGTCGCCCAGCGAAGCGGAACCCAACCCCAGGTGTCCGGTGGGTTGTCGGATGCGGGAATCCTTCGCCGAGGTGGCCGGAGCCGCCAAGGAAGGAATCCTCAAGCAATTGCACCGACGGACGGTGGCCGACCTTCTGGCTGGACTTCCTTCGGGAAATTGATCGATCCTGGCAGGCGAGGTTTCCAGGGCTTGACTTTTACTGCAACTATCTGTATTCTAGTTAATAACTGAAACCACTTCACCTTCAGTAAAGGGAGCATCCATGAAGATCCTGGTCACCACCCCCACCGGCAAGGTTGGGTCCGAAGTCGTCCGCGCCTTGGCCGCGCGCAACGTTTCCCGCCGCCTGGCGTTGCGGGATCCTTCCAGGGCCCCTGCGGGCGAGGAGGCCGTCGCGTTCGACTACCTGAAGCCGGAAACCTGGGGCCCCGCGCTGGAAGGGATCGATCGGGTGTATCTGGCTTCGGTCGGCGATCAGCCTGCCGGACCCGAAAAGGCCTTCGTGGATCTGGCCGTCTCCAAGGGCGTCGGGCGGATCGTGAAGCTGGGGGCGGCGGGCATCGAGAACACGGATGTGCCTCTGCGCCAGGTGGAAAGACACATCGAGAGCGCCGGGGTGGAGTGGACGTTCGTGCATCCGACGTGGTTCTGGCAGAACTTCTCCACGGCGATGGCCGGGAGCATCAAGGCGGGGGTCCTGGTCGAACCGGTGGGAGACCGCTGGACCGCCTTCGTGGATGCCCGCGACATCGCGGCGGTGGCCGTGGAAGCGCTGGCGACGGATTCCTGGACTGGACAGATCCTGACGATCACGGGCCCGGACAGGACCACCCGCGCGCAGTTCGTGGCCGAGGTGTCGCGGCAGCTGGGCCGGGAGGTGCGCTTCCAGGACGTCACCGACGCCCGGTTCCGGGAGGCCTTCGAGGCCTACCTGACCCCGTCCTATCTGGAAACACTGTCCGCCCTCTACGGTTGGGTGCGCGCTGGCGCCACCGAATTCTCCACCGACATCGTCGAAAAGGTGATTGGACGCAAGCCCATCGGACTGGAGCGATTCGTGTCCGACCATCTCGAGGTCTGGCGTTAGCCGGGACCGGCCTGCTTGGAGCGGGGCGGATGACGATCACCCGCCGAGGGAATCCCGCCATGGAACGAGGTCCGGATCGAGCCGCGAGAGGAATCCTCGGTCCACGGCGATCGCGGTTCCGTCGATTTCCGTCACCGGGACCACGCCCATCAGAGCGTTGGTCAGGTAGACCGATTCCGCCTGCTTCAGTTCGTCGGACGAGATGCGGCGGTGCTCCACCGGAACCCCTTGCGCGGCGAGGTGGTCCAGCACCGCGCCGAGCATCGTGCCGGGTAGTGCGTGTTCGGAGACCGGCACGCGGAACTTCCCGTCCATCTTGCAGAGGATGTTCGCGGTGTTCGTTTCCGACACCGTGCCGTCGGCGTTCAACAGGATGGCTTCGTCGGCGCCATGCTCCTTGGCCCAATCGGCGGCCAGGCGGGAAAGCATGTAGTTCATGGTCTTGTGGTCGGACAGCGGCGATTGCCGTGCCTGGGGCCAGGTGGCCAGACGCAAACCCTCGCGGCCGCTTGCGGCCAGGCGATGGATGTACGGGCGCGCCGTGACCATCAGGCGGATGCCGCGCTCGAGCGAACCAGGCTTTCCGGCCGACGCCGAAAGCTTCACCGCCGCGACGGTTCCCGACAAGCCGTTCTTCTCGAGCACCAGGTCGATCACGTCCTTCCAGGTGATGTCCGGGAACGGCGAGGCGAAGAAGCGTTCCCACGCCCTGCGGAACCGGGCCACATGGGCGTCCAGGCGCAGGATCCTTCCCTCCTGGACGCGGATCGTCTCGAAGAATCCGAAGCCGTAGGCGAATCCCTCCTCTTCGACGGAAACCGTCATCTCACCGACCGGCAGGAACCTGCCGTCCATCCATCCGACGCGCGCGTCGGGCGCCGTGGCGGTCCCGTCGCCCATCTTGTCCAGGGTGTCGGAGAGCGTGCGTCCCTTGTGGAGGGTCTCGTCGTATTCGTCGGCGGGACTGGAGTCGTAGACCACGCCTCCGCCCACCGAGTACACGAGTCTTCCGAAGGCGATGGTGGCGGTCCGGATGGCGATGGAGAGATCCATCGTGCCACGGAAGCCCAGGTAGCCGATGGATCCCGTGTACAGGTGCCGTCTGACCGGCTCCAGTTCGTCGATGACTTCCATGGCCCGGATCTTGGGACATCCCGTGATGGATCCGCCGGGGAAGGTGGCGCGGATCAGGTCCACGGCGTTCCTGCCGGAGTCCAGGCGTCCTTCCACCACGCTGACCAGGTGGTAGACGTTCTCGTAGGCTTCCACCCGCTTGTGCTCGACCACCTTCACGGATCCCGCGGCGCACACCTTGCCGATGTCGTTGCGCAGCAGGTCCACGATCATGGACAGTTCCGAGTCGTCCTTGCGGCTGGTTTCCAGGTCGCGACGGAAGGCGAGATCGTCCTGTGGGGTCCGGCCCCGCGGCCGCGTCCCCTTGATGGGGCGCGTCTCCACCTTGTCGCCGCGCAGTTCCACGAAGCGTTCGGGCGAAGTGGAGACGATCCGGTGGTCGCCCGCGTTCAGGTAGGCGAAGAAGGGTGCGGGATTGGCGCGGAAAAGGTCGGCGAACAGCGCGAAGGCGTCGCCTTCGTAGGCCGTCTCGAACCTCTGGGACATGTTCACCTGGTAGACGTGCCCCCGGGCGATGTAGTCGCGGATGGCCTCCACCGAACGCATGTATTCGTCGCGGGTCAGCCCCGACGCCACGGTTCCGGTCTTCGCCCGGGACCGTCGGACAGGCGCAGGGAGGGACAGCTCCGAGACGAATTCCGACAATTTGCGTCCGGTGTTCTCCTCGCCGTCAAGGACGGGCGCGATGATCCGGGCGCTCCCGTCCAACCGGTCGTGGACCACCAGGAGGGAGGGGGCCGACATGAACAGCCGCGGGAGATGCAGATCTTCGCGGGATGTGCGCGGCAGGACTTCCAATGCGTCCTTGAGGTCGTAGGCGAGGTAGCCGAGCAGACCCGTGGAGATCGGCAGGGAATCGTCGATGCCCTCGAGGCGGTAGCGGGCCATCAGGCCGTCCAGCGCGAGGAAGGGATCCAGTCGGGCCACGGTGGTTCCGGCGGCCGATTCGACATCGACCCTGCCGTCGCGTTCGCGGATGGAAAGCCAGGGGCGGATCCCCAGGATGTCCCAGCGTGCGGAATCGTGGCCGCCTCCGCTGAGGAGCGCCACCGTGCCCGGTTCGTCGGCGAAGCGCGATGCGAGGTCCACGAATGGCTCCGCGAGGTGGAAAGCCACCTCCATGGTCGTGGAGAACGGTGCGGGAAGGCTCGCGAGGAACGCGTCCAGGGATGTCGGGTCGCTCATGGAAGGACGCTCCGGAGGGGGCCGAGTTTCAGGAAGTTCTCGATCATGCCGAATCCGTGTTCGGTCAGGAAGCTTTCCGGATGGAACTGCACTCCGTGGAGGGGGTGCTCGCGATGGGAAAGGCCCATGACCACTCCGTCGGAAGTCGTCGCGGTCACCTCGAGGCAGGGGTCGATGTCCGTCACCGCCAGGGAATGGTAGCGTGCGATCCGGCATGGATTCGGGATGCCCTGGAAGATCCCGCGCCCTTCGTGACGGATTTCGTCCGTCTTCCCGTGCATGGGAAGCGGAGCGCGGATGGTGGTTCCTCCGAACGCCTCGTTCATGGACTGCATGCCCAGGCACACGCCCAGGATGGGAACGCTCGCGTGCAACCTGCGGATGAGCGGCACCGAGATGCCCGCCGCCTGGGGATCCTTGGGGCCGGGGCTCACGACCACGTAGTCCGGTCGCATCGCCTCCACGCCTTCCACATCGATCTTGTCGGAGCGGACCACCACGACATCCAACGGGTACACCCGGAACATCTGCACCAGGTTGAAGGTGAAGGAATCGTAGTTGTCGAGCATGAACAGCCTGGCGGTCATCTGCGGGATCTCCTCGATGGGATCGGAGCGGCCGGAAAGGGCGTGCGGGGGCGGTCGGTCACAGCATGGTCATTCCGCCGTCCACCGGCTGGTAGCTTCCGGTGACGAAGCGGGAGAGGTCGCTGGCGTAGTAGAGGAGCGCTCCCGCGACGTCGCGAGCCACGCCGTTGCGGCGCAGCGGAGTCCATGCGGCGGCCGATTCCTTCACCGAAGGAGGAAGGTTGGCCGTGGCGTCGGTGATGATCAATCCCGGGGCCACCGTGTTCACGCGGATGCCGCTGGGTCCCAGTTCGGCGGCCAGGGACCGGACGAAGGCGTCGATGGCCGCCTTGGCGGCGCTGTGGGAAATGAATCCCTCCCCGTGCGATTTGGACATGGAGCTGGATACCGAGACGATGCTGCCCTCGCCCCGTTCGATCATCACTGGCAGGACCGCCTTGCACAGGAAGAACAGCTGGGCGACCTCGTCGTTGACCTTGCGCTGGAAGTCCGGCCACTCGAATTCGAGGAAGCTCTTGAACTTGAAGCCGATCGCCGCGTTGGAGACCAGGACGTCGATCTTCCCGTATTCGGCGATCACCCGGGCCACCATCCGCTCCACGGCGGCGCGGTCGGTGACGTCGGCCGGGCAGAGCAGAGCCTCGCCTCCGTCGGCTTCGATCAGTTCCTTGACGCGCTTCGCGCGGTCCTCGCTCTTGCGGTAGTTGATCGCCACCTTGGCGCCATGGCTGGCCATGAGGAGAGCGGCGGTGCTTCCGATCCCTCGGCTGGCACCCGTGATCAGCACCACCTTGCCGGTCAGCAGTCCTTCGCCGCGGGAGGGGCGCAGGGAGGGGTCCAGCGGCTGGAGTCCGAGGTCGTCGCCGGAGGCCTCGTCGGACCATCCGAATTCCTTGCCCAGCTTCGCGACCACTGCTCCCAGCTCGGAGAGACGGGCGTGCTCGAAGAGCTGGGACATGCCCACCTCGGCGCCCAGCTTCTCGTGGATGTGGCCCATCACGCGGGCCGCCGCCAGCGAATCGCCGCCGATCTCGAAGAAATGGGTGTGCCTGCCGATCTCCTCCACGGAGAAGTTGAGGACCTCCGCCCAGATGGCGGCGATGGCGCGTTCCGCCTTGCCCACGGGCGCCTCGTAGGTCCGGCTCTGCTGGACCATGCCGGCGGTCGGCTTGAGGGCGCGGCGATCGAGCTTGCCGTTGGGGAGCTTGGGCATGGCTTCCAGGGCCACGAACGCGGCCGGAACCATGAACACGGGAAGCCGTTCGGACAGGAAACGGCGCAAGCCTTCCAGATCCAGGCCCTTGCGGTGGGATGCGGGCACGAAATAGGCGGTGAGCTGGGTGCCGTCGCTGACGACCGCGCGGGGGCCCATCCCCTCGAATTCGCCCATGATCTTCTCGACGTGCCGCACGTCCACGCGCTGTCCGCGCACCTTCACCTGGAAGTCGCGGCGTCCGATGTACTCGATGTTGCCGTCGGGCAGGCGGCGGGCCAGGTCGCCCGTGTTGAACAGGCGGGTTCCGATGCTGTCGCGGAAGACGTTGGGGATGAACTGGGCCTGGTCCAGCTCGGGTCGGTTGTGGTAGCCTTCGGGCATCCCCACGGTGGCCACGTGGAGCTCGCCGGGAACACCGTCGGGGACCAGCCGCTTGCGCGGATCCAGGAGGTACACCATGGTGTTCTGGATGGGTCGACCGGCCGGGACGAAGCCCTCGGGATCGACGAAATCCGCGGTGTCGTAGTAGGTGATGTCGTTGAGTTCGGTGCATCCGTAGTTGTTGATCAGCCGTACACCCGGCAGGACCCTGCGGAAGCGGGAGACGAGTTCGGCCGAAAGCGGCTCGCCGGCGGTGATGACCATCCGTAGCGAGGGGAGGGCGGCGTTCTCCCGCTCCAGGTGGCCCAGGATGGCGTCCAGATGGGAAGGCACCAGGTTCAGGCGGGTGATCCGGTGGAGCGAAAGCGCCCCGACGAACGCGCCGTTGTCCAGCATGGTCGTGGGATCCATGAATACAAGCGGGACGGCGTTGAGCAGGCCCGCGAAGATCTCCTTCACGGACGGGGCGAACGCAGCGGTGGTCTTCTGGCCCACCACGTCCGTTTCGTCGAACGGCCAGTTCGCCTCGATGCCGCCCAGCCAGTTGACCAGCTGGCGGTGCTTCACGCGCACGCCCTTGGGTGTTCCCGTCGAGCCCGACGTGTACATGATGTAGGCCAGATCCTCGGGATCCGGGACGTGGGCGGGCGCACGATCCGGGAGATCGGCAATGCCGCTGTCGGCCTTGTCCAGCGCCAAGGTCCTGGCTTCCGGGAGGGACAGTCCCGCCAGGGTCGAGGCGGTTCCCACCACCAGCCTGGGATCGGCGTCGGACAGGATCTGGGACCGGTAGGAATCCGGATAGGATGGATCCACGGGGACGTAGGACGCGCCTGTCCTCCAGACGGCCAGGAGGGTGGCCAGAAACGAGGTGTCGCGGGGCAGGCAGACTCCCACCACCCGGCCCGGTCCGGCGCCCCCGGCCAGAAGCGCGTTGGCGATCCGATGGGAGCGGGAGGAGAGTTCGCGATAGCTCGCGCTCGTGGTGGAGTCGATGCTGGCGATCTTGTCCGGCAGGCGTGCCGCGATGTCGTCGAAGCGTTCCACGAAGGTCCGCAGGTCGTCGCTTCCGGGCAGGCCCAGGTTGGATTCCACGGCGAGGCGATGGATCTCGTCGGTGTCCATCATGGCCAGTTCGCCCACCGGACGGGAATCGTCCTCGAACATGGAACGCAGGATCCGTTCGTGGTGGGCCAGGATCCGCTCGACGGTCCGCCGACTGTACAGGTCGGAAGCGTAGACCGCCTCCACCTTGAGCCCATCGCGGTTGCCCGTGTAGGAAAGCTCCAGTTCGCATCGCGCCTGGGCGGTGCCTCCGGCGGGGGAGTCGCCTCCCTGGGCGTAGGCGCTGAACCGGACCCCTCCGGGCAGCGGCTTGTCCATCTTCGTGTGCGGGAAGTTCTGGTGCCGCACCACCACGGGAACGAGGTCGGCGCCCCGCACCCGCTGGGCCGTGTCCAGCGACTGCAGGATCTTCTCGAAGGGCGCTGCCTGGTGCTCGAATCCGGAGACGGCGAGTTGCCGCACACGGCCCATGAATTCGGAGACGGTCGTTTCCTGGTCCACCTGGATGCGCAGAGGCAGGATGTTGATGAAGAAGCCGATCAGCCCCTCCAGTTCGGGGAAGGGACGCCCCGAAGTGGTGGTCCCGATGCAGAGGTCGTCGGTTCCGGTGTAGCGCTGTGCCATCAAGGCGAAGCCCGCGAAGAGCGACATGAACAAGGTGGCGTTGTGGCGCTTGGAGAAGCGGTCCAGTTCCTGGCAGAACGCGTCGTCGTAGGTGCGTGCGAGCAATGCGCTCCGCAGGAGCGAATCGGCGCGCCGCATCCCGTCGGTGGGAAGTTCCACCACGCCGTCGTATCCCTGGAGGCTTTCCCGCCACCAGGCCAGGTGCCGACTGAGGTCCTGCTTGCGTTGCCAGGCGGAGAAATCCCCGTACTGGATGGGCAGCGGGGGCAGGTCCGGTTCCCTTCCCTCGCCGTAGGCTTCGTAGCACTTCTGGAGTTCCGAGAAGAGGATCCCCTCGATGGACCACCCATCCGCGACGATGTGGTGGATCACCACCAGAAGCAGGTGCTTTTCCTGGGAGACGCGCACGAGCCTGTGGACGAACACAGGCCCCTTCTCGAGGTCGAACAGGTGTTCGGCGTTGGCCTTCACGAGAGCGTCCAGATCCTCTTCCCTGGCGTCCTGGACTTCCAGGACGATCCGTCCGGGAGTGGATGGGATCTGCCTCGGCTCCCCTCCGGGCGTGGACACGAACCGGGCGCGCAGGTTCTCGTGGCGGCGCAGGATCGCCTCCAGGCTCCTTTCCAAGGCTCCGATGTCCAGGTGCCCCTCGATCTGGAACACGAAGGGAATGTTCCAGCTGGTGTCCTTGGGATTCATCCGCTGGAGGATCCACAGGCGTTCCTGCAGAAGGGAGATCGGCGAGCCTTCGCTGGTCCGGCCGAGGGGTTGGATGTGGAGGGTTGGTTTCATCGAAGACGCCTTCTGTCGTTCTTGGAGCTGTGGATCCGAAGATCCATAGTTGGCAGCCCATGCCGGGTGGCCACTGGACGGCTGTTGACTCGGGCAAGAAAACTAGAACATTTCGGGGGGGCGGGAATTTCCCTCCGTTGGGCTGTCGAGGCGCTGGAGCAACCGCTTCGAGTCATTTTCCGGAAGGGTCCATGATGGGTGTGGTCGATGTAATTTTCCGTCGATGCGCCGAGCCTTCTGGATCGCTTCGTTCTCCTTGCTGGTTTCCTGCAAGGAGGAAGCACAGCCCCCCTTCCTTCGAGTGGAGCTTCCGCGTCCTGTGGTCGAGATGCCCGGCGAATCGGCGGAGGATTCCGCGATGGACACGACGGCATCCGCGGATTCCGCTCCCTCCCCTGACGTTCCCCGCCTCCCCATCGAGCGGATCGACAGCGCCTTGGGGGCCTACGATGGTGGCGACACCCTCTCCCGGAAGGTTGTGGGCCACAACGACTGCGCCGACCACGATCTCTACCGCTACCGATTGTCCAACCATCTGGTCCTGGAAGGGAACGCGTACAGCATGTACGCGATGGAGTGGAAGTTCGAGGGCGAATTCCACCCGGTGATGGGCCTCGTTCCGGGAATGGGCATGGACCAGGTGGAAGCCGTCCTGGGCAAGCCCGTCCTGCGCCGATCCGACAGGATGGTGTACTGGTCGATGAAGCCCGACGATTACGAAGCCGAGTACTTCGACAGCCGCTGGAAGATCCGTCTCGGGTTCTCCGGCGATTCGCTGAGGACCGTGCGCTTCCAGCCCTTCTGGGACGATTGCTGATCCGTCCGCGGTCGGCGCGAGCGCGGCGCCTGATTCCACTAACGGAGGGTCGGAAAGCGTCGGAAAGCGGAACCTGACTCCGGGGACCTTTGTCCGTCGTTTTCCGTCGGTATCCGGGAGATATTTGTCTGCGTGGATCCGCCGCCGGGCGATGTGGCCTGGAGACCGGATCCGCTCGGAACCCGCACGAAGCCCCGCTGGCAGCGGAGGCGGTGCCAGAACACAGGAGCAGCACATGAGACGAACCAGATTCCTGCAACGCGCGTTCCTCGCCGGATGCGCGGCCGGATGGATCCCGGCCTCCAACGCGGCGGCGGCGTCATTCGTGGACGAACACTCCGACGGCAGCCTTTCCGGCTGGACGAGCCAGGGACGCTCGTGGACGGAATCCGGAGGGAAGGCCGGCCCGATCTGCTGCACGTCCAATTCGGGCTTCCTCATGAACAACAACACGGTCTCTTCGGACGGCACCCTGGAGGTGAAGCTCGTCGCCGACCAGTGGAACGGGCAGAAGGGAGGCGTCGTGTTCCGGTGGTCCTCCGCCGCCAACTTCTTCATGGTGGCTCTCCAGCCGGGCAACTCGAGCTCCAATTCGCTGCGCTTCTGCAGGAACACCCTCGACGCGTCCCAGGGACAGGTGGTGGCCCAGGCGTTCCCGGTGGGGACCACGGCCACACTGAAGATCGTGATGAAGGGCTCGCGCTTCGACATCTACGTGGACGGCGTCCTGCGCGGAACCGTGAACGACGCATCCAACCCAACGGGTCGGATCGGCTACGGATACGCCGGCGAATGGAACGACTACATCGACTTCGACAGGATCTCGTGGACGGAATCCGTCGGAGCGCTTCCGGCCGACCCCTCGGGACTGACCGTCGCGGTCGCGTCGGCGTCGCGGATCGATCTCTCCTGGAAGGACATGGCGTCCAACGAGACGGGGTACTCCGTGGAGCGCAAGATCGGCTCGGGCGCCTTCACGGAGGTCGCGAGGCTTTCGGCCAACGCCACCGGGTATTCCAGCACGGGCCTCTCCGAGAACACGCTGTACACCTACCGCGTGCGCGCGTTCAACGCCTCTGGGTATTCCGGGTATTCCACCCAGGCTTACGGAAGGACCCCCCTGGCTCCGCTGGTCCAGCGCACCCGCTACCGGGCTCTGGTGCTGGTCTACGATCCCATCCTGGGAGCGCGCTACGGCAACAAGAGGGTTTCCGAGCACTACGGATACCGCAACGTGGACACCCTCTGCAAGCAGTACATCGACATGATGTACAAGGCTTCCGGCGGCCAGGTGCAGTTCGAGATCGCACAGAAGCACGTCCTCGACGAGCTTCCCCCCGAAGTCGATCCGAATGTGCAATTCACCCGCGACAGCTGCATCCAGCAATGGGACGCCAGGAAGGAAGTGGAGCTGGGCAAGGCCGACTACAAGACCATCGCCGAGGATCCCCGCATGCGCATCATCGAGCGGGTGAATTCCGGCGACGTGGACTTCGTGTGGGTGTTCGGCACTCCGGGCTCCGGGTTCTGGGAGGCCAGCATGGCGGGTCCGGGGGCCTTCTGGGTCAACGGCGGCGAGCATCCGGAAATCGGCACCAACCGCAAGTTCGTGTTCTTCGGCTTCGGACGCGAATCGCACCAGGGAGTCGGCTTCATGGCCGAGAACACGGCGCACATGATGGAGAACATCATGGGACGCCATCTGGCGCCGAATCTACCCAAGCGCCACGCCGTCCCGGTGTGGAACACCTTCGACATCGCCAATGCCACCCGTTCCCAGCAGTCGACCTTCCTTGACGACTGGAACTACTTCATCCTGTCCGACGCGGCGAACTTCGATCCGAAGCGGACCTCCCGGGGCAACGCCCAGTTGGGCCTGTCGCACTATCCGCCCACGGCCATCCACAACTACGACTGGGGGCAGCAACACGACCTGGGGTGGCACATGTTCAAGTCCTACGGCGGGACCTGGACGGAAGGGGGCCTTGGGGTCTCGGTGGCTTCCGGAGCCGCCAACCGCGCCTTCGCCTTCGACGGAACCCGCAACGAGGTCGATTGGGATCCTTCCACGGAATACCCGATGCCCGTGCTCGCTTCCGACTTCCAGTGCGTGGCGCGTGTCTCGGTGTCCAACGGGGCAGCCCGTTCCAGCGCGGGTTTCCTCCTGCGCGGATCCAACCAGAACAAGACACTCGCCGAGCTTCGCGGATACTACGTGGGGATCGACGCGTTCTCCGACCGGATCCGGATCTCGAAGTTCGACAACGGAGAGCAGATCCTGGGAGAGGCCTCGCTCCCCATCTGGACCGGAAGGGCCTACGAACTGGTGATCCGAGCCGTCGGCGACACCATCTCGGTGGACACCGCCGGTGGAACCGGCAAGCTGGTGTCGGTGGTCGACGGATCCTTCAAGAGCGGTGGATTCGGCTACGCCTCCTTCGGGACCGCGGCGTCCTTCGGTCGGCCGACCATCAAGGCCCTCGTGCTCTCGGGAGCCGATTCCTGGTACTCCTATCCCGACCTGTCCGGTCCTGCGCGCAGGATCTCGGCCGAGATGGAGTACGAAGGCCAGATGGACGAATTCGGTTCGATGGACCACTACTACGCCTGGATGTACGAACACCTGCCCAAGCTTCCCGCGCTCCTGCAGTACGCGGATGCCGAGACCGGCAAGCGTGTCGGCAAGTACCTGGGAACCTGGTGGCCCTACCTCTTCGACTTCAACCAGTTCACGGGCGACACCATCTCCCGCGAAGTGGTGTTCGCATCCAGGGACATGCAGGCTCCCGCCTCGGTCACCGGTCTGAAGGCATCCATTGCCAGAGGGTTCGTGCGGCTCGATTGGGCGAAGGCCTCCGACAACGTGGGCACCACCCGCTACGAGATCAAACGCAACGGGGTCGTCGTCAAGAACGTCCGCGATGGTCTGGCCTTCGTCGACCGCGACGTGGTGGACGAAACCGAGTACACCTACTCGGTTGTGGCCGTCGACGGTTCCGGGAACCGTTCCGCGGCCGCCAACGTCACCGTGGCCTACGTGCTGTCCGAGCTGATCAACGGCGACTTCGAGAGGTCCAACATCATGTGGGGGCGCACGATGTGGAACACCGCCAACTCCACCCTGGCCTACGTGCCGCAGGTGGGCGTTGGCGGATCCCAGGCCGTGGAGATCCGCAACGACCTGGCCAACGACGCCGCCTGGACCCAGGAAGTCCAAGGATTGGAGCCGGGTGCCTGGTACCGGCTTTCCGGCTGGATCAAGGGCCAAGGCATCGTCAATCGTGAAAACGGCACCAGGGGCGCGAGCCTTTCCGTGATGGACACGTGGACCTCCACGGAAGACCTCGTCGGGACCTTCGATTGGACGAAGGTTTCCGTGACCTTCCAGGCTCCCCAGAGCGGCGAGGTCGTCGTGGGGTGCCGTCTGGGCCACTGGTCCAACACGGTCACCGGCAAGGCTTGGTTCGACAACGTGATCCTGGCCCGGGAATAACCCCTCCTCGAGCTTCGGGATTCCCCGCATTCCCCGCCAGGCCCCCGTCGGATCCGTCCGGCGGGGGCCTTCCATTTTGGACGTCTTGGCGTCCTTCCCCGTGCGCAACCAAGCCCGCGTGCCTCAGGGCAGGCAGAAGCTCCTCTCCAGCCGCCCGCTTGGGCTCGATGCTTGCGCGATCCAGCATCCTCCGGGAAGCGCTCCCAGATCCAGTCCCGTCTCTCCCGTGCCGGAAGCGCCAAGGTGGATGTCGCGGCCATGCAGGTCCACGATCCGCAGGTGGACGCGCTCGGTCCGCGAGCCCTCCAGTCGAGCCACGAGCCTGCGCGACCGCAGCAGGATGCGCAGCGCTCCGGACCCTGTTCGCGGAGCGAGGGAGGTGGCGCGTGGTTTCATCTCGAAGCTGTCCAGCACTCCCAGGGAACGCCCATCGGAATCGAAGGCGTGCATGCGTGCGATCGCGCGCGTCGAGTCGGCCTCGACGGTCACCAGTTCGTTCACCAGCCCGAAATTGGCGGGGGATGCCTCGAACGCGCCCACCGTGATGAACGGATAGTCCGATCCCACGGCCTCGGAGACGTCCAGGTAGCTGGAACCTCCGTTGGTGCAGTAGAAGGTCCCGTTGCGGAAGCCGCGTTCGTATCCGTGCATGTGGCCGGAGAAGCTCGCCTGGACGCCGTGGCCTTCCACCACGGGGGGATAGGTCTCCCGCAGGACGGCGTTCTCCCCGGAGGCCTGCCAACGCTCGTAGAACGGCGCGCGGTGGATGAAGGTGAACACGTAGGGGAACGAGTTGACGAATTCCGACTCCAACTGTTCCTGTAGCCAGCCCGGGATGTCCGTTCCCATGCGGTTCCAGTCCAGGAAGAGCATGGCCACCGGGCCCCAGGCGGCCACGTAGCTCCCATCCAAGCCACGGGGATCCGAATTGCGGCCGCCCACCTGATCCAGGTACCGACGGATCCTCGGGCTCGTGTAGCCACCCACGTCGTGGTTTCCCAGCGCGGCGAAGAACGGGACTCGGCTTCCGACGGTCTCCAGGGCCAGGGGCGCGAACACCGAGGCGAGGTCGGATGGGTCGTTGCCGTCGTTGGAGAGGTCGCCGGTGGTCGCCGCGAAGTCCACCTTCAGGGAGTCCACCATGTAGCCCAGCATCTCCTTGGCCGGATGGAGACGATGGCTGTCGCCCCAGATCCCGAACCGCACCCGCGCCGAGCGCCTGGAGGATGCGGTGCGGAAGGTGCGGATCTCCGAACGGAACGTGTCGGAGACGATCCGGAAAAAGTATGTGGTCCCCGCGTCCAGATCGCGCAACCGCGCGATCCGGATCGCGGTGGACGATCCGGAGGTCGCGAGGATGGACTCCGCACTGTGGCCCAGGGTGGAATCGACACCGTACTCGAGGCGAGCGTTTTCCGGCGAGGAAGTCTCCCAGAAGACGCTGATGGATGTGTCCGTGGCCGCTTGCAGCCAGGGAGTGCGGAGGAAGGCGAAGGAAGACGGCGACGCGAATCCTCCGAGGGCTGCGACTTCGGAGGAGTCCAGGGCATGGTCGTGGAAGGTCGCCCGAGCCAGGTCGGTCGCGTCGGTCTCGCCATCGTTGTCCGCGAAGAGAAGCAGGGTGTCGGAAAGGGCGAATCTGCCCCCGGTGGGCTGGGGGACTCCGTCCAGGATCCGCCGCCCGTCCAGGTAGATGCGGTGGGAGGATCCTCCGTCCACGGACACCACCAGGCGGTGCCAGGCGCCCGCGAACACGGAGGCGGAGGAATATCCCGTGGCTTTCACGCCCACCGCGCCGTCGGGACGCACGAAGCATTCGGCGTCGTCGACGTTGCGCGGATCCGTCTGGAAGAGGCTCCGCCAGGTCCCGTTGCCGGTGATGCGCAGATCCAGCGACACCGTGTAGGAGTGGACGGGAGCTGTCCTTCCGTGGGCCAGGGCCAGCTGCGCCCCCTTGGCCAGTCGCAGGGCCCTGTCCGAGGGGGATGGGCCTTCGATGGATTCGACGGAGCCTCTCACCGCAAGCGGAAGGCCCGTGGTGGCCGCACCCGGGAAAAGAGCGTCCTCGAAGTCCCAGCGGCCCGTGGGGGTGGGATCCGCCGCGATGGATCCGGCAAGCGTCAGGATCAGGGAGGTGGCGTTGCGCATCGGGTGGGAACCTCGGTTGCGGTCGTTCGCGGGAACGGGTGGCGAGGGTCAGTCTTCCTGGAGCATCTCCACCAGGAGCCGCGCGGCATTGTGGGCGGCGCGTTCCAGGAACACCGGGAAATCCAGGTGGTTCTCCTCTCCGGCGGCGGGGACGTCCGATAGGCTGCGCACGATCAGGCAGGGCACGCCGAAATGGAGGCAGACCTGGGCCAACGCGGCGCCTTCCATCTCCACGCAGGCCACCCGGTCGCGCCCGAACCGCTCGCGGATCTGCTCCACTTGCCGGGGCTTGTTCACGAAGGTGTCGCCGGTGCCCACAGCCCCGCGGTGCACCGCGGGCATGTCGGGCCATGCGCGCGCGACCCGGTCGAACCGCTTGCGGAGGGTCGGGTCGGTGAAGAACACCGGGGGGCCTCCCAGGATCTGTCCGTAGGCGAATCCCAGCGGAGTCACGTCCACGTCCACGGCCAGGACCTCTTCCGGCACAACCAGGTCCAGGATCTTCTGGTCCTGCCTCAGCCCTCCCGCGGTGCCCACGTTCAGCACCGCGTCCACTTTCCGGTGGGCGAGCACGATCGTCGCGTTCATGGCTGTGTTCACCTTGCCCACACCGCTCCTGGCCAGCACCAGGTGTTTTCCGTGGAATTCGGTTTCCAGGATCTCCAGGCCGGGCAGGGATCGTGGAACGGTGGGAGGGAGGAGGGCCAGGAGGGCGTCGAGCTCCTCCTTCATCGGTGCGAAGATGGCGATCGTGGGCATTGGGGCAAATCTATCCTCGCGAGGGGGAGGCCATCTTGGCGCCAGTGAGTAGCTTTGGAAGTCCACTCTGAGTCTCGGAGTCCATCGATGTCAAATTCCCAAGCCGATCCCAGTCGTCCGAGCGAACCGGAATTGATGCGCCTTTCCAAGGCGCGCCCTCCGTCGGGGGATCTGGACTACTCCAAGTTCGCCCCGAAAAAAGCCGGTGTAGCTCCCGCGAACACGGCCCACTACGACACCAGCAAGTACTTGACGCAGCTGCGGGAGGAAGATCCCTGGCCGGACGAGGACGCATTCCAGCGACCCAGCGCCATCAACATCCGGATCGACAGCTGCACGATCACGACCTTGCCGGCGAACCTCGCGTTCGACAAACCCGTCTCGGTCGAAGCCAAAATCACGATCCTGAATCCTCCCGACGATCTGACCGTCCGCTTGCGGCTGCAGTTCGGCCCGAGCGCCACGGGCCCTTGGACGGATCTGAAGGAGGTGGTCTCCCACCAGATCACCGCAGCTCCCGCCGCACAGACCTTCACTCTCGAACTCGAGCTTTCCACCCCGGTCCAGATCCCTCCCGCCAAGCCGCCATTCCCCGCCTCGGGGCAGGATGTGTATTACCGTGCCGTGGCATCCAACAACCAGGCGACCACGGTCGAGAGCGGTCCCGTCAAGATCAAGTACGTTCGATTGACGGAATACGTCGGATCCCCGGATGTCTCGTTCCCGGATCATTCCTTCGTTCCCGCTCTGGGGGCGGATGGCGTGTTCATCCGGGCGTTGGCTGCGTTCTTGGCCAAGGTGGCGGCTCGACCTCCCAAAACCGCGGACAAGGCGGTGGCTTTCGGATTTTCCCACCAGGAAGCCGATATCAAATCGAACCGGAAGTTGTCGCTGCAACGCGCGGAAATCCTGAAATCCCTCCTGGATCGCGATTCGAAGCTCTGGGAAAAGCATTTCGCCGAAGTCACGATCAAGGACCGCCAACAGATCCTGTCCGACCTGAAGACCGCGTTCGGATGGACCTGCGATCCAGGGGCCGTCAACGGTACGGACGGAGCGGATCTCGAGGCCGGGATCCTGGGGTTCCAGAAGGAATACAACACCAGGTTCGCCCCCAATCCCAAGGACCCCAAGCTTCCCGAAAAGGGGAAGTGGGAGAAGAACACCTGGAAAGGCCTGCATCGAGCGCTCTGCTCCCTGGTGGCGAAGTCCCTCGATGCGGCCTTCGCCGATCCGGCCAAACCCGCCTGGCAGATCCCGGATTGGCACTATCCCAAAGGGAAAGGCGCCTATCCCAACGGGGCCGATTTCCCGCCTCCTACCCGCAGTGCGGAAGTGAATCTGTTCCACCCCTCGGATGCCCCCACCTTGGGGCAACCAACGGACAAGGCGGCGTTGACCATCGCCGAAAACCCGGTCGAGGATCCGGTCAAGTTCAAGAAGGAACCGATCCCCATCGCCGCGGTGGGTGTCGCGGCCACCGTGGACCGCAGCCGAGCGGAAATCGTCATCGAGACGTACGATCCGACCGAGGAGGTGAGCGAATCCAAGGACAACAAGAAGCGGATCGAACGTTCGGGAGATGCGGTGGAAATCCGCCAGTGGGTGAACCTGACCACCAAGGATTCGGGGCGCGACGGCAAGGGAACGAAGCTCAAGCTGCGCATTCGCTCCGCCGATTCGCTGAGAGACGAGGCGGGAGCGAAGGCGTTGCCCAACCAGGTATTCCTGAAAGTGATCTTTTCGGCGGATGGCGGCCCGGCGAATCGCTCGCCCCGCTCGGACAAGGACAACAAGTTCGGTCTCGTGACCACCGCGAACCTGGCGGCCATCGTCGCTCCGGGCGCGCCGAGTCTGGCCCGAGCAGCGGGAGGTGGATGGCAAACGGTTCCTGCCGCACCATGGGAATACACCGCCACCATCAATACCAACGGGAAGAAGACGGCCGAGATCGAAATCGATCTCGGGCTGTGCGGCGGAGACACCTGCGAGGTCCAGGTAGGAAGCACGAACGCCTGCGGCGATGCGAAAGTGCGGTTCGTGAACTGGCGGCGCCTGGATTACGAGCTCATGGTGCCCGAATGCCAGCAATCGATCATGAACACGGCCAACCCGGCTCGATGGGATTTCGGCAACGCTCTCAAGAAATTCCTGCAGGACCGACTCGGCGCCGGGTTCGTCGCCTACGAGCCCAAGGCCACCCATGTGTACACCAAAGCCCAGGCGGATGCCAAGCAGTGGGTCACCTCGGCGTATCTCCTCCAGGCCGGCCCGGAGGATCGGGTGGTCCGTGCTTGGAAATGGCCCGGACCCAAGGGCGTGTCCTTCGGAGCGGCCGACAAGCGAACGATCCGCATGTACACGAGCGACTTGCTGGTCAACTATACTCCCACGACCTTCACCTCTCCCTTGCAGCAGACCGATCAGGTCACCACCGTCGTGGACAACGCGGATCTCATCCTCGACCCGGGCTCGAAGCACATCAACCTGATGCTCCCTCAGTATCCCGGCCAATCGAAACCGTCCATTTCCGTGAAGGGTTTCAAATGGAAGGCCTTGGTGAATGTCGCCGGGGTCGCGGCCGCAACGCCAACGCTGACCATGGTCGATGTCGACGAAGCCACCCTCGGCGGAAACGAGTTCCGATTGGATCTTTTCCAGCCCGACGGAACGACCGTCGCATCGACCCATACCGTGAAATTCGCCTCCGGGGACCAGACGCTTTCGAAAGCCGGGGACGCGGTGTGCGTCCAGACCATCCAGGCGGCATTGGTCGCGGATTTCGTCTATCGATGCGCACTCAAGTCGAACATCCGGATTCGATTCAAGGCCGGCACCCCGGATGCGGCCACCAGACTCCTGGCGGTCCGGACAAAACTCGATGCCGAATACAACGCCAGGAGAGTCGCCGTGTCGTACCACCCGGGCCTCTCGAGCAAGGGAGCTGCTCTCCAAGGAAACCTCGACCAGAAATGGTTCAGCCATCCCAACATCAACCAGGTCAAGATGGACCTGCCGAAACGGGCCAACGCGAACGCTCCATTCCTTCCAGGAGACATCGTCGGCGCCCTCTCCGGGACGAATTGCCCGATCGAATGGCAGGTGAAGATTTCCAGCACCAACGAATTGAACGGGAGCGCGTTGAACGGAACGCAGGAAATGGCGCTTCGGCGCAATTCCGGCCCGCTGTCCTCCACCCTGTGCCATGAATTGGGCCATGACATGGGCTTGTCTCCCTTCCGCAACGGGGCGCAGGACGAGTGCGGGCTGGCGCCGGGAATGCCAGAACCGGGCCATGTCGACTCGGTGCCTCCGGGGATGCCGTATCTGGATTGCAAGGTGTTCAAGCTCCTTCCCGGCAACGGATTGCGCGACATCCATCGCGGACCGCACTGCTCGACGGGCCTCACCGCGATCCAGCGGGCGGACGATCGACTCGGGGGCGGGCAGGGCTCCTGCATCATGTTCGGCTCTTCCCATGCAGGGGATGCGGATGGACGCACGGGATACTGCGACGTCTGCATGCTCCAATTGAAATCGCGCACCCTGAAGGACTTGCGGACGACCTGGTCCGCGAGATTCTGAGGCTCCCAAGGAACGCCTCGAAAGGAATCCGATCATGGACGAATCCATGGATGACAAATTTTGGACAGACCCGGACGAGGTCGCCGAAGCCTTCGACCGGCGCTTCGAGGACGGCGAACCGTTCCTGGCCGTGATCGGACCGACCCGGTTCGATCCGTCCCTCCACGAGGATCTTCCGATCCAACTTGCCCAGGCGGGAAGGGTCCGCGATTTCGTGGAGCGAAACCTGCTCCGCAACGGCCGGATCGTCCTGGTCGACCTGGATCGCAATTCCGTGCGGATCTGCGATGTGGACGTTCCCCAGGGAGAGCAGCCGGACCGCCCCCCAGTCAAGCCTCCCGATCTCGACGCACCCCAGGTGGGGATGCAATCCATACAGCTGGATCTCTGCACGGACAGATTCCCCGAATTGCACGAGGAGATCGGCAGATACCGATTGATGGCGATCCTGCCCCATGTCCAGACGGATCCGATCGATTTCAAGGTTGGACCGGACGAGCCGGCATTCGGCAAGGCTCTGCGGGAATCCCTCGCCGAGATGCCTCGCCGTAACGCGGTTCCCGAATCCATCTTCGCCGAGAACAAGCCGTGGAAGGCCGTCGCGATGCCCCAGGGATTGCCGGAGGGCATCGCCTTGGAACTTGGCGTCGAGGGAGAACGCCTCCACGCCGCCGTATCGACAGCCATCCAGGAAATGCCCAACGAGAGACTCGTGCTGGAGCCGGGAGCCATCCTCCCCAACGGAACCAGGCCTCCCGATGCTCTGCGACGCCTCCACCTGGTGGCCTTGTCCGATCGCTCCGCCTATGCGATCTCCTTGGAAGTGCCGGTCAATGGGGATGCTAGCGGCGGCTTGCTTCGGGGATGCGTATCGATCGATCTGGAGCGTGCTTTTCCCGGTTGGCGCAAGGCGGAATTGCGGAGTTTGCGCGTCTTCTGCGGATCCTGGATGGCCGGTCCCGTATCCTTCCCGGGAATTCCGTGAATCTCGGACCTCTCCACGGCTTCCTGGCCTTGACTCTCGCGGCAGGCGTTTCCTTGGCCTTAGCGGCGGGGAAGAGCCGAAGATCTCCTGGTCCGTCCGGAGAATTCTCCTCAGTCAATTTCTGGTCCGACAATGCCGAGGAGGCCATCGACGCGGCCCAGCGGCGTCGCGATGGGACTCCGTACGCGTTTGTCGCAGGGCCATCCTGGGTGGATCGGAGGCGGCGCAAGTCGATTCCCGTCTTCGCTTGCCAAGGCGGCACCTCGGCGGACTACCGTCGGGGAAGCCTGGGGCGCGACGGCATGATCGTGTTGGTGGACCTGGATCGCCAGCGATTGCTCATCGCGTCGGTCGACCACAAGGAATACTCCTACGAGCCCGCCCCCGAGCCTGCCCTCGAGCCTGCGAAGGTGGTTTCGGATTCTGACGATCAAAGGTTCGGGTCTTCCTGCACGCCTTTGGATCTGGCCAAGTTGTTCCCGCATCTTCTGCAGGGCGGAGGCCTGTACCGTGTACTTGCGCTGCATCCGGGCGGATTGGCGGAAGGCTTCGAACTCGAGGTGGGCAAGTCCCGCGGGGAGTACGAGAAGGCTCCCGGAAACGCGCCTCCGCTCGTCGGACAGGGCAACCCGATGCCCGCGGAGGCCTGGACCGCGGAAACCCGGAACGAATCGGGAGCGACCGCTTTCGACTTGACCTTGGATCCCGCCTCCGACCGCAGGACATTGCTCGCCTCCATGCCGGTCGCCTCCCCTCGGGCCGTGCGAACCCTCCATCTCCTCGGCATCAGCCCCAAGTGGAGCCTTGTGGCCTGGTCCTTGGTCCTGCCGATCGACCACGGTGCCACCCGATTCCGATTGGATCTGGGACGCCTCTTCCCGGCTCTCGATTCCTCGGGAGGCCTGCTGGTGGGGATCGACGGAAATGGCGGCGTGGCGGTGGTGGCGGTCGGTCGTGAAGGAGGCGCCCCGAAGGCTCGCTGAAACCTTGTCGGCCCTCGCTTGCGGATGAATATGAGTATCTTGGGGGGTACCGATCCGCAGCTCCCCTTCCGAGGACCGAACTCGCATGCCTAATTCCTCCTTCGAGTCCAGTCGAGCCGACGAACCTGAATTGATGAAGAAGTCCAAGGCCCGCCCGCCTTCGGGCGACTTGGACTATTCGAAATTCGCTCCACGCAAAGGCGGGAGCGCTCCAGACAAGAAACCGGTCTACGACACCAGTACCTACCTGGAGAAGACCAGGGAAGAGGATCCTTGGCCGGACCAGGCCAAGGAAGAGGCGATCGATCGGAAGGTGGAGATCGTTTCCGTCGAATTCCCCACCAAGGAAGAGGAGGCTGCCTTCGATCATCCGATCAAGGTCCGGTGCGTGGCCAAGGTCACCAAATCCCCGCCGGCTCCCGGGTTGAAGATTTCGCTGCAATGGAGGGCCGTCGCGACCGATCCCTGGAAGGAATTGGGTGCACCGAAGACGGTCACCATCGAAGACAAGACCGGCGAACAGACATTCGAGGTGGAGCTGGACCTGACCACTCCCGACCCGACTCCGGAATTCGGCCAGAAGATCTTCTACGGTGCCAAGGCGTCCCACGACCAGGCCGAAGCCAAGGAGGCTTCCCCGCGCGAGATCGCCTACAAGGCGTCGACGGATTTCGTTGGATCTCCGGACATCGTGTTTCCCAAGGATTCCCTCCTGCCGCGCCTGGACAAGGACGCCACTTTCGCGAGGGCCTTGGCGGCTTTCCTCAAGCAGGTGGCATCCAAGGGCAAAGGCGCCGGCGACGTGGCGGTGGTGTTCGGCTTTTCCCAGGACGGAAAGGGTGCGGCGGCCAATCGGGAGATTTCCGACAAGCGAGCGAAACTCGTGAAGGCCTTGCTCGATCGCGACGAACGACTCTGGGAGTCCGTGCGTCGCAACGTTTCGATCGGACAGATCCAGCAGGTCTTGAAGGACCTGGCGGACAATTTCGGCTTGAACTGCGATCCCGGGGCGCTGGACGGAAAGAACTCGAATCCCACCAAGCGGGCGGTCATCGGGTTCCAGAACGAATGCAACGCACGACTCAGGATGAAGCTCTCGACGGACGGGGACTTCGGGAAGAACAGCTGGAATGGCATGCTCCGGATGCTGTCGTGGCTTCTGCAGCTCACGCTGAAGAAGCCCGGCACCGAGGAGCCCGCATGGCAGACTCCGGACTACCACCCCAAATGGACCGACGGCACCTATCCCAACGGCGAGGACTTCCCGGACGGCGGCCGTTCCATGGAGCTGAACCTGTTCCATCCGTCGGATCCGTTGGTCATCAAGGCTCCCGTCTCCGGAACGCCTCTGACCAACGCGGAAAACCCGGTGGAAGATCCTGCGAAGTTCCGGAAGGTCCGGATCCCGTTGGAGGAGGCCCCGAAGATTCCCGCGATCAACACCGAGATCGCCATCGAGACCTACGATCCGAAGGATTCCAAGAAGGTCATCGAGGTCTCGGGGCCGGTGGTGGAGGTCAAGCAGTACGTGAACCGCATTTCGCGGCCTGGATTCGAGGGGCGCGACGGCTGGGGGGACACGGTCAAGCTGCGGATCGTCTCCAAGGGATTCGGCACGGATCCGGTGACGGCCAAGCCACTGCCCGCGCAGATCTTCGTCAAGGCCATCTTCTCCGCGGAAGGAGGCCATGCCAAGCGGTCCAAGCGCAACAATCCCGCCTGGCTTCTGGTGAAGGACTCCAGCATGGAGGCGGTCGTCGAACCGGCATCCAAGAACGTGAAGTCCCCACCCGCCGACGGCTGGGTGTACTCCGCCACCGTCAACGTCCCGGAAGGACAGAAATCGGTTCTCGTGGAACTCCGGCTGGGGCTGGCGGGCGGAGACAACTGCGAATTCCAGGTGGGGGCCACCAACGCCTGCGACGCGGCGCGCATCAAGCTGGTGAACTGGCGAAAGCTCTGGTACCAGCTCACCTACCGCGACGGCATCGTGCCGCCGTCCATGACCAAGGCGGAGGACAAGGCCAAGCCGGTGTTCATCGAGTTCAGCAAGCAGCCGGTGGTCAAGCACCACAAGCAGACCGCGGGCAAGGTGGTGGTGGGAAACCACAACGCCGCGGAATACCACGCGCTCCTGAAGACCGACCATCCCGGGCAGTGCGTCAACATCATCCTTTGCGACGAGCAGATCGACGGGCTATCCGGCGGGGTCAACCGGACCTTGACCAGGGCATGGGACTTCTCCGGGGTCACCGGGAACGTGAACATGAACGATCCCGCCAACACCATCATCGTCCGCAATCCGCCGGTCCAGGCCGGGGCGAACCTGCTCGTGTCCGGAACGTGGAGCAATCCCGCCACCGGAAAGGCCGGGAATCTGACGCTGGACCCGGCAGCGGTCACCGCCGACGTGGGTTTGGTCGTGGCGGGTGCCAACGGCAACTGGACCATCACCCTTCCCGCCAACGCCACCCCTTCCAATGCCCACAAGGTCCGGGTGACGGTCGTGGCCACGGCGGCGAGCGGACCTTGGGGCGGGGACGGCGGTACACCGCCGCACAACCTCATCGTGATCGATGCCGACAACACCATCCACACCATGTGCGTGCTCCACGAACTGGGCCACCTGATGAACATGACCCCGTACCCGGGGTCCTACAAGGCGCCTCCCGGGCTCACCCTCGCAGAACACACCGATGCCTACGTGGCGCACGGCGGAGCGGGCTCGCACTGCAAGTGGGAGATCGAAAGCACCATCCCCGACGCGGCTCTCGGCGGGATCTACCAGGACGGGCACTGCATCATGTTCCACCAGCTCACCACCAAGACCAAGTTGGTGTTCTGCCCGAAGTGCGCTCCCTTCGTCAAGGCGCAGGCGCTCCGCACCTTCGGTGACTTGAAAGGATGACCCCGATGACCATGAGTCCCCCTTCGCTGCGCGATGCGCAGGATGCGTCGTTCTTCCGGATGGCACCGTTCGATGGTCTGTCGCTGGAAGTGCTGGGCGAAGCGGCCCCCACGGGAGTGGTGATCGGTGGCGCCAAGCGATGGGATCCATCCCTCGAAGCATCCTATCCCGTGGTGGCGGCCATCAAGGGGGTTCGCCCCCACCCGACGGGCTTCCTGCTCAAACGCTACGGGAACGTGTTGGTGCGCAACGTCTCCAGCGGATCGCTGACCGTGCGCCAGGCATGGTCGGACGAGGGCAAGATGCCCTTGTACGTACCGCCTTCCCAGGACGATTCCACCACCGAGGTCGAGGAGATGGAATCCACGATCGTGATCCAGGAGTGGGTGGTCCTGGGGGCGGAACACGCCCAGGTTCCACCCTCCGACCTCGAGATCACGCTGATGTTCGGCGATGTCCTGTCGAATTCCGTCATGGTCTCGACGGGTTCCCCCGGCCTGCGTTGGGAGGAGACCGTCGGGTGGCACGCGGCGCGTTCGCCTTTGACCCCCGCGGAACGTGTCGATCCCCGCTTCGCCCCCGACGTGGCATGCCCGGCCCCGGCAGCCGCGGGAATCGCATGGGAGCTCCTTGCCGAGCACGACCATCGCCACGGCCGCTGGCCGCTGGCACTGGGTTTCTGCGTGCGGGAGTCCGATGTGCAGGCGGGTGCCCTGCGGATCCCCTTGCATCTGGTCTTCGCCTGGCTGGCCTCGGACCAGGCCCTGCATGTGGAACTCCAGGTTCCGGTGGAACGCACGCGCGTGGAGGCGGGGCTGCGCCGCGGGAGCGTCCTGTTGGACGTGCACCCGCTGTTCCAGGATCCCCGCGGCGGCGAGGAGATCGTGCCGAACCACCTGCATCTGCTCGCCATCTGCGGGTCGGTTCGGCAAGGGCCGGAGCCGTTGCCGGTGGGAATCGCGCCGAGCGTCTGAGATTCAGGGCTTGCCGGAAAGCATGCCTTGGATCGTCTTCTTGCGCGAGTGGGGCAGGCACGCGTCGTTGGCGACCAGGGGATGCTCTCCGCGATCGTTCGCGCCTTCCAGGAACAGGATCAAGGTGTCGCGGGATTCCAGAAGGTTCTTCCCAGCGCTGAAGTACTCCGAAAAGAAGGACTTGGACAGCGAGTTCCTTTCCAGGAACAGAAGCGTTCCCAGATCGGAAGCGACCACGTCGATCTTGTCGGGTGCGGTTGGCGTCGCGCTCCCGCGGAGCGTCTCCAGGATGCGGAATCTGATCGCGTTGTAGGGGTACTTCTGGCGGCCGGCACCGAGGTCCGCCAACTTCGGCGCGACCGAAGGGGTGTCGCGCACGGCCACCACGACCAGCGAGGCTTGCTCGACCACCTGTTCCAGGCTCAACTCCTTGGGCCTGGACATTCCGGCGTTGGCGAAGGTGGCGATCGAGAGGGCGAAGAGAATGCTGCGTTTCAAAGGAGGCTCCAGGGAGGGAGGCGAGTGGGAACTCCCAATAGAATACATCGGAACGGCCGGAGCGTTGGCGACCCCAATGCCGGTCTTCCGGCCGCTAGAGGATCCCGTCCCAGTCGTCCGGATCCACTTCGCGCAGGAATTGTTCCAAGGCGCCCGGATAGCTCCACAGGGACAGGAGCTCGCGGACCGCTTCCAGCTCCTCGCGCGGTCCGGCCTTGACCCGTCTAAGGAGCTTCTCTTGCAGCTTCCGGTCGCACAGGACCACCAGCCAGTCCTTGACGCCGGCGAAGGTGTTGCCGTGGCGGAGGTTCTTCACCCGTCTCTGGAGTTCGGCGAGGGTCTGTTCCACCCCCTGGAGACAGGCTTGCAGGGTGGCCTCGTCCATGGCCTGGGCGCGCGCGTCCTCGCTGCCGTGCGCGGCGAGGAGTTTCAGGAGAGCTCCCAGGTCGCGGTCCTGCCAGGCGCGGGTGATGCGCTGCATCAGTTCCGTGCGCCGTTGGCGCTCCTCTTCGTCGCGGGTCTTGTCCGGATGGAGCTCGCGGGCCAGGCTCCGGTAGATCCCCTTCGCGGCATCCTGCGGATCGAGCGTGGTCCGACGCGGCTTGGGAGGATTCCCGGGTGCGCCATGGGGTGGTTGCCCGGAGTCGCGATGCGATCCGCCGGATGCCCAGGAGCAGTCGTCGCCGTCGTCCTCGTCCTCGTCGGGGGAGGGCAGATCGGGGAGCAGACCACGAACGTCCACCCCGAACCGCTCGTCCAGATCGCGGGCGATGTGCCAGATCAGATCGGGTCCCTCGCGGCGCAGCACGCCGCGTCGAGGAGAGGATTCCACCAGGCGGCGCACCAGCAGGACCAGGCTCTTGCGGGTTTCCACGACTTCCTTGACGATCGCTTCCTGCGCCGCGAAGAGCTTCGCCTGCAACGGAGGGAGTTCGCGTTCCAGCAACTGCGCTTCCGCTTCGAGCTCGGCCAGGCGATCCATCGTGCGGGCCAGGCGTGTCGGGAGGTCGTCGGCGTTGGATCCGGCCCCGGGAGACGGCAGGACGGCCCGGGTCGGAATGTTTCGAAGGTCCTTGTTCATGCTGGCGGGGGTCAAGCTAGTTCCCCGAACGCACTCCGGGCGCGTCGGGGAGAAGGGGATGGACGCGAGCGGATCAGATGCGGATCCCCATGAACACGCCGGGCCACAGACGGGTTTCCCTGGAGGGATTCCATTCGGGGCCTTCGTTGCGCGAGAGGTACTTCTCGTCGTCGCGGGCCTGGCTGGACACCAGGAGGTTTCCGGACAGACCGCCGTAGACCGTCAGGTGGCTGAACATCCTCCAGCCGGCGCTGGCACGCAGGCCCATCAAGTCGTTGGCTTCCACGTCGTGATCGTGGTGGTGGTGCCCGTGGTGGGAGGTGGTTGACTCGGAGATGTCGTGGAACAGGTGGGTGGACACGGCGTCCAGCGCGATCCAGCTGTGCCGCCACTGGAGGCGTCCGCCCAGACCCCAGGTGAATCCAAACGCTCTCACGTCGTCCGGGTGCGTGGCCGACAGCGCCAGGATGGTGTAGAAGTGTTCGGTTCCGGTGAGCAGTCCGAAGTTGGTGATGCCGGATTCCGTCAGCCAGAGGTCGGCCTGGTGCTCGATGTTCTTCGCGAAGCTCAGGAGTCCGATGGACGCGCCGTCCACGGAATCGGCCACGTTGATCCATCCGATCTGGACGCCGCGCACCTTGTCGGCGATGTTGACCCCGCCCATCTGGATGCCCTTGACCCCTCCGGCGATGTTCACGAGGCCCCATTGGCCGCCCGAAAGGGTCCCCGCGTGGTTGACCGCCGCCGACCACTGGAAGCCGTCCATCGAGTCGGTGGCCAGGTTGACCACGCCCGACATCTGCAGGCCCTGCGCCGTTCCCCGGGAGAGGTTGGCCACCGCCGCGGCCTGCACGCCTTGGGTGCGGCCCATCACCAGGTTGGCGGTGGATGCCTGGAAGCCCGACGCGTCCCCTTCGGCGAGGTTGGCGCCCGCGCTGGCCTGGAAGCCGCGCATGGACCGGCGGGTGCGGGTCAGGCCCAGAGCGGCGTCGAAGCCGTCGACGGCACCCGCGTCGTTCATGACCAGATTCAGGGCGAAATGGTTCTGGACCTCCTCGGGGTGGTCGCCGTTGGCGTTGAAGCCGGGCGCCAGACCCATGTTGAAAGCGACCTCCCGAAGGGATCGTGCGGAGTCCCGGCGGAGGGAATCGATCCCGACCTGGGAATCCACGGGGGAGGTCGCAGGGGAGGCCGAGGCGAGAAGGGAAGCGGTCAATAGGGCGATCGAGCTGGACATGGGAAGACTCCTGGTGGGGCGGACCTCGCCCCTTGCCTCCCATTGGACACCGCGTCGGTGCGCAAGTGTCACCGTCGCGTCGAGGAAGGGGCGGATCCGTCGCTCACCAGGCCGGGGCCAGGATCATCGAGCTCAGGTCCTTCCCGGGGCGCACCACCGGCCAGACCTTTTCTTCGGACCCGATCGGGCAGCGGATCAGGGCCGGGCCATCCGCGGCGGCCAGCTCCCGCCATTCGTCCGGACCGCCTCCGGGGGAGATCTCGCCGCAGGGGATCCCGAACCCCTCCGCGATTCGCGCGAAGTCCACCACCCCCGCGAAGTCCGATGCCGAACGGCGTCGACCGTAGAACAGATCCTGCTGCTGGCGCACCATCCCCAGGCCGCCGTTCTCGAAGAGGAAGATCTTCACCGGGAGGTCCAGCTCGGCCAGGGTGGCCAGTTCCTGGATGTTCATCAGGATGGAACCATCCCCGGCGATGCATCCGACCCGGTTTCCGGTGGCCAGACCGGCCCCGATGGCCGCGGGGAGCCCGAATCCCATGGTCCCGAATCCGCCGGAAGTCAGGAACTGGCGCGAACGCGAGATGGGCAGGAAACGGGCGGCCCACATCTGGTGCTGCCCCACGTCGGTGGTCCAGGTCGTATCGTCTCCCATGGCCTCGGCGATGTCCTCCAGCAGCCGGCGGGCGGGCTCGTCGCCCGACCGGGACGCTTCCTCTTCCCGTCGCCGGAGCGGATTCCGGCGCGGGTAGCCGAATTCCCGCATCGCTTCCAGGATCGTTTCCAGCGCCGAGGCGGCGTCGGCGGCGATGGCCAGATCGGCCCGATGCAGGCGCATCTGCCGAGGGTCCGCGTCCAGACGCACGATCTTGGCGCCAGGTGCGAAACCATGACCTTCGCCGGTGGCCCGCTCTTCCAGGCGTGCGCCCGCCACGATCAGGAGGTCGCATCGGGCCAGGGCTCGGTTGGCCCTCGGATCCCCGTGCATGCCGATCATGCCCAGGCCCGACGGGTGGATGCTGGGGATGGCTCCCAGCCCGTGCAACGTCCAGGCCACGGGGATGCCCGTCGCCTCGGAAAACCGTCTGGCGATGTCGGAGCCATTGCGGGCGAGTCCTCCCCCCGCCAGCAAGACTGGATCCTTCGCCTCCCCCAGAAGCGCCAACGCGTCCGTGATGGAATCCGCCGGGATGGCCTGCGGCGGGGAGGTGTCGGTGGCGCGCGCGATCCAGGGCGTGGCGGATTCCGTGAACACGTCCTTGGGGATGTCCACCAACACCGGGCCCTGCCTGCCGCCGATGGCGGTCGCGAAGGCCAGCGGCAGGATGGCGTCCAGATCGGCGGCCTGCCGGATCTTCCAGGTGGCCTTCACGCAAGGGCGGGCGATGGACACCATGTCCGCTTCCTGGAAGGAGCGCAGGCCTTCGCGTTCGCGCGGCACGGCTCCGGTGATCGCCACCAGGGGCACCGCGTCGTGTTCGGCGTCGGCCAGCGCGGTCAGGAGGTTGGTGGCGCCGGGGCCGGAGGTGGCCAGGCACACCGCGGGTCTGCCCGTGGCGCGCGCCATGCCCTGCGCGATGAAGCCCGCGCCCTGCTCGTGGCGGGCCAGGATGTGGCGCAGGGGCGAACCGTGGAGGGCGTCGTACAGGGGCAGGATGTTGCCGCCGGGGATGCCCACGACGGTGCGCACGCCCTGGGCCAGGATGTGGTCGATGATGCGTTGGGCGCCGTTGGTGGTCATGGGTTCCTCGGTGGTTGGAAGGAACCGGCATGGGTCGCGGCGAAGGTCTCGAAACGAAAGACCCCCACGCGGCCGATGCCGGTGGGGGTCCTGGGAAAAGGGTTTTGGAGTCTTTTCCGATCAGCCCGCGCCGGCGAACGTGTGGACGACGACGACCACGACGACCGAGACGAGCTGTAGGAGGGACGACTTCATGCTCAAAGCATACTGCAAAAGCAGGGAGAATCAAAGTGGGATGCCGCACTTCCAGGCAGGTCATCGATCCACCGGGGATCCACTTGCGGGGATCGAGGAACGTCGGAATGACAATTGGCGTGGACAATGTCTGCCATTGTCTACAAAAGTGGAAAAGTGGGTCTAGTTTTTCGTTGCAGTCAATTACGTTGCCCGGATTTTCACGTGTGCGCGCAACGGCTTGATCGTCAACCTCCATCAAGGAATCATCGATGTTTGAATGGCCCAAGCAAAATGATGTTCTCGGAACCGCCAATCGTGGCAATCCTTGCGAGTCCGGCCTGTGCACCTTGTGCCGCGCCGACTGCAAGGGCAAGTGCGAGACGTGGACCTCCTCGCTCGCCGGACGCAAGCTCCTCTATCCTCGGGACTTCGGCACCATCACCAGCGGCTCGGGGAACACCTTCGCGTTGGGCGTCGGCTACCACAGCCTTCGCATCCAGGGGTACGCCTTCGGCGCCCATGGAGTGAAGAACCCCACGGAAGACAACTGCATCTTCCCTAACGTCTCGTTGGAAACCTCGTTCGGCAACGAGGTCATCACCAAGTGCCGCGTCCCGATGATGACCGGAGCCCTGGGTTCCACCTTCATCGCCGCGAAGTACTGGAGTTCCTTCGCCACCGGCGCGGCCCTGTGCGGCTACCCCGTCGTGGTCGGCGAGAACGTCGTCGGCGTCGACAAGCAGTCCTTGTTCAAGGACGGCAAGATCACCTCCGCTCCCGAGCTGGAACGTCGCGTCGACGTCTACAAGCGCTACCACGACGGCTACGGCGCCATGATCATCCAGATGAACGTCGAAGACGCCCGCAACGGCGTCGCCGAGTACGTGATCCAGAAGTACGGCAACGACATGATCATCGAGCTCAAGTGGGGCCAGGGCGCCAAGGACATCGGCGGCGAGATCCAAGTCAAGGACATCGAATACGCCGAATTCCTGAAGAACCGCGGCTACGTGGTCGATCCGGATCCGACCGATCCGATCGTCAAGGAGTCCTACAAGGACGGCTCCATCCGCGGCTTCGCCCGCCACAGCCGTCTGGGCAACCCCAGCCTTCCCAACGCCGAAGTGGTTCGCGAGCAGTTCATGCTGGCCGTGGCCTACCTGCGCAAGATCGGCTTCCGTCGCATTTCGCTCAAGACCGGCGCGTACGGCATGGAAGCCCTCGCCCTGGCGATCCGCGTGGCGGTCGACGCCAAGCTCGATCTCCTCACCATCGACGGCGCCGGCGGCGGCACCGGCATGAGCCCCTGGAACATGATGGAACACTGGGGTGTTCCCGGCCTGGAGCTGCATGCCAAGGCCTACGAGTACTGCAAGCTCCTGGCCGACCAGGGCAAGAAGATCCCCGCCATCTCCTTCGGCGGCGGATTGGCCCGCGAAGACCACATCTTCAAGGCGCTCTCGCTGGGCGCTCCGTTCACCAAGCTCGTGTGCATGGGTCGCGCACCCATGATTCCGGCCTTCCTGGGCAGCAACATCCAGGGCGTCCTGCAGCCGGAGAAGCGCGCCGAGGTCAACGGCAACTGGGATTCCCTGCCCTCCAGCGTGACCGCCTTCGGCGAGAAGCCCGAGGAGATCTTCGCGGCCTGGGAGAACGTCAAGGCCCGCGTGGGTGCCAACGAGATGAAGAACATCCCCTGGGGTGCCATCGGCGTCTACGCTTGGGCCGACAAGGTCGCCTGCGGTCTGCAGCAGTTCATGGCGGGCGCGCGTCGATTCAACATCGACAGCATGAGCCGCGACGATCTGATGTCGGCCAACGAGGAGACCGCCCGCGTGACCAAGATCCCGCACATGACCGAAGCCTTGGGCGACAAGGCGAAGGCCATCCTGCTGGCTCCTTGATCGTCCGGCGAGCTTCGCTCGTCCGACCGGTTCCGACAAGTGCGGAACCGGTCAGGGCAGCCCAGGCTCGCTCGATCGGGAAAGGGTGTTTCGGATCCAGTCCATCTCCGCGTCCAGTTCCCTCAGGAACTTGGCGCGGATGGATTGGTTTTCTCCACGGCGGTAGAAGGAGCACAACCGCCAAAGGGCCACGTTCGCGTAGTGGAGAAGCGAAACGAACCGGAGTCGATCCGGGTCCGGGGCGGTGCCGTACGCGTCCAGCAGCGCATCGCGCGCCCGGGGCGCGAACACGAAGGACTTGAGGGCCGAGCACAGGTCCCATTCGGGAGCGTCGATCCGCGCAAGTTCCCAGTCGATGATGCGACACCGGTCCGCCTGGAAGATCACGTTGAGTGGAATGATGTCGGTGTGCACGAGCGCGGACCGTCCATGGAGCGATCGCGTGTCGAGCTCCTGTCCCAAGCGGCGGATGCGCTCCAGGAAAACCTGGAGCTCCCGGATCTGGGGGGAAGGAGCCACCTCGCGGGCCTCTTCGAGTTGGGGGATCAATCGATCCTGGAAATAGTCCTGCCAGGAAGGCTTCTCCAGGAAATCCGCCAGGGAGGCGAGGTCCGTCCGGTGGATCGCCGCCAGGGCGGCTCCCAGGAGCCGGGCGGAGCGGACGTCCAGTTCGAAGCGGTGTTCCCCCTCGATGTGCTCCATGAAAAGGCGCGAGCCGCCTTCGGATGCGTCGAGGAAGGTCCCGTCCACCAATGCCGGGGCGATCCCGCCGGCCAGGAGGGAAAGAACCCGCGTCTCGGTGGCCAGGCGATCCGGGGCCGATGGCCTGGCCCGCTTCATGACCACCTTGCGATCGGGACATTCCATCAGGGTGATGTCGTTGTTGGCTCCGGAGGCGAGGTGGGTCCGCGACGGTGGACGATGGAGGTCGGGAATCGGGGAATGCATGGATGGATCAGGCAAGGGGGAGGCCGGATCCGCAGTTGCAGATTCTGTCATGGAATGCGATCGCGGGATCGGAAGAAAAGTCCGCCCCCGCGCTTTCCAGGAGCCGGGCGACGCGGAAGGATTTCGATTTCGATGCGTATCCCTTTTTCCAGTCCCGGTACGCCTCGGTCTCGCAATCCAATGGCGAGCGGATGCGGATGGCGGGCTGGTGGATGCGGTAGGGCTTGGGTGTGAGCCGTGCCCTGTAGCAATCCTGCTTCATGCAAAGCCACGCGTAGATGCTGTCGACATGGAACCGGGCCATGGACTTCTGGAAGCTCTTGGTCCGAGGGGTGAGGTATTCCTTCGCGATGATGCGCAATCCCTTGGTGGTCTCGTAGATCCTCAGGTCGGGCCCGAAGGGGTTCTGCTTCGCGAGTCGCTTCTTGAAGCGTTCTAGGATCAGACTCTTGCGGTCGCGCCCCTTGGTCCGACCGAACAGGTCCATGAACTCGAAGGGGATGTCGTCCAGGTCCAGGATGGTGTACTGCATCGTGTTGAGGACCAGGGCGCCATACCGGTTCACCGTCACGATGTTCTTCTCGTCGAGGGTTTCCTCCACCCACTCCTTGATGACGGGTTCGTAGTCTTGGGGTTTGCGACGATGGTCGATTCTTTCCTGGATGATCCGGGCGAGGTGGTCGGCGGATTTCTCCGCGTCGGCCTTGGAAACATCCGAACCGGCGAGGATGGGGACTTCCTTGGTCTCCTTCCCGATGGTGATGCGGCGTCTGGCTTGGATCCAGTGGCGGTAGGTCTTCATGGCATCTCCCTGGAAGCCGGCCTCGGAGGCGCCTCCTGGCGGAACCGATCCGCAGGAGGCTGGTGTCGGGCGTCGGGAATCGCTATCCCCTGGCGTACTCGAGGTTCATCACCTTGCCCTTGAGCCCGAACTTGGAGGCGGCGTACACCACTGTAATATGCTCGTTCGCGTCGGCACCGATGGTGTCGCGATCCTGGATGACCCTGCCGTTGAGGATCACGTAGTGGGCCAGGTTCTGCAGACGCTCGCGCAGGGAGGCGGGATCCTCGGGACTTCGGGACGTCTCGAATTCCATGTGGCCCAAGGCGGCCAGGCCCGTGGTGAAGCCCGCGCTCGAGCGGTCGTCCACGCGACCCACCCGGAAATCCACCCAGATGTCCAGCGGAGGTCCGTAGGGGAGGACTTCCGAGGCGAATTCCTGGAACAGCTTGCGGGGCACCAGCAGGGTGGCGTTGCTCCAGTACACGCCCAGCGCCTCCCTGGATTGGTCCAGCACCGCGGCGACCACCTTGGTGAGCAGCGTGGAGGCTTCCAGCGCCGGGATCTCGCCGATGGTGGAAACGATCGTGTGCGATCGATGCTCCTTGAGATCGGCCGCGGCCTGGGGCCACAGGATGCTGGTGGAGCAGGGGCCCTCGAGATCCGTCCACGGGTAGGGTGCGGGCATGTTGGCGATCGCCACCAGGGTGCGATCCACATGGAAGGTGAGCACGGATTCCTTGGTGGTGGGATTGGCGAACTCGGTCAGTTCCGGGAACCGGGAGGCCAGCGCGGAGCGGATCTGTTCGAAGGAAAAACGCTCGGGATCTTGTTGCAAGACGAATGCAACGGTGACGGCCATGCTCGGTTCCTTTGTCGCGAAGAATTGGGTGCCCCGGCTGAAGGGGTCGATCAAATTTAGAACCTCTCCGGCCGCATCACTTGATGGGGCAGGCCTTGGCCGCGAGCGACGCTTCGATCTCCGACTTGCGGATGGTCATCACGTCGCGGATCGCCTTGGTCTGCTGGGCCTGCTGCGGGAAGGCGGCGACCATGGTCGCGTACTTGTCCACCTTCGCCTGGAAGTTGGCCACTCCCGCCGGTCCTGTGGGCGCGATGGCCTGGGTCATGCGGGAGCGGTAGAGCTCGCAGTAGGACTTGTCGGCCAGCAGGTTCTTGATGAGCGGGAAACCACCCCCGAATCCACCGAACCCACCGGAGCCGTCGTACCAGATGGAGGTTCGCGACATCTGGTTCTGGGCCAGGTTGAAGCTGAAGGAGATGTCGTAGGCGATCCAGCGGAAGCGTCCCTGGTCGTTGTACAGGTAGTAGTTGTGCCCCAGGGCTCCGTAGGTGTCCCAGTTGTAGATCGCGGTGTTCACGGCCAACCAGTTGAGGAAGCCGTCGACGTCGATGACCTTCTCCAGGGTCCGGTGCCACGCGGCGGTGTCGGTGGTGCGGTTGGATGCGTTGATGGCGTCGATCAGCGCCTTCGCATCGGCGTAGTCGGTCTCGATGTCCTCGTCCTCCCACTCGCTCCGGGTGAACCGGGACAGGTTGGATTCCGGCTTGTAGAGATGGCCCGTGTCGTTGCCGTACAGGCGGTTCAGCATCGGGTTGTCGGGGACCTCCACGAGTTCGTACAGACCCAGGTCGGAGACGTTCCCGTCGCCGCGGTCCAGAAGGACGTGCGCCGGTGTGGTGATGGGACAGCCCGCGCCCGCCTCGCGGAAGATCTCGCTGGCGATGGGGCTTCTCACGGACGACGAGTCCTGGTCCGGGGTGTAGAAGCTCAGCTTCTTGAAGCCGTGGAAGCGCTGGTTCTTGGTCTGCGGGTAGGCGTCCTCGAACTTGTCCATGTTGATGCGGAACGGCAGGACGTACGATCCCTTGGTCCACGCCGTGCGCAGGGAGGCGTTCCCCTTCAGGCGGAAGGCGATGTTCTTCCACACCTGGCCGTCGGCGTGCAGGTCGGCGGGAACCCAGATGGTCGCCGACGACTCCACCATGTCCAGCCCGTTGCCGCAATTGAGCTGGCCGGAGCCGAACTTCCCGCAGGAGTCCGCCATGGCCTTCATGAGACTGTCCCAGCGCGCCTTGGTGATGCGGAAGGTGAAGGTGCGGACGGTGTCCGGAAAGGCGTCGGCGGTGTCGGGCTTGAAGCCGTTCGAATGGCTCGAGTCCACCCAGCCGTCGTAGCGGATGCGGCGGAGGCTGTCGACCATGCTGACGATCACCGAGCTGGACAGGGGGACTCGCTTTTGCATGAAGCCGTCGCGGGTGTAGATCAGCGTGTCGGAGACCGCGTCCATGCTGCGCGCGGAAATCGCGGCGGGAGGGGCGATGGATGCGATCATGCGCCTCCCCAGGAGATCGGTGCCGTCCAACCGAAGCGTCAGGCGGCCGCCTTCCAGATGCAGGAAGTTCTCCGATCGCGAGGTCCCGGAGGGACGATGCCCGACTCCGGAATTGCTGGAAAGGATCCATGTGCCGTTCTTGGCCGTGGTGGTCCGCAGGCCCGCCTTGGCCAGCGAGACGTCCACGGCGTTCAGCCCGTTGCCTTCCTCCGCATCGACGATCTTGCCGGAAAGGGACCAGTTGGTCTGGGCGCTGGCGAGACCAGCGAGGAGGGTCAGCGGGAGAATCGAGAAACGTTTCATGGGACCAGGATCCCTTTCCGAGGGAAGACGAAGGAACGGAATCGTCGAATAGGGAAGCTACGGGCGCCTCCCGGGTTCCGATGCGGATTTGGGGCCACATCTGGTGACGAAAGTTCCCCAACGTCCACGTTTCCCAAAGCCCGGGTGGAAACGGACGATCGCGCTCGGCGACCGGGGAGCGCTGCCACCCCCCCTGACGAATCATTTCCCGATGTAGTGCCGGAGCCCGGCCGAGAGCACGGTCCCGCCCTGGTAGGCGCCGGTGCGGTGGGTGAAGGCGCCTCCCGTTCCCGCTTCCACATGGAACGCGTATTCGCCGCGATCGGGCCGGAATTCGCATCCGGCCAGGAACACCATGGAGACGGCGTGGCCTTCGAAGCTTTCGTGGATGCCGGTCTGGTCGGTGATCGTGATTCCTTCGTAGATCGCGATGGGGGAGGCGAGATCGTGCTTCCAGAACCATCCGCCGGTCAGGTCCAGGTTGATGGGTCCGTGGCTGTCCAGGCCGTCCTCCATCAGGCCCACATCGAAGCGGGTGGCCCACTTGGTTCCGCTCCAACCCAGGCCGATCGCGGCGACGGAATGGGATTCCTTGAGGGAGAAGGGGGTGGACAGGAACACCCGCGTGCAGGTGCGGCGGAGGGTATCCGACGTCGCGCCGCCGCTGGGGATCCCGAGGGTGTCCGACGAGCGGGAATCCGAGGCTGCGACAAGAAACGGCACGACGATCGCCGCCATGAACTTGGGGAAGGGAATCGCTTTCCCCGCCCACGATGGAGCCTGGGGAGTGGGCGTGGGTTCGCCGATGCGCCAGGTCGCGGCGGCGATCGCCACCACCAGCGCGCCCACGATCTGCACCACGCTGAAGAAGACGTAGTGGAGTGTGGAGGGCTCGCCCATCCCGAAGCTGCCGACCTGGATGGCGATCATCGCCAGGGCGGCGAGGAGGCTGGTGCAGCGCCGCGGCCGCAGGGGAAGCAGGCGGGACAGGACGATCATCGCGATGGGGATCTCCAGGACCAGGCCGCTCAGGAGCAGGAACTTCTGGTCGATCCGGAGGCTGGCGGGGCCTCCGTCGACGAGCATCCGGATCATCCGGGGATCCATCAGGGAAAGGATGTCGCAGCACAGCCAATTGGCCGCGAGGAAGATCCACATCGTGGACAGCAACGAGGTCCGGTCGAAGGTGCGGAAGTCTGGATTCATGGGGGAGGGCTCCTTGGTTGGATGGATGGGAGGGATGGAGGACGAACGCCCGGTTCCGGGCGGGAGATGGCATGCCTCCGGCACCGGGAGGGATCGCGGAGGATCCCTCCCCCGGAAGGGAGGACGCGCACGACGGAATCCGCCTCCATTGCCTGGAGACGGCGGTGCGCGCGGAGGTGGTAGGGGCGGCGGGGGTGGCTAGTCGGTGTCGGGAGGTCCGGGGACGTGCTCGAACAGGTCTCCCGGTTGGCAGTCCAGTTCCCGGCAGATGGCGTCCAGGGTGGCGATCCGCACCGCGCGGGCCTTGCCGGTCTTGAGGATGGACAGGTTGGTGTCGGTCAGCCCGATGCGCCGCGCCAGCTCGTTGAGCGGCATCTTCCGGTCGGCCATGACCCGGTCGAGTCTGAAGATGATGGGCATGGTCAGACCGTCATGTCGTGCTCTTCCTGGAGCACGGAGCCGGAGCGGAGGATCTCCGCCACCAGAAGGAGGATGAGACTCACGAGGAGGCTCGGGAAGTTGGCCGTGAGGACGGAGAAGGGGATCAGGAGGAAGAGGATGGAACGCAGGTTGGTGGAATTTTCCGGAAGGAAGACCCGGTTTTCGCGGAAGTTCCCGAAGAGCTTGCGCGTCTTGTGGAGGATGGCCAGCAGCAGGAACACCACCAGGGCGAAATAGGGGAGCACCAGGGCCCGCACGTAGGCGGGCATGGCGACAAGATTGGCCCAATCGGGATCGGAAAGGGCTTCGGCCGAGCGCGAGCATTCCGCGATTCCCCGCGTGACGGGATCGCCCCACGAACAGGGGAACAGGGCCAGGGACAAGAGGACGGTGAAGACCAGCCACACCAGGAAGACGCCCACCGAAGCGAACGGGAGCAGTCGGTGGAGGACCGAAGAAAGGGAGGATTCGCCGAAATAGCGCATAGGTGCACGATCCTTGGGTTGACCTCCAGAAGATACGCCGAATTCCGCGAAAAACAACATGGAATTATCGAGAAACGATGATTTTGGCCCCGGTGTGGGGCGCTGGGTGTGGGGCGATGCGGTGGAACAGGTGTCACGGCACCCGGTGCCTCCGCGACTAGATTGGCCACAGCGATCCTCCCCATTTGCGCGGGCGGGCGGATAAACCAAAGAAGGCTCCTGGCATGCGACCTCTGTCCCCGTTGTCCGCGAAGTTCTCGGCGATCCTCATGGGTACCTTCCTGGGGGCCCAGGTCGCCTGGGCAGTCGAGGAGGTGGGGTACCGCAAGCCTCCGCGCGAGATGCTGGAGGTGCTGCACGCCCCGGAGCCTCCGGATGGGAGCCTCTCACCGGCAAACAACGCGATGATGCTGATGACCCCGGTGCGCTTTCCGCCCATCGCCGAGCTCGCCCAACCCTGGCTTTCCCTGGCGGGAACGCGGGTGGCCCCGCGCAACCGGAGTATCGGGGAAGTCTACCAGAACGGCGAGACCTACTGGAGCGGCTACACCCAGTTGGATCTTGCTTCCGGAAAGACGACCGCGGTGGACCTTCCGGTGCCGGCCAAGGTGGGATCGCCCGTGTGGAGCGCCGATGGCAGACGCTACGCCTTCGCCCGCATCGCCGAGCGGTCCATCGAGCTGTGGTTGGGCGAGATGGGAAGCGCCAAGGTGCGGCGCGTGGAGGGTGTGGCCCTCAACCGCATGCTGGGAGATGCTATCCTGTGGATGCCCGACCAGAAGACCCTGCTGGTGAAGGCCGTTGCGGATTCGCAGGGCGAACCACCCGCCACCGATGGACCTCCCGTGGGGCCGGGGGTGCAGGAAACCTCCGGCGAAGGGAGCGCCAGCAGCACCTACGAGGCCATGAGCGTCCTGCGGACTCCCGCCGACGAAAAGGCCTTCGAATACTTCGCCCTGGCCCAGCCCAAGCTGGTGGATTTCGCGACAGGAAATGTCACGCTCTGGGGGCGGCCGGATCTGTACGCGGATCTTTCCGTGTCGCCCGACGGCTCCCTGGTGCTCGCCGAGGTGGTCCATCGCCCCTTCTCCCACGCGACCGCCTGGGATCGCTTCCCGCGACGCATCGAGGTCCGCGATCGCAAGGGGGCCATGGTCCGCCAGGTGGTGGATCTGCCCATGGCGGAATCCGTTCCCATCGGCGGCGTGCCCTCGGGGCCGCGCGACGTGCGCTGGCGTCCCACCGCGCCGGCCACGCTGGTCTGGACGGAAGCCCTGGACGGGGGAGACCTGGGGGTGAAGGTGCCGCGCCGCGACCGGCTGATGGCCTGGGAGTTCCCTTTTTCCGCCAAGCCCCGCGCGTTCGCGAGCACCGAGCACCGCCTGTGGAGCCTGGACTTCTTCGCCAAGGACGGGGGGATTCTGGTGGTGGAGTTCGATCCCATCCGCCACTGGACCCGCTCCTGGATCCACAACGCCGACCGCCCCGCCAAACCGCGCCTGATCCGCGACATCAGCTCCGACGAACGCTATGCGGATCCCGGCTTGCCCCTGATGCAGGTGCGACCGGACGGCACCTCGGTGCTTCTGCAGGACGGCGACCACCTGTTCCTGCGCGGCCTGGGATCCACGCCGCGAGGCGATCGCCCTTTCCTGGACATGCTGGATCTGGGCACCCTAAAGGCCAAGCGCCTGTTCCGTTGCGACACGGCGAGCTACGAGTACCCCTTCGCGATCCTGGATCTTCCCGGTAGACGCTTTTTGACGCGGCGCGAATCGCTCCGGGATCCTCCCGACTTCTTCGCGCGATCTTTGGGAAAGCCCATGGCCGCCTCGCCGGGAGAAGCGGATTGGACCTCCGACACCATCCGGCTCACGCGCACCGAGGATCCCACCCCCATCCTGCGCCAAGTGGAGAAGCGCCTGGTCACCTACAAGCGCGACGACGGCCTGGAGCTTTCCTTCAAGCTGCATCTGCCTCCGGGATACCAGGAAGGACGGAAACTGCCCGCGGTGATGAACGCCTATCCGCTGGACTACACGGAAGCGCGGACCGCGGGCCAGGTGGCCGGTTCCACCCGTCGCTTCGCCAGGCTGGGTCGCTCCAGCCAGCTCTACTTCCTGCTTGCCGGATACGCCGTGATGGACGAGGTCCAGATGCCGGTGGTGGGGAACGCCCGGCGCATGTACGACACCTACCTCGAGCAGATCCTGTCCGACGCGCGGGCCGCATTGGCCGCGGCCGACCGTACCGGCGCGGTGGACACGCGTCGGGTGGGGGTGATGGGCCACAGCCACGGCGGCCTGATGGTGGCGAACCTCCTGGCCCACAGCCGCCTGTTCAAGGCCGGGATCGCCCGCAGCGGCGGCTACAACAAGACCCTCACGGCCTTCGGGTTCCAGCGCGAGGAGCGCACCCTCTGGCAGGCGCCCCAGGTGTACACCCAGGTTTCACCGCTGTTTGCGGCCGATTCCATTCGCGACCCCCTCCTTCTGATCCACGGCGAGGCCGACGCCAATCCCGGCACCCTGCCCATCCAATCCGAACACCTCTACCAGGCGATCCGCGGCAACGGCGGCACCGCCCGGCTGGTGATGCTGCCGTTGGAAGCCCACGGCTACCGGGCCATGGAATCCAACGAACACGTGCTGCGCGAACAGCTGGACTGGTTCGATCGGTACGTGAAGGGGCGGTGAGGGGGTCAGGAATTTTCGGGGGGCGCCTCCAGGCGGGCTTCCCGGGGGTTGTAGATCTTCCCGGTGATCGATCCGTCGCGAATGCACCGGATCGCCTCGTCGATCACCTGGAGGGGCACCAGGAACCACTCGCGAGCTTTGACAAGACGCCCGAAACGGTCTTCGATCTCGATCTCGATCTTGGCCGGTGCGAAGATGCGGTGCAGCAGGTTTTCCAGCTTGGTGCGATCGATGTCCACGAGCGCATAGGTGGCCACGATCTCGACTTCGGCCAGCAAATAGGTGGAATCGTTGACGGCACTTGCGATGCGGGTTTCGACCTTGCCTCCGGTCACGCCGATCTTGTGGATCAGCTCCCGGTGCGCGGACACGAAGGGATGGGTTGACTTGCTGCGCAGCACGTAGATCGTGCCGCTTTCGACATCACCTTCTTCGCGGGCTTCCAGGAAGAGCGGTCCCAGATCGGGTTTGACCACGCGGCGACCCGTCTCGTCCTTGTAGAGGGCGCGTTGGAGGGATCGGATGAGAATGTTGCTCTGTGTGCCATTGTCGTAGATGGTCCTGAGGCGTCCATTCTGTTCGCCATTGGGTGTGCGGGTGACTTCTCCGACCTCCGCCACGAAAACGATCTGACCTTCCAGGATGAAAACATCACCTTGCGAGATCAAGGCGCTCTTGTTGTCGATCAGATCCTTTCGGGCGCCGAATGTCTGGCCATCTCCCGCCATTTCCTTGCCGCCAAACCGCACCGCATGTCGGATGCCGGTCTTGAGGTCCTTGCGGACCTGTTCGAAAACGGGCTTGAATGTCTCGAAGTCCTCGCACTTTTCGCGGTTGGCGATCTCCTCGGCGGTCTGGATCTCGGCGCGGGAGCGCACGTGCTTCAGTTCGGTCAGAGGTCCGGTCTGGTCGATTCCTACCAGTTCTGCCATCAGTTCGTCGTCGTCCAGTTCGTCCGGCGACGGGGCGTATTCCCCGTTCAGCAAACCTTGCGCGTCCAGCGGAGCCAGCAGGGTGCGGCACTCTTCCAGGGCGCGCAGGCGGTCCAGGCGCACGGCATAGAGGCGTTCGAAGATGTCGCCCGATTCGCCGTGCTGCGGCACACGCTTGTGGGTCTCCACGAATTTCTGGATTTCTTCGAAGCCCGCGATGATGCGTTCTTCTCGCGCGGAACGCCCGCCCTTCTTCTCGGGTGGCGCGAAATCCGCCAATTCGGCGGCGAGGGTGTCGTCGTCGAAATCGATCATTTCGCTCCCTGCTCGTAGCGGCCTTCGGCCTTGAAGCGCATGTACGCGGTGGCCCCTTCGGCCATCCGGCGCTCCCACGGATCGGAAGAGGTCGCCGAAGGCAGACGCTCTCGGTCTTTCTTGAACATCACGGCACGGCGCGCTAGTTCCTTGGCTTCGTCGGGATCGATGGGGGCCTTCTTGGCCGAGATGACCGCGGCCACCTGCTGCAGGCTTTCTTCGGTCATGGCCTTGGACAGGATGGCGTAGGCTTCCTCGAACGGATTCACGCGGTCGATCATGTCGATGTCCAGCTCGCGCACGTCGGCGAACTTGCGGACGCCGTCGATCAGCGCCGTGTTCAGGGATGGCTCGCTCGCGTCGAGGGTGGCCCCTTCCGTGCCGCCCAGCACGAGCTTCTTGGCCTGTTGCGTGATGTTGAGCGCCGCGATGGCGTGCTGGCGCACGGCCTCCTGGTCGTGGACATCCAGTTCGGGAAAACGCTGCTGGACGATCTTGCCCATGCGGATCTGCGTCAGTTCCTCGGGGACCAGTTCGGAATCGAACAGGCCGCGCTCCAGCGAGGTCTTGTCCTGCACGAAGGTGGCGATGACTTCGTTCAGGTCCTCGCGGCAGATACGCGCCGCCTCGGGGCTCTTGGGCTCGGCGAGTCCCTTGATCTCGATCTGGAACTTCCCCGTCGCGGGATTGAAACCCACGTTGCACTTGTCCGGCTTGTAGCCCCCGTCGCCGTAATCGAAGCCTTCCACCGGGCCGCTCTGGGGCTGCTTGGCCCTGAACTCGAAGCGCGGCGCCAGCACCTGTTCCATGAGCAGACTCGCCGCGATGGCCTTGAGCGTGTCGTTCACGGCTTCGATCACCAACTGTTGCGAGGCGTCGGGCTCGGCGATCAGGTTTGTGAAGCGGGCGGATGTTTTCCCCCGCGCGTCGCGGGTGGCGCGCCCGATGATCTGGACGATCTCCGTCAGGCTGGAGCGGTACCCCACCGTGAGGGCGTGCTCGCACCAGATCCAATCGAATCCTTCCTTGGCCATCCCCAGGGCGATGATGATGTCGACATGGTCGCGATCGTCCTTGTGGAGCGGATCCTTGAGGGATGCCGAGACCTTGTCGCGCTTGGAGGCCTCGTCGTCCACCAGGTCGGCGACCTTGAGCACGCGGCCGTCGGCGGTCTTCACGAGTTGGAAACCCGTGGCGGGATCGACGCCCTGCCATTCGCCCAGCTCCGAAAGGATGTGACCCACTTCCTTGATCTTGTCGCCGGTGCTTTCGCGGGAATTGACAGAGGGGATGTGGACGATGGTCTTGAGCGAAGGATCCAACACCTTGAGGATGGCGTCGGTCCAGGGGCCGGAATAGAAGTAGTAGCCCAGATCGAGCCGTTTGAGGTACGTGTAGCCGTTGAGCTGCTCGTAGTAGGTGTACGTGACGGTCTCGAACTTCGCCTCGTGCTCCGGCGCCAGCACGGGCACGGCATCGCCGCGGAAATAGGAACCGGTCATGGCCACGATGTGGACCCGGCCGCGTTCGATGAGCCCGACTAGATGGTTGCCCAGGATGCTTTCGGTGTCGGCCGAGACGTGGTGGAACTCGTCGACGGCGATCAGGCGGTCGTCGAAGGCCTCGATCCCGAAGCGGTCCACGGCGAAGCGGAAGGTCGCGTGGGTGCAGACCAGGACCAAACTGTCGCTCTCCAGGAATGCCTTGACCGAGTTGACCTTGCCGCCGTCCTCGCCGGGGGCGTCGCACAGGTTCCAGCGCGGCTCCACGGTCCAGTCGGCCCAGAAGCCGAATCTTGTCAGAGGCTCGTCGTGGAAGCTCGACCCGATGGATCGTTCGGGAACCACGATGATCGCCTGCTTGCGCCCCTGGTTGCGGAGCTTGTCCAAGGCGACGAACATGAGGGCGCGGCTCTTGCCCGATGCCGGCGGCGACTTGATGAGCAGGTACGGTTCGCCGCGGCGTTCGTACACGCGCTCCTGCATGGGGCGCATCCCGAACTCGTTGGCCTTGGTGGAACGCCCGTCGGCGGCGTAGGCCATGGAGACGGACGGGACGGCGGTGGTCTTGCTGGAGTCGGTCATGCGGTGGAGCCTTTTCCGCAGGTGAACGCCGAACCATTTCCATTCTGGAAACAGTTCCTCGCTGGGGCAGTTCTTTCCAAAATGGAAACAGCTGGAACCTGGCGACTCATGTCTTCTTGCCTCGCGGCTTGGCATCCAACGTCTGCCGCACGACGGACGCAAGCTGGGACGCGGTGGGCAGCCTGCCTTTGAACCCGGCTGGCAATTTCGGACTGAGTTGGTACTCGGCGACTCCGATCGGGTTGGTCTTGCTTTTCAGCGCGAACTCCACCTCGATGTCGTCCTTCTCGGCGCACAGGATGATGCCGATCGATGGCTGGTCGCCTTCCCCGCGCTCCTTCTCGTTCAGCAGGTTCAGGTAGAAGTCCAACTGGCCCGCGTGCTCGGGCTCGAAGGCGCCGACCTTCAGCTCGAAGGCGACCAACGCCTTCAGGTGCCGGTGGTAGAACAGCAGGTCGACGAAGTACTCCTTGCGTCCCAAGACCAGCTTGTGCTGCCTCCCCACGAAGCAGAAGCCGTACCCCAGTTCCAACAGGAAGCGCTGCAGGTTGCTGACAAGTCGGTCTTCGAGTTCGCGCTCCTTGATCGCCTTCGCCAGTCCCACGAATTCCAGGTTGTACCGGCTTTTCATCATCTCGTCGGCCTGTTCGGCCAGATGCTCCGGAAGAGCCACGGGAAAGTTGTGGGTCTTGGTTTCGAGAGCGGTTCGTTGGTAGGCGCCCGCCTTGATCTGGTTGGCCAGGACATTGCGTGTCCATCCAAAACGGGCGACGGCTCGCAGATAGAAAAGCTGGGCGGTGGGGTCGTCGATCCGCCCCATCAATAGCACCAGATGGCCCCAAGGGATGCTCGTGATCAATTCTCGCGCAGCCTGTGCGAGATGTTCGGCGTTCTTCCCCGTCCCCTTCGGGGAAGTCGATTCTCGCGCGACTTGTGCGAGAAATCCGGGAGTGCCGAAGGTCTGGAACATCTGACGCATGCGCCAAATATTGGCTGTCGAGAATCCGCTCATGTCGGGGAAGGCTTGGCGCAGGTCGGAGGCGAGTCGTTCCACGACCGAATCGCCCCAGTCGGCATCCTTCTGCTTTTGGAGGATGATCTGTCCGATGTCCCAGTACAGCCCGATCAATTCGCGGTTGACCGCACGCGAAGCCGAAATGTGCGCTTGGACGATCCGCGATTTCAAGTTCGCGAGCACGGTCCCGTATTCGGCAGGCTCGGCGGGGCGTGTGATGCCGACGGGAACAGGGAGATCGGAGGTTCGTTTCTTCATGCCTTCGTACCCCGAGATTCAATTTTTGGTGCGAAAAAGGAATTACCTCGTCCGGCCGTCTCTGATACAGCAGCAGTAGCACCTTGCGGTGCTACACCACCCCGTCCGGCTTCGCCGCTTAGTGCGGAGCGAAGACCACCCCGTCCGGCTTCGCCGTCCACCCCTCCACGGGAGGGGAATGGAGCGCACGGGTGCAAAAATTCCCCTCCTCTGGAGGGGTGCCCCGCAGGGGCGGGGTGGTCTGCGCTTACGCCCGCCGCCAGTACATGCTCCAGCGTTTCCATGACCGCATCAAGGTTGCGCATCACATCCTTGGCGGGAACATGGATCACCTTCAACCCGAGACCGATCAAAAAGGCATCTCGTTGCGCATCGTATTCCACCTTGTCGTCATGGCTCCTACCATCGACCTCGACGACCGTTCGCTTATCGGCACAGAAGAAATCCACGATGAAATCGCCGATGATCTTCTGGCGATCAAAGTCGAGTCCCATGAGCTGGCCTCTCTTGAGGCGGTTCCAGAGTAGGACTTCCGATAGATTCCCAGCTTTTCGCAATTCCCTCGCTCGCTCTCTGAGCTTGGGGTTGTAAGGCAGGGAGAGATACGTGGCGGTGTCCCTTGTGCCTGTTCGATTGGCTGAATCCGAGGAAGCAGCAGTCGCAACCCACGAGTGCGACGCTACACCACCCCGTCCGGCTTCGCCGCTTAGTGCGGAGCGAAGACCACCCCGTCCGGCTTTGCCGTCCACCCCTCCACTGGAGGGGAATGGAGCGCACGGGTGTAAAAATTCCCCTCCCGTGGAGGGGTGCCCCGTAAGGGGTGGGGTGGTCTGTTGCTTCGCTGCTCCCTGAAGGGCGGCACGGAGGTCGCTCATGCCTTCTTCCCCCGTGGCTTGGCGGCGGCTTTGGCCTTGGCGGGCTTGCTGGAGGAGGCGGTCATTTTGATGTAAAGGTCGAACAGCTTTTCCAGGCGCTCGGTGTCGTTCTTGAAGCGGCGACCGATGTAGATGCGCTCCAGCGTCTCGTCGTTGCGCTCGTGCGCCTCGCGCAGGTTGGCGGGCATCGTCTCGGGGTCGTACAGATCGGCGATGGTGGCCGGAAAATGGGCCTCGCGGGCCAACAGGATATCTTCCGCGCACCGGGTCAGGTCGGCCTTGTTCTTCTCGGTGAGGAACGGGACCGGGAAGGTGTTCCAGCCGAGGGTGTTGGAGTAGGAGAAATCGGTGCGCATCCGCACACACACTGTGCCGATCCAGACCCAATGGAGACGGGAGGCGATGAGGGCCATATTCCAGAGGGGGGCGTCGTAGAGGGCGAAGTTTCGGTCGCCGACCACATAGTCCGAGGTCAAATAATCGACTGGGAGAAATGGCCGATTTTCCGAGGATACGCGCGGAACCACAATAACCGTTTGCTTAGCAGAACCTGCAATTTGTACGAAACGGTGAGGCTGTTTTGAAAACTGGCGAGTTGAATCCGCATCGGAGGCCATGCGATTATCAGTAACGGCACGAAGTCGCTGTTGTATGAATTGGCTCTTTTGGGCGGCTTGAACTTGATCGTCGTCAATCCAAAGACAATACCTCAACTTGCCATTGATCAATTCATCTGAGCCAACGAATCGCTTTATGAACGGCTTTGCAGACGAATCTTCGGAGGAAATGCGAAAAGCAAGATCGGCATCCAAGAATAGATGCCCACCATCTCTCGGCATGTTTCCAAAAAGCATAGGAGCCTGTTCGCCAATTGGGTCATTTGATTTCTGGACGTATGAAAGATTGTCTGGAACCAAATAGGGGCTGATCCCCGCCAGCGGCAGGAAGAACCCGAAGTGGTCGGGGAAGTCGCCATACGCGCAGGCGACGGTCTCGCCCGTCTCCAGGTCTTCGGCTTCGAAGGTCAGGCCATCGGTGGCCAGCAGGAAGCGCACCTTCCAGCGCTCGTTCCGCTCGCTTGCGCGCAGTCGGTCCATCGCCCCGCCGACATCGCCGGAAGACGCGACCAGGAGGTGGATGTTCTTCTGCTGAAGCACCCCGCCGACGTCGGACCTGTTCATGTCCCCCGCGCGCAACCGCTTGATCGTCGCATCCTTGTTCCCGAACGCCTCCAGAAAGGCATACGGAAACTCCGCCCCGTCGAAGGGTTGCTCCGCCAGGTCCGAGACGGCCTTTTCGATCTCAACGGCGTTCATGGATGCTCTGGAAACAGACCATTTCGGAAAGAGAAGTCGCGTGCCGTGATGTGTAAACGCCTGGGCAGGAACAAAGTCCAGATGAGGGAGGCGAGTCTTCCTCCCAAGAGGGATCCGGAACGCTGCATTCCCGGGAATGCTCAAATGGATTGATCTTTCCCTGTTCCACCCGGAAACGTGCCGGACGACTCCGCCAGGAAGAGCATCGATGCCCGAATCCATCGGCCCCAGCCAGCCACCCTACTCGAAATTGCGCGATCCCGCGCTCGTCGATCTGGATTCGTTTCCCAATTGGAAACGGAACGAGAAGGTGTCGGGTCGTGTGCACGAATGCCTGACGCGGTCCAGCGTGGCCAGGATCGTGATCCTGCGCGGGGTTTCCAGCGCGACCCCGGATGTCTGGCGCGGAGCCATCCTCCGCGAACTCGACGCGGCCACTGATTTCATCGAGATCGAGAAGCCTCCGAAGGACTACTGGCTCGAGGCGGTCCTGGAAACGAACGATCGCCTCTGCTACAAGATCCAGCTTTCCAGGGAGGTGGTCCGCCTGACCGGCCAGACCTTCCACGGCCATTTCGCCTGCGAACGCCGGTCCATGGACTGACGGGTGAGCATGGCGAAACGGTCAGGAAATGACGGAAAAGATGTCGGCGGCGGAGGTCAACGGATCTGGATCTCGATCCGACCGCCTGGCCCACCGGAGCTTGGAACGGCGACGTACAGGCCCGGGTGCATCCAAGTCCGAGCGGACCGGAAATCCGCTCCGGAAAAGGTCCCGATCCGTGTTCCGGTCAAATCGAAGAGTTTGTATCGGTGTGAAAACGGGTGCGGTTCTTGAGGGAAATCCGGTAGGACTTCAGGACCACCATGCCTACGCCGTCGCGGACTTCGTTCCCGAGGCTGATGTTGGCCAGGTACAGGTTCCTGTCCACCAAACCTCGGTTGGCGAGGGTGTCGTAGAAGGCCTTGATGTCGAGGCGGCCTTTCGCGAACGGTTCGGTGCGCGCGAACGAGAGGTAGGTCCACGAGAGCCTGGGTTTGAGGTTCGGGTCGCCATGGTTTTGCATGCGGCTGACGATGTACTTGGATCCGGAAACCTCCATCTGGGCGTGGAACGGCGCGAGCGGCAGATCGTCGTTTCGGATCCAGATCATGATCTCGTGGGTGATGTGCTGGGGAAGAGCGGCGGAATCGTTGGTGAGCCACATCTGGAAGGAGGTGTTGCGATGCCCTTCGCCTTCGTGGAGCAGGTCCAAGTCGACATGTAGGGAATCGATGTCGGAGAGCCGGGCCGGAAGCTTGGGACAGGTGGAGGCCGGGGCCCAAGGGTTCTTCCCGAAGATCACGTCGGGGAATGCGACGATGCTCCAGCTGGTCGGCCATTCCCAAGTCCATCCAGCGGAGATCGCGCCATCGGTCAATTTCCGGATTCCCACGCTCTGCCGGTAGTCCTTGGCGTCGCCCTTGTTCCACACGTTGTTTTCCACGTAGTACTCGCCCGCCGTCTGTTGGGCCCAGTCGGCGGATGCCGGAGTGAACGTCCTCCACAACGCCTGTAGGGAATCGGAGAATGGCGAAGAAACAGCTGGTGGCGACGAGGTGGAAGCCTTGCTGGCGGAACAGGCATGCAGAGACAGCGCCAGAAGGCCGCATGCGTAGGGGGCGATGTTCATGGTTCGTGGAATGTAGGTAACGGGGTTGTGCTCGCCTGGATCCCTCGCCGCACGGTGCGTGGTCCTTCCTCGCAGGGGGCGCTCAGCTTGGCGCGGAGCAGGGCTGTTCAATTGCCTGAGCTTTCAGCGCGGCATGTCCTGGTCGCAGGGGTGTTCGCCCCAGGAGAAGATCCTACCTGCGGGATCCAGGGTCAAACGGCAGGTGAACAGTCCGGAGGAGATGTCGCGGACCCCGACGGTGTTTCCTATCCTTCGGGTTTCTCCCCTGGTGGCCTCTTCGGCCCGTTTCCCAAGCGAAATCCCATGGCTATGCATTCCACAGAATCTGCGTCCGACGCGATGGCGTCGCTCCCATGATCGCCGGTGCCGTGCTGATCGCGAATCTGCTCGTCGGGGCGGGTTTCGAGTGTTCGAAAGCTGCGCATCCCGTCGAGACCCGGATCTGCTCCGATTCGATCCTCTCCAAACTCGACGACAGTCTCACGCTCGCCTGGAAGTCCACCTTGAAGGTTTTCGATCCCAATGGCCAACAAGCGCTTCGCCGGGAGCAGAAGGCGTGGATGTCCGAAATCCGACGCGAAGCCTCCCAAGTGTCAGAACTGCGCAAGGCCTGGCGGCATCGTCTGCGGGAATTGGCGCTCAAGCGTTCCACCAAGGACCTCCGCGTGTTGGTCGGCGCCCTTTCCACGGTGGGGGTGGTCCGGTTGGAAAACGCCGGAGGGTGTGCACGGATGGACTTCGAGACGGGCGAGCCGATCCAGAGTGCCGCCGAGGACATCCTGGAGCTCTCGATCCAGCCTGGCTCCGGGCGCCTGCATTTCCGATTGATCGCGGGAATGAATCAGCCGCAGTGCCACAGCTGCGAAGTGGAATCCGATGTTCCCGCCGCGAAATCTTCGCGCCGTCCCTGGTCCAGCGGCACGGACGAGAGCCGTGCAGCAGGTGCGATTTCGGTCGCCGCCGACAGCATCGTTCTGGATGTCTCCGACCACAACCAAACCTACCACTGCGGCATGGGTGCTTTCCTGGGAGGGGCCTACACCTTCCATCGCCACGGTTTGCGCCTGGCCTCGACTCCGGAGGATCCCTGACGAGCGACGCCTCGCGGTGTCCGATGGGGAATCGAGCGTGGACGGATCACAGGTTCCTTTTGCATCTCCTGATGGCAAGGAAGGTCAGGAGCGGCATCAAGAAGAGGAGGAATCCTCCGATCAGGCTCGCATCTTCGGGGGAATGGCTCATCTCGAAGCACCTCCTCCAGGGGGGCGATGGCCTACACCCAACGCCTCACCTTGCGCATGTAGTCGCCGTAGGGCTCGCCGAACTTGGCCAGGAGCATCTCCTCTTCCGGCCGGATCTGGAAGGCGTTCATGTGCCAGACGAAGAGGGGAAGGAAGATCAGGGTGGCGGGCGCCTGGACCGCGATCGCCGTGGCCAGCAGCAGCAACAGCGCGCCGACGTACATGGGGTTGCGGGTGTAGCGGTAGATGCCGGAGCACACCAGGATGGAAGCCTTTTCCGGGTAGCGGGGATCCACCGTCGTCTTCCGGCGGCGGAACTCGAGGATTCCACAGGCGATGCAGAGGGCGCCGGGGGCGAAGATCATGGCCAACAGGGTGTTCCGGACAGACCCCGGCATGGGGAACCGGGGAGTGATCCTGGACAGCCCGAACATCGCCAAGGCGAAGAGAACCATGAGGACCATGGGGGGATTCGCAAGGTCAGGAAGGTTTTCAGGGTGCGCATGGGAACTTTCGGAGGGGGGTGGGTGGTGGGGGCACGAGGTACACAAGGAGATAAAAATGGATTCACAAGTCCATCAATGCCCTCTGTTTAGTCATCAGTACACACTTAATCTGCTTGATATCCAGTGAAATAGCGGTTTGATGGGTATATCATGGGTGTATGACGCCCAGGAACGAAGGCACAATTAGTACACGGAAGGAGGCCAATCCCCGCCTGCCGGTCACCGTGTTCGACTACCTGGATTACCGGGCCTATCTGCGGGACCTCTACCACATCCGCAAGGCCCAGGATGCCCGCTTCTCCTGCCGGTACATCGCCCAGAAGGTGGGGTTCCGCTCGGCGAGCTACTTCACCCACGTGATCAGCGGTCGCAGCACGATGTCCTCCGAGATGGCGTTGCGCTTTGCCGCCTTCCTGCGGCTGGACCCCCGCGAAGCGGATTATCTGGAGCTTCTGGTGCTCCACGAGAAGGCCAAGAGCCTGAAGGAGCGCCGCCGGATCCTGGAACGGCTGTCGACCTTCCGCGAGGCCATGGCGGTCCGGGTTCCGCCGGAGCATTTCGAGTTCTACCGCTGCTGGCACCACACCGCCATCCGGGAACTCCTGTTCCTGGAGCCCTTCGCGGGCGATCACGCGGCCCTGGGCAAGCGCCTGCGGCCGGCCATTTCGGCGGCCAAGGCCAAGGCGTCCATCGATCTTCTGCTGAAGCTGGGAATGGCCCGCGAGGAAAACGGCAAGGTGGTGCGCGCGCATGGACACAGCACCACCACGGGCGAGGCCGTGCAGGCGGTGGAGGTGGACGGGTTCCACGATTCCACCCTGCAGCTGGCGCGCGATTCCATCGACGGCATGCCGCGCGGCGATCGCGCCCTGTCCAGTCTCACCGTCACCTTGTCCCGCGAAGGCCGCGCGCGGGTGGAATCCGAGATCGTGGAATTCCGCAGGCGCATCCTGGCCATCGCGGAGGCCGACTCCAGGGAGATCGGGGTGTATCATCTGGGGATCCAATTGTTTCCGATGACCCGGGAGGCGACACCGTGAGAAGGGCGCTTCGCATCCTTGCGCTTTCGCTTCTGGTCGCCTGTTCCCGCGAAGGTGGGCAGGTGGCCATGGGGCCCGGCTCGGAAACCTCGGGCGTTTCCGCGCGCGTGGTGGACCAGAACGGCGCCGCGGTGGCGGGAGTTTCCGTCCGCATGGTGGCCCTGGACGGCGCCTGGCAGTCCAGGGTGGCTTCGGCGAGCGGATCGGTGCTGGACCGGAAGACCACCGACGCCCAGGGGTGGGTGCGCTTCGGGAACGTCTCCGACGCGCGCGTGGCCCTGGAACTGGAGGATTCCGTCCGCACCGCACGGGGCGAGATCGATCTTTCGCAGGGACGCACGGCCGAGCTGCGGATGGCCGACGGAGGAAGCCAGCGCCTTTCGGCCCACGTTTCCGGCGAGACCGTGCAGGAGGTGGTCCTGGCGGGGACGGCCTACGCCGCGCGCCAGGCCGTCGACGGCGCCTGGGTCTTCCAGGGGCTGCCGGAGGGGGACTTCGCGGTGGTGGCCATGACGGATTCCGGCATGGCGTTGCTGGGACGCGTGGCGCTGGCCGCGGGAGGAGCCCTGGACACCGTCCTGGGCGCGGACGTCGATTCCGTCCTCCTGGAGGATTTCGCCTTCGATCCGGTGCGAAACCGCTACGGGTGGCTTTTGGGAGCGGGCTGGTGGTACACCACCACCGACCTCATCTACGGCGATTCCTCCACGGTGACCCCGGACGATCCCGCCCGGATGCGGATCTCCTGCCCGTACGGCAATTGCATCGCGGCGACCTTCAAGATGGACCCGGAGTCCGACGAGCGGTTCGCGGTGGTGGGCATGGACGTGGACCATCCGTGGAACGAGGAGGCGCCCGCCTCGAGCGTGGCCGATCTGTCCGCCGTCGAGGCCATCCGCTTCCCCGTGTCGGGACAGGGGAACATCCAATTCCAGATCCACTTCCGCGATCCCGACGGGACGAGCTCGACCTGCCGCCAGTCGTTGGTCCTGGCTTCCACCTGGAAGGTGCAGGAAGTGCCGCTGGCTTCCATGAAGTGCGATGCGGCCGTGGTCGCGGGGCGGCGCGCGGTGGGAATGACGTGGCTCGCCACCGAGGACGCCCAATTGAATCTGGGACCCGTGACTCTCGCGGGGGCGGGTCCGCGCCAGGTGTTCGCGAAACTCCGAAAGGGAGGTGTTCCATGATCGCCATATTGATGGCCGCGCCGCTGTGGACGGCCGCGGTGCAAATTTCCGTAGATGCCGATTCCGGACGGATCCCGATCCACCCGGCGATCCTGGGGAAGAACAACGATCTGTCGGATTCCGACTTCACGGTGTACCGCGAGGCCGGTCTCAAGCTGCTGCGCGCTTCGGCGGGCAACAACGCGACCAAGTACAACTGGCGCAACGGGCTCTCGTGCCATCCCGACTGGTACAACAACGTCTACGCCAACGACTGGGACGCCAAGGCCAAGTCCATCCAATCCAAGCTGCCAGGAGGTCAGGGGATGTTCGCCTTCCAGCTCCTGGGCTGGGTGGCGGCCAACGACAAGAACAACTTCAACGACTGGAACTACAACCAGTCGGCCTGGTGGGACGGCACGGTGCAGAATCTGGCCGGTGGCGGCACTCCCAATTCCTCCGGTGGCGGCAAGGCTTCGGTGGAGGGCGATCCGCGCAAGTACCTGACCGCCTGGGGGCCGGATTCCACCGCGGGAATCCTGGACCACTGGTTCCAATCGGGAGGGCTGGGCCTGGATTCGGCGCGATTCCGCTACTGGGGCATGGACAACGAGCCCGACGGCTGGGTGGGCACCCACGACGACGTGGTCCCGGCCCTGACCGGAGCGATCGATGCGGAGGACTACGTGCAGCGCTGGGTGGCCGTGGCCAAGGCGGTGCGCAAGAAGATGCCCCATGCGCGGCTGGTGGGGCCCGCCACCATGACCGAATGGCAGTGGTACACCTGGAACGACGAGTCGGTGACCTACCGGGGCCGCTCCATGAGCTTTCCGGAATACTTCATCCTGCGTCTTGCCGACATCCAGGACTCCACGGGGATCCGGATGATCGACGTCTACGACGTGCACCTGTACCTGAACATCCCCGGTTCGGCCACCATGGCCCAGAACCTGCAGACCCACCGGATCCTGTACGACACCACCTACGTGTTCCCCTGGGCCAACGGGGTGAAGACGGTGGACGGCGGTTGGGACGAATCGATCAAGCGCGAGTACATCTTCCTGCGCCTGCGCCGCTGGCTGGACACGTACTTCGGGCCGGACAACGGCATCGGGATCGGATCGACGGAATCCGGCATCGGGTCGTCGGTGTCGGACAACGCCTCGGCGACGGCGGTCTGGCACGCTTCCATGCTGGGAACGATGGCCGACCACGGCACGGAGCTCTACACGCCCTGGTTCTGGTATCCCGGCATGTGGGAATCCACCCACCTGTTCGGCAGGGTGGCCAAGTCCGTGCGGGTGCGGAGCCGCTCGTCGCTGGACACCCTGGTCAGCGCCTACGGTTCCATCTCCGTCGACGGCGATTCCCTGGTGGTGATCCTGGTCAACCGCGCTTCCGACGCATCCAGGGACGTGGTGGTGAGCCTGGGGGGATTTTCCGCGAACGCCGAGGCATCCACGCTCCAGCTCTCCAAGCTGTCGGGCGAGACCTTCGTGTCGCATGCCGCGAACGGCCTGAAGGCCGGGACCGTGGCGGTTTCCGCCAACACCCTGAACCTTGCCCTGCCGACCCTGTCCGTGACCGCCGTGGTCCTGACCGGCAAGGGGAGCGGGGTGTCCGGTTCCCTGCGGCGGGCTTCCGCGCGGTTTGGGATGGAACACGGGGTGGCGAGGCTGGAGGGTTCCGCCGACGGTTGGTTGGAGCTGTTTTCCCACGACGGTTCGCTGGAACGCAGGGTTCCCGTCCGGGAGGGGCGGGCCTCCTTGGATCTTACCAACGAACGGGGCGGACTGAAGCTCCTGCGTTGGCCCGGCGCGTCCAAGGCGGTGTTCCTGGCGCCTTGAGGGGAACACCGGACCGCGCGACGGTGGGCCGACCGACCGCGAAGGCGGCACGGCTCCGCCTACCCGGCGGTGATGCTCTCGATCGAGGCGTACACCAGGGTCTGGTTCAGGAGCTGGCAGGCGATCTCCCCGAAGGTGACGGGACCTGTCATCGATTCCGTGACCTTCCCTTCCAGGCCGGAATACAGGAAGTTCAGGATGCAGTTGCACGAGAACGCCGCGCGGACGTCCGTGGGCAGCTTCCTGCGGAACTCCTCCATGTAGTCTCCCACGGGGCGCGCGAGGCGGTAGTCCACTCCGGGGAACACCGGCGCGTAGAGCTTCACGATGCCGTTGGGGAAGTCCACGTCCTTGAAGCTCACGTTCACCATGGCGCCCGAGTAGTCCGCCACCAACGGGAGCCTGGTATCCACCTTGCGTTCCAGGAGGTAGTCCGCGAAGACCCGTTCCACTCCGTCCACCAGGCACCGTCCCACCTGGAATCCGCCTTCCGGGAAGGTGATCACCGCCCCGTCGCCGGGGGCGAACAGGTTCACGATCCCCAGGCGCGCCACCAGATTCGGAGGAAGGCCGCAGTGCAGGGCCGCTCCCGCGTCGGCGTGGACGGTCAGATTCCGTCCGTCCACCACCTTGGGCGGGCGTCTGCCGAGGTCGTCCAGGTGCACTCCGGAAATCCATCCGACCAGGGGCTTGAGGTACATGCCCTCGTAGTCCGGCGCTTTCTGGGCGAATTCCATGTGGATGCGGCTCGCCGAGGGAAGGATCAGGAAGGTCAGTCCGTTGTCCGGCGCATCCTGGCAGATCCGGTGGATCCGATCGGTGGTGTAGGTGCGTATCTCCAGCGAGGTGCACTCTGCCGGGGCGGGGGTCGCGAAGACCATCTCGCGCGAGACCGTGCCGCCGGAGTCGGCCATGAAGTAGGGGATGGTCCCCCCGATCCAATTGCCCGCGGGAAGGGACCGGAGGACTTCCTCCTGGGCGGCCAGAAGGAGGGTTTCTCCCGAGCGGATGCGATTGGAGATGTCGATCGGGTCGGAAAGCATGGTCCCTCCTTCAGCCGAAGATGTCCTTGAGGTCGTCGGCCATGATGGGCTCGTACTTGGCGAAGAACTCGTGGACATCCTCGATCGCCTGCTGCACGACCTCGGGCTGGCCTCCTTCGATCCTGATGGCCCGGAGATTCCTGGTGACGCACATTCCGGCCGGCATGAGACGGAACGAATGGCTGAACGAACCCGTGACGAGCTCTCGATAGCGCGGGTGAGATTTCGGTGGCACCATGTAGCGATCCTCCCGATGGAACCTCCGCCGGGAGATCGGTCGCGATGCCGCCCAACCCGTCGCGGAGGTGAGCAACAGCCTACCACCTTCCCACGGTGATGGCCATGCTTTCCGGTGGATCAGGGGAGCGCCAGGGTGGTCTTCAGGAAGGCTTGCAAGGATTGGGCCACTTGCGGCTGATTGGCGCCCAGGACTCCGGACGTGTGGGTCATGCCGGTCACGGACTGGTAGTCCACGCGGGAGTCGGCGGCCTTGAGGGCGATGGTCTGGTCGGGATGCACCACCGAGTCGGCGGTGCCGTGCACGGCCACGGTGGCGGGCAGGAGTCCCGAGATGGCCAGACGTGCGGCGGACCGGGCCAGAAGGACGGTGCGCAGCGAATCCGCCGAGATCGTGCCGTTGCGGAAGGGCGCCAGGTAGCGCGATTCGATGGCATCCAGGCCGGGCAGGTCGATGGACGCCCCGGCGGCCAAGGCTTTGGACAGATTCTGAATGGACGGGGCGAAGAAGTCGGTGGGGCCGGCGATCTCGTACACGCCCTTGATCCTCCGCTCGCGCAGGGCGGAAAGGAGCGCCACACCCGCCCCGCGGGAGTAGCCCACGGCCGCGATCCTGGATGCGTCCGCCTGGGGATTCCGGGACAGGACCGCCTGGAGCATGGCCAGGCCGTCGTCGACGTCGCGGTCCCAGGGGCTGGCCTTGGTCGCGTCGCCGGCGATGGCCACGCCGGAAAGCGAGGCGTCCTCGCCGCGGAAGGCGGGCATCACCACGATGCATCGTCCCCAGGTGGATCCCATCAGGAAGGACAGGACTCCCGCGAAATTGTCGTCGACGCCGTTGTCGCCGGGGTGGCCGAACAGGACGACGGGCTTGGGCCCGGTGACGGAAGGCGTCCAGATCAACCCGCCTTGGGCCACCCCGTCCACGGAGAAGGCCACCATGTGGGTGGTCCCGTTGCTCTGGGCCACGGATTTGATCGTGTCCCAATCGGCCGCGGCGGGCTTTCGCGCGTTCCACTCGGCGAAGATCCCGGCCAGGTCCTTCCGGACCTCGGCTTGGTACCGCGCCAGGTTGGCCACGCTGTCCCAGCGCGCCCCCAGCGAAGCGATTTCCACGACCGCGTCTCCCGGCAGGGAGGGCGTCGCGTCGGGAGCCCAGGAAGAGAGCGATTCGGGGGTGGACTTGGCTGGTGGGGTGGCATCGGGCGACGTGGAACTGTCCGAACAACCGAGAACGATGCCCATCGACAGGGCGAGCAGGGCGAACCTGGGATTCATGGGATGCCTTCGTGGAGGGAGGAGGTCTGCGGGACGAGCCTTCAGAGGAGGATCTCGTCCTCGAACAGGAGTTGGATGTCGTCCAGCTGGATGACGGCGGTGTCCAGGGCGGGAGTTCCCGCCGAGGCGGATGGAGTCACCATGTAGACCTGGAACGCGCGCAGACGGGACACCACCTGGGAGAGGGTGGCGCGGCACAGGGAAGGGTCTCCCGTGGAGGCGCAGGGACCACCGGTCTGCCAGAGCCGCGGCGAATAGGAGAACTGGCTGAAGTACACGAAATAATCGCTGGTGGTCGCGGCCAGGTTCACCGTGAGCGCGTGGCGGGCGGTGGTCGATGGGTAGGCGTCCGAATCCAGCATCAAGGTGAGGGTCCTCGCGAGGTTGCTCCTGGCCTTGAATCGAAATCCGATCGCCTTGGTGGCGTCCATCGCCTGGCTGTCCCACAGCGGCATCCACAGACACGCCCAACCGGGGTTGTCGGAAGAGCGCAGGATCGCCGAGACCAACAGGTCCCGCTTCCCGGAAATGGGGCGCAGCTCGTTGATGGCGGTCTTGCCCTCCCGGGTGGAAGCGGAGCCATCCAAACGCAGGAAGGAGGGGAGGCCGGATTCGAAATCCTGCCTCCAGGTCAGCGGAACCGGGGTGGCATCGTCCTGCCTGGATGTCTTGGGTTCGCCGGCAGCCGAGGTCGCGATCGCATCGCAACCCGCTAGCGCCGGTCCCAGGAGGCCGGCGACGAATGGAATGAGGGATCGGTTCATGTGGGAAGGCGGTCGGCCGGTGGAGCGCAGTCGATCGCTCCTCAGGGACTCCGTGGGGCAAATAGTACCACTTGCGGGATCGGGAATTCCACAGGAGGTACTTTTCCCTCCATGAAACCGACTCTCGAAGACCTCGAAGATCTTGCCGCCGTCGTCCTGGTACCCACCGAAGCCTTCCGTCAGGCCCTGGTGGAAGCCGATCCATCCCTCGCCGAGGACCTCGCGGAGGCTTTCGGGGAACCGGATTCCCGCACGGTGATCCTGATCCCGTCGCCGGAAGACGACACCGAACTCGAGCAGTTCCTGAGCCCCCACCGCAAGGCGCTGGCCATCAAGGAATTGGAGTTCTGGATTCCCGACGCCGCGCGCCGACCCAAGGTGGACGAATCCTGCTTCGACAATTGGTTCGAGGTGGAGTTCCACTCGGTGGTGGTGAGCCTGGGCGAGGAGGACTGATTGGACGGGTCGCCTCGGCTCGAGGCGCTGGTCCGCGAGCTCTCGCGTCTGCCCGGCGTCGGGAGGCGTTCGGCCCAGCGGCTGGCCCACCATCTGCTGCGGTGCCCGGAAGACCAGGCCCGGTCGTTGGCGCGGGCCATCGAGGAGGCCCGCGACCGGATCCGTCCCTGCGCGCGGTGCGGCAACTACGCCGAGGAGGAGCTGTGTCCCTTGTGCGTGGATCCGCGCCGCGACCATGGTATCCTGCTGGTCGTGGAAAAGCCTTCGGACATTTCGGCCTTCGAATCCACCGGCCGGTATCGGGGCGTGTACCACGTCCTGGGGGGGCTCCTGTCCCCGCTGGACGGAGTCGGACCCGATCGATTGAACATCGCCGCCTTGCGGCAACGACTCGCTCCAGGTGCGGTCCGCGAGATCGTCCTGGCCACTCCCGCTTCCACCGAAGGGGACTCCACCGCCATGTACCTGCAGAGGATGGTGCCATCCGGCACGAAGGTCACGCGCCTGGCGCGTGGACTTCCGGCCGGGGGCGAACTGGAGTATTCAGACAGTCTCACGGTCCTGCAGGCATTCGAAGGGCGCATCCCGGCATGAAGAAGAATCCAGATTTCGTCCACCCGATGGTCCAGTTGGGGCAGAAGGCCGAATTCCGCCTTGGCGCGGTGGCTCCCGACCAGTTCGTCGGGGGCGACCTTCCGCAGATCGCCTTCGCGGGGCGCTCCAACGTGGGCAAGTCCAGCCTCCAGAACGCGCTTCTGGGCCGACAGGGCCTAGTGCGCACCTCCCGCACCCCGGGACGCACCCGCGAGATCAACTTCTTCGAGGTTCCCGACCACTTCTGGTTCGTGGATCTTCCCGGGTTCGGATACGCGCGCGGCGGGAGCCAGGCCAGCGGGCAGTTCGCCGACCTGGTGGGCAAGTACCTCTCGCAGGACGCCCAGCCCGACATCGTGGTGTACGTGCTGGACGCCGAGGTTCCGGAGAGCGACGTGGACGGAACCTGTCTGGGGCGCATCCTGGAGGCGGGGGTTCCCTGCATGGTGGTGATGAACAAGGCCGATCGCCTCGACCAGTCCCGGCGCGTGCAGCATCCGCGCATGGTGATCGAACGGTTCGATCTGTCCGAGCCGCCGCTTCTGCTTTCGGCGCGCACCGGGCACAACCTGGACAAGCTCCGCGACCGCCTGATGGCGCGGGTCCGCTCGGGGAAACTGGAGTGATTTCCGGGCCTTCCGTGCCCGCCAGGATCCTCGCGTGGATCGGTGGTGCGTGGTCGGCCTCCCTGCCAGGACAAGTCGTTTCCCTTGGTTGGCGGGTCGCCGTCAGTCCGTTCCGGGGAAGACGCTCCACCTTCCGCCAGCTGGTGGACATGTTCCTCCAGCAGACCTACTTCACCGCCGTGGAGCCCGTCGTCATCGTGCTCCTCCTGGCGGTCCTGATCGGCGGGGTCACGCTGGTGGAGTTCACCACCCTCCTTCCCCGGCTGGGGACGTCCAACGTCCTCGGCGAGGTCATGGTGCTGGCCATCGTGCGCGAACTGGGCCCCCTGTTCACCGCGTTTTTGGTGGCGGGGAGATCGGGTTCGGCCCTGGCCACCTACATCGGCAACATGAAGGTGGCGGGGGAAGTGGATTCCCTGGAGGCGATGGGGATCGACCCGGTCCGATTCCTGGTCCTCCCCGCGGTCCTGGGGTGCACGGTGGGACTCGCCTGCCTTTCCCTGGTGTTCACGGCCGCGGCCCTGTTCGGAGGGTTCTTCCTGGCGCAGATGCTGGTGCTCCTGTTTCCAGGATCGCTCGGATTGGAGACGGGATTCCTGCCCTACCTGGACCGGATCTCCTCGGCCCTGAGCGCGACGGATCTGGTCCTGATCGTGTTCAAGCCCGCGGTGTTCGGGTTGGTGGTGGCCCTGCTGGCGAGCCTTTCCGGGTTGAGCCTGGAAAAAAGTCCCCACGAAGTCCCCCAAGGGACGCGATCGGCGGTGGTACAATCGTTCGTGTCGATCGTCCTTCTCGATGGAATCTTCGCGACCATGTTCGTGATCCCGGGTCTCGCGGGAGTCCTGCCGTGAGCGAGGTGCTCTCGGAGGCTTGCGGCCTGCGGTTTTCCTACCTGGACGGCGCTCCCATCCTGGACGGGGTGGATCTGGAGGTCCGCCGCGGAGAGGTGCTCCTGGTGGGAGGGGAATCGGGGAAGGGCAAGAGCACGCTTCTGCGGTTGCTCCTGGGGCTGGAAAAACCCCTTCCGGACATCACGGGGTCCTGCCGGGGGCAGGTGTTCCTGTTCGGCGAGGATTGTTGGGATGTCCCGGTCTCGCGGTTGCGCGAACTGCGGCAGAGGACGGGATTCGTCTTCCAGGGGAACGCGTTGATCTCGCACATGACGGTGGAGGAGAACATCGCGGTGCCGCTGCACTACCACACCAGCCTGTCGGAGGTGCAGATCCGCGACACCGTCCAGCGCTGGGTGGACAACCTCCTCCTGACCGGGCACGAGCGGAAACGACCGGCCCACCTTTCCCTGGGCATGCAGCGGCGCGCCGCCATGGCGCGGGCCATGGTGATGAATCCGGAAATCCTCTTCCTGGACGAGCCCACCGCCGGGCTGGACGTGAAGAACTCGGAGATCTTCCTCTCGCTGGTGGGCAACCTCCGCGCGCTCTCCAACGTGGCCATCCTGATGGTTTCCCACGATCTGGCCTCGGCGCGATTCCTGGACGGCAAGATCCAGCTTCTGATGGACGGCGTTCTGCGGGAGCCCAAGACCTACGACGCCATCTCCGATTCCGACGATCCCCGCGAGCGCGAGCTGGTGCGGGACGACGATGACACGAGGTTCCAGTGAAGGGGTTTTCCTGGAAGGAGGTGCTCCAGCAGCGAGAGGTGCGCCACCTGCTCACCGGCGCGCTCCTGGTGGGAAGCCTCGTGATCCTCGCCGGGGCGTTCGTGGCCTACGCGCTTCGCAACGAACTGTTTCCCGACAACTTCACCGTGTACGCGGTGTACGAGGACGGAACCGGCATGTCCAGCGGGGCCAAGGTGCTCCTCAACGGGGTGCAAGTGGGTACCGTGGACAGCGTCTCCCTTTCGCTTTCGGACGCCCGGGTGATCCTCCGCTTGTCCTTGAAGCGCCAGTACAGGCCCCTCCTGCGCCGCGATGCGGTGGCCTACTTCATGCGCGACCGCAACATGGTCTCCGATCGGGCCTTGAACATCGAACGGGGCGATCCCTCCAAGCCGCCCCTGGAGGACGGAGACACCCTGAGCCTGGGAGCCCCGCAGGACATCGAGACGGCGCTCGGTTCGCTGGCCGATCTCACCGTGCAGTTCCGCCAGACCCTCCGTCGGGTGGATTCCCTCCTGCTTCTGGTGTCCGACACCAACACCACCATCGGCGCGGTGCTGGTGAAGGACGACCTGTACCGCAAGACCATCGCCACCGTGGACCATTTCGATCAGGCGGCGCAGGGCTCCAGGCAGGTGCTCGAACGCGTCGACCGACTGGGAGGCGTCGCCGAGGCCACCATCCCCCGCATCCTCCAGGAGTCCGACACCCTGGCCATCAACCTGCGCAGAAGCTCCGTCTACGCGGAGTCCTTGGGGGTTTCGGGGATGGAGCTCCTTCACTCCACGCACGACCTCACGTTGCGCACCCAGGGGCTCCTCTCCGGGGGCGACTCCCTGCTGGGCAAGGGCAACCGGTTCATGAACGGCGTGGAACGCTCCTGGCTGCTGGGACGCTTCATGAAGGAGTCCGCCAAGCCCGCGCCCAAGGATTCCGCTCCGAAGTAGCCCTCCACTCGGTGTGGTCGCGGGTGATCCCCGGTCGCCGGGTTTGCATCTTGGTGCCATGAATCCTTCGATCCGATCCCGCATCCCTTCGTGCCGGGCGAAGTCCGTCCTGGTCCTTGCCGGAATCTGCGCGGCGACGGCGGCAACGCAGGTTCCGGTCCACCTGGGGGACCCGCGACCGGTGGGCGCATCGGGAGTCCCGGTGGGGATCGCGGGGTCGGCGTTCGAGGTGTGGGTGGCCTATCCGCGCTCCATGGCGTTGTTTCCGCGCATGGGCAGGTCCGCTCCCCGCTGGTTCGGCGTCGCCGACGGGCTGCCCGCCGAAGGGATCGCCAGGATCTGCTACGACGAATCCACCCAGGGTCTGTGGATCTCCTCCGTGGGAGGGCGGTCGCTGCGGTGGTCCCAGGGCCTGGAGAGCGCCCAGGAATCCTCTCCGCCTCCGGGAGGGTGCCAGAGTCGCATCTCCCGCCCGACCACCGTCCAGGAGCTTCCCGGATTGCGTCCCGGAGCGGCCGGTTGGGTGCAGATCGGCGGCGAGCTGTCCCCTCCGGACGGAAAACGTCAGCGCATCCTGTGGGCCGTGGTCCTGGACGGACGGGACCTGTGGCTGGCCACCGACGCAGGGGTGTGGACTGGCAACGCCGCGACGGGCCGGATCGAACCGCTTCCCCTGGGGCCTGTGGAAACCTGCGTGCGCGGGGCGCTGGTGGACTCGGCGGGCGATTTCTGGCTTTCGGGGTGCCGCGGATCGGTTTCGCTGGTGGATGCCTCCGGGCAATTCCGCGCGGCCTTCTCCACCGACGATTCCCGGTTTTCCGATCTCCGCGAAGCACGCGTATTGGGATCGGCCGGCAGGGGCGGGGGAATGTGGGTGGGGGTCGTGGACGGCCTGGTGCGGCTGGACCGCACCGGGGTGCGCGAGCGATGGATGGGGCGCAAGGCCCCGTTCGGGGGGCGGGTGACCGCTCTGTCCAGATGGTCGGACACCCTCTGGGTGGCGACCGAAGGCGCGCTGCTTTGCAAGAAGGACGGCGAAAAGGCATTTCGCGTGGTTTCTCCGCCCTGGTCGGTGGCCGGCGGTGTTCGACGGATCCTGACCTCGCCGGCCGGTGTGATGGTCGCCACCACCAACGGCTGGTGGTGGAAAGGCTCCCGCGGGTGGGTCCGTCCGCCGTGGGTGGACACCATCTTTCCCCAGCCCGCGTGGATGGCCGCCCAGGAGAGGTCGGCGCCTTGGCGGGTGGCCTGGTCGGACGGGCGAGGCGTGCGGGTGGACACCATCCCGGGGTTCGGCGGGTCGCCCGGAGCCTGGACCACCGCGCTTCCCGTCCACGATATCGCCTTCGACGCGGCCGGGGCGGTGCATCTGGCCATCGACGGCGGGTGGTCGGTGTGGAACCCACGAAGCGACGAACACCGCGATTGGGGCGGCAAGCTGGGCCTGTCGGGGCCGGTGCGGGTGGCGGCACCTTCCGGGGAACGGATCCTGTTGGCGGGCGAGGGTGGCGCCGCGACGCTGCGGATCGCGCCGTTCGCGCCTCCTGTGGAGGGCGCCTCGAGGCGCTAGGAGTCGGTGGCCAGCGTCAGGTACAGGGCGGCGATCTTCTTCCAGGTGAAGTCGCGGCCTGCCGCGCGCGAGCACAGGGCGGTCCAGTCGGACTTGTTGTGGCGGATCTGCAACGCCTTGCGGAGGTTGCGTAGCAGCGTGTCCGGAGCGAGGTCGTCGAACAGGAATCCGTCGGCGATGGACTTGGGCCAGGAGATGATCTTGTCGGCGGCCGCTCCCACCCGGTGGGCGAGGGTGGGCGTGCCCAAGGCCATCGCCCTGGCGAACAGCACGCCTCCCGGCTGGTGGGCCACCGGCAGGAGAAGGAGGTCGGCGGCGGCCAGGACCTGGTAGAGGACGCTGTCGTCCTTGGGGTAGAGTCGGATCCTGTCGGGGTGGTTCCTGGCGACCAGTTCCAGGTGCTTGTGCTCGTCGGTGCCGTGGCCACCCACCACGCCCACCCGCAGGTCCATCTTCAGGAGGTCCGGCATGAGGGTCAGGACGTGGTCGATCCCCTTGCCCGGACGGAACGAGGAGGCGAACACGATGAGCGGTTCGTCGCTGCCGGTCAAGTCCCGCCGCATCCGGTTCTTCCAATCCACCAGGTTCTCCGGGCTCTGGCGGACTTCCTGCGGGATCGTCCAGACGTCGCCGTCCACCCCGGGGTTCACCGCGGCCACCTTGTGGCCCAGCGATCGGAACAGGCCCTCGAGACCGTATCCATGGCTGTCGCTCAGGAGCTCCTGCATGTACTGGAGGCTGGGCAGGGTGGCGCGGTGCGAGCAGAGCAGGCCCGCCTTCAGGAGATTGAGCCTGCCCCAGAATTCCAGCTTGTCGGGTCGCATCCACTCGGGGCCCAGACCCAGCTCCGGAGCCCACTGGGCGTCGCAGAGACCCTGGTAGGCGGCGTCCTGGAAGCTGAACAGGAGACGGGTGGAGGCGAAGATCGACTTGAAGTGCACCGAGGCGTAGAGCATGGACAGCCCGGTCTGCCATTCGTGGGCGTGGATCAGGTCGGGGATCCAGCCTTCGGCGGCGCAGTCCATGAGCGCGGCGGCGGAAAACAGGGCGAAGCGAAGGGCATTGTCCTCGTGGTCGCAGCCGCGGTCGTCCAGGTAGGGGTGGTTGCGCACCAGTACGGGGTGGGACACCAGCCGCAGATACGGCCACTGCGGATCGCCGGCCAGGATCTGGGCTTCTTCCGCCTTCAGGAACGATGCGCGGACCGTCGCCACGCGCTGCCACGGACTGTCCGGGGCCGGAGGCTGGTAGAGCGGCGTGCACACGCGGACCTCGTGGCCCAACCGGAGGTACGACTGGGCGAGCGCTTCCACGTCCCGTCCGACGAGGGACCCCGACCCCTTCGTGTTCTGGGCCGGATGCTCTGGTGAGAGGAGAAGGATCCGCATTTGGACGATGAGAGTCCTTGGATTCTACCCTCTTTGGAGGGATCGAACAAGCGATTCCGGGATCAGGTCCTGGAATTCACCCTCTCCCGCTCCCAGCGGAGGATGGGATCGCACTTGCCAGGGAACTTCGCCGTGACGGGATCCTGGCACCCGGAGGCGCCACCGGCCTTGGAGCAGGTGGAACACACCTGATCGAACCATTCCTGGGTGATGCCGTGGGGCGGGGCTCCGGGGGCCGCCGAGGAGCCCCCCACCTGGTCGAGTTTCTTGAGGATCCCCTTGATCACCGGAATCAGGGCCTGCATTTCCTGCGGACCGTACTGGTTTCCCACCATCTGGGCGTACAGCTGCAGACCGCGGGCGACAAGTTCTTTCTCTTCCTGTAGGAGTGCCATGCCTGCCAAGGTAGTGTCTGGCCGGGGGGGAGGCAACCGTCCGAGGTGCGGTCAGGCCGTCTCCGACGGGGTGCGCGGACGGTCCACCAACCATTTCTCCAGCATCGCCCCCAGGGACTCCGGGGCGAACGGCTTGGGGAGATAGTCGTCCATTCCGGCCTCCAGGCACAGGTCGCGGTCGTCGTCCAGCGCGTTGGCGGTGAGGGCCACGATGGGGATCCCGGGTTCGATCGCACGGGAGTCCGGGGACCGGATCCGGCGCGTTGCCTCGAATCCGTTCAATCGCGGCATCTGGCAGTCCATCAGCACCAGATCGAAGGGTTCGGATTCGAGCGCCTGGATGGCCTGGACTCCGTCGGTCACCAGTCGGACCTCGTACCCCATGCTGGAGAGGATTCCCTCGACCACCAGCTGGTTGATCGCGTTGTCCTCCGCCACCAGGATCCGTCGTCGCGGTGCCGTGGCGGCGTCTTCCGCCCGGGGGGCGACGGGCTCGGTCTTCCTCGCCCCCAGAAGCGCCACCATCGCCTCCCGGAAGTCGCTGGAACGCACGGGTTTGGACAAGCGCATCCGGATTCCGGCCCGGGACAGGCGGTCCGTCGATTCCATGGAAGCCAGGGAGGTCAGAAGCAGGATGGGCAGGTTCCCGCACTCGGGGCGCTCGTGGATGCGCCGTGCCAGTTCCTCGCCGTCGACGCCGGGCATCTTCATGTCCAGGATGGCGGCATCCAGATGGACATTTTCCGGCATCATCTGGTCCATCATTTCCAGCGCCTCCTCCGCCGAAGCGGCGGTGTGGACCTCCGTCCCCCACGAAGCCAGCTGCCACAGCAGGATCTCGCGGTTGGTGGCGTTGTCGTCCACCACCAGCACCTGGCGCCCGGCCAGGAGTTCCAGACCCTCCCATGGCGGATCGCCTTCGATCGCGCGGGTCGAAATCGAGAACCAGAACGTGCTGCCCTTCCCGGGTTCGCTCTCCACTCCGATGCGACCGCCCATCAGCTCGGACAGTTGCTTGGAGATGGCCAACCCGAGGCCCGTCCCCCCGAACTTGCGCGAGGTGCTGGCGTCGACCTGCGAGAAGCTCTGGAACAGCTCGGAGAGCTTGGCGTCGGGGATCCCGATCCCCGTGTCCTTGACGGTGAACAGGAGCCGGAGTTCCTCGCCCATGCGCGATTCGATGGAAACACGCACGGAAACCTCGCCCGACAGCGTGAACTTCAGCGCGTTGCCGGCCAGGTTCAGAAGGATCTGCCGCAGACGGACCGGATCGCCTTCGATGCGTTCGGGAACCTCGGGATCGGCGGCGCAGACGAACTCGAGCCCCCGCTCCTGGGAGTACAGGGCCAGCGTGGAGGCCACGTCGTCCAGCGTGGAGCGCAGTTCGAACGGGATCTTCTCCAGTTCCAGCTTCCCCGATTCGATCTTGGAGAAGTCCAGGATGTCGTTGATGATGGAGAGCAGGGATTCGGCGCTGGCCTTGACGATCGTTGCGAACCTCCTCTGGTCGTCGGACAGCGGGGTTTCCAGCAGAAGCCCGATCATGCCCAGCACGCCGTTCATGGGCGTGCGGATCTCGTGGCTCATGTTCGCCAGGAACTGGCTCTTCGATCGGCTCGCCTGCTGGGCTTCGGCAGCCAGACGATGCGCCTCCTGGCGGGAGCGTCCCAGCTCCCGGTTCATCTCCAGGAGACGGTCGGCCGCCTCCCGGCGATCGGTCACGTCCGAAATCGTGGCCAGGATGGTCTCCGAGCCGCCTTGGGTTTCGGAGAGGAACCGCCCTTGCATCTGGATCCACCGCTCCCCATCGGTTCCACGTTCGAGGCGGAACTCCAGGAAGAACGGATGCTGGTCGGTTCGTGCCGCTTCCAGACCTTCCGAGACCAGTCGCGCCTCTTCGCGGGGCAGTGCGCCCAGGAACGATTCCAGCGAATGCTCCTCGCTTCGGTCGTCGGGCAATCCCAGGATCCTGGACCACACCAGGTTGTGGTGGATGGTCCGCCGGTAAAGGTCGATTTCGCACATGCCCTCGCTCACCACCTCCAGGGTGAGCGAGAGCCTCCGCTCGCTTCGGTGGGCGGCTTCGCGCTGGTGGGCCACTTCCGCGAGCGCGGCCATGGTGCGGGCGTTCGACTCGCGGAGGTCCCGGGTGCGGTGGATCACCAGGATCTCCGAGCGGAGTCTCTGCAGGTACAACCACGACACCATCTGGGCCAGAAGCAGAGAAACGAACAGCCCGATCGGCAGGATCCACTGGTGCTGGCGGTTCCAGAAACGCTTCTGGAACTCGAGTCCGGGACTCGTGGTGATCTTCCAGGGGCGTCCCCCGGCGTCCAGGACATGCGAGAACTTCCAGCGTCCGGAGGTGGCCGAATCCAGGACGGAGGACTCCCGGTGGTCCAGGATCGGGCCGGTCCCGGGCGGTGCGTCCATGTCTTCCACCACCAGGTCCAATCCCATGGGAGGGGTGGTCCGCAACCGGGTTTTCAGGAATTGTCCCATCTCGAAGGTGGCGATGGCGTAGCCTCGGATGGCGTCTTCGCGTTCGGCTCGGGTGCGCAGGGGGAGGGCGGGATTGAACGCGGTGGACACCAGACGCACCAGGACGCTGTCCTGGTGCGTGCGCACGGGGCCGCTCAGGAAGGCCCGGCCTTCCGACCGGGCATTGTCCCAGACGCGACGCGATTCGGTGCGGGTGGCGAGATCCCAGCCCACCAGGGCCTGGGATTGCGATTTCGGCACCACTTGGGCGATCGGGTAGTGGATTGCGCGGGGCATGGCCTTGGAGCGGTGGCCGTCGTGGATCTCGAACAGCTCCACCTTTCGCTTCTCCGCCTGCGAAACCTGCTCCAGGAAGCGATCCATGTGCTCCTGCCGGAGCATCGGGACCCACACGACGCTGCGTGCCCCTGCCGCCTCCATGACCTGGTTGGCCATGAGCCACCATCCTTCGGGGCGGATGGAATCCTGCGCGACTTCCACATGGTGCGCCAGAAGTTCCATGCTCTCGCGCAACAGCAGGATTCCACTGCGCAGGGCCTCCACCCTGACTCCGGATTCATGGCGCAGGGCGTGTTCGAACTGGTCGGCGGCGCGCCGGTCGGCCTCGAAGAAGGTCCCGAGGGTCAGGCCGATGCCCATGAAGGTGACGACCAGTCCGGGGCCCCAGTGCAGGGTCGGGCTGGGAGGATACCTGGGTGGATCTTCCGCCAAGGCCTGGCGCCAACGCCGACGGAAGATGGGCATGGCCGCCCAACCCAGGGCCAGGAGCACTCCCAGGCCAGCGCCCCGAAGCCGGGCATCGCGGACGGAGCGAGCCACGTCCGTGGCGGAAACATCCATCCCGAGGACCGCCGTGATGCGACCGTCGGAAGGGTCGCGGATGGGTTGGATTCCGGAAACCCACGTTCCCCAGCGATCCCGGTAGGGGCCGCCGAACACCGGTGTCGGAGATTCGAACGCATCCAGCATGATCGACGAGATTTCCGAGTATTCCTGGCCGGGAGGCGATTCGTCCTGGCTACCCGGTTCCTCGGAATCGCACAGGAAGACGACCTTTCCGTCGGCGGTGCGCCGCATCAGGTACAGGAAGCGGATTTCGGGGGCGTTGGCTCGCTGCGCCATCATGTGGCGCTTCAGATGGATGTATTCGGGGAATTCCAGGTCCGTGGAATCCCCTTTGAGCTTGGACAGGTTGGACGCATCCAAGCGTGTGGCGACCTCGGAAACGGCCAGGAGGATCCGTTCCTGCTGTCGACGCGTTTCGCTCCATCCCAGGAGGAACGTGGCCGCGACACCCGTGGCGATGGCCAAGACCAGACCCGCCACGCCGTTGACGGCGCGTCCCAACAGCCACCCTGGGCGATGGCGCATTGGCGATGCCGGTTCTTCCATCCAAGGCACAGCCTACCATCCGCGCTGCGGGGATGGGAAGGTCTCCACCCTTCAGTTCGGCTCGGCCGAGGGCCTTTCCACCGCCAGGAGTTCTTCCACGAGATCCAGCAGGGCGGGGTGCCCGCCGCGTTCCAGGAGGGTCTCCCGAAGGATGCGCAACCCCGGCTCCAGGAACTGGGAAAACCAGGGAAGCTCCTTGTGGCGGGATAGGAATCCGTAGGCCCCCAACGCTTGCATCACCCGCTGCAGGGCCGCGTCCAGAAGATCGGTCCACGAAGTTCCGGGAGCGCCGTCCCCCGCCAATTCCAGGAAGTCGGCGAACAGCCTTGCGCGCAGGGCCATGGGCATGTCGACGTACGGATCCCAAAGGAGCGAGGCCAGATCGTACCAGCGACTTCCCCCGCGAGCTCCCTGGTAGTCGATGAACCAGATTCCATCCGTGCGGCGCATCAGGTTCTGCGATTGGAAATCGCGATGCATCAGGTTGCGGGGGTGGGCTTCCACGCGCAAGGCCAGATGGGCGAACTCGGCGAGCAGGGCGGGTTCGGCGAGCCGCTGGGAAGGCAGCCCAAAGCATTCCTCCGCGCAACGGCGGGCGAAATAACTGGTTTCCCAAAGCAGGGGCCCTAGATCGAACACCCGGTCGGAAAGGAATGTGCATCCCTCCATGGCTCGAGGGCCCACCGCTTGCCACCGGGCCAGCGCCTCCAAGGCCGGGAGGTACACCCCGCGCAGGGACTCGGGATCTCCGCTTCCGGGGAAGCCCAGCGCATGCGCCTGGCTCAAAAGCAGGGTGGAGCCCAGATCCTCCAGCACCACCTGGCGGGCGGGATCGTCGGAGCCGAAAACCATGGGGACGCGCAGTCCCAGGTCGCGCAGGTGGCGAGTGATGGACAGGAATCGGTCGTAATCGGCGTCCTGTTCGTGGCTCTGCAGCACGATGTGGGTGAGATCGCCCGTGGCGATGCGCCAATAGGCGCGGCCCGACCCCGCGGATCCGGCGATCGTGGGAGAAAGCGGCCCTCGGTGTCCCAACCGTTCCAGGAGGGAGGCGATGACGGGGGTTACCACCACGGGTGCGACCGTACTCATGTCCGACCTGCGGGCAGATCCCCACCGGGGTTGCGGAGGATTCCTTCCAGGGTCCGACCGGCTTCGAGCGAGGCTCCCGGGAACAGGATCCCCGACTCCAGTCGCGATTCCGCTCCCAGATGGGCTCCGAATTCCACCGCGCAGCCAGCCCCGACACGCG
>Ga0209098_1000117_pt1 | contig 86409 bp, 61 predicted proteins | sample AD_JPNHW1_MetaG_FD_184429 | JGI IMG/M metagenome (GOLD analysis project Ga0209098, IMG submission 184429) | Active sludge microbial communities of municipal wastewater-treating anaerobic digesters from Japan - AD_JPNHW1_MetaG (SPAdes) (version 2) | ecosystem: Engineered > Bioreactor > Anaerobic...
AACCCAGGACACACCTGCAGACGTAATTTTAACCCTGGAAGATACCGCAATGGTGCAAACCTATGTGGAGCATCTCGTAACCTTTACCCTGCCTGACGGGGTAGAGTTTGTACTGCCTGCTCAAGCAGGTGGCGACAAAGCACAATCAGTAGTTGACTTTGATCAGATAAGCGGTGATGGTGAATTTAATTGCGATGCTACAATTAAATCCAGCAAAGCAGTCGACATTACTGTTGAAAGAACGTTAGAGGGAGACGGAGTATTCGTACTCAGTTTCGAAAACCTGCTCGTAAAGAGCGGCTCCGGTGACCTGACGGTTACGCTGATTGCCCCTTCCGGCAGTAAATTTTCATCCGGTTCTCTGGCTATTGCCAAAATCTCCGGCAAGAGCTCCGTAGTGGCAAAAAATGGCACCAAAGCGACCTTTGGCGACCAGGGCGGCTACATTGACGGCATGACCATTGTTGAGATGGGTGCCAATGTGCTTGAAGTTGGCGATGAAATCACCTTCAAGCTTCCCAAAGGCTTCACCTGGGATGATCCATCAGGTATCATAATTGGCGGCGGCTGGGGATTTCAAGGCTTAGCCAACACTTATGGTGATTATAGCTATAATATCGATGGCCGTGAACTGGTTGTTAGAGTTAACGATCTTGGCGGCGCAGAAACAGCCGGCAGAATCACCGTTGGATCTGATGGAGGTTCTGGCGCTGGATTTGGATATCCCTGGATCAATGTGGAAGACACTGCCAAAATCGGCGACATTACCGTAGCAGTTACCAGCACCAATGACAACGGACCGGACGGTGAAATCGTTGTGGCAGCTTATGGCGACTATGCCATTGAAGTTCTCGAAGACACCACCGAAGAAGTATTGGCCGGACGCACCGAGCAGGAACTGGGAACCTTCTTCATTGAAGAAGGAATTGCCGGCAGCCTGCTGCCTGACAGAACTGTTACCCTCGAACTTCCCAAGGGAGTAAAATGGGTAGAATATCCTACTGTTGATGCAGAAGAAGGCGACCTGATCATCAATGATTCCGATTGGACCTTAGTAGCTGATACCAGCTCCAGAAAAATCAAGACTAACATAACTGGTTTCAGTGAAGATGCAGCCAAAATGGTGTTCAAAGATATGGAAGTAAAAATCGAACCGGGCTTTGAAGGACCGATCGATATTACCGTAGCCGGTAAAGCTGGCGCTGAAGGAACTGTGACCGTGGCTGAATGTGTCAACCCGATTACCGTAAAAGCTGAAAACCCGACTAAAGTCGAGATCGGTGCCATGAGCCAGGCAGCTGGCGACATCCTGATCATTGAAAACGTTAAAGAAGCAATTCTGGACGGCGAGTACAATCAGATTGAAATCGATCTGCCAGACGGCATAAAGTTTGCTTCTGAACCTACCGTAGAAGTTGAAGCAGGCGACCTGGAAATTGATGAGTCTGATCTGGCCGATTCCGATTTTAATGAAGATGGAGCCCTGGTGATCACTATCGAAAGTGCCAGCGGCACAGCCAGCACCATCAGAATCTCCGATATCTTACTGACGGTTGACCGTACTGTACCGGAAGGCAAGGTAATGGCCAAATTCGCAGGATCCTACGCACTCTATGACGAGTGGGATGAAGAGTATGATTCTTATGAAGATTATATGGCAGCAAAAATAGCTGCTAAATTAAGTGATGATTCCTTAGGTTCAACAGCATTCGTTGACTGGCCGTCTGACAAATCAATCGGCAGTGTAGAAATCGCTACCACCATTACCCCGTCAGAGGGTGGTCATGCCCAATTCGTTATCGGCTCCAACATCTATGAAATTGGCGGAATTCCTTATGTAATGGACGCTGTTCCTTACATCAAAGATAGCCGTTCCTTTGTACCGATGCGCTACCTGGCTGAAATGCTCGGCGCTGAAATTACATGGTCCGAAGCCGATCAAGCCGTGACCCTGACTAATGGTGAAACTACAGTAGTATTTACCATAGGCAGCACCAGTTACACCGTAAACGGTGAGACCAAAACTGCTGATGTAGCACCGGAAATCACAAATGACAGAAGCTTCCTGCCTGCCCGCTTCGCTGCTGAAGCATTCGGAGCAGAGGTTGGCTGGGATGCAGCCAGTCAGACTGTTATCATTATCAGATAATACAGTTAATCCTTAAAAAGGGTGTGCCGAAGGGCACGCCCTTTTTTTGAGTTTATATATCCTGCACCACCTTTATAACCTGCCAATTATCCTGGGCTTTTTCATTTTCCAGTAGTTGATATATGATTATAATAGAGATAAGCAAATTATTGTTTCCTGTGGATTCTCCCAAAGACCAGTAAGGATCTGTGCAAGTTTCACAAAAGTGTTGTCGTAAACAAGGAAAAGAGAAAAAGGAGGTCATCAATTTGATAAAAACAGACAGCAAATTAGCGTTATTAATGGTTCTGGCAATGATCATGACCATGTTTGCCGGACTGGGTACGGCATCAGCAGCGGGCATCACTTATTCATCATTGGATATGCCCACCTACAAGACCGGATCCGCACCGCAGACTGAAGATGCCACAGTGTTGATTGAGGCCAGTGATGCTATATTCCTGGGCGACGATCTGCAGATTGCCACGGTTACACTTCCTGCCGGAACTGAATTTGCTATGCCGGGCTCCGAAGTCAAGCTGGAAGTATTCGGAACTGATCCTGGTTTTGCGGAGGTCAAAGCAGTCATTAAATCTTCCCGGACCGCGGATCTGTTTATTGATGCCAGGAACGGACCTTTTTCCGGAAATGTAAAGTTTATTTTAACTTTTTCCGGACTGGTGGTGAGAAGTGGTGCTGGTGATTTGAAGGTGGAATTTTCTGCCCCGAGCGGAAGTTCATTTAACTTTGCTGCGTTGGATATAGCTTATGTAGGCGGTACTGACAGTATCAATGTTCAGACCGGCACGATTAAAAAAATCGGCGAGGCAGGGGGATACATAGATACTATAACGATATCCGAAAATACTCCCGGGGTATTAAAAGAAGGCGATACCATAACCTTCAGGCTGGGAAACGGATTCACCTGGAAAGACACTACCAGGATCGTGGCTGCAGGCGGCTGGGCATTCAATGGTTATCATGGCATGGGCGCCGGGACTACACATGATTTTAATGTCACGACGGACGGCAGGGATCTGGTTTTGAAAATTTTAAACCTGCCTGCGTATCGTTCTACTGCCGGGCGGATCAGAATAGGCACAGATGAACTGCAAAGTGTTTATCCGACCGGCGTCTATCCTTTTGTCGAAATTAATGACGAGGACGGTTATGGCAATATTGCAATAAGCGTAAGCAGTTCCAACAGCAACCTTAAGATCACTTCCATGGAGGTTGCCGATTATAATGATTACGGTGTGACCCTGAGAGCTGCCCTCAAAAGAGAGCTTATATCAGGGAGAACCAATCAGGAACTGGCGAATATTTATATCGAAGAGGATATTGCCCGCTGTCTGAAGGAAGACAAAACCCTGTTATTTGAACTTCCCGAGGGAGTAAAGTGGGTAAGGTACGGCAATATAGATATTGACGGTACCAATATAATCAGTGCCGGTAATTACGAACTGGTAACAGGCAGCGACGGCAGGATAATAAAGAATAAACTGACGGCAACCACCAGCACACCTACCAGCCTGGTTTTCAAAAATATGCAGGTCAGCATCGAACCGTGGTTTGAAGGTCCTCTGGATATAACTGTCAGCGGTACAGCTGATGTCAGCGGCACCGTCACAGTGGCGGAAGTGGTCAAGCCGGTGGATGTTTCAGTGGAAGGAACAGCGAAAGTAACCGTCGGGGCGATGAACCAAAAGGCCGGCGATATAATCATTACTGAGGCAAAATCCGGTGCTCTGCAGAGCAAAACCGGGCATGACCAACTGCTCATTACACTTCCGGCCGGGGTAACTTTGGCTGAAAAACCGATTGTAGAAGTTACATCCGGGGATCTGGGCCTGGGAGAAGTAAAAATTGGTACTACGGGTGCCGATGCCGGGGACAACGCCTTGCTGATCAATATTGAAGACAGCAGTATGATAAAGAGTGTTATAAGGATTTCCGGAATTTACCTGACCCTGGACAGGACTGTACCACACGGTATAGTGCAGGCTGAATTTGCAGGGGTCAAAGACCTGGGCTGGGCAGACGGCTCGACTGCCCTGGTCGACTTTAACACGGCAGAATCAATAGGGAGCATTGGCATTGCCACAACATCAGCAGCTTCTGGGCTGGGAACTGCATCCTTTGTGATTGGTTCCAAAACTTTCCTGGTGGAAGGAGTAAGCCAAACCCTGGATGCAGCACCTTATATAAAAGAAGATCGTTCTTTTGTACCGATCCGCTGTCTGGCGGAGAACATGTTGGGAGCGACTGTGACCTGGAATGACAGTGAACAGAAGGTAGTAATGGAAAGAGACGGAGTGGAAGTAGTTTTAACTATCGGCAGCAGGACTTATTCCGTAAACGGGTCAGTGAAAACTGCTGATGTCGCCCCGGAAATAGTTGCCGGCAGGACCTTCCTCCCGGCCCGTTATGTGGCGGAAGCCTTCGGCGCTGCAGTAGTTTGGGATGCTGCTGCCAATACAGTAACTATTCAAAAATAACTGATAAAAAGGGGGGAGTGCTCTCCCCTTTTTATCAGGTGATCATGCTTTCAATTACAGGAAAAGTTAGCACCTTTATTCAAAAGCAAGTGGTTTTACGGTTTTATAAAAAGCGGGCTCGAACTTTGTCCCATATTTATTATTGACACTGTAAATGGGCCAGATTATAATTTATCTACAGGACTGACCAGCCGGTCAGATAAACAAGGGAGGGATTTTTATCAGCAAACTAAGATTAATGATAGCCTTTTTGCTGGTCTTTATTTATATGGCTTTGATTATACCTGCATATGCAAATGCGGAAGAATTGCAGCAAAGCGAAACATTGAGCATACAGCAGGCTATTGAGAGAGCCCAAGAGAATAACCCGGCTCTGCGTTTGGCGGAGCTGGAGACAGAAAAAGCGCAGATTAACCGTGATGATGCTGCCGATGCTGTAAACTGGCTTCCCAGCGAGGGAGTTGTTACCACCGCTTTTGACCTGGTAGTAAATAGCTGGCAGCAGTCGGAAATAGGACTTACAACTGCTAAAAGAGCCGAAGAGGCTAAAAAGGATGAAATTGCCAAGGATGTTATAAGCGCTTATGCAGCTGCGGTGAAAAATTATAATAATTTGAAGTCTGTGGAGCTGACCCTGAAAAATACCAAGGACCAGCAGTTGGTGAGAAATATAGCGCTTAATACCGGGTGGATGTCCTCTTTTGATTATGATTCTTCCTGGAATGGAACCAAACAGGTGGAAGAAGGGTACCGGGCGGCTGAGCTGGCTTATGAAGGCTCCATAGCCGACCTGCGTTCTCTGTTGGGGGAAAGTGCCGGCTGGACACCGGTTTTAACCAGTGAAGCGATTATAACCGAGCACCCGCGCAAAGATTTAAATATTGAAATAGTCAGTGCTTCATCGGAATCGGTTCTGGTCTGGACTATGGAAGCATTGCTGGATATTGAAAAGAGCAAGGAAAACTGGTATATCAAGGGGGTTTCCTCGGAAATGAAGCAGATAAACCTGGATACTGCCAAACTTAACTATGAAGATGCAAAAAGAACAGCCCGAACAATGGTAGAGCAGATGTACTATGCTATTGACACCCTGGAAGGACAGATAGACATGGCCGAGCTGAAATATAATGAAGCTATGCGCCAGGAAGAGCTGGCCCGCCTGAAATATGAGCTGGGAATGATCCCGCGGATCTCAATGGTGCCGGGGGCTGACAACCTGGAGTCTGCTGTACTGGCAGCCAGCCAGGCAAAAATCGATCTGGAGAATATGAAACTCGAGCTGGTGGGATTAAAAGCCCAGTATGCATTGCTGACCGGAGCGGAAGTTTACAGCTGGACTGACTGGATCCAGTAAACGGAAACATAAACCAAAGCAGAAACACAAGAAATACAGGTATATTAAGGAAGAGCCCGTTAAGCGGCCTCTTCCTTTTTGTTGTGCCCGGCATGAAGTAATTAAGCTTACAGCAAAAGTGGTTTGACAACTTAAGGATATGGCAAAACAACTATTGACCAATCAGTCGGTTAATAAGTATAATGCAATTATGTAGTCGACCGGCGGGTCGGAGGATGAGTTTTGATTATTATTGGAGGGGTTTTAGTGCAAAAAAAGGCGGGGTTGATCACTGTACTGATATTGGTATTATTAGTTTCCATCATGGCTGTTGGCTGTAATGACAAAGATGAAAAGGAAAAAGAGTCGGAAATTACTGTTACGACAGCAGCAGCAAAAATTCAGGAAATCGCTAAAAGCGCCACATACCCAGGTATTGTCAGAGGGCAGAATGAAGTCTACATAATACCTAAAGTGTCGGCGCGGGTGACCGGCATATATGCTTCCCCCGGCGACCACCGAAGACAGGGACAGACCTTGATCACTTTGGACAGCAGCGATTATACGGCTTCAGTGCAGCAGGTCCAGGCTGGCAAGCAACTGGCCGAGATAAGCCTGCAGACTGCCCGGGATAATTTTGAACGGATAGCCAGGCTCTATGAAGCGGAAGCTGTATCACAGAGTGATTATGAAGCGGCCGGGAGGGGAGTTGAAACTGCTGAAGCGGCAGTCGAGCAGGCGGCAGCCGGACTGGCCCAGGTTATGAACACGATAAATAATTGTACGATCACATCTCCAATAAACGGTACTTTAGGCAGCATCAACCTCTCTCTGGGCGATATGGCCAGCCCGTCTTCAACGGCAGCAATAGTCAGTGATACTTCAAGCCTGGAAATAGAAATAATGGTGAGTGAATCAGAAGTAAGTTATATAACTCCCGGCAGCGAAGTGGATGTTGAGATCAAGGCAGTGGGAGATCAGGTTTTCAGGGGAACTATTGCCAATGTGGCTGCAGTTGCTGATCCGCTTAAACGGAGCTATGCAGTCAAGGTATCTCTTGATAATCCGGATAATATCATTAAATCCGGTATGTTCGCTGAAGTAACCGGTTCAACCATTAAAAAAACAGATGCGGTTTGTATTCCACAAAGTGCCATCGTTCCCAAAGGTGCCACCAATGTAGTCTATGTAGTAGATTCTGAAAACCGCGCCCGGGAAAGACAGGTTACGATAGGAATTGAATCAGAAACTACTGTGGAGATTACCGAAGGGATAAAAGCAGGAGAAAAAGTGATCACCAAAGGCAACACCCTGGTAAGGGAAGGTACGCTGGTAAAAGTGGTTGGCGGGGGTGAAAAATAATGCCTTTGGTAAAATTTGCTGTAAAAAGGCCGGTTACTATTATAATCCTGACCTCGGTGTTGCTGATCCTGGGATTTTTTACATTTTCAAAACTGCCGCTGGATCTTTATCCGGAAATGGATCTGCCGGTAGCAGCGGTGATAACTTCTTATACCGGGGCCGGCCCTGAGGAGGTGGAAGCTCAGCTTACCAAACCTTTGGAAAGCGCGGTGACCACTTTAAGCAATATAAACGAACTCCAGTCAATTTCCAGTGATGGTCAGTCGATTCTGATAATCACTTTTAACTGGGGTACCAATATGGATTTTGCTGCTGCGGATATCCGTGAGAAGATCGGTTATGTAGAATCATATCTTCCCAGTTCGGCTTCTGAACCTATGATCATAAAGATGGACCCTACCATGATGCCGATACTGCAGATGGGCATCAGCGGAGGAGACAGTCAGGCAGCTTTGCAGGAGATTGCTGAGACCTATATAGAACCCAGATTATCAAGGATACCGGAAGTAGCATCGGTTATTATTACCGGCGGGCTTGAACGTGAGGTAACCGTGGAGGTGGACCCGGTTAAGCTGGAAAACTATGGTCTCAGCCTTGCTCAGGTCAACTCGGTCTTGCAGACGGAAAACTTCAATATGTCAGGCGGCAAGATGGAACTGGGCGGCAGGGAATACTTCGTACGCAACCTGCAGGAGTTTGAGACTGTCAAAGATATTGAGGATGTAGCTATATTGACTGCCACGGGCAATACAGTATATCTGAAAGATATCGCTGACATCGTTGACGGATACAAGGATCAGGAACAGATTACCAGGGTCGATGGAGAAAATGCGGTCGGCATCCATATAATGAAACAGAGCGATGCCAATACAGTAAAGGCATGCCAGGCAGTTCGCGATGAGATGGAGAAGATCAAATCCGAACTGGGCATCGACTTGAATGTTAAGATAGTAATGGATCAGTCTTCCTATATCGTCCAGTCGATTGATAATGCCAAAAAAATGATGGTTGAAGGTGCACTGCTGGCTGTCCTGATACTGTTCCTGTTTTTAAGAAACGGGCGCAGCACATTGATTATATTTACAGCCATACCTCTTTCAATAATCAGCTGTTTCATTCTTATGTATTTTACCGGGAATACAGTTAACCTACTGACGATTGGAGGTCTGGCCTTAGGGGTCGGCAGAATTGTCGATGACTCCATCGTTGTGTTCGAAAATATTTACCGTCATCGAAGTATGGGTGAACCGCCGCTGGAAGCAGCCATCAAAGGTGCTTCCGAAGTCAGCGGTGCTGTCATTGCTTCCACAACGACTTTGGTTGCTGTTTTTATACCTATTGTTTTTGTTGAAGGGCTGGCTTCGATAATTTTTAAGCCGATGGCATTGACTATATCCTTCGCGATTTTCTGTTCACTTATGGTTGCATTGACGATTATTCCTTTGATGTCATCAAGGATGTTAAGTGACAAGTCGATGGAGAGCAGGCCGGATTCTGCCGGCAGAATGGTGCGACTTACCAATAGTTTCGGCCGCTGGCTGGATGATCTGGGAGAAAAATATAAGGAAGTACTGAAAAAGGCTCTGAATAGAAGACGGGCGGTCATACTGACAGTAACGGTTTTAATGATTGCAGCCCTGGCTTGCATACCCTTTGTCGGTGCCGAGTTCCTGCCGTCTTCCGATTCCGGGGAGATTTCGATAACAGTTGAGACGGATAAGGGCAACAAGCTGGAAGCTACTCATGAGATATCCGAACAGGTCGAAGAAAAACTGCGCAGTTTCCCGGAGGTGGAAACCATATTTGCCAGTGTAGGTTCTTCCGGGACTTCATTGATGAGCGAAAGCAATCAAAGTGATATCGCCACCTTCTATGTCAAGCTGGTTCCAAAAGATAAGCGCGATATTTCCGTTGAGGACATGACTGAGGAGATACGGCAGGCATTAACAGATATTCCCGGAGCGAAAATAGAGGTCAGTGTATATGATATTATGACTATGATGGCTTCCGGGGAACAGATCAATGTGCAGATAAGAGGCGATGATCTGGAAGTCTTAAAAGAATTGTCCAATGAAATTGCTGAACTGGTCCGCAAAGTTCCTGGTACCCGTGAAATAGAGGCTTCGCTTACCGATGGCAGCCCCGAGATGCAGGTCAGGATAGACCGGCAAAGAGCAGCCAGCTATGGCTTGACACCAATCCAGGTGGCTGCTTCTATCAAGAATGCTATGGAAGGTTCGGTCACAACTACTTATAAGGTCGAAGGCAGCGAAGTAGATGTTCGAGTACGTTATATTCCCGAAGGCAATAAAAACCTCAACCATTTAAGCGACCTGACTATTCTGTCTCCCAGCGGGGCAGCAGTTAAACTATCCCAGATAGCAACCTTTGAAGTTGGCCAGGGTCCGGTTTCCATAGACCGTATTGATCAGGTGCGTTATGCCTCAATTACGGGAAGCCTTTTGAACCGTGACTTAAACAGTGTTATTACTGATATCCAGGCTGAGGTAGACAAACTTGATTTGCCGGCCGGATATACAGTTGAATATACCGGACAGAACGAAGAGATGATGGATAGTTTCGGCAGCCTGGCTATTGCTTTGCTGTTAGCTATCTTACTGGTATACGCGGTCATGGCTATTCAGTACGAATCTTTCTTCAGTCCGTTTATAATAATGTTTTCCGTACCTACCGCCATAATAGGTGTTGTATTCGGTTTGCTTCTGACTGGCAGGACTTTAAGTGTGACGGCCTTTATTGGCTTGATAATGCTGGTCGGTATCGTGGTCTCCAATGCCATAATACTGGTCGATTATCTCAATAAACTCCGGCAAAGAGGCATGGAACGCAATGAAGCCATAGTCGAAGCAGGACGGGTAAGACTGCGGCCTATATTGATGACCGCCCTGACTACCATTCTGGCTATGTTGCCAATGGCCTTCGGGCTGGGTGAAGGCGGAGAAATGACTGCTCCGCTGGCAACTGTTGTGGTCGGAGGACTGATAGTATCAACCTTTATCACCTTACTTTTAGTTCCGGTAGTATACAGTATCTTTGATGACTGGGGACAAAAAATAAGCCGCAGATTTAGAGCTGATAAAGCTGAAAATAATATTAAGGCATGATTATTTTGCCCGTTAAGCGAAGGAAAAACTCGGTGCTTTTTTTGTAAATCATTGTCTGCAGAGGAGAGAAAGGAGATAATCATGGCAACAAACAGTAAGAGCGGCAAAAGGCAGGTTATAATCGAAGCCGGGCTCAAGGTTTTCTCCCAGAAAGGCTTTCATGATGCCCGTATGGAGGAAATAGCTGCAGCTGCCGGCATAGGTAAAGGTACTATTTATGAGTATTTCAGCAGCAAAAGCCATCTTTTCCAGGAAATAATGTCAGTCAGCGTCAATTCCTATTATGAAAACCTTGCGGCTAAAGATCTTAACGCATTGCCTTTCAGGGAACGTATCCAGTTTTTACTTGCAGGGCATTTACGTTTTTATATAGAAAATAAGGATTTAACGCGGCTTATTTTCTGGGATGTTGAAATAATGGATGAGGAATTGAAAGAATGGGGCAACAAATTACGTAAAGAAAAGCAGTTGCTGTTGATAGAAATTATAAAACAAGGGATAGCTGACGGGGAAATCCGGGAATTGGATCCGCAGTTACTGTCATTGCTTATAATGGGCAGCTTTGCTTCTTTCTGGTTGCCCATTGCTGTTGATGCTGAATTAATCGACCCTGAAGCTACCGCACAGCAAATAACTGACATCATTTTTAATGGGATCAAACCTTGATAGCATTGATCGATACTAAAGATCATAAGGCATTGAAGAATACTTAAAATACATATTCCAAGGCAGGAACTTATGAAAATAAAAATATACATAATAACTATTCTGGTATGCGTTGCCAGTTTTATTGCATTGGCAGTGCAACCGGCTGGTGCTTTTCCTGATACGCGCGGTCACTGGGCACAATCACATATTGATTTATTGCAAAGCCGTCAGTTGGTGTCCGGTTATCCTGACGGCTTGTATCAGCCTGAGAATCCTGTTTCACGTCAGGAATTAATTTCATTGATTATAAGAATCCTGGGTAGAAGTGAAGATGCTTTGCAACTGCAAAAAGGTGAAGCTTCATATAATGATACCGGCGAGGTCTGGGGCAAAGGTTATATAGAGCTGGCCCGGGAACTGAGCATTGCTCATGGTGATGAAAAAAACCATTTTTATCCAACTGCTCCGGTAACCAGAGAAGAGGCAGTAACTATGATGGTTAACAGTCTGGAGCTGGGAGAAGAGTCAGAATTTGCTGTTCAGTTCAGTGATGAGGAGGATATTTCCGACTGGGCCCTGAGCAGTGTTGCTGCTGGGCTTAAAATTGGCCTGATAAACGGCTATCCCGACGGCAGTTTCCGCCCCCGGCAGAATGTCACCCGGGCTGAAGTAACGGTACTGCTGGAAAATTTATTAGGTATTAAAGGACAAAAATTTCATTTTTACGGGCAGATTTTGAAAATCGATCTGCCAGCCAGAGAAGCCAAAGTTTTAATTGACGGTTCAACACAAGTTTTTGCTTTGTCAGAAACAGTTCAGGCTTATCAGGAGAGCAATAACCAACCGGTAACAGAATTACAGCTGCCGGCTAAAGCCTACATCAACGTAAATTCTATGGGACAATTAGCTTATTTATATCTGCTTGACCAGTTGCCGGCTGATAATGTCAGCTTATCCTTGGCAAGTTTACCGCAGATTAAACCTGCCACTGACGAGGCGTCAAGCAATCTTGTGCCGCTGGAGGAAGATGTTGATGAAAATGCGGCGGATTATACTGAAAAGGATTTACCCCGCAGTCTTTATAATACCAAAGAAGCGATGGGGGTTAATGAATTTATAGAAGATCATGGTATAACCGGGAACGGCCAATTGGTGGCAGTGATTGACAGCGGGATAGACCCGGGACATGTTGATTTACAGAAAACCAGTGAAGGCTTCCAGAAAATATTGGATTTTGTCGACTTGACTGAGCAGGGAAAAATAATTCTAAAAGCAGCTCCCGGTCAAGATGGTAAATATATTACCGTCGACGGTCATAGAATCGATGTCAGCAGTTTGCCCAACAATGCTGATAATTACCGTTACGGTTATCTCAAACTTCCGTCGCTGCCGGTAAGCTTTGATGAGGGGAACCAGAATCCCTCAGTTTTAGTAATAGCTACTGCCAGCAAATATGATGAACAGTTCGATACGGTTTTTATAGATACTGATAGGGATTATCAGTTAAATGACGAGATCGCTGTTAAAAGGTACAGCCAGATGCACCAGTTTGTTTCTATAAAAGGACTTGATGGCAGAAAGCTGAATCTGGTATTAAGCGAGATACCCAGTGAAGGTACATTCATTAAGCTGTCTTTTGACAGCCTGGGGCATGGAACCCAGGTGGCAGGGATAGTAGCAGCCAATGGTAAAATAAAGGGAGTAGCCCCCGGAGCACAGATCTTGCCTATCAAAGTTTCAGACAGTATGGGAGTGGCCTCGCTAAGCAATTTGGTCAAAGCAGTAAGGCTGGCAGCTGAACGCGGGGCAAAAGTGGCAGTCATCAGTATGGGTCAGTATGATTTGACAGCTGATGAGAAACAAATGCTGAATGAAGCTGTGGAAGAAGTCTTCACCGAGTATGGACTTATTATATTTATAGCTGCCGGCAATGAGGGACCGGGGATCGAAACAACAGCCAGCACGGCTGCCATTAGAAATGTTATCAGTGTTGGTGCTTATGCTACACCTGCCATGTGGAAAAATGACTATGGCTGGTCAGTTGCGGGGCCGACCATGTGGTATTTCAGTTCTTCCGGACCAGCCAGTAATGGAAATATAGCACCGGCAGTAATTGCTCCCGGCAGCGTTATATCAACTTATCCGCTCTGGGGCGATAAAATGTACCGGCTGAGTGAAGGTACCAGTATTGCTGCACCTCATGCTGCCGGAGCGGCGGCATTATTGGCCAGTGCTCTCAGTCAGGAACTGTATCGTCATGATACTCAATCAGTTTATTATGCCATACTGGAAGGTGCACTTCGCATTGATTCCTTCAGCAGAGCAGAACAGGGAATGGGAGCGGTAAATATACTGAATGCCTGGGAGCAGCTGCAAAAAGGGGAAAAAGAAATAATAGCATATGAAACCAAACAATACAGCCCTGATTATGGTTATACCAACAGTCTTTACTCAAGGCTTTTACAGCCGGCTGAATTATGGCTTACTGTTTATAATAACAGCGATAAAAACTACAATATGGCGGCCGGCGGACTGTCATCCTGGATAAAACCGGAACAGTATACTATCCAACTGCCCGGTCATGGATATCGCAATATAGAAATTACCTACGACCAGTTAAATGATGCCGGCTTATACAGCGAATTAATACTACTTGATGATATCGACACCCCCGGGTATGATATATCAGTCCTGCAGACTCTGGTGGTACCGGTTCAATTACAGAAGGCGGAAAACAATCAATACTCCGACGAAACTCAGCTGCCCGCCGGACAGATGCAAAGATATTATTTCTACGTACCACCCGGCGCAGATAAACTTAACTTCAGCCTGGATGTCGGCGATAAAGGACGGGCGCGTATGCATGTGATCTCACCTTTGGCAAATACCAGGACCAGCTCTTATGCCGGAGTTGGTGAAATTCAGGTACAGGCTTCTGTTTCGCTGGAATACAGCCAACCTGAAACTGGTACTTGGGAAGTAGTAGTATACAGCTCAGCTTCGCTCAGTGATTATAAATTGAAAGCGACCAGTTATAAATTGACCGTCGGTATTCAAGGCTGGCAGGAGCAAAGCAGCCAGCCTCCCAGCAATAAATATTTGGTTACAGCTATTACCGATAAAGTGATAAAAGGAGAAAAAAGCATTGTTACATTAAACTTTTGGGATCCTGTCACCAAAAAACCTGCCGATGGGGTAGTTGCTATTGAAGAGCGCCTCTATGAAATCCATAATGGTATGGTGCAAATTCCTGTCATCCCCCTCACCGATCAAATCCATCTTACTATCGCCTGGTAAATGTCCCGGCAAATTTCCTTTTTTTATTTTCCTCTGTTACACTATCAATAAAATTAGAAAAAAAGGAGGCCGCTCATGGAAAGCGAATTGATTGAAAAAGCCCGGGACTTGATCAATGCCAATTATATTTCAACTACACTAAGTACAGTCGACAAGGACTATAATGTAAATATCGCGGTAATATCAGTCATGGAAATGATCGGAGACGATACGATCATTGCTGCGAGGTTCGGAGCTGAAAAAACTTATGCCAATCTTAAGGAAACCGGCGGGGGAGTATTCATGGTTCTGCTGGCTGATGAAAGCCGGCAGACTAAAGAGGGTATCCGCGTATATGTAAAATTGCAGGATGACTTGACCGCGGGTGAATTTTACGACAGAATAAAGCAGAGATTGGAGCAGACAAAATATAGCAGTTTCCCGCTGAAGAATTGCCTGGTTTTTAAGATAACAGATATTTTGCCGGTCTCACTGCTGAAAAAGGCTTGAATAATGGTACGGTAATTTTACCGGAGCATATGTTAATATTAAAAGTTCGGGGATAAATAGAATAGAAATGTCTAAGCTTTTGTATCAAGCTGGAGAGTTGTAAGGTATAAAGATAAGAAAAATTACTGGAATCACATAGGATTGACAGTGTTGTGATTTGATCTGGCAAAAAAATGGACAAAGGTGGAGGTATTAAATTGTATCTGGGTAAAGTAATGGTTGTTTTCGGCACCAGGCCGGAGGCGATTAAGATGGCACCGGTAATAAAGGAACTGAAAAAGCTTGAGGATATTCAGACAATTGTTGCCGTAACTGCTCAGCACAGGGATATGCTGGATCAGGTTCTCAAGCTTTTCAACATAATTCCGGATTATGATCTGGATTTGATGAAAAAGCAGCAGGATCTATACAGTATCACTACCGGAGTCTTAAATGGGTTGCGGGACATTTTGGTTAAAGAAATGCCGGATCTGGTACTGGTTCACGGCGATACTACCACAACTTTCGTGGCAGCGTTGGCAGCATTTTATGAAAAAATTCCGGTCGGCCACGTGGAAGCAGGGTTGCGTACCCGTAATAAGTATTCGCCTTTTCCTGAGGAGATGAATCGCAGCCTGACTGGTCGTTTGACTGAATTGCATTTTGCACCCACCGATACCGCCAGGGAAAATTTACTGATGGAATCAGTCGCCGCTTATAAAATTTGGGTTACCGGCAATACGGTTATTGATGCCCTGCTGGAAACTGTCCAGCCTGATTATCAGTTCCCGGCTGATTTCCCCGCCCTTGATTTTGACCGGCGGCTGTTGCTGGTGACTACTCATCGCCGTGAAAATTGGGGCGGCCGAATGAGGAATATTTATGAGGCTTTAATTGAACTGGCTGACGAATTCAAAGATATCGAGGTAATATTTCCGGTGCACAGGAATCCGGTAGTGAAAGACGTGGCCATGGAGATGTTGAGCGGCCGTGAACGTTTCCATTTGATTGAACCGCTTGATTACGAACCATTTGCCAACCTGATGCGGAATGCATATTTGATTCTGACCGATTCCGGCGGGTTACAGGAGGAAGCGCCTTCTTTAGGCAAACCGGTTTTAGTATTGCGTGATACCACAGAACGTCCCGAAGCGGTGAAAGCTGGTACGGTTAAGCTGGTTGGCACCAACCGCCAGGCAATTGTTAAGGAAGCCAGGCTTTTGCTAAGCAGCAAGACTGAATATGATAAGATGGCGATGGCTATTAACCCATATGGGGACGGTAAAGCTGCACAGCGTATCGCCAAGGTGATCACAGAATTTTTGTATGTCAGGATAGGTGCGAAAAATTAGTTATTTAATTTTTACTTTGTCTGCAAATATAAATTAGCTTTTATAATGATAAGCACTAATCATTTTAAGTGCCCAGGGAGGATTGGATGGCAATGATCAAATTTGGTACTGATGGTTGGCGGGCGGTAATAGCCAGAGAATTTACTTTTGCCAATTGTTGCATAGTAGCCCAGGGAATAGCCAGTTATATGCTCAATCAACAGCTGGCGAAAAAAGGAATAGTGATAGGATATGATAATCGTTTTATGTCCAGGGAATTTGCCCGTGAATGTGCCCGGGTACTAACAGGCAACGGAATCAAAGTATTTTTTCTTAATAAGGTTTCACCAACGCCGGTTACAGCTTTTGCAGTTCAGGCCCAAAATGCCGGGGGTGCTTTAATGATAACGGCAAGTCATAATCCGCCTGAATATAACGGGATAAAATATATTCCTGAATATGCGGGGCCAGCCCTTCCAGATGTGACTGATGCCATTGAGAGAGAAGTGCAGCGGCTCCTTGAAGGAGGAAGGATTTATGAACTGGATATTGAAGAAGCAAGGGGTTTAGACATTTTTGAAGAAATAAATGTCGATGATATGTACATTAATCACCTTAATACTTTGCTGCAGGGGGACAGCTTTATAAAGAATCCCTTAAAAGTTGTAGTTGATCCAATGTTCGGAGCCGGAATAGGTTATCTGGAACAGATATTAAGCAAATTTGGCTGTGAAGTCAAAGCTATAAACAATTACCGGGATGCTTTGTTTGGTAACTCGCTGCCCGAACCGGTAGACGAAATTTTAACAGATCTGAAACGGGCAGTAGTCTCCTATGATGCACAAATAGGCCTGGCTTTGGACGGAGATGCTGACCGCTTTGGCATTATTGACCAGGAAGGGACTTTTGTAACTCCCAATGAATTCATGTACCTGTTACTGCATCATTTGTTAAAAACCAGAACCTTTCGGGGGCCTGTAGCCCGTACCCTGGCTACCACCCATATGCTGGACCGCATCGCCCGGAAAAACGGTCTGGGAGTAATTGAAACGCCGGTAGGTTTTAAATACATCGGACAATGCCTGCGGGAAAAGGGTTGTATGCTGGGCGGGGAAGAAAGCGGGGGCATGAGTATTTTTGGTCACATTCCTGAAAAAGACGGAATCCTTGCCTGCCTGTTGGCCGGGGAAATGCTGGCTTATTCCGGTAAAAGTTTTTCCGTTTTAAAAGCAGAATTTGAGCAGGAATATGGTACGGCAGTGAGCCGGCGTGTGGATATAAAGGTAAAAGAGGAGAAAAAAGAAGAAATAATAGCACAGATGCATAATTATAATCCCGTAACGGTAGCCGGGCAGAAAGTCGAGTCACAAAACAGGACCGAAGGCTTAAAGGTATCACTGAAGGATGAAAGCTGGTTTTTGATCCGTCCATCCGGAACGGAACCTTTATTCAGACTATATGTTGAAACCAGTGACGCGAAGAAGATGGAAAAAATTATAGCTGATGTCCGAAAAGCATTAGATTTGTAGAAATAAAAAAACCCGGCTTTCAAGAGAGGCCGGGTTTTTTTATCCGTTAAAATGTAATAGCGGGGCAGGATTTTTATGGTATACGACGAAAGTCTATTAATAATGACAAATTAGGTCCCGGATTTAATAAAATAAGCAGAGAAGCAGGGCAAAATAAATTGGAAATGGAAAGAAAAATACTTGCAGTACAGGAAGCCGAACGCCGAAGAATTGCCCGCGATATTCATGATGGGCCTGCTCAGTCCCTGGCGGCTGTTTTATTGCAGCTCAATTTTTTAACTGCAGAACCAATTACAAATAATACAGAAGAGCTCAGGCAAGAATTACTGCGGCTTAAGGGTATTGCCCAGGACAGTATGAATGAGATGCGGCAAATTTTGTTTGATCTTAAACCAGTACGCCAAAATAACGATAGTTTATTGTCAGTGCTGGAGGATTATTTTGCTGAAATAAAGGCCAAATATAATTTCTGCATAGAATTGAACTCGAGAGGAGTGCCGCAGATATATCCGCCATATATACAGACAGCTTTATTCAGGCTGGTTCAGGAGTCGGTGAACAACTGCAGGAAACATGCCGGGGTAAACAAGGTTCATATAATGTTGGCCGAGAACAGGGAACAGATTGAGATTCTTATTGAAGACGCAGGAAAGGGTTTTGATAAAACCGGGGAACTTAATAAAGCTGATAATTTCGGAATTGCAGGTATGCTGGAAAGAACAGCTTTACTGGGTGGAACTATAGAAATAGAATCAAAACCTGGTGCCGGAACGCAGATATTGATTATAATTCCGCTTAATGGGGAGGTACTATAGTGGGGAAGATAAAAGTATTGATTGCAGATGATCATTCCCTGTTTAGTGAAGGGCTGCGTAAATTGCTGGAAAGTGACAGCAGTCTGGAGATAGTCAGTGAAGTTGGTGATGGCCAGGGGGCCATTAATGTCACGCGCAAATTCAAGCCTAACCTGGTTTTGATGGATATAAATATGCCGGGAACCAATGGCCTGGTTGCCACGCAGGTGATAAAAAGAGAATTTCCTGCCACCAAAGTAATAGCGTTAACTATCTTTGAAGGGGAGGAAGTTTTGGAATTAGTTAAAGCTGGTGTTTCAGGGTATATGCTTAAGGATGTGCTGGGGAGTGATTTAATTCAGACGATCCATAAGGTTATGGCTGGGGAAGTTGTGATCCACCCCCGGGTAACCAGTTATTTAGTCCAGGAATTGACGCGAACGGAAAAGAAAAACGATAATCTGAATCTGACCAGAAGGGAAAAGGATATTCTGGAAATGCTGGTTAAAGGCAACAGTAACCGGGATATGGCGGAAGCTATGTTTATCAGTGAAAAGACGGTCAAAAACCACCTGACCAGTATTTTCCGTAAATTGGGGGTCAAGGATCGCACCCAGGCGGCAGTTTTTGCGTTGCGGCATAAAATAGTTGAAGAAGCATAAGCAAGTAAACAATATTATACCAGTAATCAATTAACCTCCTGTAAGCATAATATATATTGTTAAGGGCTGAAAGGAGGTTTTTTATGCTTATTCTTCTCAAGCTGTTGTGTTTTGCAGTATGGCTGGTAATCATGCTGTATTTAGTCCGGGGCAGCGCTTACTCCTTTCAAAGTTTCAGTGAAGTTAAAATCAGGATCAAAGATGAGGACAACCTGGAGATGAATGTCTGCCGTGCTTTATTAAAGTTAAAAAAAAACGACAGACTGATCATCGAAGATGCGTCTGATGCTTTACAAAGCCAGCGCAATCAGGTTATATTCAAACGCTTATTAAGAAAAAATCCATCGCTGGTTTATTCGTATTTAAGAGAAAACTGGAGCTGCTGATCAGCAAAAATATGTAGACAATCGTTATTTATTGCATATTATGATATAATTAATAATTATTTAATGAATATTGATGGATGATTTCAAATCGTGTGAAAGAGCAGGGGACTTTCAGACGATTATTTTAGGTAATTTCAAAAATATCCGGGCATGTTATGTTGCCAGCGGGGGGGAGGCGAGAGGAATGCAAAATTTATTTCTTGATATAATATTTCCGCAGCATTGTTGCAGTATCTGCCGGCAGCCAGGTAGATTTGGCACCAAACGCCCATGGTGTCAGCAATGCGAAGACAGCATGCAGAGTCTTAAGAAGAGTGCACCAATTTGTGACAAATGCGGTAAATATATCGAAGAATTTAACTCCCTTTGTGCTGATTGCCGCAGAGAAGACCCCCCTTTTTATATTGCCAGATCGGTTGGGCCTTATAATGAATCGTTCCGTATAGCCATTAAAGTTCTGAAATTTCTGGGACGGCGTTTTCTGGCGGTACGCATGGGGCAGATGATGGCTGAAACTGTCCTGAACGAACCGCGTTTTTGGCCGCTGGACATAATTATCCCCGTACCTGCTTCACGGGGGCATTTGGAGCAGCGGGGCTTTAACCAGACGGAGCTTTTGGCCTGTCAGATTGCAAAAAAGATCAAAGTCAAAATGGTTGCTGATATTTTGAAACGTATCAAGGAAACACCATCGCAGAGGGAATTAAGCAAACCTGAAAGGGAAAAAAATCTGCTCTGTGCTTTCGAAGTATCAAATCCAAAGCGAATAAGCGGCAGAAATATTTTACTGGTGGATGATGTTTATACAACCGGTTCAACCAGCAAGGAATGTGCCAAAACCCTTTTAGAGGCTGGTGCCGCCAGGGTTTCGGTTATAACCTGGGCAACCGGATGCGGCTTTTAAACAAGAGGCAGTTTAAAAAGCATCATATAAATGATGACCGGACATAAAAGTCCGGTTCAGCTTTTCAGAAGAATTGGCAGGCCGAAGAAAAAAAGTGAAGGTCGAGGCACGAGCAAGCCCCGCGATTGAGGCGTATATGAGTACTTCGATTGAGCGGGGCTTGTAAAGTAACAAAGAGATTCATTTTTTTTAACGGTCTGGACCGGACATAAAAGTCCGGTTTTTTATTATTCAGCAGTCTGGAAATTAATGATTTAGGCAACCTTTATGTTATGACAATCAAAGAAATTTAACAGGATTTAATCTTAATAATGTAGAATAATATATATACAACCGGGAAAGGGGTGGTCGCATGAAATTTGAGATCAGAGGCAAGAACATCGAACTGACAGACGCTTTAAAGGAGTATACCACTAAACGGCTTTCCAAGTTGGAGAAATATATTGATGATGTAAAGGAGGCAAAAGTAGCTTTATCGGTCGGAAGCGAAGGTCATAAAGTGGAAGTGACTATTCAGCTCAATGGAGTCATTCTGCGTGGCGAGGAAGCAACTGAGGATATGTACTCCTCCATTGATCTGGTAGTGGAAAAACTGGAAAAGCAAATCGAAAAATATAAGACCAAATTATATAAAAACCATCGCGGCGCTGGACTTAAGCAAGCTCTGCGGGAAGATATCCAGGCCAATCTGGAAAAATATCAATATCAGGAAAATGATAACTTTAAAATAGTTCGCAATAAAAAGTTTGCCTTAAAACCGATGGACGAAGAAGAAGCTATTATGCAGATGAATTTGCTGGGACACAGCTTTTTTGTTTTTTTTAATGCCGATACTGATGAAGTGAATGTGGTGTACAAGCGCAAAGATGGTAATTACGGGCTAATTGAACCTGATTTTAATTAGTTGAAGTACTTAATAAAAACATGTTAGTATAAGTATTATGTTTAGAAGCAACATGAGGAACCATTAGGTTCCTCTTTTTTTGAAAGAGGTTGGTATGCCATGATAAAAAATATGCTGAAAAACCTGCTCGATGACAACGAAAAAGAAGTAAACAGGCTGCGTAAAAAAGTCGCAGGCATAAACGAACCGGAAGAGCAGTTCTCTAAATTGCACGACGAAGATTTCCCGGTCAAAACGGCTGAGTTTAAAGAGCGTCTGGCTAACGGAGAAAATACCGCGGACATATTGCCGGAAGCTTTTGCCCTCATTAGAGAGGCATCACGCCGTACTCTGGGGATGAGACATTTCGATGTACAGTTAATAGGTGGGATGGTTCTGCATGAAGGTAAAATTGCCGAGATGAAAACCGGAGAAGGAAAAACTTTGGTGGCGACACTGGCTGCCTATCTGAATGCATTAAAAGGCCTGGGGGTTCACATAGTAACTGTCAATGATTATCTGGCCAGCCGTGATGCCGGATGGATGGGGCCGGTTTATGAATTCTGCGGTTTAACTGTTGGTTTGATTGTTCATGGTTTAAGCAATGAAGAAAGGAAAGCAGCGTATCTTTGCGATATTACTTATGCCACCAACAACGAGTTGGGCTTTGATTATCTGCGCGACAATATGGTGGTAATCAATTCACACAAAGTGCAGCGACCGCTATATTATGCCATAGTTGACGAAGTTGACTCGATATTGATCGATGAAGCCCGGACGCCGCTCATTATTTCCGGTGAAGGTGACAAACCTACTGAGCTTTATACTCAGATAGCCAGGTTCGTTCCCCGGCTTCAACGGGAAGACGATTATGCAGTTGATGAAAAAGCTCATGTGGTAACCCTTACAGAAGAAGGGGTCAAAAAAGCTGAGAAATATTTTAACATCGATAATCTTTCTGAAAACATGGAAGTTGCCCATCACTTAAATCAGGGCTTAAAAGCCCAATATTTAATGAAAAGAGATAAGGATTATGTAGTCAAAGACGACCAGGTTATTATTGTCGACGAGTTTACCGGTCGGTTAATGTTTGGGCGCCGCTACAGTGATGGCCTGCATCAGGCTATTGAAGCCAAAGAAGGGGTCAAGATCGAAAAGGAATCACAAACTTTGGCGACCATAACTTTCCAGAATTATTTCCGCATGTATAAAAAATTGTCCGGTATGACTGGTACCGCCAAGACCGAAGAAGAAGAATTCCGCAAAATTTATGGCATGGATGTAATTGCTATTCCGACCAATAAAGACATGGTCAGATATGATCGATCTGATTTCATTTATCGCAGTGAAAGCGGTAAATTTGCTGCTGTTGTAGCTGATATTGTTGAAAGACACAAGATGGGCCAGCCGGTACTGGTAGGTACTATCTCCATCGAAAAATCAGAACAGCTGAGCAGCTTATTGAGCAAAAAAGGGGTCCGGCACCAGGTATTAAATGCCAAGCATCATGAGAAGGAAGCACAGATTATAGCTCAGGCAGGACAAAGAGATGCGGTTACTATAGCTACCAATATGGCCGGACGTGGAACTGATATTGTGCTGGGAGAAGGAGTTCAGGATTTGGGAGGGCTGTATGTTTTAGGCACGGAGCGTCATGAATCAAGGCGAATTGATAATCAGTTGCGGGGCCGCTCAGGCCGGCAGGGAGACCCGGGGGAATCAAGATTTTATGTATCACTGGAAGATGATTTGATGCGGCTGTTTGGTTCATCCAATATCGAAGGTGTAATGGAACGGCTGGGTATGGATGACGATATGCCTATTGAAAATAAAATCATAACCCGGGCCATTGAAAACGCCCAGAAGAAGGTAGAAGGCCGCAACTTCAGCATTCGTAAAAATGTTCTTGAATATGATGATGTTATTAACAAGCAGCGCGAAGTAATTTATGGTGAACGCAATAAAGTTCTGAATGGCGAGGATTTAAAAGCCACCATTTCCAGTATGATCGAAGATGTGATCGAAAATACAGTGGGCAGTTTTGCCGGGGATGTCAAGTTCAGCGATGAATGGGATCTGACCGGCCTGGTTTCTTTCGTTGAACAGAATATACTGCCTCAAGCGGATCTGAAACCTGACGATATAAAGGGTATGACCAAAAAGGAAATGAAAGAACTGCTGCTTAATAAGACCATGCAATACTACGAAAAACGCGAAGCTGAGCTGAGTCCGGAAACGATGCGGGAACTGGAGAAGGCTGTTATGCTGCGTATCATAGACAACAAATGGATGGATCATATCGATGCTATGGATCAGCTGCGCAACGGCATTTCACTGCGGGCTTATGCCCAGCGCGATCCCTTGATTGAATATAAATTTGAAGCTTACGATGCTTTTCAGATGATGATTGAGAGTATCAAAGAAGATGTAGTTCGTTACATACTGCGGGTGCGAATTATACAAAAACCAGAGGAACGGAAAATAATTGATGCCGGCAGCCCTGACGATATAAGAAAACCGGTCAAGGTGGCAAATAAAATTGGCCGTAATGACCCCTGCCCTTGCGGCAGCGGGAAAAAATATAAAAAATGCTGTGGCAGGAATGCTGTTTAACAGATAAAAACTGCTTAAAGATATAAGGGGGAGAAAATAATGGCAGATGAAGATAAGGCAATTTGTCTGGAAATTATCAGCCGCTTAAAAGAGATGAGGGCTTCTCTTTGACATCGACAACAAGAAGTCATTGATTGCTGGTCTGGAAAAGAAAACCGGGGAGGAAAATTTCTGGCAGGATAATCAGGAAGCGCAAAAGGTCTTAAAAAATATCAGCGATTTGCAGGGCGCAGTGGATCGCTATGAGAAGCTTTTGGACAAAGCTCTTTATATCAATGATATTCTGGATATGGCTTTCGCAGAAAACGAACAGGATCTGATCAGAGAATCCGGCAAAGAAGTAAACCGCCTGGAAAAAGACTTTCATCAGTTTGAACTGGAGGTATGTTTCAGCGGTCCTCATGATGAGAATAATGCCATATTATCATTGCATGCAGGTGCCGGCGGCACGGAAGCCCAGGACTGGGTCGAAATACTGCTGCGCATGTATACCCGCTGGGCTGAAAACTCCGGATATAGTGTGGGAATACTGGATTTACTCGATGGAGATGAAGCTGGTATAAAAAGTGTGACTTTTTTAGTCAGTGGTCTGTATGCTTATGGCAAGTTGAAATGTGAGCACGGAGTCCATCGCCTGATTCGGATATCTCCTTTTGATTCTTCCGGCAGGCGCCATACTTCTTTTGCTTCTCTGGCGGTTTTGCCGGAAATCAGTGAAGAAAGCGATGAAATAAATATTAACCCCGATGATTTGCGTATTGATACTTTCAGATCAAGCGGTGCCGGCGGGCAGCATGTCAATAAAACTGATTCGGCGGTCCGGATCACTCATTTGCCTACCGGTATTGTTGTACAATGTCAAAATGAAAGGTCACAGCATTCCAATCGCCTGACGGCTATGAAATTACTTAATGCCAAACTTTATGATTTAAAAGAAAAACAGGCTGATGATAATCTGCAGAGTCTTAAGGGAGAATACAAGGAAATTGCCTGGGGAAGTCAGATAAGGACCTACACTTTAAACCCTTTTACCCTGGTAAAAGACCATCGGACCGGGGTGGAGATCGGCAATGCCCAGGCAGTTTTAGACGGAAATCTGGACGATTTTATTTATGCGTATCTGCACAATGGACAGTAGACTGACAAGGGAGGATAACGGTGCGAGAGATTAATGAAGAGTCATTGAAGCTGGTTGTCAAAAAGGCGGTAATCATCCGGGAGAGTATCATAAAAATGCTGGGTGAGTCGGGTTCAGGACATACGGGCGGCTCACTGTCAGCAGCCGACATAATGGCCTGTCTGTACTTCTGGGAAATGAATATTGACGCCAAAGAGCCGCAGACACCCGGACGCGATCGTTTTGTACTCAGCAAAGGGCATGCTGCTCCCGTCCTTTATGCGGCTCTGGCAGAAAAAGGCTTCTTCCCGGCTGAATATTTAATGCGTTTGCGTAAATGGGGCAGTCCTTTGCAGGGACATCCGGATATGCGAAAACTGGCGGGAGTGGAAGCATCAACCGGGTCTCTGGGACAGGGAATTTCCTGGGCAGTTGGCATGGCCCTGGCGGGAAAAATAGACCAGGCTGGTTTCCGGGTCTATACATTGCTAGGTGACGGGGAGTTGGAGGAAGGAATGGTCTGGGAAGCGGCAATGGCTGCTGCTCATTACCATCTGGATAATTTAACGGCTATAGTCGACAACAACGGCCTGCAAATTGACGGGCGGGTGCAAAAAGTAATGGGGGTCGAACCTATCGCAGAAAAATTTGCGGCTTTTAACTGGGAAGTATTTGAAATTGACGGACATGACCCGGAGCAAATTATGATTGCCCTGGAAAAAGCCCGCAGCATAAAAGACCGGCCGACTGCAATAATAGCTCACACTATTAAAGGTAAAGGCTGTTCATTTATGGAAGACAAGGCTGAATGGCACGGCACTGCACCGAAAAAGGATGAAGCCGACCGGGCTTTGGCAGAAATAAAAGCTTATGCTGAGTCAAGGGGAATTTGTTGATATTGAATTAATACGAGGAGGAATAACAGTGGAAAAACAGGCTACCCGTGATGCCTATGGGGAAGCACTGGTGGAATTGGGACACCTGCATAATGATATAGTAGTTTTAGATGCGGATCTGTCATCTTCAACCAAGACGTCAGGCTTTGCCAAAACCTTCCCGGACAGATTTTTCAACGCTGGTATTGCCGAACAAAATATGATTGGCATGGCGGCCGGATTGGCTGCGGCAGGGAAAACAGTATTTGCCAGTTCCTTTGCTATTTTTGCTGCCGGCCGGGCTTTTGAACAAGTGCGTAACTCTTTGGCTTATGCCAATCTGAATGTAAAAGTATGTGCTACCCATGCCGGTCTTACAGTTGGAGAAGACGGAGGTTCCCATCAGGCAGTGGAAGATATTGCCCTTATGCGGGCAGTCCCTAATATGTGTGTAGTAGTTCCGGCTGATGGGCCAAGTACCAAAGCAGCACTCTTCAAGCTATATGAAAGGCAGGGCCCGGCTTATCTCCGTCTGGGACGTCCGGCGGTACCAAAAATATATAATGATAAAACAGATATTGTTATCGGCAAAGGTATCGAACTTCGTACCGGGAAGGATGCTGCTATTATCGCCTGCGGCATAATGGTGCAAAAATCACTTCAAGCCGCCCGGCTTTTAGCTGAAGAGGGCATTGAAGTTACGGTTGTTGATATGCATACTGTAAAACCGATCGATAAAGAGCTGATAATCAGGCTGGCCAAAGATACCGGAGCTATTTTAACGGCAGAAGAACATAGCATTATTGGCGGCCTGGGCAGTGCAGTAGCAGAAACAGCCGCGGCCGATTTTCCGGTGTTAGTTGAGCGGCTGGGGATCAACGACATATTCGGACAGTCAGCAACACCGGATCAGCTTTTGGAACATTATGGCTTAACAGTTCAGGATATAACTGAAAAAATACATTTATTGTTAATAAAGAAAAAAGGATAGAAATAAAAAAGGTATTTTAGTTATTTTTGTAGAATCACCCTCATAGGGTGGTTTTTTTTATGCCAACAAATGCTGTCACTGGATAGCGTTGGCATAGAAAAGATTTTTATATATGGGTCGGAGGGAGATAAATGCTGGTCCAATTTTATAATGTCTCCAAGATATATCCCAATGGTGTTAAAGCACTTGATGATATTTCGTTAAAAATAGACCGGGGCGAGTTTATCTTTTTAATGGGGCCCAGCGGAGCTGGTAAATCCAGTTTTGTAAAATTGCTTTTTCGCGAAGAGCTGCCCAGCCGCGGCCAGATATTTATGAATTCGCGCAGTATTATCAGAATGAAACGCAGTGAAGTACCAAAAATGAGGCGTAATATCGGCGTTGTTTTTCAGGATTTTAAATTGCTGGAGAATAAAACCGTAGCGGAAAATGTTGCTTTTGCCATGGAAGTTGTCGGAGCGCCTTACCGTAATATTCAAAAAAGAGTCCCGCAGGTAATAAAACAGGTGGGACTGGAAGGATATGAAAATACTTTTCCCGGTCAGTTATCCGGGGGAGAGCAGCAACGGGTAGGTATAGCCAGGGCTTTAACCAATGAACCGTTAATGCTTATTGCTGATGAACCTACCGGCAACCTGGATCTTAACACATCCCTGGAAATAATGGAATTACTTTATGATATTAACCGCAAGGGAACTACGGTAATAATGGCGACCCATGCCCAGCAGCTGGTCAAATCGGCGCATAAAAGAGTAATTATGCTGGATAAAGGTAAGATCGTATCGGATTCGCAGATTCAGTTCGGGGAGCAGCAAATATGAATATGCGCAGTTTAAAATATTTTTTCAGTGAAGCTTCCAAATCCCTTTACCGCAACAGGCTGTTGACCTTGGTTACCATTGCCAATGTAGCTATATGTATTCTTATACTGGGCGCAGCAGTGCTGATGACAGTGAATGCCAATAACATAATCGATAACCTGGAATCTGATGTGGAGATAGTAGCTTTTATCGACAAGGAAATGTCTGACAAAGATACTGATTTATTACGGGAAAAAATCGAGAAAATCGACGGAGTTAAAGCTGTAGTTTTTATTTCCAAAGAAGAAGGTTTAAAAGATTTACAGGAAAAACTCGGCGGCAAGGAATATGATTTAAACTCCACCCTGGAGGAAAACCCCCTGCGCAATTCCTTCGAAATTGAGGCGGTTGACCCCCATAAGGTGCCGGATATCGCGAAAAAAATAGAAATACTGAATGGAGTCTATAAAGTAAATTACGGCAAGGGAGTTGTAGAAAAGCTTTTTCAGGTAACAAAATGGGTCAGGATTGTTGGGATAGTAACAATTGTTTTATTGGCTTTCGGAGCAATATTCCTTATTTCCACGACTATCAGACTGGCTATATTCAGCCGCCGTAAAGAAGTATACCTGATGAAACTTATTGGTGCTTCTGACTGGTTTGTAAGGATGCCATTTTTCCTGGAAGGAGTATTTCTGGGGTTGACCGGTGCCATCATCGCTGTATTCTTCCTGGCATTGGGTTATGGTTCGTTGACCGGGCAGGCCCATAAGATATTGTTCCTGCCGTTAGTTACTGATATAGGATTTTTGATCAATATCTATCTCATTTTACTGGGGGCAGGAGTTCTGTTAGGGATTTTTGCCACTTATTTTTCCTTAAGTAAATTCCTGGATGTTTGATATCATTTCATTTTTTCAGCGTTAAGCAAAGGAGGACGAGTACAGAGTGAGCAGGATAAAAAAATGGTTAAGCCTGATAATTTTGTCTGCCTTTTTTCTGGGCAGTATTTTGCCGGTATATGCTGATGAAATTGATGATGCCCGCAGTCAGCTGCAAGAAGTAGGACAACAAATCAACAATCAGCAGGGCAAACTGAATTCAGTAAAAAAACAGGAAAAAACTATTATGGGACAACTGCAAACTATAGAAAAAAATATTATTACCAGGGAAAATGAAATTAAAACCCTGGAAGGCAAGATAGAGTATCTGCATACCAATATTGCTGTAACCGAAGATGATATCGAGCTGGCAGAGGCGGAACTGGAAGAAAAAAACCAGCTGTTAAGTGAACGCCTGGTTTACATATATGAAAAAGGAGATCTTACTTACCTGGAGGTATTGTTGTCTGCTACCGACATAAAAGATTTTATTACCCGCTACGAAATGGTTAATATGATCGTGGAACAGGATCTGGAATTGATCGATTCCATAAATCAACAAAAACATACCTTGAATACGAAGAAAAGTGATTTGTTAGTAGAGAAAAATGAGTTGGTTTATGCTCAGGACAGTGAAAAAACTAAACGGGAAGAATTAAGCGAACAAAAACAGGATAAGAAGACAGTATTAAACAGCGTCCAGAAGGAAAAAGCTCAATATGAAAAAGCGCTGGCTGAGCTGGAGCAGACTTCCAATGAACTGGAAGCCACCATTAGAAGAATACAGTCCGGAACCAGCGGGGAACAGTTGGGGACCGGTGTATTTACTTGGCCGGCACCTGGTTACAGTACTATTACTTCGCCCTATGGCATGAGATATCATCCTATTTTAAAATATAACAAGATGCATACCGGGGTTGATATCGGAGCACCAAGCGGTGCCGATATAGTCGCCGCAGACAGTGGAACTGTCATCCAGACCGGATGGTTGGGAGGCTATGGACAGGTAGTGGTGATCGATCATGGAGGTGGGATTTCCACCCTCTATGCGCACATGTCCACAATAATAGCTGCAAATGGGGCTTCGGTAACTAAAGGCCAGGTTATAGGCAAAGTAGGTTCGACCGGTTGGAGTACCGGACCGCATTTACATTTCGAAGTAAGAATAAATGGGGCTTATACTGATCCAATGAGTTATATTTAACTTAATAATTAAAATCAGCCGACCAGGGGCGGAGCAGGGCTCTGCCCTTTTTTGTCACAAATTAGTCATATTTGTTGCTGTCTTGCACCGGAAAAAACTATAAATGTCATCTGTGGTGAAGTAACATATTAAATAGAGTTTTGAAATAAAATGCAGTATGGTGGTGAAGATTTATAAATGCGAGGATTCATTAAAGGACTGAGTATGTTTTTTGCCATAGTGGGTGTAATTGCAGCCGGGTTGACATTGTTTCTTTTGTTGACGAACTTTGCGGCTGTTACTACTTTTTTCAGCGTGCTGGGCCTGGTCAACACTCAATCATTGTATGATTCGGATTCAACCGGGTTGATCAGTGGGGCTACTGAAGGATTGGTGGCATCACTTGAAGATCCTTACTCACGTTATCTTGATCCGCAGACCTGGCAGGATTTAGAAAGCAAACTGGAAGCTAAATTCGGCGGCATAGGAGTTTATGTTTTACAGGATGATGAAGGCCGACATAAAATAGTGGCACCTATAAAAGACACCCCGGCCTTTAAAGCGGGAATTAAAAACGGCGATATTATCATCGGCATTAACGGAGAAAGCACTATGAACATGAGCCAGGATGAAGTGGTTCACCAGATGCGCGGTGATCCGGGAACCCAGCTGATACTGTCAGTGTATCGGGAAAGCGACGGAAAAGAATATGAATTCACCATTATACGGGAAATTATTAACGTGCCTTCTGTTGATGCTGAAGTTCTGGATGAAGTACCTGGTACCGGTTATATTAAATTAAATCAGTTTCATACTTTATCAGCGCAGGAGATGGCGGATAGTTTAAATACCCTGATAGGAGAACAGAATATTAAAGGCTTGATCCTGGATCTGCGCGATAATGGCGGCGGCGAATTTCAGGCATCGATTGCCATTGCCAGCCTTTTTCTTAAAAACGGTGAGAAAGTAGTAAGTGTTGCTGACAGTTATGGCAATGAAACTGTACACCAGGCTTCCGGGCAATCGGTGGATATTCCCCTGGTGGTTTTAGTCAACGGCAACAGTGCCAGTGCTTCAGAGATATTGGCAGGAGCATTGCAGGATAACAAGCGGGCAGTATTAGTTGGTGAACAAACCTTTGGCAAAGGACTGGTGCAGACAATCTTTGAGTTGCCTGACGGGGGGGCGCTGCAGCTTACTACCCAGAAGTATTTTACACCCGACGGTACTGATATCAATAAAATCGGCATTACACCTGATTATGTTGTGGAAGCCGGAGAAGATGACACAGAAGATATTCAACTGCAAAAAGCTATTGAGATCATGAAAAAACAATTATTTTAAAGAAATTTATAAAAAAACTTGTTTTTTTATATCGTGCAAAAAAATGGGTGATTTAACTGATCACCCGTTTTTTTATTAGCATAAATGACAAAAATATAAACTCCTTTTAGCTGTTTTGCATATACTAAAACAGGTTAAAGGGAGAGGGGCTGATTCACATGCAAAACCGGGGAAAAGTCCGCTATGTTTTCACCAGCAGTTATACCCGCCGGGGCTTTCATACTTTTATTCCCCAACTACTTTCCGGACTCCGCCGCTTATTTGTCCTGAAAGGTGCACCCGGATCAGGGCAGGCAGCTTTTATGCGGCAATTGGGCGAGGCTATGCTTAAAAGAGGTTTCCGGGCAGAATTCTGGATTTCAGCTTTTGATCCTTTAAATCCCGAGGGAATATTGATTCCTGAAATAGAAACAGCTTTAGTCTGTGAAAATTCACTTGAGCCTGCTGTTTATGATCAAATTCCAGACGTACAAATCATTGATCTGGCTCTTTATGAGAAACAGAGTCTGGCAGCGGCGAAAACGGCTGCTATTGATCATTTATGTGAGCAAATAGCAAATTGTAATGAAAGGGCCGCTCAGCTTATAGAAGCCGCAGGAAAGTCTGCTGATGCTATCCAAAAAATAACAGCTGCACATATCAACCAAAAGAAAATCACAGAACTTGGCAGTGATTTAGCGGAGCGGATATTTGATCCGTCAGGTGTGGAAAAATATTATTTTGCCAGTGCAATTACGGCAGAGGGAGTTATAAACTATATCGACAAGCTCAGCCAATCCTGCCGCAAAAGATATATTTTTACGGGGCCGGCCGGCAGCGGCAAATCAGCTGTAATCAAGGCTATTGCAATACAGGCCCGGGAAAAAGATTTGGCTGTGGAATATTACTACAGCGGTTTTGATGCTGAAAGTTTAGCAGCAATTATTATTCCAAATTTTCAGGTGGCTTTGGTGGATGCCGGCTATCTGGCAATAAATGTACAGCCAGGTGATGAAATAATTGACAGCACACAATATTTAGACCATTATGATCCGCAACAATTCGGATCAGAAATTATGCCGGCGCAAAGGCGGAATGAAGCCCTGCTGCAAGAAGCACAGCGGCAACTGGAGAAGGCCCAGCTTAAATTGACAGAATTGAAACGTATTTATGCCGCAGCAACCGATAATATTAAACTGAACCGGCTGCGGGAAGAGATAATAGCGGAAATCGCCAATTTTCAGCCGCAGTAATTTATAGTGTTCGTCAGCAGTTTTATTGGCTATGATATTATAGAGTAATATAATATAGGTGAGGGATTCTAAACGGCTGGAAATTAATGCCCGTAGGGATTTCCTTAATTGTGATGCTTAAAATTATTAAGGTCGTGATCAAATGGGACAATTTGTTTTACATTCTGATTATAAACCGACCGGTGACCAGCCGGAAGCTATTGATAAACTGGTTAACGGGCTGTTTAAAGGTTACAAGGAGCAGACTCTGCTGGGAGTAACCGGTTCCGGTAAAACTTTTACTATGGCGAAAATAATTGAGCAGGTGCAGAGGCCGGCTCTGGTAATGGCTCCCAATAAAACCCTGGCCGGGCAGCTCTATGCGGAGTTCAAACAGTTTTTTCCTGACAATGCAGTGGAATATTTTATCAGTTATTATGACTACTATCAGCCGGAAGCATATGTACCTTCCACCGACACTTATATCGAAAAAGATTCTTCGATAAATGATGAAATCGATAATTTACGCCATTCGGCAACCGCTTCTCTGCTGGAAAGAAGGGATGTACTGATAGTTGCCAGTGTTTCATGTATATACGGACTGGGGGCTCCGCAGGATTATTACGAAATGGCAATATCTCTGCGTCCGCAAATGGAAATCGGGCGGGATAAATTGCTGCGCCGGCTGGTGGAGACCCACTATGAGCGTAATGAAATGGCTTTCGAACGAGGACATTTCAGAGTAAGGGGAGATATAGTTGAAGTTTATCCGGCTTCATCCTGGGGCCGTGCGATAAGAATTGAGTTTTTTGGTGATGAAATTGAAAGATTGCAGGAGTTCAGTCCTTTGACCGGTGAAATTTTTGGACGCCGCAATCATTTCATGATATTTCCGGCTTCCCATTTCGTAACTACCCGGGAAAATATGCTGGCGGCAGCGGAATCCATAGAAACAGAACTGGCCTGGCAGGCAGAAAAATTAAAAAAGGAAGGCAAATTGATCGAGGCGCAGCGTATTGAACAAAGAACCAGATATGATCTGGAGATGATAAAAGAAATCGGCTACTGTAAAGGAATTGAGAATTATTCACGCTATATTACCGGACGGACTGCCGGGGAACCGCCCTATACCCTGATCGACTTTTTCCCCGAGGATTACCTGCTGTTTATGGATGAATCCCATATTGGTTTGCCGCAGGTAAGAGGAATGTATGCCGGGGACCAGTCCCGCAAAAATAATCTGGTCGAATTTGGGTTCCGTCTGCCATCGGCCCTGGATAACCGTCCTTTGCGCTTCAGCGAATTTGAAGCTAAACGCAATCAGGTTATTTATGTCAGTGCGACTCCAGGGGATTTTGAACTGGAGCGCAGCAGTCAGATAGCGGAGCAGATAATAAGGCCTACCGGTTTGATCGATCCTCAGATAGAAGTTAAACCGACCTTGAATCAAATCGATGATTTAATGGCTGAAATCAGGGCAAAAGTAGAATCAGGGTTCAGAGTTTTAGTTACTACCATGACCAAGCGTATGGCAGAAGATTTAGCCGATTATATGGATGAAAACGGCATTAACTGCCGATATATGCATTCAGATATCGATGCTTTGGAGAGGCTGGAAATTTTACGTGATCTTCGCCTTGGCAGTTTCGATGTTTTGATTGGCATCAACCTGCTGCGGGAAGGTTTGGATTTACCGGAAGTGGCATTGGTCGCAATACTGGATGCTGACAAAGAAGGTTTTTTGCGTTCTGCGCGCTCACTGATCCAAACCATCGGCCGGGCAGCACGTAACGAGGAAGGCAAAGTTATCATGTATGCTGATAAAATTACTGATTCCATGCAGAAGGCGATTGATGAAACCAACCGCCGGCGGGAAAAACAGATGACCCATAACCGGTTAAACAATATTACTCCGGAATCGATACACAAAGCAGTGTATTCGGCAATCGAACCAGCTTTGGCTGAAGAAGCAGCCGAGTATGATATAAATAAATATCAAAGCCTGCCGGCGGAGGAAAGAAACAGACTGATTTCTGAAATCGAAACACAGATGCAAAAAGCTGCGGAGAAACTTGAATTTGAACGAGCAGCAGAGCTGCGCGATATGATGCGGGAGCTGGCCCGGCCTCCTAAAAAGAAAACCCGCTCCAATCGTCAGCGATAGGAAACAATAATAAAAAACCAGAGGAGAATAATATGCGCAATAACATTGTGGTGAAAGGTGCCCGGGAACACAATTTAAAAAATATTGATATTGTAATACCCAGAGACAATCTGATTGTATTTACCGGAGTATCTGGTTCCGGCAAATCAAGCCTGGCTTTCGATACTATTTATAATGAAGGGCAGAGGCGTTATGTAGAGTCGCTTTCCACCTATGCCCGGCAATTTTTAGGGCAGATGAATAAACCTGATGTGGATTTTATCGGAGGGTTGTCGCCATCGATTTCCATTGACCAGAAATCCACCTCCAATAACCCGCGTTCAACGGTTGGTACTGTCACCGAAATATATGATTACCTGCGTTTGCTGTTTGCCAGGGTAGGACGTCCCCATTGCCCGCATTGCCATTTGCCTATCCAGCGGCAGACTGTTGATCAGGTGGCAGATAGTCTTTTAGCCTTGCCGGACGGCAGTAAGATAAAACTGCTGGCCCCGATTGTGAAAGGCCAGAAAGGAGAACACAAAAAAGTTATAAGCAGACTTTTCCGCGATGGTTTTACCCGGGTAATAGTGGATGAATTCGAATATACTTCTGATGAAGAGATTGAACTGGATAAAAATAAAAAACATGATATCAGTGCAGTAGTTGACCGTTTAATTATCAAAGCAGGGATTCGCAGCCGTCTGGCAGAGTCACTGGAACTGGCTTTTGAGCTCAGTGAAGGCACGGTTAAAGTTCAGCTTCTACGTGAGGACGGTCTGGAAGAAATATTATTCAGCCGTGATTTTGCCTGTCCCCAGTGTGGTTTCAGTCTGCCGGAGCTCAGCCCCCGTATGTTCTCTTTCAACAACCCTTTTGGAGCCTGTCCGGATTGCAGCGGCCTGGGTGAAAGGAGAGAGATCGATCCTGCTCTGGTAACCGATATGAGTCTGAGCCTGGAAGAAGGCGCCATAATTCCCTGGTCCAATAACTTCAATACATACTATAACCAGATTATGGCCGCTATGGCCCAAAAAAACGGGATACCTACCGACAAACCATTAAAAGACCTGAGTGAAAAGCAGTTAAACCTGATAATGCATGGCAGCGGGGAAGAGCGATTTCGCCTTTCCTACATTAATTCTTACGGGGAAACCAGCAGTTTTCGTTCCAGCTATGAAGGAGTTATAAATAATTTAGCCCGCCGTTATCAGGAGACCAAATCGGATTACGCCCGGGAAGAAATCGAAAAATATATGACTTCCAGTCTTTGTCCAACCTGTAAGGGGAAAAGACTGCGGGAGGAGATTCTGTGGGTGCTGGTCGGAGGCCAGTCAATTAACGGGGTAACTTCCTTGTCAGTAAGGCAAGCCCGCAGCTTTCTGGATAGTTTAGTGCTGGACGAGCGTGAAGCTATGATTGCCCGGCAGATAATAAAGGAAATCCGGGAAAGGCTGACTTTTTTAATTGATGTGGGGCTGGATTACCTTACCCTGGACCGTTATGCCGGAAGCCTGTCCGGAGGCGAAGCTCAGCGCATCCGCCTGGCAACCCAGGTTGGTACTAGTTTGGTAGGAGTTTTATATGTTCTGGATGAGCCCAGCATCGGACTTCATCCCCGCGATAATGACCGTTTGTTAGCCACTTTGAAAAGATTGCGTGATTTGGGCAATACCGTCATTGTGGTTGAACATGATGAAGATACTATCCGGGCTGCCGACTATATAGTAGATATCGGGCCTCTGGCCGGCCGGCTCGGGGGTGAGATAGTTGCTCAGGGTTCCCTGGAAGATATCATGAAATGTTCCGCTTCTTTAACCGGGCAATATTTGGCCGGCCATAGGAGTATTTCCCTGCCCGCTGCCCGCCGCAGGGGAAACGGCCGCTGCCTGACTATCGAAGGGGCAGCCCAGCATAATTTGAAAAACATCGATGTCACGATTCCCCTGGGAGAAATGGTAGTCATAACCGGGGTATCAGGATCCGGCAAAAGCACACTGGTTGAAGAGATCATTTATCCGGTTCTGATGAAAAAATTGCACGGCGGACGGCACCGTCCCGGTAAACATAAGGATATTGCCGGAGCACAATATATAGATAAAGTTATAAATATCGATCAGTCGCCGATCGGCAGGACTCCCCGGTCAAACCCGGCAACTTACACCGGGGCTTTTGACGGTATCCGGGAGTTGTATGCTGAAACGCAGGAAGCCCGTGTCCGGGGCTACAAGCCGGGGAGATTCAGTTTCAATGTCCGGGGCGGCAGGTGTGAAGCTTGCTCAGGGGATGGCATCATCAAAATTGCCATGCATTTTTTACCGGATGTCTACATACCTTGTGAAGTATGCAAAGGTAAACGTTATAACCGGGAGACCCTGGAAGTAAAATATAAAGGCCGGAATATTTCTGAAGTCTTAAATATGACGGTTGATGAGGCAGTAGATGTTTTTGAATTGATTCCGCGGGTGCACCGTAAACTTAAGGTGCTCCAGGATGTCGGACTGGGTTATATTCAACTGGGGCAGCCTGCTCCTACCCTGTCCGGCGGCGAAGCCCAGCGGGTAAAGCTGGCAACTGAGCTTTCCAAACGTTCTACCGGCAGTACTTTGTATATCCTTGATGAGCCAACTACCGGACTGCATAAAGAAGATGTCAGACATTTGCTGGAAATCTTAAACCGGTTGGTCGACAACGGCAATACGGTTTTAATTATCGAGCATAATCTTGACGTTATAAAATCAGCTGATTATATTGTGGACCTGGGGCCGGAAGGCGGAGATGAAGGTGGTTATATCGTAGCTGCCGGCACTCCTGAACAAATTGCCTGCTGCCTGCAGTCTTATACAGCTAAATATCTGCAGGAAATTTTAAGTCAATAATGTCAAAGGTGTCGGATTGCCCGGAAATAACCGGGAAATAATAAATCAGGCACTACCTGCAGGGTGAAGGCGAGTGATAAGTGCCGGAACCTTTTTTTAGAATTTGGAGGTCAGTATAATGAGGGAGCGGCTGCAAAAGGTGCCGTTAAAGCCAGGTGTATATTTGTATAAAGACCAGGAGGGGCAGATTATTTATGTGGGCAAGGCAAAAGCTTTGCGTAACCGGATGCGCTCCTATTTCCAGTCTCCGGAAAAATTGCACCCCAAGGTAAGGGCGATGATGGCCCGGGTAAAAGATTTCGATTATATTGTTACCGCTACGGAAGTGGAAGCTTTAATTCTGGAAAACAATCTGATCAAAGCCTGGCAGCCTCGATATAATATAGACCTGCGTGATGACAAAACTTACCCTTATGTAAAGATTACCACCGGGCAAAAGTTCCCCCGGGTTTGTATTGCCCGGGAAGCCAAAGACGGTGTTTCACGCTATTTCGGTCCTTACACTGATGTAACTTCACTGCGGGAAACGCTGAAAGTGCTGGCGGAACTTTTCCCGCTCAGGACCTGCAAAAACTTGCAGCGCCGTGAGCGCCCCTGCCTTAATCATGATATGGGCAGATGCCTGGCACCTTGTATGGGCAAGGTGACGGAAGAGGAATATGCTTCGCAGGTGGAAAGAATAATTGCTTTTATGGAGGGCCAACATCTTCCTGTTATAAAGGAATGCGAAAACAGAATGCGGGAGGCGGCTGCAAATATGGATTATGAAAAAGCAGCCCGCTGGCGTGATCAAATCAATAATATCAGGAAAATTGCTGCTGAACAGAAAACGGTCTTTGATAATCCTTATAACCTGGATTTAATTGCCCAGGTAGCCGGGGAACGCGAGAGTTTACTGCTGGTCTTAAGGATCCGCGCCGGGCAAATAAGCGGCAAGGATTTTTTCTGGCTTAAACAAGCGATAGAGGAAGAAAACAGTGAAGTTATGGATTTCTTTATCCGCCGTTATTATGATAATAACCAGGATATCCCCAGGGAAATCGTGGTAAACCAGCTGCCGGCTGATGCGAAACTGTTGGAATGCTGGCTGAGTGAAAAGACCGGCCGTCGTATTACCATAAAAAAAACCCGCCAGGGTGATAAGAGGCACCTGCTGGATATGGCAGAGGAAAATGCCGCCGTTTTATGGGAAGAAAAATACCAGCAGAATCTTAAAAACCGCAGGGTGCTGTTACGACTCAGCCAGGTACTTGATCTGGAGGTAGTACCGGAGCGTATCGAATGTTATGATATTTCCCATCTGGCCGGAAGCGAAACCGTAGCATCCATGGTGGTTTTTACTGAAGGAGAGGCAGATAAAAAAGCGTACCGCCGATTCAAAATAAAGACTGAACAAAATAACGATTTTGCCTCCCTGGCCGAAACGCTTAAGCGCCGTTTTAAGCAGGCGCAAAGCGGCAATGCCGCGTTTCTTCCGCTGCCGGATCTGATAATTATCGATGGGGGTTTAGGACAGGTAAACAGCGTACAATCAGTTTTAAATGATCTGCAGATTGATATCCCGGTATTTGGCCTGGCTAAAAAGCACGAAGAGATTTGGAGGCCGGGATGCGGGCAGCCAATAAGATTAACGCTTCGTGATGAGGGCCTGAAATTATTGCAGCGCCTGCGGGATGAAGCCCATCGGTTTGCCCTGGACTTAAATCGCTTAAGGCGGGCGAAAAAGACTACTGCTTCGGAGCTGGATAATATTGCCGGCATAGGTCCGGCCCGAAAAAAAGCTTTATTCAACAGCTTAGGCTCAGTCAGTAAAATCCGCCAGGCCGATTTGGAATCTTTATCGGTCATACCGGGCATGAATAAAGCTGCAGCCAAAAAAGTCTATGATTATTTTCATCATGATGCAAATAACACCAGCGTAAATGAATGATTTGTTATGTTTATATGGTAAAATAATGAATGATAGAAAAAGTTATAAGTTTGATGAAAGGGGGAAACACTTTTGCGTGGTTGGTTGTTGAGATGGCTGTTGAATATTATCGCAATTCTTATAACTGCTTATCTGATACCTGGGTTTGAATTGACTTTTTGGGGTGCAATCGTAGGCTCGATCTTTTTAGGTATTGTAAATGCTATTATTCGTCCTGTATTGATAATCCTGACCTTGCCGCTGAATATAGTTACTTTAGGGTTGTTTACCCTGGTGATAAACGGCTTTACGCTCTGGCTGACAGCTATTACGGTAAAAGGTTTTGATGTTACAGGTTTTGGCGCTGCTATTTTAAGTGCCCTGGTTTTGAGCATAGTTAGTTTCGTAATAAGTTATTTCGTAAAAGACAGATAATTAACAGCAATAAATATCGAATGGTAAGAATTCACAGCCGGGCACTTGCTCGGCTTACTGATATAAGGCATAAGGAGGCAACTATGGGTATAAAACTAGTGGCTGTCGACCTGGATGACACTTTACTGGATTCAGGATTACAGATTTCACCTGAATGCATAGCAGCTGTTAATCAGGTTCAGGAAAAGGGTATAATAGTTACTTTAGCTACCGGACGTATGTTTATATCTGCGCTTCCCTACGCCAGGCAACTGGAGTCGATAAAGGATATTCCTGTCATTACTTATCAGGGTGCTCTGGTTAAATGCAGCCTTTCGGGAGAAGAACTATATTATCGTCCTTTGAAAAAGGATAAAGCGATCGAGATAATGCAATACTTTAAGAAAAGCAAAGTTCATTTTCAGGCTTATTTTAATGATCAGCTCTGTATGGAAAGTCTTACGGAGGAAGGAATGGAATATTCCCGCCTGGCAGGAGTGGAACCGGTAATTATAAAAGACCTGATCGAGGAAGCCTCCCGCCAGGATACCTGCAAAGTATTGGCGGTAATAGAAAATGAAAAGCTGCTTTTAGATATGGAGTTGGAATTGCGTGGTATATATACACGCGATCTTTATATAACCAGATCGAAACCTTGTTATCTGGAAGTTATGGATCCCCAGGCCAATAAAGGTGATGCGCTTAAAGTAATTGCCGGGCATTATGGCATAGACCGCAAAGAAGTGCTGGCTATTGGCGACAGCTATAATGACATGGCCATGATTGAATGGGCGGGGATAGGTGTTGCCATGGGAAATGCACGTAAATCAGTCAAAGAAACCGCTGATTATATAACAACCAGCAATGAAGAAGAAGGGGTAGCTGAAGCACTTTACCGCTTTATATTAAAACCCCGCGCTCAGCAATAAATGGCAGGTACGGTTAAATGACGCGAGAAGTAATTATCGGCGTTGACCTGGGAGCCACAAAAATTTTAAGCGGTGTTGGTACAGAAGACGGACAAATTTTACGGAAAATGAAGATACCGACCCCCCAGGGCAGCCCATCTGAAGTATTGGATTTTATAGCTGATAATATAAATTATTGGATAAAAACTGCTGAGGGGGAACATGACCAGATCAAAGGCATTGCAGTTGCTGTCCCCGGGCCGGTTTCTTATCCTGAAGCAGTAATTGAGAACTCCCCTAATTTAGTGTGGCAGCGGGTAGAAATAAGAGAAGAACTGTGCCGGCGGCTGGGAAGACCGGTCCTGATAGATAAAGATACCAATCTGGCTGCTTTAGGTGAATATCATTTCGGACAACAGGGGAGATATGCAGATTTATTATACTTAACGGTCAGCACAGGTATCGGCGGTGGGATTATAATTGATGACCGGCTCTATCACGGGCACCGGGGTGGCGGAGGAGAATTCGGGCATATGGTTGTAGACGCAGCCGGGACTGAATGTAATTGCGGACGTCAGGGGTGCCTGGAGGCTCTGGCTTCAGGAGCGGCTATTGCCAGACAGCTGAACGCAATGATTAAAGAAGGCAAGGGACTAAATATCATGGCCTGCCAGAGCAGTTCTGTCCTGGGAGCGCCTGAATTAGGGCAGGCAGCGCGGCAAGGTGATGCCGAAGCATTAGTGCTGATAGAGGAACTTGGCAAAAACCTGGCTATTGGTATAACAAATTTAGTCAATATATTCAACCCGCAAATAGTAGTAATGGGCGGCGGAGTTATGCTGGGCCTGGAGGATTTATTGCTGGAACCGATAAAAAAATATGTGGGAGAAAAGGCTTTCCCTATGCACCGGCGGGATTTGATCATGGAAAATACTAAATTAGGCAATGATATAGGTTTATACGGCTGTATCGCGGCGATTGCCCGAGGGATTTAAAAGACCGAAATATATGATCTGGAGGGAAGTTTCGAAATGATAATTGATTCGGAAATAATGGCTGGATATATTCACAGTCTGCCGCGGCAATTTGAGGATTGCCTGCAAATGGAATTTGATTTTATCGAAAGATACCAGGGCCGCTATGAGAATGTTTTAATTTGCGGAATGGGAGGTTCTGCCATCGGCGGCGATATTTTAAGGACCTGGGGACAACTGGACGCCACAGTTCCGCTGATAATAAACCGCGATTACCGGATCCCTCATTTTATTAATGAACATTCGCTGGTTATTGCCGTCAGTTATTCCGGCAATACCGAAGAAACTTTACAGGCATATCACCTGGCCAGGGAAATCGGAGCCCCAATAATAGGGGTGACCAGCGGAGGGAAATTAGCCGATTTAGCTAGAAAAAACGGCGATGGCTTAGCTATTATCCCTGGAGATTTGGTGCCCCGTGCCGCTTCCGGTTACTTGCTGGCCCCGGTGGCTTTGATTTTGCAGCAATTAGCCATACTGCCGGGAGCCAGAGAGGCGATCATGGAAACCGCTCAGTTGCTGGCCAGTTTGCGGCGGGAAATAGGACCGGAAGTAACCGGAGATAAAAATCAAGCCCGGCAAATCGCGGCCGGTCTAAAAAACAGCCTGCCGCTTATCTGGGGAGTTGTCGGGACCTCTGAAGCAGCGGCCATGCGCTGGAAGGGGCAGATAAATGAAAATGCCAAGGCCCCTGCTTTCTTTAATCTTTTCCCGGAATTAAACCATAATGAAATAGTAGGTTTTGAGCTGTCGGAGGAAATACTGGGCAGAATAGCAATAATTATCTTAAAGGACAAGTTCGATAATGAAAGGATCAAGAAACGGATAAAAATCACTAAAGATATAGTATTGCCAAAAGTAAAAGCCGTGATCGAAGTTGAAAGTTCCGGGGAAAGCTTTTTAGCCCGCCTTTATTCGCTGATTTATACTGGTGATTATGTCAGTTATTATCTGGCCATGGAGTATGGGATCGATCCGACCCCGGTAAAGGTTATTGATTTTTTGAAAAACGAACTGGGCAAATAAAATTATTGGGCACAAAATGAGCCTTTATAGTTATTACGAGCAAAGCTTTTCACAGCTTTGCTTTTTTATATGGCTGTTCATATCAACCGCTGAGCGGGGCATATTAAAAATAAAATATGTAAAAAGGAGAGTTATATGATGGATTTTTATGGTGACTATCATACCCATTCCCGGCAAAGTGACGGTCGTCAGAGCGATGTCCAGATCATAAATGCAGCTAAAGAGCGGGGACTGAAAGAAGTTGCCATAACTGACCATGGGCCACTGGTTCTTGGTATAGGAATTAAGGATACAGCGGTTTTAGCAGATATGCGACTGCGAGTAGATGCTTTAAACAGCCTGAACCCGGATATTGATGTACTGCTGGGAGTCGAAGCTAACATCAGGGATTTAGACGGTAACCTTGATATTGATGTTCAGTCTATGGAGTCATTGGACATTCTGATTGCGGGGCTGCATCCTTATACACTGCCAACTTCATGGTCGGATGGTATTAATTTGTTCGGGCAGAATTCCTTTCGCCATTTAAGCCGCAGGCAAAGGCAGAAAGCAGTTAAAGCCAATACGCAGGCAACCGTAGCAGCACTTAATAATAATCCCCGGCTTGAAATTCTTTCTCATCCCGGGTTATTCTTTCATGTTGATATAGCGGAAGTGGCCCGGGCGTGCGTAAAAAACCAGGTGCTTTTTGAAATTAATTGCGGGCATGGATATCCGCCTATTTCTGATATAATGATAGCTAAGGAACAGGGTGTAAATTTTATTGTTAACAGTGACGCCCACTTTATAGAAACTGTCGGGCAACTGTCATACGGTCTGACGGTAATCGAACAACTGGGCATACCAGAGGAGCGCATAGTCAATCTGCAGCGAAAAGGGGGGTATCAAAGGTGGTCGAAAAAACTGAGGGGTTACATACACTGATCATAACCGGTTTATCCGGAGCGGGGAAAACACAGGTTATAAACTGTCTGGAGGACATGGACTATTATTGTGTTGACAACTTACCCCCGGCATTACTGACAAAATTTGTCGAGCTCAGTTGGCAGTCGGAAGGCAAGATAGATAAAGTTGCTCTGGTAATAGATGTAAGAGGAGGAGAGTTTTTTCACGACCTGTCCCATGCCTTGGAAGAAATGCAGGATAATCTTATACCCTATGAAATATTATTTTTAGAAGCTGCGGATGATGTCCTGATCCGCCGCTTTAAAGAATCGAGGCGGCGCCATCCTTTAGCCAGCAACAGCAGTCTGTTGGAATCGATTCGGCAGGAGCGGGGCATGCTGGAAGAACTGCGTGGCAAAGCCAACCTGGTTATTGATACTTCCAATCTTACACCCCTGGAATTGAAGAACAAATTGCAGAGCATTTATTGTGAGCGCGGTACCGGGAATTTCTTTATAAATATTATCTCCTTTGGCTACAAGCTGGGCATACCGATGGATTCAGATATTGTGATGGATGTACGTTTTTTAGCTAACCCTTTCTATGATCCGGTTATGCGCAATCTTACCGGTGAAGACCAGGAAGTAATAGATTTCGTACTCTTATCTCCGGTTACCAAATCTTTTGTGCGCCGTTTCATTAATCTGCTTAAATTCCTTGTACCCTATTATATTGGTGAGGGCAAAACCAGTCTGGTAGTAGCCATAGGTTGTACCGGGGGACAGCACCGCTCAGTGGTACTGGCTGATTATACCGGCAAAAAACTTAAAAATCTGGGATATAAAATCATTATTCGGCATAGAGATATTGCAAAATACCAAATTGATAAAGATATTTCCGGAGATATAATGGAGGATTAGAATGCAATCCAAAATTGATCGATCAGGTAATGAACCTAAGATAGTTGTAATAGGCGGAGGAACCGGCCTGCCGGTTTTGCTTAAAGGCTTGAAAAACTGGACCTCGGAATTAACCGCTATAGTAACCGTTACTGACGATGGCGGCAGTTCGGGACGTTTACGTACTGAATTGGGAGTACTGCCTCCCGGGGATATTCGCAGCTGCCTGGTAGCACTGGCTGAAACTGAAACTTTGATGGATAAAGTATTTCAGCACCGCTTTGGCCAGGGGGACAGTATAAAGGGACACAATCTGGGCAATCTTTTACTGGTGGCCATGACTGAAATAGCCGGCGATTTTGTTTCGGCCATTAAAGAAGTAAGCAAAGTTCTGAAAGTGAGGGGGCAGGTAATACCTGTTACCCTGGAACCCGTAAATTTAGTTGCCCTAATGGCTGACGGTATTACTGTCAAGGGGGAAACCTCGATAAGAGAATATCCTGGTTGCATAAATAAGCTGTGGTTAACTCCGGAAAATTGCCATCCGGTGCCGGCAGTTCTGGAGGCAATTTCAGAAGCAGATGCTGTTGTTATCGGGCCTGGCAGCCTGTTTACCAGTATTATTCCTAATCTGCTGGTAGATGGAGTAACTGAGGCTATATCCCGATCTAAAGCTAAAACCATTTTCATCAGCAATATTATGACAGAACTTGGTGAAACCGATGATTTTACTGCTGCAGATCATTTACGCAGTCTGTTGCATTATATTGAAAGTGACATTATTGATTATGTGCTTGTCAATACCGGTCATATTGATGAAATAAGGCTAAGCCGCTACCGGGAGGAAAAAGCATTACCGGTTGACCCCAGTTCAGCAGAGATTGAAGCTATGGGATATACAGCAGTGGAAGAAGACCTGGTATCTGATGATGATGTTGCCTGGCATGATTCTGATAAACTTGCCAGGATAATTATGGATATTATCGGGTATTAGGTTATGTGTATGTTAAAGGGAAGAGGGAGGAAGCTTTTTGAGTTTTGCCAATGATGTAAGAAATGAATTAGCTCGCCTTATGCCGGAAAAAGAATGTTGCCGGAAGGCGGAACTGTCAGCGCTTCTCCTGACCAGCGGCCAAATCCACTGCCAGGCGGACAATCAGTACAACCTGGAGGCGGTAGTGGAGAAAGCTGCTACTGCCAGGAAAATATTCAAAATGCTGAAAGAGCAAAATCTGCAGTCTTCGGTACGAATGGAAAAACGTAAAAGATTTAATAAAACCAGAGTCTACATGGTCAATACGCTTATAAAAGATGAACAGGACTTCAAAACAATAGAAGGAATTAATATAATCGACCGTAATTTAATACTCAAACCAGCAGTTAACCAGGAATTAATTGCGAAAACCTGCTGCAAGAAGTCATACCTGCGGGGCCTGTTTTTAAACCGCGGTTTTATAAACCGCCCGGAAGGCGTGTATCATCTCGAGTTAGTAATAAATGATGCAAAACTGGCTGCTGATATTCAAAAAATGCTGCTGCGTTTTAATATTCCGGCCCGGTTGGGTGAGAGAAAAAACAGTCTTTTCCTGTATGTTAAAGAAAGTGAAATAATAGCTGATTTTTTACGGGTTGTGGGAGCCAGTACTGCCTTATTGGAGTTTGAGAATGTCAGGATCATCAAAGCGATGCGCAATGATGTCAACCGCCAGGTAAACTGTGAAACAGCTAATTTGGCCAAAACTGTCGATGCGGCAGTCAGGCAGAACAATCTGATCAAAGAGTTGCTGAACCAGGAGGGCTGGGAAGGGATACCACCGCAATATGTACAATTAGTTCAGCTCAGAATAGATTTTCCCGACAGCAGTTTAGCTGAACTGGGTAAAATGATGGGGCCTCCTTTAAGTAAATCAGGGGTCGCATATCGGATGCGCAAACTGGAAGAGTATGCGGCGGCAAAACTTCAAAGCCGAATTGAGGCAGGATTTATGTAAAGTGATGCAGAATTGTTAATTAAGAATTAATAATAATGGGAGACTGCAATGCGGCTGACACCGGATATTTTTTTGCAACAACAACAAAAACTGATTATGACACCTGAATTGCGTCAGGCAATTGCTATATTGCAGATGTCTTCTCTGGAGCTGAATGATTATGCTCAGCAGGAATTGGAAACAAACCCTTTACTGGAGGAAAATATAGAGGAAACCGAATTTTTTGAAAACCATGAAAACGGCCCGGAGGATAATGTGAATAGCGAACTGTACAAACAGTGGCTGGAATATTATAACGAACGGGGTTCAGCTTATGCTGAAAGAGAAAACGAAGAGCAAAAATCATATGAAAACATTATGAGCAGAAGGCCGGGGCTTTATGAGTACCTGGAGACGGAAATGCATCTGGCCCTGACTGGCAAACAGTCCATTGCCATTGGTGAATACCTGATCGGTAACATTGATAATAACGGATATCTTTCTACTTCTCTGGAGGAAGTCAGCAGGTACTGTGATGCCAGTGTGGAAGAAGTTGAAAAGGTTCTTAAAATAATACAGTCTGTCGTTCCTGCCGGAATAGGTGCCCGTGATTTAGCGGAATCGCTTAAGCTGCAGCTGCAAAGCTACGGCAAAGAAAGTGCGGCAGCTGATCAAATAATCGATGAATATCTTGAGGAACTGGCTAAAGGCAAATTGAATAAAATTGCCCGGGAATTGAATATCCCGGTCCACCAGATCCAGGAGATATGTGATTTGATAAAGACCCTTGACCCTAAACCCGGTTTGCAATTCAGCAACAATAATGAAATAAAATACATTGTCCCGGATATTTTTGTGGAAAAGATCGAAGGGCAATATATTGTTATTGTAAATGATTTTCAGTATGGCCGCCTGATGGTTAACAATACTTATAAAAAGATATTACGCCAGCCCGAGTCTTTTCCGGAAGAGACCAGGAAATACCTCGAGGAGAAATTGAGCTCAGCACTTTGGCTGATCCGAAGTATTGAACAGCGCCGTATGACCTTATACAAAGTAGCCCGTTGTATAGTTGATATCCAGACTGAATTTCTCGACCATGGAGTGGAATACTTAAAACCCCTGACTTTGCATCAGGTAGCTGATTTGGTTGAAGTTCATGAATCAACTGTCAGCAGAGCTACTGCCAATAAGTATATCCAGACTCCGCAGGGTCTGTTGGAAATGAAATACTTTTTTTCTACTGCTGTCAAATGTTATGGCCAGAGTGAAGTATCATCCAAATCCATAAAACATGTTATAGAAGAAATTATCCAACATGAAGACACCGGCAATCCTTTAAGCGACGAAGCTATAGCAAAACAACTGGAGGATAAAGGTATAAAGATCTCCCGCCGTACTATTGCAAAATACCGCCAGGAATTAAATATTCCTGCCGCTATGTCCCGCAGAAGGTATTAATCACATAAATACTTGCCACATCCAAATTTTCCCCCATATTTCTCTTCATTTTCTGCTATACTATTAATTTAGAAGAACTTTTTCTCTCATACTGTTACATTTTTTAGCAAAATCACCTCAAATATATTTTATTGTTATTTTAATTAGAGCTTTCTGATGTCAATGCTTAGAATTAATTGATCCAGGGCAAGCTATTAAACAGTATTAATTAAACAGTATATCTGAAAGGAGTGAATAGTTGTATGTCGGTGAAGGTGGCGATCAATGGTTTTGGCCGTATCGGACGGTTGGTAACCAGGGCAGCATTGCAGCGTACTGATATTGAAATTGCCGCTGTTAATGATTTGGGCAGTATCGAATCCAATGCGCATCTTTTCAAGTATGATTCCATCCATGGTGAATATAAGGGCGATGTTCAGGTTGCAGGGGATAACATCATTGTAGATGGCAGAGAGATCAAATATTTGCAGGAAAAAGATCCCGAAAAGCTTCCATGGCAGGAACTGGGTATTAAAATAGTGATTGAAGGAACCGGGGCTTTCAGAAGCAAAGCCAAGGCCGGCAAACATATTACTGCCGGAGCATCCAAAGTCGTCATTACTGCACCTGGTGAAGGAGCCGACTTGACTATGGTAATGGGTGTAAATCACCATAAATACTTGCCTGAGCATAATATAATTTCCAATGCATCATGTACCACTAACTGCCTGGCCCCGGTAGCCAAAGTCCTGCTGGAGGAATTCGGGATCGTTAAAGGCATGATGAATACCATACATTCCTATACTAACGATCAGCGGATCCTGGATCTGGAACATAAAGATCTAAGGCGGGCCAGGGCTGCCGGTTTATCACTTATTCCTACTACTACGGGGGCTGCCAGCGCACTGGGGTTGGTTATCCCGGAACTGGCAGGCAAGCTGGACGGATTGGCAATAAGGGTTCCAACTCCCAATGTTTCATTGCTTGATTTGACCGTTGAACTGGAAAAGGCAGCTAAACGGGATGATATAAATAATGCTTTTAAACAAGCCAGTCAGGGCAGTCTGAAAGGCATTTTAAAATATACTGAACTGCCATTGGTTTCCACTGATTACCGGGGCGAAAATAACTCGGCTGTTGTTGACGGTTTGCTTACCATGACTATGGGTGAGCATATGGCTAAAGTAATTGCCTGGTACGATAATGAATGGGCGTACTCTCTCAGGGTAGTTGATGCGGTAAGTTATATAGCTTCAAAGGGGATATGATCCGGCTGAATTATTCGCAGTTTTTTGGAGGTGAATGGTTTTGAGGCACTTAAGGGATGCCGAGCTTAAAGGCAAAAGAGTATTGATGCGGGTAGATTTTAATGTCCCCCAGGATGATGAAGGCAATATTATAGATGACAACAAAATAAAAGCGGCTTTGCCCACAATTGAGTATATTCTTAAACAAGGTGCCCGGCTTATTCTCATGAGCCATCTGGGCAGGCCCAAAGGTCAAAGAGATGATAAATACAGCCTGAAAGCAGTAGCCAAAAGGCTTGACAGCCTTATAGAGGCTAATGTATATATGTCATCTGAAACAGTGGGACCGCAGGCGGCAGCAGCCGTGGCAGCGCTTAAACCAGGTGAAGTATTATTGCTGGAAAATGTCCGCTTTTGTCCCGGGGAAGAAAAGAACAGCCCGGAACTGTCAAAACAAATGGCAGAACTGGGAGATATTTTTGTAAATGACGCTTTCGGTTCAGCCCACCGAGCACATTCTTCCACAACTGGTGTAGGTAAATTTTTGCCATGTTATGCCGGCCTGTTGATGGAGAAAGAAGTAAAGATGTTAAGAAGGGTTCTGGAATATCCAGAACCACCTCGAATGGCTATTTTAGGCGGAGCTAAAGTAGCTGATAAAATTGGCCTGATTGAAAACCTGCTGGATAAAACTGCTATTGTCCTGATTGGCGGCGGGATGGCCAATACCTTTCTTAAAGCTCAGGGAAAAAATATCGGCAAGTCCATGTTTGAAGAAAAATTCGTCGCTGAAGCTGAGCGGCTGCTTAAAATGGCGGCATATAAGAATGTGGAATTGATTCTGCCGGTCGATGTAGTTGCAGCTGCTGAGTTATCGCCGGAAGCAGTGCCGGTTATAATTGACGCGGACAGTATTACCGATGATCTTATGATTTTGGATATCGGGCCGCAGACCATTGAGTTGTTTAAAAATGCAATAAAACGGGCTAAAACAATAATCTGGAACGGACCGTTGGGGGTTTATGAATTCGAACAGTTTGCCAACGGTACCCGGGAAATATCACGAGCTTTAGCCGAGGCACAGGCCATTACGGTTATCGGCGGCGGCGATTCATCAGCAGCAGTTATCAGTATGGGGCTGGAAGATAAAATTACCCATATATCAACCGGAGGCGGGGCTACGCTGGAATTCCTGGAAGGGATTACTCTGCCGGGAGTAGCAGTTTGTGAAGAATAAACAGGGAGATAAATTGATGACTCCATCACTCATTATTGCCAACTGGAAAATGCATAAAACCATCAGCGAGGCGCAGGCTTTCTGCCGGGACTTTATTGTTTTAAGCCGGGGAATAAAAAAAACTACCGTAGTAATTTGTCCGCCCTTTACTGCCCTGGCTGCAGTAGGGCCCAGTCTGTTGTCTTCAGGTATTGGGCTTGGAGCCCAGGATATATTCTGGGAAGAGCAGGGCGCATATACCGGAGAAATAGCACCGTTTCAATTAGTCGAAGCCGGATGCCGCTATGTAATCATCGGCCATTCGGAAAGACGTCAGATCATGGGAGAAACAGATCTGATGATAAACAAAAAAGTGAAGGCTGCGCTTAAGAGTGGTTTAATACCGGTGTTATGCGTTGGGGAAACATTACAGGAAAGACAGGATGATAAAGCCCGGGAAATTGTGGAAAAGCAACTGACCGGAGCTTTGAAGGATATCGAATTTACCGTGGAAAATCTGGTAATTGCTTATGAACCGGTCTGGGCAATAGGTACCGGGGCAAATGCCAGTTTTCAGGATGCCGATGACATGGCAGTTTTTATCCGCCAGTGCCTGCAAACAATAAATGATAAGGCAGAGGCCGAAAAAATACCGCTGCTTTATGGCGGCAGCGTCAAAGCTGATAATTTTGCGGAATTTTTGCAGGGCGGCATAAATGGTGCCTTGGTTGGAGGCGCCAGTCTTGAGGCCGATTCTTTTTATCAAATTGTGAGGTTAAGTGAAAATGCCTGAAAAAACAGTAGTGCTGATGATTTTAGACGGTTGGGGCAGCAGGGAGGCCTGTGCTGATAATGCCGTAACCAGAGCTGAACCTCGTAATTTTTACCGTTTGCAATCTGATTATCCGCATACCCTGCTTAAATGTTGCGGACTGGATGTCGGCCTGCCTGCCGGCCTCATGGGTAATTCGGAAGTCGGGCACTTGAATATCGGTTCAGGCCGTATTGTATATCAGGAAATAACCCGCATCAGCAAAGCAATCGAGGATAAGAGTTTTTTCTCAAATCCCTCCCTGGTGCAGGCAATAGATGGCGCACGGGATACCGGGCGGGCCGTACATCTGATGGGATTGCTGTCGGATGGCGGTGTACACAGTCATCTTGATCATATTTATGCCCTGCTTGAGCTATGCCGGCAGCGGCAAATGAATAAAGTATTTATTCACGGTTTTCTTGATGGACGCGATGTAAATCCCAAAAGTGCTGGCGAATATGTGGCCAGGATAAACCAAAAGATGGAGGAGATAGGGATCGGCAAATTTGCTACCGTAGGCGGCAGATTTTACGGTATGGACCGGGATAAACACTGGGACAGAATTGAAAAAGCCTATGACGCCATGGTTGCAGGAATTGGGTTTAAAGCAGCCAATGTCTTTGCCGCCATAGAACAAAGTTATGAAGCCAGGATATTTGATGAGTTTGTAGAACCCACCGTTATAATAGACAGTAAAGGGGAACCGGTGGGTTTGGTTGAGGATGGCGACAGCATAATATTTTTTAATTTCCGTGCTGACCGTGCCCGCCAGATAACCAGAGCTTTTACTGAACAGGAATTTGCCGGTTTCAGCCCGGTAAAGCGGCCGAAGGTCAGTTTTGTATGCATGACGCAATATGACCATAATATAGAAGCTCCGGTAGCTTTTAAACCTCAGAATCTGAATAATACATTAGGTGAATACCTTTCCAGGCAGGGGCTGAAGCAATTGCGCATTGCAGAAACCGAAAAATACGCTCATGTCACTTTCTTTTTCAACGGCGGGGTCGAAGAAGCCAATCCCGGAGAAGACCGCATCCTGATACCATCGCCGAATGTTCCCACTTATAACCTCAAACCGGAAATGAGTGCTCTGGAACTGACCGAACGGGTTATTATGGAGATCGACCGCGATTATTATGATGTAATCATTATCAACTATGCCAATGCCGACATGGTTGGACATACAGGAGTTCTGGAAGCGGCCATACAAGCGGTGAAAGCAGTAGATGGTCTTATGATTCAGGTGGTTGAAGCGGTTTTGGCTAAAAAAGGAGCCGTTTTGATCACTGCTGACCATGGCAACTGTGAAATGATGGTCTGCCCGGAAAGCGGCGGCCCATTTACAGCGCATACTTTAGATCTGGTACCCTTTATACTGGTCGATGATGGTTATAAAAATCAAGCACTGTTAAATAATTGTTCTTTACAGGATATTGCTCCGACAATATTGGATTTGCTTGATTTGGCAATACCTGAAGAGATGACCGGACGGAGCATAATAAAACACTGAAAATCAGGTTAATAAAAGTCAAACATAAACGGAAGGAGAAAGATTCTAATGAGTACTATTGTTGATGTATTTGCCAGGGAACTGCTTGATTCGCGAGGCAATCCAACTGTTGAAGTCGAAGTTGTACTGGAAGACGGGACTATGGGAAGGGCAATCGTACCTTCCGGCGCCTCAACCGGAGCCCATGAAGCAGTTGAACTGCGTGACAATGACATGGAAAGATATTTGGGCAAGGGAGTATTGACCGCAGTGGACAACGTCAACGAAATAATCGCACCGGAAATAGTCGGTATGGACGCCACCGGCCAGATCGATATAGATACGTTCCTGCTGGAACTGGACGGAACTCCGAATAAAAGCAGATTAGGTGCCAATGCTGTTTTAGGAGTATCCATGGCAGTGGCCCGGGCGGCGGCAGATTTTTTAGGTATTCCATTATATCAATATATTGGCGGTATCAATGCCCGCCAGATACCGGTACCAATGATGAATATATTAAACGGCGGACAGCATGCAGACAATAATGTGGATATTCAGGAATTTATGATAGTTCCTGCCGGAGCTGCTTCTTTTGCGGAAGGGCTGCGCATGGGAGTGGAAGTGTATCATAACCTGAAAAAAGTGTTAAAAACCAAGGGGCTGGCAACGGCAGTAGGAGATGAAGGCGGTTTTGCTCCTGACCTTCCTTCCAATGAAGCAGCAATTGAAGTGATACTGGAAGCCATTGCCGCTGCCGGTTATAAAGCCGGGCAGGATATATACCTGGCGCTCGATGTGGCTGCCAGTGAATTATATAAAGACGGCAAGTATTATTTTGAAAGCACAAACCAGGTGATGACATCAGAAGAAGTAGTGGAATTTTATGCAGGCCTGGTGCAGAAATACCCGATTATTTCAATCGAAGACGGACTGGCAGAGGATGATTGGGCTGGCTGGGCGCTGCTGACTGAGAAACTGGGTAAAAAGATCCAGCTGATTGGTGACGATTTGTTTGTCACCAATACTGAACGGCTGGGCAAGGGAATAAAAGAAGGTATATGCAACAGTATTCTTATAAAACTGAATCAAATAGGTACCGTAAGTGAAACCCTTGACGCCATTGAGATGGCCAAACAAGCCGGATATACCTGCGTGATTTCCCACCGTTCAGGAGAAACCGAAGACACGTTTATTGCCGACTTTGCTGTAGCAGCCAATGCCGGACAAATAAAGACCGGGGCGCCGGCCCGCACTGACCGGGTTGCCAAGTACAATCAGCTGTTAAGGATCGAAGAAGAGCTGGATCAGTTTGCTCTTTATAAGGGACTGGGAGCTTATTATAATCTTAAACTGTAACTGACATTGTTTTAGCCGGATTGATTATGTTACAATACTAGATGACTGTTTAAAGGTAATCGGAGGTGAGAATTTTGAAGATAGCAGTCTTGATACTACAAGTTATATGTGCATTAGGATTAATTACTACAGTTCTCCTGCAATCAGGGAGAAGTGCCGGGCTGTCAGGCAGTATAGCCGGTGGCGGTGAAGCCTTGTTCGGAAAGAAAAAAGGTGTGGATGATCTACTGGCCAAAATTACCGGTTGGCTGGCCGCTTTATTTATGATATTGACATTAGCCCTGGCAGTATTATAATTTTCTTTTGCATAATATGCATAAACACTCACACAAGGAGATGATCAAACTAAAATGGAATATTTAACCATGTTTGCTCCGGCCGGTGGGGCAATAGCATTATTGTTTGCTTTTTATCTGGCGGGAAAGGTATCCAAGGCTGATCCGGGCAATGCCGCTATGATGGAAATTGCCGGTCACATTCATGAAGGAGCCATGGCGTTTCTTAACCGCCAATACAAGGCTATAGCAATATTCGTAGTAACAGTATTTTTAGTACTGGGCCTTTTCATCCACTGGCAAACTGCTGTATGTTTCTTGGCCGGTGCAATCTGTTCGATGTCAGCTGGTTACATAGGAATGAGTGTAGCAACGAAAGCTAACGTAAGGACTGCCAATGCAGCCCGTACTTCACAGAATGCGGCCCTGGGGATCGCTTTCTCCGGCGGCGCAGTTATGGGGATGTCAGTATCGGGCTTGGGGCTTCTTGGCCTGGGCATTATGTATCTTATTTTTAAAGACCCGACCATTGTTAACGGTTTTGCTCTGGGAGGCAGTTCAGTAGCCCTCTTTGGCCGTGTCGGCGGAGGCATATATACTAAAGCTGCTGACGTAGGAGCTGATCTGGTTGGTAAAATTGAAGCCGGGATCCCAGAAGATGACCCGCGCAACCCGGCTACTATTGCTGATAATGTTGGTGACAATGTAGGAGACGTTGCCGGCATGGGTTCCGACCTTTTCGAATCATATGTAGGATCGATCATTGCGGTCATGACATTAGGCGCGGTATCATTTGCTGCCAAACCGGAACTTGGAATTGGTATAATAATTCTGCCCATGATAATTGCCGCCGGCGGAATTTTAGCTTCTATTATCGGTACTTTCTTTGTTAAAACTGACGAAAACAGCAATCCTTTGAAAGCGCTTAATGCCGGAACTTTTAGTTCTGCTGCCCTGCTGGTTTTAATTGCTTTTTTGGCTGTAAAATTTATTTTACCGGCAGAAATGTTTTCCGTATTCTGGGCTCTGGTGGCTGGCTTAATAGCCGGAACCGCTATCGGACTAATTACCGAATACTATACATCCGATGAATACAAACCAGTTCAGGGAATTGCCAAGGCTGCTACAACCGGTCCTGCTACTGTAATTATTTCCGGGCTGGGAGTAGGGATGTTTTCGACTCTGCTGCCGCTGCTGGTCATCTGCGCTGCCATTTTGGTAGCCTTTATTGTCAGCGGAGGAACTGCAGGTTTTGGACTTTATGGCATTGCTCTGGCTGCCGTCGGTATGCTGGCAACTACCGGGATGGTAGTGGCAGTCGATGCTTATGGGCCGATTGCCGACAATGCCGGCGGAATTGCTCAGATGTCAGGTTTGCCTAAGGAAGTCAGAGAAACCACAGACAAGCTGGATTCAGTCGGCAATACAACTGCTGCCATTGGCAAAGGTTTTGCTATTGGTTCTGCAGCATTGACTGCTTTGGCACTTTTAACTGCCTTTGCCCAGGTAGCAGGAATTGAAGGTGTTGACCTGCTTAATACCTATGTTATTGTTGGTATTTTAATAGGAGCTATGCTGCCCTTCTTCTTCTGTGCTCTTACCATGAATGCGGTGGGGAGAGCTGCTGCTGAAATGGTGGATGAAGTCAGAAGACAATTCCGGGAAATTACCGGTCTGATGGAAGGCACCGCCAAAGCTGATTATGCCCGTTGTGTTGATATAAGCACCCGGTCTGCGATTAAAGAAATGATAATTCCGGGTTTGATTGCAGTAATTGCTCCATTAACAATTGGTATTGGCCTTGGCCCCGAAGCCCTGGCTGGAATGTTGATTGGGTCAATTGGTTCCGGCGTTTGTCTGGCGATTATGTTAGCTAATGCCGGAGGCGCCTGGGATAATGCCAAGAAATTTATTGAAGCCGGTAATTATGGCGGAAAAGGCAGTGATGCCCATGCTGCAGGAGTAGTCGGTGATACAGTCGGTGATCCCTGTAAAGATACTGCCGGGCCTTCGCTTAATATTTTACTCAAGCTGATGTCTATTGTTTCGCTGGTGTTCGTTCCCTTGTTCATGTAACCGTCAGCAGATTAAACATCAGGGCAGTTGGGTCAGCCGGCTTGCCCTGATTTTGTTTTAACGGTAAGAAAACAGCTTATTGCTGCCAGCGATTTATTTATTGCGGAGAGGAGCAATCAATATGATCAAGCCGGGGGCAGAGGACTTCTTTTTACCGGGAAGCGATGAAACGGCCATACTATTTATTCATGGTATCACTGCTTCACCGTCGGAAATTTATCCGACAGCAAAATTGGTTAATGACCTGATACAATGTACCGTAAAAGGGGTATTGCTTCCCGGTCACGGAACTTCACTAGCAAACTTAAGCCTGACCAGGTGGACCGACTGGTATAACACCGTAAAAAAGGAAACCGAGGAACTGCAAAAAAACTACTCGCAGGTTTACCTGGCCGGCCTTTCCATGGGAGGCCTTTTAAGCCTTTATGCCGGGATGAAAATGGATAATATAGCAGGAGTTATAAGTATTAATGCGCCCATATTCCTGCGAGTTCCTTTGGCAGGCATACTGGCACCAGTTATGCGCTTGTTTATCAGGAATCTGCCCAAAGTACAAACAAGCTGGAACCAGGAATTAAATAGCCAGGGGCGTTTTAATTATGATGCTACCCCCATCGATGCCTTTGAAAGCATGTGGCAGCTGCGGCATAAAGTCGTGGCGGGATTAAAAAATATCACCATACCGCTTCTGGTAATGCAATCAATACAGGATGAAACAGTCCGGCCTGACAGCGGCAGATTTATTGTCAGCCGGGCGGTCAACGCACCGGTTGAATTGGTGGAGCTTAAGTCATCAAGGCATGTCGCAACGATGGACCGGGAAAAGGAAACAATTGCCCGGAAAATAGCCGATTTTATAAAAGACCGGCAAAATGTGCAATAATATAGATTGAATAAACTTGTGATTAGGAGGTTAATGAAGTGCAAAGAACTGAAGCCTTGAATTTGCTGAAACAGCATCTGCACGATGAAAATCATATCAAGCATTCTCTGGCAGTTGAGGTAATTATGAGAGGACTGGCTGCCCATTTGGGGGAGGATGTCGAAAAATATGGTTTAACCGGGCTGCTCCATGATATAGATTATGATATAACCGGTGACGACCCGCACAGGCATTCTGTAATAGGAGCGGAGATGCTGGAGGAAAAAGGCTTCCCGGCAGATTTAGTCTATGCCGTCAAAGTACACAATGAAATACACGGATTGGAACGGAAGAGCCTTTTGGATAAAGCATTGTATTGTTGTGATCCGACCAGCGGCTTTATAACAGCTGCTGCCCTGGTAAGGCCGGACAAGCAATTGAACAATGTTGAACTTAAATCCCTGAAAAAACGTTTTAAAGAAAAAGCTTTTGCCCGGGGTGCCAACCGGGAACAGATGGCAGCCTGCAGTGAGATCGGTTTGGAGCTGGAGGAATTTCTGGCCATAGCTCTGGACAGTATGCAGAAAATAGCGCCCGACTTGGGTTTATAGAAATTAAGTATTCTGGTAAAGCTAATAACAGCTAATTTTCCATACTATCAGAGGAGGAGTAAATATAAACAGAGAAACAATACTTGGCTTTATGCGCCGGGAAAGCTATCGGCCTCTTAGCTATGGTGAACTGATCCAGGCTTTGGAAGTAGAAAGCGGCGAAGCAGAGATCAGATTCAGCAAAGAATTGGGGCGGCTGGAAAAGCAGGGAGAAATCGTTAAGACCCGCAAAAATAAGTACGGACTGCCAGAAATGATGAACCTGGTCAAAGGAGTAATAAATATCAGTCAGCGCGGTTACGGCATATTAAAACCGGATGATGTAAACGCAACGGAAATATTTGTTTTCGGTAAAAACCTCAATGGTGCCATGCACCATGATCGGGTCATGGTCAGACTCCAGGAAAAAGTATTTGACGGGCAGCGTCCCGAAGGGGAAGTGATTCGGACTATTAAACGTGCCAACAAGGAATTGGTTGGTACTTTTGAACGCGGCCGCTCCTCAGTCCAGGTGATACCTGATGATTCCCGGCAAATATATCCCATAAATGTAAAAGCAGGTACCAAATTAAAAGTCAAAAGCGGCGACAAAGTTCTGGTTGCAATTACTGCTTATCCCGATAAAAACAAATATCCGGACGGCAAGATCATCGAAGTATTAGGCAGAAAAGGCCAGCCAGGTCTGGATATACAGGTAGTAATCAGAAAACATGGATTAAAAGACTTCTTTCCCGAAGCGGTTATAGCCGAGGCCCAGGCCATTGCTGAACCGGTAAGCGCAAGGGAAAAAGAACACCGTCGGGATTTGACCGGGGTGAGGATGGTTACTATGGATGGAGCAGATGCCAAAGACCTGGATGATGCGGTTTCCATAGTACCAACAGACAAAGGATATCAGCTCGGCGTCCACATCGCTGACGTATCTCATTATGTAAAAGAAAAAAGCAAACTGGACAAGGAAGCCTTTGACCGGGGAACCAGTGTGTATCTTATTGATAAAGTCCTGCCGATGTTGCCCCCGGAACTCAGCAATGATATCTGCAGCCTGAATGCAGGAGCAGACCGGATGGCATTGAGCTGTATCATGAATCTGGACAGTAAGGGCAACATAATTGACTATGACCTGTGCAAATCAGTAATACATATTGATGAGCGTATGACTTATGAAGATGTTAATAAAATTCTGGCCGGCAGTGACCAGAATCTGATCAAACGTTATGGATATCTGCGGGAAGACTTTCGTATGATGAAAGAGCTGGCAGATATCTTAAGAGAAAAAAGAAAAGAACGCGGGGCTCTCGATTTTGATTTTCCGGAAACCAAAGTGATAGTTGATGAAAACAGTTTTCCCGTTGAGATAAAAAAAGCTGAACGGGGAGCAGCAGAAATGATAATCGAAGATTTCATGATCGGTGCCAATGAAGTAGTGGCGGAGCATATATATAGGGCGCAAATGCCTATATTATACAGGGTCCATCAAAAACCGGATGAAGATGCACTGGCTAAATTAAATCAGGTATTGGGCGTATTCGGGATGAAAGTAGATGGCCGCGCCGTTGATCCCAAAACTTATCAGAAAATCCTGGCGCAGATCAAAGGCCGGCCTGAAGAACCGATGATAGCTATGATGCTGCTAAGGTCCATGAAACATGCCAGTTATATGCCGGAAGCATTAGGTCATTTCGGATTGGCTTCCAGGTATTACTGTCACTTCACCAGCCCCATCAGACGTTATCCGGATTTGATTGTCCACCGGGTTTTAAGTGAAATGCTGGATGGCACAATGAATGAAGCCCGACGCAGCAAACTGGAAAAAAGAATGGCAGCAGCGGGAGAGCATTGTTCTATGCAGGAAATCAAAGCGGAAGAGGCGGAACGGGAACTGACAGACATCAAAAAAGCCCAGTACATGGAGCAGTTTATCGGCGACGAGTTTGAAGCGCGGATCGTATCAGTTCATCCTTTCGGATTGTTTGTCCAGCTTGATAATACTGTGGAAGGATTGATCCATGTCTCCAGCATAGCTGATGATTATTATGAGTTTAATGACCGCAATCATACTTTACAGGGACGCCATACCGGACATAAATTTGCAATCGGAGGCCAGGTAAGAGTTCAACTGGTCAGAGTCGATGTCGATGAAGCCAGGATCGACTTTGAGTTAATATAATTTTTTTTGAAATTTATAAATTTTTAAAAGGAATTTATAAATTAACGTCGAATAAATTTAAATAATTGAATCAAATCCAGTTTTCGAGTTGCTGTACCTAATGCTGAAGCGATGGGCAGTAACCGATAGGGTATAGCGGGAAACGGCTATGCCTCCCGGTGCGGAAAGAAAACGTGGCTCTAACTTGGCTGCCTTTTTTGGTAGTGATAGTCAGTTGTGTTTTCGCAACTGATTTTTTATTTTTAATTAAAGATTTATCCGCACCAATTCATTGGTTTTCCCTAAATGGGCCTCATAAACCCCACTTTTTGAAGTCCTCCGGTCGCACTCCCGGAGGACTTTTGTTTGAGGGAATAAATGGGAATTATAAACAGAGCTGATTGACCGGAAGCAGCATTAAGGTTATAATTAATAAAGGCAAAGCAGGAACATATAAGCCCTGATCTCGGTAAGAAACAACGCTGAGGTGAGGGTTTGTTTTTCGCTTCAGAAACTGAAGCTGAAATTTGAGGTGTAAAATGGGCAAAAAGGGCGGCACAAAACCAGTTATAGAAAACCGCAAAGCCAGATTTGAATATCATATAAAAGAAACTATTGAAGCCGGCCTGGTTTTAGTCGGGACTGAAGTCAAATCATTGCGGGCAGGCAAAGGCAATCTTAAAGATGCTTATGCTGCTGTAAAGGATGGAGAAGCATGGATAATTAATTTCCATATCAGTCCTTACGAACAAGGCAATCAGTTTAATCATGATCCGCTAAGGCCAAAAAAACTGCTTTTGCACAGGCAGGAAATAAACCGCCTGTTAGGACTGCAGAAAGAAAAAGGGTATACCTTGATACCTTTAAAAGTATACTTTAAAGAGGGTAAAGCCAAGATGGACCTGGCAGTGGCCGTCGGCAAGAAATTGTATGACAAGCGGGAAGATATTGCAGCCCGCGATGCAAAACGCGATATGGAGCGAGCAGTTAAAGATAAAAGTCGTTTCTGATGATAAATAGTGACAAAAGCTAACTCGCGTAGTAATATATGATATGCACCCCTTATTAGTTTTAATTATGGGGGCGTAATGGTTTCGACGGGGGAATAGGTGGGTTGAGAAGCGAGCCGAGTTGTCGCCAGCTCGTTAAAAAGGTGAAAAAACAAATAACTGCAGAAGATAATTTTGCACTAGCCGCTTAAGCGGCTCGTCCGGCTAAGACTCCTCACGGCTTAGTGCAGGGCGTCACATAGTGAGGGTACCCTGAAGCCTTCTTTCTCGAGGGGTTTTAAGGGGAAATTAATCGGGGATAGCGCTAAGAAGCCTGTTCGTGGGCGTCGGATGAGCGAAATTCAAATCACGAACTGCGCTCGGAGAAGCTCTTCTGGTCTTTCTTTCGGACGGGGGTTCGATTCCCCCCGCCTCCACCAGGTTTGTACCCAATGTTTGATACAATAAAAACACCGCTATTATCGGTGTATTCGGGAATGTTGGGATTAAATAAAGCATCGTTTTCGGACGATGTTTTTGTTTTTCTGGGGCTCTTTTTTTAGATTTGCACCCCCCCACCGTGAGTAAAACTACCTTTCGTTAAAAGATATATGAACCGTTACAACTTTCAAATAGTAACTTAATATAGGGATTTGCCGACTTATTATGGTTTGGTGAGAAAGACAAACCTAATAAAAACCCCAAAGGAAATTATGCCTTTCGAGTTTTAGCCTAGGGCAATGATTTAATACAGTGTTCATAATTAATCTGACCTATGATTTCTTACTTTCTTCCGCCAATTAAAAAATGCATACAGGCTATCGCTGTCATAGCTAGAACAAAACACAACAATACGGCCATAAAAACCGGTCTTCTGCAAATAAATCTCAAATTTAGGCCTATTACTTCAACACATATTAGTAGAATAAATTCCAATATATTCTATATTAGAGGATTTTGTCTAAATGAGGAGAAGTAAATATAATGCCCTCCAAAGGTCTATTAAGAAAGACAAAAGTTTACAAGCACCCATCTACTAGCGGTAATTTTGCAGGTGATCAGGGATAACTGGAGAATATTTGAATTATCGTTGTTTATTTAATTAAGCTAGGCATATATACAGGTTTCAAAGATTATTAGCTCAGCAAGATTCTAATTTATTAAAGTTATTTTTCTAAAGAAAAATGCGGGAGGCAGAATATAATGAAAACCCTGTTTGAACAATGCAAGCCAAGAGCAAGTGTGTTTGATGAGACGAAAAGGGAAGATGTTTTGAATCTTTCAGACCTTATTGAGGGCAACATTGAATGTGCCGCCTTCTTTGAGGAGAATTACATAACAGATGGAATGAAAACTCTGTTTGACACGGCCTTTAATCGTTTTATTAAGCAAGGACAAACCGGGGTTATAAAGCTGACCCAGGCCATGGGCGGCGGCAAGACGCATAATATGTTGGCTTTGGGATTGCTGGCGGCAAATCCAAAATATCGCGGTAAAGTAATGCCAAACAGCGATAAATATAAATCAATCGGCAAAGTGCGGGTGGTTGCCTTCACCGGTCGTGAGAGCGATGCGGAATACGGTATTTGGGGCTCCATTGCTGATCAACTCGGGAAAAGGGATGTCTTCTCTGCATATTATTCTCCACTTTCTGCACCGGGAGAAACTGCATGGATAAATTTACTGGCGGGTGATCCTTTGCTTATCCTTTTGGACGAGTTGCCTCCATACCTGGAAAATGCAAAATCAAAAACCATTGGCAACTCAGATTTATGTGCCGTTACCTCAACAGCATTGGCCAACCTGTTTTCCGCCCTTGGTAAAGCTCAACTGGCGAATGTGTGCCTAGTTATTTCAGATTTAAAGGCAGCCTATGAGAGCGGAAGCGAATTGATCAGAGGGGCGTTCAAGAACCTTGAAAATGAAGTTAATCGCAGCGCTTTAAATATTGAGCCCGTTGGCAGCGGCTCTGATGATGTGTACCATATCTTGAAAAAACGATTGTTTGAATCCTTGCCAGCCGCTGATGAAATCAACAAGGTAGCCATCGCTTATAAGGATGAAGTAGCCAAAGCCAAGCAGATGGGACTTACCAGTATATCACCAGATCAGCTTTATACGAGCATAAAAGATACCTATCCGTTCCATCCCTCCATTCGTGATTTGTATGCCCGCTTTAAAGAGAACTCGGGTTTTCAGCAAACTAGAGGACTGATAAGGTTGATGCGGCAAATTATTGCCGGTCTTTATTCGGGAGACAAATGTAAAGCCAAAAGCAAATACCTGATAAATGTTTTTGATTTTGATTTAAATGATCGAGCGATGTTAACAACTGTCACGCAGATCAAGCAGGAATTATCCAATGCGATTGCCCATGATATTGCGTCGAATGGCAAAGCCATCGCTGAAGAAATAGATGCCCAGTACCAGCAGGAATTGGTTGGCGATGTCAGCAAACTGATCCTGGTAGCTTCACTTGCCAATGTCCCCAATGCACTATTAGGGCTTACTTTGCAAGAAATTATCGGAGATCTGTGCGAACCTGGCCGGGATATTGCCGGTCTTAAAAGAGCGCTGGATGAATTTCAATCCCGGGCCTGGTACCTGGAGCATGACAAGGAAGGCAAATTACTTTTCAAAAACGTCAAAAATATGATTGCAGAAATGCATTCATTGGTCGAATCATATGACAACGAAGCAGTCAGGACCACGACGCTAAAGACCTTCCTTTCCGAAAAATTCAAACCGATTGTAGGGGACTGCTATCAAAACCTATATATATTTCCTGCTATTGATGAGATTACACTATCTGCCGACAAAGTCTCCCTGGTACTGTTTGAACCATATACCGGAGTAGGGCTGCATCCCAGTTTGGAACGGTTTTACAGCGATACCATGTATAAGAACCGGGTGATGTTTTTGTCCGGCGGACGCGATACAATGAATCGCCTGTATGAGGCGGCCAAACAGTTAAAAGCGATAGAAAAAATCATTGCAAATATGCGTGACGAAAAAGTGCCGGAAGACAATCAGCAATATTTGCTGGCGCAAGATACCCGCATCAAAAAAATTAATGCAGTGCTAAGTGCTGCCCAACAAACTTTTTCAACTCTTTATTACCCCATGGGAGACAGCATCCGCAGCAGTGATTTTAACATGCAGTTTAAAGACAATAACTACAATGGCGAGGAGCAGGTAAGAAATCTGCTTAAGGAAAAACAGAAGTTCTCCAACAAGCCAATTGATGATACCCTTCGCCTTAAATGCGAGCAACGTCTTTTTACCAGAAAAGAAATGCGTTGGTCAGAGATAAAAGATCGCGCCGCCACAGAGACCAATTGGACCTGGGTGCATCCGGCGACTTTGGAAAAGCTTTTGGCAGATTGCAAGCAAAAGGATTTGTGGCGTGAGCATGGTGATTATGTGGAAAAAGGACCGTTTCCCAAAGAACCCACTAGTGTATCTGTCACAGTCAAAGGAGAAAATGAGGAAACCAACAAAGTAACGCTGCGACTACATCCTCGTTTTGGTGATATTATCTATTATGAGGTCGGCGCACCAGCCACTACTTCTTCTCTAAAAGTGGAAGATCCCAATAACTTTGAAACGGCAGAGCTAATGGTTTCATTTCTTTGTGTTGACTCTACCTCGGATCATCCCACTGGTGAAGCGGTCGAATGGACGCGTGATATATCGATTAAACATAAAATTATAGAAAAAGCCGACGGCAAATATATGTTGCTGAAAACGCAGCCGGGAGTGACGATCAAGTATACGACCGACGGCAGTGATCCCAAAGGCAGTGGCGGCGTTTACGACGGTGAGTTTATAATCCCTGCCAAAGCTGCATTTGTTCAATTCGTCGCCGAATACGCCGGTAAGTATTTTGACAGCCAAAGTATCAAAATAGAAAAAGGCAAGGCGGGAACCCCGACCATAGACAAAACGAAACAGCTGATACTATCCAGACCAATCCGGGCCGTTGACACCGCCGAGACCTATGAACAATTAGGTATGTTTAAGAAATACGCAGAAGGCGTCAAGGACGTTCATATCGTTTTACATAAAAATGATGACCAGGGCAGGGATGCAGGCTGGATAGAGCTTACCATCAGCGATAAAATTGCCACCGATATTGATCAGATCGAAGATGTTATAAATAATCTTAAAAATTCATTTGTCACCAGCGGCAGAGTAAACGTGGAGTTGGAATGCGGTGCCATTATCTTTAAAACCGGCCAGGCATTTCTTGACTTTGCCAACGATAATAAATTCAGTTTGTCTGAATTCAAACAAGGGGAGATCAATCAGAAATGAGCGAAAAGCCTACATGTATAGGATTCGGTTTCAAGCCTGATGAAAGTCGTCACCATATGCTCGTTTGCATTCCTGCCAAGAAAGAGGCTAACGTGATCGTCTATGAACGCTTTACCTGGCAGGATGGAGAAGAAAAGCAAACCATCAATATTTATGGTGAGGATCAAGCTAAAGCAGAGATTTCCAAACATAAGTGGAAATTACTGGAGGACACTTTGCGTAAGGAGTTCAACAGCCGCTTAAAAAAACAAAAGCTGCCGGTTGGACGTTTTGTTGCCGGACAAATTCCCTTAGAACGAATGCTGGGCAAGGAACTGCTGGTGCTGGTATGGGCAGTCGAAGACTGTGATCCATCAAATGTGCCGGTTGCGATTCGCAACTGGCTGGGACTGGCTCCCGAAGAACGTTGGTGGCTATATACCATGACCAATGCCGCAACAGGTAATATCGATGACCGTAGAGGATGGCGCAAGGCCCTGCGATACGCATTGTGCGAAAACCCGATTAATGAAAACCGGCAGATTTCACTTTTTGATGCCATGCTCAAACGTAACGAGGAGGAATAGCCAGTTGGATTATGATAAATCATTTATAGAAGTACAGTTTCCTGTTTCCAAGGTGTCCAAGGAAAGTTATAAGGAACGCAAAGCGGGGAGTGGGCAGACCTTAACCGGGCTTGGTAAATGGTGGGGACGAAAACCGCTTATATTAGTAAGATCTGCGCTGCTGGGACTGTTACTGCCCGCCAGCGATGATCCTAAAAAGGACATGGATATTTTTCTAAAAATCATGTCGATGGACAAACAAGGATTGCTAAACCGCAGAACGAAGTCGATCTCTGCCAAAGACGCATTTGAAAAGTTGACAACCAGAGAACGTGAGCAGTATTTTACATTAAAAAATGGTGAATTAGTTCCAACTTGGAAAAAAGATTTAGCAGCTTCAGAAAAAGCGATTGCCCTAGAAAAAGCCTGGAATCGAATGTCATATGATCAAAAGTTAACCTATTGTGTACGACCAGAGGAGTATGCTAATGAAGATCCTGACCTTTGGGAAGAGATTAATGCACACCTTGGAACTAGTGCAGTTAATTTGCAGGAGCTCATTGAAGAATTGGGGATAAGGTGGTTTGGTAAAAAACCTGTTGTAGGTGATTGCTTTAGTGGTGGTGGTTCGGTTCCGTTTGAAGCAGCGCGAATGGGCTGCGATGTCTTTGCGTCCGATCTAAATCCTATTGCAGGCCTTTTAACCTGGGCAAGTCTATATATCGCCGGTGCGAGCGACGAAAAATTTGCTGAGTTGCGGGAGTTTCAACAGAAAATTTACGATGCAGTTGATAAGCAAATTATTGAATGGGGCATTGAAACTAATGAAGACGGGGATAGAGCAAATTCTTATTTGTATTGCAATGAAACAACCTGCCCGGAATGCGGTTATAAAGTGCCTTTATTACCAGCATTTGTTATAGGCAAAGGCACAAAGACAATAATCGATTTGATTGAAAACCAGAAAACAATGAATTATAGTTTTAAAATAACTGAAAATGCATCTGAATTTGAATTTGAACAAGCCAGTAAAAATGGAACTATTTCTAATTACAAGCTCGTTTGTCCGCACTGCAATAAAGAAACCCCTATTCCAAGCATAAGAAGAGATATGGATGATGGTATTAAGCGACTATACAGGTATAATACACCCAACAGTCTAAGAAAATGGGATAAAAGTGATTTTGCTTTCCATTCGACTGACATTTTTACCGAAAGATTGTACTGTATACGATATGAACGCACAGATAGGTCTAAATTGAAATCCAAGAGGTATTACGTTGCTCCTACAGAACAAGATATAAAACGCGAGCAAAAAGTTGACGATCTTCTCAGGAGTAATTTTAATAAATGGCAGGAGTACGGAATAATACCGTCCGATCCGATTGAAGCAGGTTGGAATACTAACCAGTTAATATATGAAAAAGGTTGGACACATTGGCATCATCTTTTTAATACAAGACAGTTACTAGTGCTAGGGCTGTTAATGGAATCAATCAATACATATGCCAGTACAGAGGAAGAAATAGCTGCATGTGTTTTGGCTGTAAATAGATGTGCTGATTGGAACTCTAAGTTATGTAGATGGGAAAATGATGATCACCACACAAATAAGCAAACCTTTTATAATCAAGCATTTAATACGCTGTTTAATTATAGTTATAGGAGTTTCAAGGACCTGCAAGATATTTGGCAATTGAATATACCAAAAGGCAACGATATACAAAATAAAGCCATTTGTAATTTAATTGATGCACGTGATCTTACCTACCACTGCGATCTGTGGTTAACAGATCCGCCTTATGCCGATGCAGTAAATTATCACGAGCTAAGTGAATTTTTCCTTGCATGGGATAAAAAAATGCTTAAAAAGGCATTTCCTGATTGGTATGTAGATAGCAAACGTGTTTTAGCTGTTCAAGGTATTGATAAAACCTTTAACAACTCAATGATTGATGTATATAAAAATCTTGCAGCCAACATGCCTGACAACGGTATGCAGATTATTATGTTTACTCACCAGGATGTAAGTGTGTGGGCTGACCTCCGTAATATTGTTTGGGCAGCAGGATTGCAGGTAACAGCGGCCTGGACGATTGCAACCGAAACTGAGAGTGGTGGAATAAAGCAAGGTAACTATGTAAAAGGAACTGTGCTGCTGGTGCTGCGTAAACGAACAAGTGAAAAAACAGCATTCTTGGATGAGATCATGCCGGAAATTGAGGACGAAGTAAAAGCACAAATAAGGAGCATGCGACATCTGGATGATATTGAAGAGCCCAACTTTACTGATGCTGACTATATACTGGCAGCTTATGCGGCATCCCTGAAAGTACTTACTTCTTACAAAAACATTGAAGATATTGATATTACCTACGAGCTTTCCAGAGTAAACCAGAGTGGCGAGCTGTCGCCGGTTGCCCAGGTAATTGAGAGTGCGAAAAAGATTGCTTACGATCAACTCATCCCTATCGAGATCGACTCTTATATGTGGAAGGTGTTATCCGCGGAGGAACGGTTATATATTAAAGGGCTGGAGCTGGAAAAAAATAATATATACCAGTTGTCAGCATACCAGGAACTTGCCAGAGGTTTTGGGGTTAATGAGTACAAGGACTTCATGGAAAATACCAAGGCAAACGCTGCCAGGTTCAAGACACCAGGTGAATGGGCCGGTCGCAGTTTAAGCGGTGAAGGTTTTGCCGGAACCGTGCTTCGTCATGTCTTTATGGCTTTATACCTTGCTAGCAAGGACGACGATAATGTAGCGGCAGGTAAAAACTGGCTTAAAAATGAGGTCGCGACTTATGATGGAAATGGCCGCAAGATTATTATTGAACTGCTCGGATACATATCAGCCTTTGAAAATATCGCCAATATGAGCCATTGGTCCAAAGCAGCAGGTACTGCAGCGATATTAAAAGAACTTGTAATCAATGACGGCGTGTAAAAACGAGGAGGAACGTAAATGATAAATCGTTACTCGTCAAGAGCAACGCGCCTTGACCAACAATTCCTAAATGACAAACTGCATGATGCGAAGAGTTATGACCGCATTGCCGGCTATTTCAGTTCATCTGTGCTGGAAATTGCAGGAGAAGCCATTGATAGCATCAAGGGCAAGGTGCGCATGATCTGCAATTCGCAGATCGAGAAAGAAGATAGTAAGACTGCAACCGCTGCCGCTGCTGCCTTGCGCCATGAATGGTGTGAAAACAAACCTGAACAGATTTATGCTGCCGCCACCCCCCGACTGGAACGATTATATGAACTTTTAAAAAGCGGAAAGCTTGAAGTAAAAGTGCTGCCGAATAATGTTTTTGGGCTTATTCATGGCAAGGCTGGGGTGATAACCCTGGCAGATGGAAGCCGGACATCTTTTATCGGCAGTGTGAATGAAACTTTGTCCGCCTGGCGTTTGAATTATGAAATGTTATGGGAAGACAATTCTCTGGAAGCAGTGGCATGGGTGCAGGATGAGTTTGATTATTTCTGGCAGCACCCGGCTGCAATTCCTTTATCGGAATTCGTTGTTGAGGACATTGGGCGGATTGCCAAACGAGAAGTCATTGATGATATCAGCAAGTGGAAAGAAACGCCTGACCCTGCCCAGATCGCGGTCGAATCACCGGTATACCGTGAGGAACTCGGGCTGTGGGAGCATCAGAAGTACTTTGTGGATATGGCTTTCAGAGGTCATCAAAAACCTTACGGAGCCAGGTTTATATTAGCTGATCAGGTTGGGCTGGGCAAAACAATTCAACTGGCGCTTTCAGCCCAGCTCATGGCCTTATGGGGAGACAAGCCGGTGCTTGTGATTGTGCCCAAAACACTGCTCTGGCAATGGCAGGATGAAATGAAAAGCCTGCTTGATATGCCTTCCGCTGTATATGATGGCCGGGAGTGGATCGATGAAAATGGGATTAAATATCCACCTTCAGATGATATTCGCAGATGCCCGCGCCGCGTGGGGATTATCTCCCAGGGGATTATAGTAAATGGCCGGAATGAATATTTGGAGCAGTTACTTTCTGTACAATATGAATGTGTAATCGTAGATGAGGCGCATCGTGCCAGACGTAAGAATCTTGGCAATGACAAAGAGCACTTAAAACCGGAACCTAATAATTTATATGATTTTCTTCTGAAAATATCATTAAGAACCCGCAGTATGTTACTTGCTACAGCCACCCCTGTGCAGATGTATCCTATAGAAGCATGGGATTTGCTGAATATTCTTTCCCAAAAGGATAATTCCGTGCTGGGCAGCGATTTAAGTAAATGGCGCAAAGATCCCAAAAAGGCCCTTGATTTGATAATGGGCAAAGAGAGGATCGGAAATTCACCGGCAGAATGGCTGGAACAATGTGAGTGGCTGCGCAATCCCTTTCCTCCTGCTGAAGAAGATGAGCTGAACTTTGGCGGAATAAGAAGACGACTGCGTATGGAAGATGACAATTTTATTATTAAGCCTGAACAGATCAAGGCCATGCATAACGCACCGGAAGGCCGTAAAATAGGCAGAATCCTGGACAATGGTTTTATGGAAAATCAAAATCCTTTCATACGTCATATTGTTCGCCGCACAAGAGAATTCCTTGAAAACAACAACGATCCTGAGACAGGTGAACCCTATTTGAAAAAGATTGAAGTGGTATTAATGGGGGAGAAAGATAGCGAAGGAATACAACTGCCACCCTATCTTCAGGATGCTTACAAGTGCGCGGAACAATTCTGCGAAATGCTGGGGAGTCGTGCGAGAGGCAGCGGTTTTATTGAAACTCTCCTTTTGAAGCGGGTTGGCAGCACAATGCTGGCGGGACGTAAAACCGCTGAAAAAATGATTAATTGGGGAAACAATGATGAAGATATATTTGAGGAAGACGATGACTCTGCTAACACAGACGCTCAAACAAATAAAAAGACAGTAAGCGCCGTGAAAAATATTAGCGAAGCTGAGAGGGCAGCACTTGCCCGATTTATAAAGATCCTTCAGGAAAATCAGGAACAAGACCCGAAATACGAGCTTGTATTAAACCTGTTGACGGAAAAGGGTTTTCAGGAAAAAGGTTGTATTATCTTTTCCCAGTATTATGATTCAGCCTTCTGGGTAGCCGAGAATCTCTCAAATGATTTAGCGGACACAACGATTGGATTATATGCCGGCGGCGATAAATCTGGCATTTTTCGAGACGGCAAATATATCAAACATACCAAAGAAAACATTAAGCGAATGGTCAGAACAAGAGAAATAAAGATCCTTGTCGGTACAGATGCTGCGTCAGAGGGATTAAACCTACAGACACTCGGTACCCTGATCAATTTGGACTTGCCATGGAACCCTACCAGACTGGAACAAAGAAAAGGTCGTATACAACGTATTGGTCAGCAAAATGATAAAGTGCTGATTTACAATATGCGCTATAAGGGATCGGTCGAGGATCGCGTTCATGATATGTTGTCAAAACGTTTGCAGAATATTAGTAGTATTTTCGGCCAGCTTCCGGATGTGTTGGAAGATGTATGGGTACAGGTAGCCATGGGCAAAAAAGCTGAAGCGGAAAAGATTATTGACGCTGTGCCGGTACAGCATCCCTTTGAACTGAAATACGAAAAGCAAGCCATAGGTAACGTGGATTGGGAAACCTGCACTCAGGTCTTAAACGAACGGGAAAAAAGAAAGTGCCTAATGGAGGGCTGGCGGTAAAATAGATCTAAAACCTGTTATTGATTTTTTCAATAACAATGGAACCACCTTTGGTGAATTAACGAAGGATACTCTCTACGAAATATTAAAGTTGTGATTCCGGAAACGGTTGTTTTAATTGAATACGAAGCAATAGTCGGAAGTCTTGACATCCAATCAGCAAAAATAAATTAACAGAATGCCGATCTCAGCAAACATTCGCGATTGGCTACTTCCCTTGCTCATGAATGGGCAAGTCAAGGTCGAAGAAGATTACTTTTCATAGTTGCTTACCGGGGCATAATGCGGCTTTCTTTTTGCGCAAAACGAAATTAAAGCATATCTTTAATGAGATATAAAGCACTTTGAATTAGATCTTAGGTTTTGAAGGGAGGTCTAGAAATGAAGAGTTTTGATTTTCTGAACGAAGATTTAATAAAGGAATTTAGAGATCAGGTAAATGAATGTACTTTTTTCAGAAATACATATCAGAATATTGATGGACGAAATAAATGGAATGTTATTTGCTCAGCAATGGACTGGATTTCTGTTACGGCAAGAGGTATAAAATACATTGAATTTAATGAACCGAGTGTTTTCAAATCACAGGATTATCAATCACTTGTCTTGATGCAATATATTGTTACAATTGACGTTCTTGTCGAATCTGTAATCCAATTGTACCGTGTTATATATGGGTCTGATGATTTATATCCATTAAAAAATGATAATACTGTTTTCCTGAAAGGTATCTCTGATGACAACTATTTCAAGCATTTAAGAGCAGCATTCGGCACGCATCCTATAAATTTAAGAAGCCTTGATGGAACTAATGCAAACCCCGATGAAAGATTTTTTGCATGTTGGTCAATTATGTCTACACTAAGTGACAATGATTTTAATGTTTATTTATATAGTAATATACCGAATAAATCAGAGATGTATGATTTGGGTGCAAATTTTTCGGAAATAAATGAATACTGCAGGATGAGATATGATTTATTAGGTAACCTAAAGCATAAAGTTGAAGAACTGAATACTGAAATCACAAGTGCTTTTTGTTCTACTACAATACCGAAGGGTAATAACAAATTAGATTATCTGAATATTTTGCTTGAACAGAACCAAAAACGAATTGGTCGAAGCAATGGCCATTGGAATGATTTGATTTATATACATAATCTGTTGTCTGCCCACCGACAATGCTTAGGTAGTGATCAAAAGGTCGACGACTATATTAATTTTATCAGCAATCAGATTAATGCAATAGCTGATAGTATACAAGATATGTCTTTTTCATATCAATTAATAATGCCATCCGCGATTTGGGGATATGAGATTGAAAAAATATACACGTTTCTTGACAAAGGACACCCATTAGGAGAGGAATATTTCCACACACTTATAAGCAGTGGTTTTCTTCCGAAACAGCTATCAGACATAGAGAATAAGGACATATTGCGCTTATTCTTTGATGCATATATTTACTATGAAAACGTAAAAACTGGCCAACCAGTAGACATTAAAGTGCTTTTAAGAAACCCGAATATCACAAACGATGCTTTTGACGTGTAGTTCTCCCACATTAAACAAATAGCTAAGTTTGCATATACGTCTCCAAAGCATAGAAAAGACTTGCTATCTGTCCTGCACAGAGTGATGTATGTACTACCAAAACAGAAAGGTGGTACTGCATATGAAAACGAAGATCGAGTACAACGTCAAAGGGAAGGAACGCCAGAAGTTAGCGCAGGCTGTTGGTGAGGTACTGAAAATAGCTCCGGTATATAAAGGAGTCCCAAGCCATGTCTACGAGATTGGCGATTGCACAGTAGACCGGCAGGGCACCCTCCTGATCGGCAGCAGCCTTGATAGTGAAACGGTAAGCAGCCTGCTTGATAATCTGGAGGTTCGCGGGTTTACCGATGCCGAAGAAATAGCCAGCCAGAAAGATAGCGGCTTGGTGATTTCCATACCCAGGGATACTTTTACAGACCAGGCACTGGACAATCTTATCCGGCTGGCTGAAAGCAAGAAAAACCTGATCAAAAATGCGTTTGTTACGGATTCACCTGAACTGGTGATTACAGAGGATACAGTCAGCTTCCCATGGTTTCCCGAACCCACAGGGGTAGAAGAGTTAAACGCCTACCTGCAGTTTGTTGACAGACTGTGCGAGATGGCAAGAAACCAGAAGCGAGTGCTGGCCCAGGTTGCGGATACTGATAATGAGAAGTACGCTTTCCGGTGCTTCCTTCTAAGGCTTGGCTTCATTGGGGATGCATACAAAACCGTAAGAAAAATCCTGCTCCGCAACCTCAGCGGCAATTCCGCATTCCGGCATGGAGCGAAGAAATCATAAGGTGTTAAGCTAGCTGGACTATATTATTATTGATATAAATATTTGAGTATGGCGATGTAAGAATTATTATATAAATAGGACTTGAAAATTAAAAGACAGGTTAGAACTATAAGGGGGGGATGGAATATGGGAATTAGCCAATCTGAATTTGAACGTATTGTACACGAAGTAGCAGAAGAACGCATATGGGATGTTGAAATTAAAGGAACGGATGTTTATCTGACATATCGCACGAACAAGCATACTTATAAACGACGTTTTGATTATAATGACGGCGGCGAAATCACTGGATATTGTACAACATTAAGGGGAATCTATCCTGGTGATGTAACGCCGGGTATTTTTACGAATATGGTTGCAAGCAGAATAGAAAAATATTTAACAAATAAAGGGTGAGGTTAAAAACTCAGAATTCGATTATAAATGGTCATAAAAAAATGGAGGCGGCGCACTCAGGCACAGCCTCCTTTAATTTGTTAATCAGCCATCTTTAAAACCTTGACCGCTTCGGCTAAAATCAGCCTACCATCTAAGCGCTCAGGTACCGTCAATATTTTTTCGCAAATTTGATCTGCCGCTTGGAAGCTAGCAATTATCCGGCAAATAAGTTAGTTGCTTCTTTTTGCATCTCATCCAGATGTATCATGCTCATATAGCGCTTGGTTCCCCAATCTTTACTGGCCACATGCCTAAGCCGTGCACAAACCAGCATCAAAGCTGAGTTCCCATCCGGGAAAGTTCCTACAACTCGTGTTCGGCGACGGATCTCCCGGTTAAGTCGTTCGATGACATTATTGCTGCGGATTTTCGTCCAGTGAGCATAAGGGAATTCCATATAGGTAAGGGTTGCAAGGATGCCGTCCTCAATTTTTTTGGCAGCTTCCTTAAGCTTCATTTCCCGCAGTTTGGCGGCAACTGCTGCGGCCTTTTCCTTAGCTGCCTCCTTGCTTTCCTAGGCATGGATGGCCTTTAGCATAATGGCAACTTCTTTCATCCTGGAGCGTGGGGTGACTGAGAATACGTTACGATAAAAGTGTACTGTACAGCGCTGATATTTGGCATCCGGATATACTTCATTGACTGCTTCTAATAGCCCCAGGTTTTTATCCCCGATAAACAATTGTGTGCCGGTGAGGCCTCGCTGCTTTAGGCTTCGCAGGAATCCCAGCCAGCTGGCTCGATCTTCTTTCATGCCTTCGGCTGCTCCAATAACCTCTCGATAACCGTCCTCATTGACGGCCATGGCGATCAGTATGGCTACATTCTCATATTCGCCGCCCCAATTGCGTTTGAGATAAATCCCGTCCATATAAACATAGGGATATTTGCCTTGCAGGGGACGGTTACGCCATGTTTCAATATGTCCATAGACTTTCTTGTTCAAGTTGCTGATTGTACCGGCCGATACTTTGGTTCCCCACAGGGCTTCTGTGATATCTTCCACTCTGCGGACAGAGACACCAGCCAGATACATCTCGATCAAAGCTTCTTCCACTGAACTTTCCCGACGACGGTACCGCTCTATGATGGCGGTTTCAAAAGCTACTCCTTTGAGCTTGGGCATCTTTAACTTAACATCCCCAGACGTTGTTGTTAAATTGCGCTCATAGTGACCGGAACGGTATCCCTGACGTCCCTCGGTGCGCTCATACCGTTCTGCCTGGGTTAATTCCTGAGCTTCCTTCTCCAGCAGTTCGTTTAGGGTCTCTTCCACACTGGTGCGGACCAACTCCTTAAGTTCCTGCTTTATGGCCCCTTCGTTTAAGTGTATAATCTTATTGGACATGGTTTCGTGGCTCCTTTCTTGGCAGATTTTGTTGTCGTAACTCTATCTTACCAAGCGGCTGCGCCCATGTCCGCTACTTTTCTGGACGCTTTTTGAATTTGCGAAACTTATTGTACCTTATCAGCGCTCATAGGCAGTAAAACCAATCTGTCCCTGGATACTATATAGTTCGTTCAATCGCTTGATGGTAAGAGGCTGGCGCTCAATTATCCAATAATAAGAGAGGTCCCCGAAGGCAATCGGCTTGGATCCTGCCGCCGCCACCGGCATGTATGGCGAGGTGATGACCGGCTTACCGAAGATGGTGTCCCCCTGGGCATTCCAAATCAGATTCCCGGCACTGTCTTTTAGCGTTCGAAGCGTCATGGCCGTATCGTCATGCATCAGGAATACCGCGCTTTGCCGGTATTCAGGTTTCAGGGAAAAGTAGAGTTTCACCATTTCGTCATAGGTGATCACAGTGGCGCTTAACGCTGTTATCCCAACCTCCGCTCCGGCATCGCTTAAAAGACCGGTAGGTTGTTTAACGCCAGTACCATTCAGGAAGAAAAACAACTTAGGAGTACATTATGGGCAATCGGATGCCCTATATCATGAAACAATTTATATTATCGACGTGATATAGGGGCGTAATAGGGCGTTTGGAGATGTTTCTAATGAAGTATATATCTTTGTTATAGCTTTTTTGAGTGTGGTACAATGCTTAAATTATGGCAGGTAATAGCTACGATAATGTTTAAAAGCCTGCTTTTCTCAGGCTTTTAAAATCTGATGTATAGATTTATTTTGATTGTTTAAATCAATCTTTTTTTATCCGCAATAAAACCTGTAATAGCAGAAGCTATAGGGCCTGCAAGTAATGTACAAAGTGCACTTGTTAAAAACCAACCGAATGGTTCAGTGATAGACACATTAAAATCACCTTTTGTAATCGTAAAATAAGAAATTTCTTTCATTGTTTACACCTACTTTCGTCAATAATAAATTATTAATTAGACACAGTACTGAATCTTTTTGCAATAAGCCCCACCGAGCAACCGAGAATGACTGCCAGAATATTGCTTAGCATAATTACACCTCCTTCTAATTGTTAATTACATAATATAATACTGTTACAAAATGTCAATATATTTACAAAATGAAATAGAAATTATAAAATGATTAACTAAGTAGATATATTCATGCCCCATTATCATGAGATTATAGATAATCATAAATTAAAGTTTACCGTTACCGAAAGTAAATATATTTACAATAAGATATAATATTTAAAAAACGATAAAATCATTGTATAATGTAAAAAAGAATAACCGGGGTGATAATAGTGATAAATCCATATCTGATTGGTTTAGGAAGTCAATTTAGTAAGATTCGTGAAATTATGGATTGGACTCAAGAAGATTTAGCCATAGCAGTTGGTGTTAGCCGTCCAGTGATTACAAATATAGAAAAAAGCCCGGAGAAACTCACTAAAGCCATTGCCTTAGCGCTTTTCACTGTAGTTTCTGGAGAATACAAAAAACGCTGTCAGGAAATTGAAACCGCCATTAACGAAACGATATGGACTGATGAAAATTCTGTTAGAAAGACTATGAAGGAAACTTATTGGGGCAGAAAAGACTTGGCGACCATAATTATTACAATAGGTATATCAATGCCGGTGGCATCATTACTAGGATTGGCGGCATATGGAATCTTCGCCGGAACTTTGAAAAAACTAATATCACAGACTCCAAAGTGGGTTAATCTAACTAAAAATGATATATACAAAGAGGTTGTAATCCCAAGCAAGGTTTTATTATCTCAAAAAGAAGACGAACTATTAAATTGCTTTGGCATAGAAAAGCTTGAACCAGAATTATTTCTAAGTAGGATCAATGCTGATTATATAGCAGAACTGGATATACAAAATTAAATACCAAAAAGTCGTTTTGGACTAGTGGTATGTATTTTGTTAATTGCTCATATTTATTCATCCTCGTCCTCCTCAGGATCATCAATGCCAAATAACACCTGGAACTTAGCGAAGTTATACGGGTATGAATTATCCCCCATCAATCTTAACTGATTATTTTTGAAGTTGTTTCTTTATAGTATTGCACATCGGAGAAGAAAAAACGTTCCATATTAACGAATCTCCTGAAAAGGAGCTTTTGTTATTATGAGAGTGATCTGCAACTATAGCTATAACAGAGAGTGGTGCTAATTCGAGCGTGGATAAGAATTATTTATATAATTCGAAGGATATTAGGGAAAGAGAGAGAATATATGGTAATAATGTAAAAAAGCCTTTTCGCAGCAAACGTATTTAGTCTTGTTGATTGCATCGGTATCATTTCTTATTTGCCGCTGAAGAATCATTAAATATTAAACTTGACGACTTTAAAGTGATTACCAAATTTACGCTTACCATGATACAGATTTGTCTCATAAGATGCCGGCAGGTGGATTGAAAGGCTTCTGAAGAGAAATGAGGTATGGATTTATGGAAAATTATGATTTAGATAATACAGTAATTCATTGGAAGGAACCGATGATTGAAAGATATGTCCGAAATGAACTGAAGAAAACTTCCGGTGACATAACAGTAAGTGATGTAAGGGATATTCGAATCATTGATATAAGAAATATTAATATAAGCTCAGTAGAGGATCTAAAGTATTTTTGCGATTTAACAGTGCTTGATCTGACCAACAATCAAATCACTGATATAAGTGCTTTAAGCGGTTTGACTAATTTAGAAGCGCTTTATTTAGGGTCTAACAAAATCATCGATATAGGTGCTTTGAGCGGTTTGACCAATTTAAAAGTGCTGCGTTTGCAGCATAATCAAATCATTGATATACGTGCTATAAGCGGTTTGACTAAACTAACAAAGATTAGTTTGGGATATAACAGAATCAGTGATATCAGTGTTTTAAGCGACTTGAGCAATTTAATAGAGCTAACTTTGAAGTCTAACCAAATCGTGGACATCAGTTCTTTAAGCAGCCTGACCAATTTAGCAGAACTTGATTTGGGGGATAACCAAATCGTGGATATAAGTGCTTTAAGCAGCCTGACCAATTTAACAGAGCTTTATTTGATGAATAATCAAATCATTGATATAAGTGCATTAAGCGGTTTGAGTAATTTAACAGAGCTTTATTTGGGGGATAACCAAATCAGCGACTGGTCAAAAATCGATCGAGATGAGCAGACTGCCCTGGAAGTTCTTTCTTACGCCAGATTCTGGGATCGTGCTTTATTTGATTTCCTGATGGAAAGGCTCGATACTGATTACCCACACCAAAATTTCACCCAATTAATGAGGTTTTCTTTTATAAATATAGAAATGATTAATGAAAAAGAAGTTTACTTGATGCACCAATTGATGCGCAAGATTCTCCAGGACTCTCAATATGAGGAAGATAGGAAAAGAGTTCATAGATGTCTTTTTCAGTATTATTCTGACCAATTGCCGGGAGATGATGCCAAATCAATATCTGAACAGGATAAAACAGCTATTTGTGAGGCCTTCTATCACAAGAGTAAGTTTGCTGATATTAGTGAATTGAGTCAGTGGTTTTATGATGCGGAAGAACCGTTTTATAAATATGAACAGTACGATGTGCTTATTGATTTATATCTTCATCTATCGACTTTACAGGAAGAAGTCCTGGGTCCGAACCATCGTGATATTGCCGAGACCCTTACTAACTTGGCTTTCTTTTACATGGAGCTGAATAAATACGAGGAAGCGGAATACTTTTATGATCGGGCCATAAAGATACAGGAAAAGACTCTGGGTCCCAATCATGTTGAAGTTGTTTTTAACCGTGAAATCCTGGCTGACTTATACCAATCCCAGGGTAAATACGAGGAATTAGAAGCCCTTTACAAACGGGCGTTAAAGTTATGTGAAGAGCTACCGGATCAAGACCAGGGTGATGTTTCTGATATCCTGATAAATTTGGCGGAGTTATATGAATCCCAGGATAGATATGAGGAAGCAGAACCTCTTTACAAATGGGCATTAAAAATAAGGGAAAAGGACATTGGCCCAGACCATCCTGATATGGTTGCTCCCCTTGAAAACCTGGCCGATATATATCTATACCAGGATAAATACGAAGAAGCAGAACCCCTTTACAGGCAAGTATTAAAGATAAGGGGAAAGGACATTGGCCCAGACCATCCTGATGTTGCCGACACCCTTAACAGCCTGGCCATTCTATACATATACCAGAGAAAATACGAGGAAGCAGAATCCCTTTGTAATCGAGCGTTAGAGATAACGGAAAAGGTTAGGAGCATAAACCACCCAGATGTTGCGGTTATCCTCATCAACCTGGCTTATTCATACCTATTCCGGGGTAAATACGAGGAAGCTGAACCCCTTTACAAGCGGGCGTTTGAGATAAGGGAAAAGGACATTGGCTCTGACTCTGACTATCATGATCTTGCTGTCCTCATTAACAATCTGGCTGATGTATACCTATCCCGGAAAAAATACGAGGAAGCAGAAGCTCTTTACAAGCGAGCGTTAAATGTATGTGAGAAGTACCTTGGCCCAGACCATCCTGATGTTGCTGATACCTTTGACAATCTGGCTGGTTTATATCGATTCTTGGGTAAATACAAGGAAGCGGAACTCTTTTATAGTATGGCATTAAATATAAAGGAAGAGGTCCTTGGCCCAGACCACCAGGATACTGCTCTTACTCTTAACAATCAGGCTCACTTATATCGAGACCAGGGAAAGTACGGGGAAGCAGAATCCCTTTATAATAGAGCATTAGAGATAGAGGAAAAGATCGTTGGTCCAAACCAACATGATATTGTTGCTTTCATCCTAAACGATCTGGCGGGATTAAATGAATCCCAGGGAAAGTACGAGGAGGCAGAATCCTTTTACAGGCGGGCATTAAAGATAAGGGAAGATGTGTTAGGCCTAGACCACCCGGATACTATTGAGATATTTAATAAACTCGAAAATTTACGAGAGCTTAACAATGGAAACTGACATTTATAAGTAAAGCATCGATATTTATATCGTTTGATGGAGGGGCCGGTGAAATATGAAAACCTGAACGATGATCACGGCAAGTTGTACAAAATGGCAACTGACGGCAGTGAGCAGCAGGTAGTTCCGGTAAACAAACATATAAGCGTTCGCTGGTGGGGTTGAAAAGATTTAAGAGGGGGATCGAGGATAATGAGAGAGGAAAAATTGAATAAGCCTATCAATCCGACTGAATTTGCGCAGAATATGGCTTATTGGACCATTGATCTGGATGAAGCGGTTCGATTCTTGAAGGAAGATTTCCCGATTCGCAGAATTGATGAAGAGCTTACAAACGCTCTGAAACAAATGGCGCAAAAACATAAAATAGCTGAAGAAGAAGCGAAATCTATTGTAAAGAAAACCCTGGGTTCGGAAAATGCTATGAACTTTAGCAATTGGCTCAAACCGGGAAAAGTAAAAAGCATAGAGAAGGAATCTGCTTTAAAGATAGCTTTTGCTATGCAAATGACCTATGAAGAAACCGAGACATTCCTAAAAAGATGTTGGCTTGATGGTTTTTATATGCGTGACGTGAAGGATGTAATCTACCGACATGGACTTGAAAACGAATGGAGTTTTGATGAAACCGATGAATTGGTTAAAGCTTTTACCTGTTTAGATCAATACAATCCGGACCCAAGTGTAAGTACCATTGAACAGGAAGAGGAATTGACTGGATATTTGAGTCAACAATATACTAACTCAGTCTATACTAAAGAAGATTTGGCAGAGTTCATTCGGCAGAACAAAGATTATTTTGGTTCCTTCCGTAGAAAAGCATATGAAGTGTTCATAAAGATATACGATCAAATTGGACATGAATTAAATTATCTTGAAGATGTAGAATATGAAATCAAATTATCAAGAGGCTTAGCGGAGAATTATGATCGAAATACGGTATCAAAGGAAGATATTTGTGATTGGATTGTGCAAGGGATTCCTGAAATGAGGAAAAAAGGTCCCAGGACATTTATGCTCCGCCTTATTACGGAATATATACCTGATCGCGAAGCGATGTCTGAAATTATCAATAAGCATAAAAGAAAAAGAGACGGGAAAATGCCACAAGTAGATAGGAAGCTCCTTATACTGGCGTGGCTTTTGAGTGAAGCCGGAGATATGAAGGAATTCCAAATAGGTAAAACTGAGGATAATTTCCAGGAGCATATTAAAGCACTGGAAGACCTTTTGCAATATTGCGGTATGGCTGCTCTTGATTCTCGTCATCCTTTCGATTGGATCATTATGAACGCTATTTATTATTGTTATAGCGAAGAAAACAAAGAGCTTGAATATATTGAAGAGCGCATGGAAAAGTTGCTCAAAATACTGTTAAATTAAAAGTTGTCTTATTCAGTTAATATAATTAAATCCTCAGTGAAAAGGAGGAAAGTAGATGACTAGTCTATTGGATATGCAGCCAGATTATATTTTAACATTAAATAATATTGATTATAGACTTCTGGATGTTGCAGGCGTAGGAGGATCTTCCATCGTGTATTTAGCAGAACCGGTAGACAATCCTTCTACCGATTATTTTATTATCAAGGAGTTTTTTCCGCATAAATACGGGATTACACGAGAAACAGAGGGTACACAAAGAGGGAAGGTTCTGATCCCGCCAATGAGGCGGGATGAATTTGAAAAGTTGAAAACAAGAGTATGGGAAGAACACAGCATTGTAAAAGAACTCCGTGATGACCGCGCAAGTGATCCATCTACAGGTAAAACAAATAGCGGATGGTTTATGTCATATAACAAACCGATAGAAGCTAATAACACGCTATATACAATTATAACTACCGAATCAGGCAAAATGCTTTCTCATATGATTAAAAACGAGGAATTCAAGGATTTTGGCAAGATTTGCGATTATGTGTTGATGATTTTAGCTGCATTAAAGCCTATACATGACAAAGGATTTCTCCATTTAGACGTATCACCGGATAATATTCATTTTTCAGACACCGGTATTGCTCGACTCATTGATTATAACAGTGCTTTTCGTTTAGGTGGTGGTACGCAAAATTTCATCAAATCATTCAAACCAGGCTATTCGGCTAAAGAGCTCATGAGTGATTCTCGAACAAAACCCATCTCATATACCTATGCAACAGATCTCTATTCAGTCGCTGCCATTTTTTTCAGGTTGCTTATCGGCAGAACGCTGGCAACAGGCGATTGGAGTGACCGTAAAAATTGGCTGTTGAATAGTGAAACAGGACTATTAGCAGGGGCATCTAACCTTTTGATACATAAGACGAATAATTTTTTGATAAAAGGGATAGCCAACACTCCTTCATTACGTTTTCAGAAAGTAGATGATATGCAAAAAGTGATTAAGGATTTAAGAGAAACTTTCATAAATCCTATTTCACTTTGTACAAAAACATTTATAGAAAAAGAAGATTTCGTTGGCCGAAAGACTGAATTAGAGGAAATTGAAAATAAATTGAAGGAAAAAAGCCTGGTATTTTTATACGGTATAGGAGGAATAGGAAAGAGCGAGTTAGCCCGCCAATATATTGCGAAGCAAAAAGATTTTAAGGATATAGTATATGTTCAGTATTCCAACAATCTGGCAAGAGATATGGAGAAGGCAGTCAAAGGTTTTCAGTATCAGATGTATAAAGAAAAGCAGGATGGTTTTAAAACAGAGGAGGATATTTTCGAGAAGGTCTTATTCCCCAAATTACAGGAATTATTGAATTTTAATCCACAAGCATTGCTATACATCGATAACTTTGATACAGGAAATGACCCATACCTGGAAAAGATGATTGAAGGGCTTGAATGTAAAATCATAATTACTACTCGACATGATTATCGAACCCGTAAACCAGGTCATGTTATCTGTATAAAAAACCGGAAGCAAGATATAAATTGGCTTAAGCAATTATTTTATGACAATGGACCAGAAAAATATCGAGTTAAGCGAGACTCTGAAACGGATGATTACGTTACTCGCTTGATCGAAGCATTGGATCGACATACTCTGGCAATAAAGATGCTGGCTAGGCAAATTCGTGCTTTAAGAATTATCGATTTGAAGGAAGCGGTGGACCGCTATAACGGGGAAGGATTTGCAGGGGGATATGAGACTGCTTTTTATGCGGACCTTTCTCCTGAAGAAAGAACTGCCTATGGGCATATTCGTAGTATTTTTAAATTTTCCGGCCTTAATGAAGAAGAATTGGAAATCCTAAAAGTTATGACTCACATACCACTCAGCGGTATAGACCAGCAGGATTTGAGGGATTGGTGCGGATTTAAAGGTGAAAGCGGACTTAATAGTATTAATACCCTCATAAACAGCAGCTGGATACAAGAAGATGAAGAGGTGAATGTATTATCAATATATCCGCTTATTAGTGAAGTTGTTTGGCGAGAATTTAATCCCAGTATAGAGCTGGGACTTCTGGCAATATATAGAGATAATTTGCTTGAGAAAATAATCGATATAGAAAAAACAGCCAAAAAGAGAAGATGGTTTTTGGAAGCCGCTACCGTATTTATATTAAGAACTTGGCAAAATACAAAGATGGCTGAAGCGACTTTAAACACTTTATATAGTCATATTTACGATCTTATGGATATTTCAAGAACAGATTCATTTCTTGAGGAATTAAAAGGCATTACACCTATTGTTCTTAAAAAGTATTCCATTTATAGTGAACAGAAGATTTTTGAAATGCTCTCCATAGAAGTATTGGATTTAAACAATGATGGTATCTTCACAAAAGAGATTATTGTGGAGGCAGTTGTTCTATTGGCATGGATAAAACCAAAGTTAGTCAGCGATGAGAAATTTGATCAGGCGATAACAAGAATCACAAACAGCAACATTCCTGTAAAACCTAGAATACTGAACGACTATTTTTGCTGGTTTAATCGTAAGTATTTGAAACCATATATTGTCCTTAACAGCGAACCTATTGAAATAAAAATTGAAAATTCTGTTGTAGATAAACAAACAATAATTGAAATTGAGAAGAGTGATGGAAATCTTGAAAGAGTTGAGCTAATAAGCTGTTTTAAGCTAAAAAGCACAGATAAGAAGTATTTATTTTATAGTGTCCCAGGTGATAGCTTATTATCTGATGGTTTGGTAAAAATGTATGCAGCAGAGATTGCAGAAAACAAAGAAAGCAATACAGGGGAAAAAATAGATGAGGAAACCTGGGTAAGATTAAAACACATAATGCAAGAAATATTGGAACATGGCTCCTCAGTAGATGATGTCATATATATTGACGCTAGTAAATATGTGATTTGTGAATATATTGGCGATATTAAAGAAGGCAAACGACATGGTAAAGGAAAGCAAACCTGGGCGAATGGAGATATATACAAGGGAGACTGGGAATACAATAGTCGTAGTGGACATGGAATATTTATTTTTTTTAACGGAGATATATACGAAGGCGAATTTAAAGAAGGCAAACGCCATGGAAAAGGAAAACTAACCTTGGCAGACGGAGATATATATGAGGGTGATTATAAAGAAGGCAAACGACATGGTAAAGGAAAGCTAACCCGGGCCGCCGTTATATATGAGGGTGACTGGGAAAATGATTTTCCTAGTGGATATGGGATATTTTCACGAGGGGGCGGGACGGTTTACGAAGGCGAACTCAAAGAAGGTAAACGCCATGGTAAAGGAAAGCAAACCGGGGCAAGCGGAGATATATATGAGGGTGACTGGGAAAATGATACTTTCAGTGGTTATGGGATACTTTCATATAAGGACGGGACGGTTTACGAAGGCGATTATAAAGAAGGCAAACACCATGGTAAAGGAAAGATAACCTGGGCAGACGGAGATATATATGAGGGAGACTGGGAAAATGGTACTTGCAGTGGATATGGGATATTTTCACATGGGAACGGGACGGTTTACGAAGGCGAATTTAAAGAAGGCAAACCACATGGTAAAGGAAAGCTAACCACGGCAGACGGAGATATATATGAGGGAGACTGGGAAAATGGTACTTTCAGTGGATATGGGATATTTTCATATAAGGACGGGGAGGTTTACGAAGGCGAATTTAAAGAAGGCAAACCACATGGTAGAGGAAAGATAACCTCGGCAAGCGGAGATATATATGAGGGTGATTATAAAGAAGGCAAACGACATGGTAAAGGAAAGCAAACCGGGGCAAGCGGAGATATATATGAGGGTGACTGGGAAAATGATACTTTCAGTGGTTATGGGATACTTTCATATAAGGACGGGACGGTTTACGAAGGCGATTATAAAGAAGGCAAACGACATGGCAAAGGAAAGCAAACCGGGGCAAGCGGAGATATATATGAGGGTGACTGGGAAAATGATACTTTCAGTGGATATGGGATACTTTCATATAAGGACGGGACGGTTTACGAAGGCGAATTTAAAGAAAGCAAACGACATGGAAAAGGAAAGCTAACCTGGGCAGACGGAGATATATATGAGGGTGACTGGGAAAATGATTTTCCTAGTGGATATGGGATACTTTCACGAGGGAGCGGGACGGTTTACGAAGGCGAATTTAAAGAAGGCAAATACCATGGAAAAGGAAAGCAAACCTTGGCAAACGGAAATATATATGAGGGAGACTGGGAAAATGGTACTTTCAGTGGATATGGGATATTTTCATATAAGGACGGGGAGGTTTACGAAGGCGAATTTAAAGAAGGCAAACCACATGGTAGAGGAAAGATAACCTC